>ENA-ORVG01000029-ORVG01000029.1-human-gut-metagenome-genome-assembly--contig:-NODE-29-length-170703-cov-6.740759_pt1 | contig 170703 bp, 156 predicted proteins | sample MGYA00242091_ERZ509233 | MGnify/ENA primary metagenome ERZ509233 (study PRJEB26280, sample SAMEA2338840) | human gut metagenome | biome: human gut; feature: human-associated habitat; material: faeces... | reverse complement strand
GAATCTCGGGTTCCTTTTCTTTCGTCGTTGTTCAATTTTCAAGGTCCTTTTGCGCTCGCTTTCCTGAGCGCTTGATAATCATACCACACCGTAATGCGATTGTCAACAACTTTTTTTACGAAAATTCAGATTTTTTTTGGATTCGTCTTTTTATACAAAAATTTGCGGTTGCATTTGTATTTTTTATTTGCTATAATTGATTTTACCTGCAAACAGGATATATTTATATAGTATTACATTATATTAAAGGGGTGATAAAGTGCCAATCAGAATTGATGAAGAACTGCCGGCAAAGCAGAGCCTTGAACTGGAAAACGTGTTTGTTATGAGCAACCGGCGCGCGGATACGCAGGATATACGCCCGCTGGATATTATCATACTGAATCTGATGCCGACGAAAATCGTTACCGAAACGCAGCTGCTGAGGCTTTTATCCAACTCGCCGCTCCAGATCAATGTTGAGTTATTACAGGCATCCACCCATGTTTCCAAGAATACGCCGATGGAGCACATGCTGAAATTCTATAAAACGTTTGATGAAATCAAGCACAACCGCTATGACGGCATGATCATCACCGGCGCACCGCTTGCGGATCTTAAATTTGAAGATGTTGATTTTTGGGATGAACTTTGCGAGATCTTTGCGTGGACAAAAACAGATGTTTATTCCACAATGTATCTTTGCTGGGGCGCGTTTGCCGCGCTTTATTACAAATACGGAATTGAGCCGAAAGTGCTGCCGGAGAAGCGATTTGGTGTTTACCCGCACTTCAGCCTGGACGTTACGCATCCGCTTATGAGGGGAATGGATGATGTTTTTTATGTGCCGCACTCCCGTGAATGGGAACTGCGCACATCAGACATTGCGAAAGTTAAGGATTTACAAATCATTTCATACAGTGAGGAAGCAGGCGTGCACATTATTTCCGACATGGACTGCCGCAATTTCTTTATAACCGGGCACAGTGAATATGACCGGGATACGCTTGCCAAGGAATACTTCCGGGATCTTGAGAAAGGCCTGCCAATCAAAAAGCCCGTTAACTATTTTCCGAACGACGACATTAATCTTGTGCCGAAAATGAACTGGAAGAGCGCAGGAAATCTGATTTTTTCAAACTGGCTGAACTATTTTGTTTACCAGAAAACGCCATATGATCTCAATAATCTATAAACTGACAAGAACGGACAATATGTCCGTTCTTTTTTATGTGATAATGAATAGAATTTTGAGAAGAATATATATAATTTTTGGTTTTTTATACATATTATTGACTCTTCATTCAATAAATGTTATAATTAGTTTATAATTTATTTATAAACTTGTTCACAATATATGCGGATTGGGAGGCCTATTCATGAAATACGCACTTGTAACGGGTGCAACAAGCGGACTGGGCAATGAAGTTGCCAAAACGCTTTCAAAAAACGGATGGTTTGTATTTGCGTGCGGCAGAAATGAAGACGCATTGAAAGGGTTAAAAAACGACTACGAATACCCGATCAGAATGGATGTTACGAATCAGGAAAGTATCGATGCAGCATACAGCCAGATTTCCGCCTTGGCAGATCATTTAGACGCTATTATTAATTTTTCAGGCGTGCAGGAAATGGCATCCTTGATTGAAGGCAATACTGAAATTATTGAACGAGTACTAAAAGTAAATTTAATGGGAATGGTTCGGGTAAATAAAACTTTTTTCCCTTTGGTATTAAAATGCCGCGGCAGAATCATAAACTGTTCCTCGGAATGCGGATGGATGACGCCGCAGCCGTTTAACGGACCCTATACACTCTCGAAATACGCAGTTGAAGCCTATAACGACTCCCTGCGCAGGGAACTGATGTTTTTGGATATTCCGGTCATCAAAATTCAGCCCGGTTCTTTTAAGACCGCAATGCACGAAAAAACAGCGCAATCGTTTGACAAACTAATCCGGGATACAAAATACTATAAAAATATTTTAACGACTATGAAAGCGGCGATGACGTTTGAACTGAAATCAGCAAATGATCCGAAATACCTCGTATATGCCGTAATAAAAGCCGTATCCTCCCCGCACCCGAAACAAAAATACAGAGTCAAAAATTCCAAACTGCTTGAATTTGTAGAAACATTGCACCCGGTTGCAGTGGACTCTATGTACAAAAAAATCATGAAATCAGAAAAAGTTTCAAAAATGCTGCAAAAAATAGCATAAAAAACCCGGCTTGCACAATATTTGTAAGCCGGGTTTATTTCAACATAATTCTCAGTTTTTTTAAGATCTCCTTTTCCTTTCTGGAGATCTGAACCTGTGAAACGCCGAGTTTCTGCGCTGTTTCACTTTGCGTTTTCCCCTGAAAATAGCGGGAATCAATGATGAATCGTTCTTCCGCCGGCAATTTTTCCATGACCTGTGAAAGCGAGATCTTATCAAAGATCTCTTCCCGATTATCAAACGGCACGTCCAGATTTTCGCTGGCATCCTCGCCGAACGAATTGAGCGAAAGCATGGGATTGATCACATTGAGTATCTCCACAGTTTCATCCACATCACAGCCGAGCATATCGGCAAGTTCGCTGACAGTTGGCTCGCGGAGTTCTTTTTTTGAAAAACGCTCCCGAAGGAGCTGTGCCTTCATGGATTTTTCCTTGAGCGCGCGGCTGACTTTAATGGCGCCGCCGTCACGGAAGATGCGTTTGATCTCCCCCATAATGACGGGAACGGCATAGGTGGAAAAACGAAAGCCTTTACTTTCATCAAAATGATCAACAGCTTTGATCAGACCGATACAGCCTGTTTGAAACAAATCTTCATAGTCCACACCCCTGCCGACAAAACGCTTGGCGATAGAATGCACGAGGCCGATATTATCCTCTATCATCTGATTGCGGGAATCTTTCACCATTTACTTTTTCCCTCTATTTTTTTAACAAGAGTAACGCTTGTGCCGCCGCCCAGTTTGGAACGGACGGTAACTTTATCGCAAAAACTTTCCATAACGGTAAAGCCAAGGCCAGCCCTTTCCCCCTCGCCGGTAGTGAAAAGCGGCGTCATTGCCTGCTGTATATCATCTATGCCGCAACCCTTGTCTCGGATAATAATTTTCACGGTTGATTCTTCAATTCTGCCGGTTATGTATATCTTGCCGTATTTATCCCTATAGCCGTGCACGATGCAGTTGGTGACGGCTTCGGAAACGGCTGTTTTCAGGTCGGCAAGTTCTTCCAGAGTTGGATCCAGCGGCGAAACAAACGCCGAAACGACCACGCGGGCAAACCCTTCGTTTACGCTTTTGCTGCTGACAGTAAGTCTGAATTCATTTTGCATTTTTATTCTCCTTTATTTTCTTTAATTTCATTTATAATAGCGATTCTGCCTAGGCCTGCAAGCTCCATAATTTTTTTCGTTTGCGGCGTTACATTTCTGATCTCCACACTGCCGTGATGATTCTGCATCATACGGTATCTGCCCATAACAAGACCGATGCCGCTGGAATCCATAAAAGAAACATTTTTAAAATCAAGAATAAGATGGTTCGGCTTTTTGCAGCTGACGGCGGCGTCTATCTTGACCCGGATCTCTCCGGCGCTGTGGTGATCCAGTTCGCCGATCAGATACGCGATCATAAGATTTCCGCTTGATTCAATCGTTACATTCATATTTTTCACTCCATAAAAAAGATCCGCTTTAGTAAATATACCAAAGCGGATCTGAATAATTTATCGAAATATGAAATTAGATCAAATCTTTTCTGAGATCTCTTGCAAGAAAAAAGGAGCCGCAGACAAGAACAAACATATTTTCCTGTTTTGCAAGTTCAAGCGCCCGGTGCGGATTTTTTTCACACGTTACGGAATTGCAGTATCTTCCGGCGATCGCGGCAAGATTTTCTGCCGGAAGCGTGCGCGGATTGGAGGTTTCTGTTGTGATGATTCTGCGGCAGCGCGGCGCAATGATTTTGAGATAAGCGTTGCAATCCTTATCCGCCATCATAGAAATCACGGCGGCAATATTTTCAAATGGTAAATGATCAAGCAGGGCACGGGCACCGTTCTCGTTATGAGCGCCGTCCAGCATAACGCCGCCGAACATCTCCTGCCTTGCAGGCAGAGACGGGTATTCCAGACGCGCACACTGGTGAAGATATGCCACGCACTCTTTTGCAACCGCCAGATTATTCTTTTTGAAATCATTCTGCTGCGGAACGCGGATCAAACGGCTGTTCGTTTCTTTGCATCTTTGCGCAAACACGTCTTCGCAGTGCGGATTCGGATAAAGCACGCACACACAGTTTTCCTTAATGATACCTGCCTTTTGCGCTGCGATCTCTTTGACCGTATTGCCGAGAAACGCAGTGTGATCCATGGACACGGAAGTGATGACGGCAAGTTCAGGGCGGGAAAAGGCGTTCGTGGCATCCAGTGCGCCGCCCATGCCGCACTCCACGACTGCGTAATCCACCTGTTCATCGGCAAAATACTGATACATAATTGCCGTCAACAGTTCAAATTCCGTAACCGGCTCCCCGGCATAACGCTCCACATACGCCGCAAACCGATCTTCAGGAATAAATGAACCGTTGATTTGGATCTGTTCCCTGTAATCCACGACCCAGGGTGAGGTGAAAAGTCCGGTTTTTAAGCCGCAGTCTGAAAGTGCATTGGAAATGAGAGCTGCCACCGTGCCTTTGCCGTTTGTTCCTGCAATATGGATGATCCGGAGTTTTTCCTGCGGATCGCCCATTTTGGACAGCAGCGCGCTTATGTTTGAAAGCCCCGGCTTCATGCCGAGGCTTTGTTTTTTTTGCATAGTTTCTATTGCCGTTTCGTAATTCACGATATCACTTCCCAAGGGAATCCAACGAATCTTGAATGCCGGCGATCTTTTCTTCAAGTTTTGCGGCATCCTCGCGATTCTGATTCACAACTTTTTCCGGCGCTTTATTGACGAATCCCGGATTTGAAAGTTTTTTATTGATAAAATCAAGTTTATCCTGCGCGGCGGCAAGTTCCTTTTGAAGGCGTTTTCTTTCCGCCTCAAAATCCACCAGTTCGCCCATTGGGATAAAGATCTTGGCACTATCCGTAATCACGGTTACAATATTGCCGAGATCCTCAAAGGCACCTGATACGGTAACCTCAGACGCATAGGCAAGACGTTTGATAAACTCCGCGCCGTAACGGAAAGTATCCGCATCGTCTGTTTCCACAAATACAGCAGCTTTTCTGCTTGGCGGAATATTCATTTCCGCCCTGCGGTTTCTGATTGCTCTTACTGCCTGCATGATCTTTTCAACCTGCTGCTCTTCTGACGCGAAATTGAGATTTTCATCGTACTCCGGCCATTTAGAGATCATGACGGACTCCGTATCATGCGGGATCGCCTGATAGATTTCCTCCGTAATGAACGGCATAAACGGATGCAGAAGTTTTAAAATATCCGCAAGCACATAAACAAGAACGGCTTTTGCCGTATCCGCGTCTTCCCCGCTCTGGAGCCGGATCTTGGAAATCTCAATATACCAGTCGCAGAAAACATCCCAGATAAAATCATAAAGTTTCTGAATGGCAACGCCGAGTTCAAATTTTTCCAGATTAGCGGTAACGTCTTTTGCAAGGGTATTCACCTTGGAAATGATCCACTTATCTTCAAGGGCAAGTTTTTCCGGCAGACCAGGATACTGATACCCCTCGCCGAGATACATCAGTACGAATCTTGCGGCATTCCACAGTTTGTTTGCAAAATTGCGGGAGGCTTTTACTTTATCATCCGAAAAACGCATATCATTTCCGGGGGAATTGCCGGTTGCCAGGGTGAAGCGGAGCGCGTCCGCGCCGTATTCATCTATGATCTCAAGCGGATCAATACCGTTGCCGAGCGATTTGCTCATTTTTCTGCCCTGTGCGTCGCGCACAAGACCGTGGATCAGGACGGTATCAAACGGAACCTGACCGGTGTGCTCCAGAGCGGAAAAGATCATTCGGGCAACCCAGAAGAAAATGATATCATAACCCGTTACCAGCGTGTTGGTAGGATAGAAATACTCAAGTTCGGGCGTTTTATCCGGCCAGCCGAGTGTGCTGAACGGCCAGAGTGCGGAACTGAACCAGGTATCGAGGGTATCCGGGTCCTGCTCAACATGAGCGCTGCCGCATTTGGGGCACTTGGTAACGTTCTCTTTGGAAACGGTAACCTCGCCGCAGTCGGCGCAGTAATACGCCGGGATCCTGTGACCCCACCAGAGCTGACGGGAGATGCACCAGTCTTTGATATTCTCCATCCAATGATAATAGATTTTATTGAACCTTTCCGGAACAAATTTCACCTTACCCTCTTTTACCGCATCGATCGCAGGCTTGGCGAGGGGTTCCATTTTTACGAACCACTGTTTTGAAAGGCGGGGCTCGATTGTAGAGTGGCATCGATAGCAGGTGCCTACGTTGTGATTGTAATCCTCCACTTCAATCAGAGCGCCTTCCGCCTCAAGATCCTTAACGATCTCTTTGCGGCATTCATAGCGGTCCATACCGCTGTATTTGCCCCAGCCCTCGGCAATATGGCCGTCATCCGTCATAACATCTATGATCTCCAGATCATGACGGAGGCCGACTTCATAGTCATTCGGATCATGCGCGGGTGTGATCTTTACAACGCCGGTGCCGAACTCAATGTCCACATAATCATCGGCAACAACAGGAATCTCTCTGTGCACGATCGGCAGAATCAGCGTTTTGCCGATGATATCCTTATAGCGGTCATCATTTGGATTTACGGCAACCGCCGTATCGCCGAGCATGGTCTCCGGTCTTGTGGTGGCAAGCTCAACATAGCCGCTGCCATCTTTAAACGGATAACGCAAATGCCAGAAATGGCCTGCCTGATCCTCGTACTCCACTTCCGCGTCAGAAATCGTGGTTTTGCAGTGCGGGCACCAGTTTACCATTCTTTTGCCCTGATAGATCAGACCTTTATTGTAGAGATTTACAAAGACTTCCTTAACGGCTTTGGAACAGCCTTCGTCCATCGTGAAACGTTCCCTGTCCCAATCACAGGAAGAGCCCATTTTTTTAAGCTGTTCTATGATTCTTGAGCCGTACTGATCTTTCCATGCCCAGGCGCGTTTCAAAAATTCGTCGCGGCCGATATCTTCTTTGGTAACGCCCTCTTTGCGCATAGCCTCAACGATCTTTGCCTCTGTTGCGATAGAAGCATGATCCGTGCCCGGAAGCCACAATGCTTCATACCCCTGCATCCTGCGCCAGCGGATCAGGATATCCTGAAGTGTATTATCCAGCGCATGCCCCATATGAAGCTGCCCCGTGATATTCGGGGGCGGAATCACGATCGTATACGGTTTTTTAGACGGATCCACCTCTGCATGGAAATATTTGTTATCGCACCAGAATTTATAGGTGCGGTCTTCTACTTCCGCAGGGTTATACTGCTTTGCAAGTTCTTTAGACATATGATCAACTCCGTTACGGCAAAAAGCCGAGATTTATAAATAAAAAAGCCTTCGCCTCAAAATGAGACGAAAGCATAATTCCGCGGTACCACTCAAATTGCGCACAAAGCGCCGCTCTGCTCCTTAACGCGGAGAACGGACGAAGTTACTTGGTTTCACCCCGCCGGCTCAAAAGCTACCTTCTTTTTCTTTGCTTACAGCCTTGCACCTGCCGGCTGCTCTCTGAAAGCAAGCGGAAAAATACTCCTCTTCTTCATAGCCGTTTAATATTGAAATTATATTAACAAATTCAGGCGCCGTTGTCAAGCCCGCGCTTACATGCACGTTACATAGTAACGCCGTCTTTCCAAACAGCAAACTCAAAAACGCCGTTTTTTTCATTTTTTGTTTGCATGCCGGACGCCGTTTTCAGCAAAAGATCAAACAGATCCTTTCTTGCAGAATCAAAATCAGAACCTTGTAAAAGCACGCCCGCGTTAAAATCGATCCACCCCGGTTTCCTCGCCGCAAGACCGGAATTAGAAGAAATTTTAATGGTTGGAACACCAGCTCCGAGCGGTGTTCCGCGCCCGGTTGTAAACAGGATCAAATGCGCGCCGGCAGCGGTCAGCGCGGTTGTGGAAACAATATCATTACCCGGCGAAGTCAACAGCTGAAGGCCGCCGCCGCCCGCAGTTTCTCCGTAATCCAGCACCTTGGTGATCACGGCGCCGCCGCCTTTTTGAACGCAGCCAAGGCTCTTTTCCTCCAGAGTAGTAATACCGCCCGCCTTATTGCCGGGAGACGGATTTTCATACACAGGCTGACCTTTGGAAGTAAAATAATCTTTAAACCCATTGATCATGCCAACAATATCTTGAAACACACCCTCAGTTTGCGCGCGCTGCATCAGCAACGTTTCCGCACCGAACATCTCCGGCGTTTCCGTTAAAATACAGGTTGCGCCCAAACCGGTAAGCAGATCGGTTACACGGCCGCAGAGCGCGTTTGCCGTAATGCCGGAAAAAGCGTCCGATCCACCGCATTTCAGACCGACTTTCAGTTTTTCCACCGGAACCGGAACCCGGCGAAAGGTATTTTTATATTCTATCAGTTCTTTTAACAGGCTGAGACCCGTGGAAACCTCGTCCGCCTCGTTCTGCGCAACCAGAAACTTAACACGATTTTCATCACAATTGCTGAGCAAAGGCTGAAATACTTCCAGATTGTTATTTTCACAGCCCAACGAGACGATCAGAACGCCGCCAGCATTGGGATGATCAGCCAGCGCCGCAAGGATTTTTTGCGTTGCATGCAAATCATCGCCCATCTGTGAACAGCCATAGGGGTGCGAAAAGACTTTGATCTCATTTTCATCCACGCCATATTCATGCACAGCGGAGTATTTGAGTTTTTCGCACAGTTTATTCACACAGCCCACTGTGGGGATGATCCAGATATCATTTCTGATACCGATCTTTCCGTTCGCACGCTCGTAGCCCATAAAAGTAAGGTCTGAATGCGCAGGCGCATATTCATTGGAACCGCCAAGATAAAAATAGGAGACCGGGCTATCGCCGAGACCGGTTCTCATATTATGGGAATGCACATATTCGCCGGCAAAAAGATCCGCTTTAGCGCAGCCGATTGGGCAGCCGTATTTGATAATATCCTGACCGGCGGGAGTATCTTTCAAAAGAACTTTATGCCCAAACGGCACATCCTGTTTGAGCGTAACGCCGTTTTCCGAATAGCCTGCTTTAAGATCACAGAGCGCAACGGCAACCGTATCTGCATCCTTTATTTGAAATAGTTTACGCATAACTTTGCCCTTCTTTACAAAAAACTTAAATCCGTTTTGCAAATTTAATTATAAAGAAGATCCTGTATAAATTCAACAGAAAAGAAAAAAACTCCCGATGTTTTACCATCGGGAGCCGTTTGATATTCAATTTACCTGTACATTGGACTTACCTCTTATAATTATTTAATCGACCAGATGAATTTCCTTAACATAGGAACCACCTCTTAATTAAAAATTATAAACTGAATAACAAATTTGTTAGCCCATCGGATTAAAGTCCTTTTCAAAATATTTTAAAGAAATTATTGAAGAATAACTCTTCAGGCTTTTGCAGGCAAAGCCAAATTCAAAGCAATGATTCAATCTATCATCCTGAAATTAAATTTTTTAGACGCCTGTGTGCCCTTTACTGGGTCTCCTGCCATAACTTCTTAAGAAACTTCATAAAGCCCGTATCCGCCTCTGCCACTTCTTCCGGCAGAAATCTGTCGATACAAATCACCGTTATCTTACCCGGACACTTTGCAGGCGTTTGTCTGAACAGGTTCTACATCCATTGGACAAATGCCTCCTTTTCATAAACTCCAGTTGAACTTTGTGGCTGATCTCTGCAATTTAGCCGCCGGTCTGCGATTTCATCTAACGCCTTTCACCCGTTAAACGCTTCGCCTTTAATTTTATAAACTGTATCTTTCACCGCTCTTTGAGCCTTTGTAATGCCTTCTCATTACTTTATACAGTTTATATTTTTCAACTTCGGCATTTTGCTTTTACGAACACCCATAGGTTACTTATATTTCGCTTTTGGTTATCCTTGGTCTATATTTACCATAAAGACGCACACCGTACCGTTCGGCCTGGCTGCTTTGCATATAAATCAAAACCTTTATCCGGCTATCAGTTATATGCTTATGCGGCTTTAGCGGAAACCCTGCGATTTACCAGCCACCTCTTAAGTTCATCTAAAGAATACCATAGTTTTTAGCATTTGTCAATAGTTTTTTTCAACATTTTTCAATTTTTTTGTAAATTTTAAACAGGAACATATTGGTATTGACTAACGGCACAATAAATATTATAATAAGGTCTTGAAAGGAGCTGTATCTATGGCAGACGAAAAAGACCTTTATGAACCGGATATCATTTCCGTTACAGACGAAAACGGAGAAGAGATCCTGTTTGAACTCCTTGAAAGATATGAAAATGACGACGGCGTTTATGTTGCCATTACTGAATACAGAGACGACGATGAAGAGATCGTTGACGGCGACTATGAAGTGATCATTCTGAAAGTGATCAACGACGGCGATGAAGAATATCTGGAAGAGATTGAAAGTGAGGAAGAATTCAACCGAGTTTCCGACATTCTGATGAAAATGGTGGAAGAGCAATACGACGTTGAATATTACGATCCCACGGAACAATAATAATACGGCAGGCAAATGACCGTGTTTACGGTCTGTGCATCTCGACAACCGGGGGTTTAAATAACCCGAACAAGTTTTTAAAAGGGATTCAGGCTCGTGCTGCAGGTATGCAGACCTCCCGCGTTATGCGGAAGCTGGGAGCACAAAACAGTGCGGATGAAACCCACCCTGCGTAGAGAGCAGGTTATCTTCAATCCCCGGCGGATGTGCGGATTTTCTTAAAAACAACGGACTGAGTAACAACTCAGCCCGTTTTGTTTTTTGAGCATTTTTATCATGATCTTTAAGAGGAAAACACTTTTTTTAAAAATTTTTTACCATAACGCAAAAACTTGGAAAACAGATTTTCACGCAGTGACGCCGCCTGCTTTTTTAGAGCGGTGTTTTTTTGATTGGCTTTGGAGATCTGCTCATTTAAGCGCCGGATCTCCTTTTCATATCTATTCCTTTTAATCAAATGGTTATAGTGCTCAAACCAGTAATCATTGGCAGAGGACGCCAAGATATTTAAAGCACTGTCCCCCGCCCCGTTTGAACACAAAACGATCATATCCAGAATGATCTTAAAAAGCGGTATAGAATCAAAAGAATTGTGGGCAGCAGACACGCCCCATGCCGCATACAGCCACAAATGCAGATTGGAATAAGATTTGACGCCGTACTGCGTTTCCACATGAAAATGTTTTTTCAAATATGCAAACTGGGAATCCATGTCAATATCCGAAAACAGATTTTCAATCAGCAGATACGTATTTGACGGATGGGACCGGATCACACGCGTGAAATCGTTTCTTTTTTGATAGTCTTCGGAAGAATAATCCACGCCGGCAATTTCCGCAAACGGCTTTGCATACCACTTATAATTTTCTATATCAAACTGGGCATTCACGGCGCAAACACAGCAGCCGTTTATAAAATCAGAAACGGCAACGGCGGCAGTGCCCCCGGCTGATCTGCCGTAAAGCAGAATATGCCGTTGTGAAACGCCGAGAAGATCGGCAATCTTTTTGATCAGTTCGGCAGTATCCTGCCTGAAATCATCCGTTTGCGTTCCGTAATACCAGCCGCACGCGATCTGCTCAAACGTGTGATACATCGGATCATCAATACACAGTATGGATGCATTGACCTCTTTATACCAAGACCAGCTGGAAAACGTGGGATAAGGCACAAGATCTTTGCCGCCGCGGGAACGGCTGCCGGAAAAGAACACAACAAGATAATCCAGATCCCCTTTATGAAAAAAGCACTCTAAATGCGCGGTGTTGATATCCGCATAAAACCTGCTGCCGGGCAGTTGTGTGCTTTCCAGCGAAAACGCGGATGGTTCGGCGGAAACCAGCGTTTTATCCGCCTTTTTTTCTATTATTTTTTTTACTTCTGTTACTGTATCCTGCCATGTATCCCGCTGCGGAACAGACGGCGCGGAAGTAAAATTAAATTTTTTTAACTCTTCTACTATTTTATCCATAAACGAACTCTCTTTTGCGGCATCAACCGCTGTGCATAAATCATGATCCAAATGATGAAAACAAGAGACAATCTACTGCCTTCTTTTCTATTAAATATAACACAACTGCTGTAAAATTACAAGAAAAAGCAGACAGCGCCCACACTGCCTGCCCCATTCAGAACAGATGCGTTTTGATCCTAAGAGACGGAATCTTCCGCCGGCTTTGACTTGCGATTCTTTTTCAGCTTGCGCAGGATCAAATCAAAAAGAATAAGTGCAATTACTGCGCCGAGCATATTTAAAATAACATCATCTATATCAGCTGCCCGGCCTGTAAAATATTGAACGGTTTCAGCAAACACAATGCACAAAAAGGTAATCACAACGGCAAAAAGGTTGCCGATTTTTTGATTACATAACTTAATAAAAACAGGCATTGGGGCAAAAAGCAATATGTTGCCCATAAGGTTCAGAACAGGAGAAAAACTAAAATTGCCGCCAAGCAAATCGCCAAGCTGCTGAATGATTGTCTTAAAAGGCACAAGATTCAGCAATCGGTAATCAACGTGACCCAAATAAATATTGAAATACAACGCGCCGTTTTCATTTAAAACAGTGCAATACATATTACCTGTTATAAGAATGTGTATTAAAACACCGATATAAAACGCAAAAAAGCAAGGCAAAATCTCATCCTTAACACAAAATTTAATTCCGCACGAAACACAGCAAAGCACTTTAAAGATAAGATAAAAAATGACTAACAAAGCGGCACTTCCCGCTGCTTGAAATAAAACAGTAAACATTTTACAGGTCTCCAAATCCTTTACGCTTTTTCAATATAGCCGCTGAAATTTGACGGCGACATAAAAATCAAAATATAATTTTTGGATGCGTCCAGATTAACATAAAACACAGCAGGATTTTTTGTTGTATTACCCGCTACCTGTGTTGACAAAACTGTTGAATACAAAAATCCGTCTTTTACTACTTTTAATGTCAGTGTTGACGAAGAATAGTTGTACACGGCGATCTTTGCCCTGGAAACACCGGTTAATTTATAATTAGAATATAGATTATCATACTTAGCTTGCCCGCTGAAATTATATCTGCCTTTAGATGCCAGATTCCAAACATTTCTCGGAGCCGAAGTTCCGTAAGGCTGTATCACACTTTCAGATATATATTCCGGATTAGGACTTACTCCGATATTTTTATCCGCAGCATATACAGTTGAACAGTTGCCTATTACAAATAATGTGCATAAAAAAACTATGATTGATTGTTTTAAAATTTTCATAATCATTCTCCTTTACTTTAAGATGGGTACGCGTAAGCAACCCGGGTTTCCGTTCCGGCGGTAAACGTGGTTTTCAGGCGGTAATCCGAAAGCAGGTTGATCGTTCGCTTTTCTGCAACAGACAAATAAGTACCCGTTTTGCTTGCCGACCATGTTTTAATCGTTTCATATGTGCCGGACTTTTTCTTTTGCAGTTCCATCTTGATAGATAATTTTGTTGAAGAGCGTGTATTCAAAGAAGAAGTACAGTTTGCTGTTATCCCGCTTATGGAAATAAAACAACTGCTTTTGTTTATGTATATTGACTGCAACTGTATTTCGCTTTGATCTAACGCATAACCAGAATTTGGAGCAAGAAAAGAAAATAGTAAAAAAGAACAAAACAAAAGATATAGCGAATTTTTAACAATGGATTTTGACATCGTTTCACCTCCTTCCTCATATACTAAATGCTTAAATTGAGAAAAAAAGTGAAATAAAATTTACAATAAATATAATTTTGTTAAATACACAAATATTTGATCAATGATTTATGGAATCTGCTACCGCAAAAGCATCTGACAATGAAAGATTCCCGCTAACAGTATATATATAACCTCCGTAATTCCAGATCAAAGCCGAAAAGCCGTCAACCATTCCATAGCAAACATATGTAATATTATCTCTTTCAACCGTTTCTAAACCGTGTTCAGAATCAATATATACTGAGCTGTAGGCATCTGAACGATCAACAGTATAAGATATGGAATCATCCTGCATACTATATTCGTAACCAACAAGATTATTATCCATATCATACATTTTTTCCGAAACTTCAAATCCGGGAATGATATAACGAACTTCAAGATCAGATTTAAAAATGGGGCTGTTCGGTTCTATTACTTTATACTGTGCCATATCGCCGTTTGGGATGATCTCAAAATCCTGCTCCCCGATATTTGCGCCGATCGTTACGGCGGTGCACAGCGCTGCGATCAGCGCGGCAATCAGTATAAACCGCAGGGTTTTCTTTGAAATGCGGTAATAAGAACCGTGCTCCATTCTTTTTATCAGTTTTTTAAAATACGATTCGCTGTTTTCAGAAAGCGTATATTCAGTTCCATCCGGCAACGCGCATGCCCATTCTAAGCAGGACCGGCGGACGGCGTCTTCAAATTTAGACATTATTCCCGATCCTCCTTAAGATGATTTTTAATCGTTTTCAAAGCCCGTGAGAGCCTGGTTCTGACAAGATATTCGGATGCACCGGTCATATCCGATATTTCTTTATTTTTAAAGCCGAAAAAATATTTTAGATAAATCAGATTTTTCAGTTCATCATCCAATGAATCCACCGCGCTTTTCAGTTCCAAAGTATCAAAAGCATCCAATTCGTGCGGATCGTAATCTTTTTCGTTTACATCTACACACGAATCTGAAATTTTTTCAATTTCTTTATGGAAACACTTGATGGCAAAAGCCGTTGCCACAACGCCTACAAATGCTTTTGTTCCGGGAGAATCCAAATCGCCAACTTTGGAAAAATTTTTGGCAAAATAAAGAAATGTTTCCTGCGCGCACTCTTCTGCAAGAAAAGAATTATGATTTAATTTGGATTTGGCTATCCAAAGAACAAGGCCGATATATTTTTCGTAAAAGGCGCAGAAACGGGATCTGCTCTCTTCTGAATCAATCAGTGTTAAAAACGCTGTCATAATCTATATTCCTTTTTAAACGAAAAAGCTAAAAATTTTTTCATTTTTTTATTTTTCTTTTCCTCATTTTAGCACAAAAAAACGGCAGGGACAATCCCAGCCGTTTTCAGTGATTATAATTTTACAAATAGATTACTCGCCTTTCATTTCAACGAGTTTTGCTTTGCCCTCATAAGCCGCCTTTGAAAGTTTGATAGAATCAAAGATTGCTTTTTCGATATCATCTGGGGTACAGCCGAGTTCCTTGCAGTCGTCAAGCGGAATAAAGAGATTCATGCCCATGATCTCTGCAAGACCAACCGGGTCGATACCGGAATCCACACCTCTCTTGGCGTAATCTTTACGCATAACAAGACCGAAAGCCTGGAACGCACACTTCGGGCAATCTATGATCTTTCTGTCCGGAATACCATCCATAGCGCGGTAAACGATCTTAAGGAATTTTCTCCAAGTATAGTTGTAGCAGGAGATGCCGTAAGCGCGGAACTTGCCCTCGCCCTTGGAAGCGGCCTCATAAGCCTGTTCTGCAGCGCCAACCATGGATTCGCCTACCTGACGAACCGTAAGCATAGCAGTGCCGCCGGCCGGATACATGGTAAACGGCATTTTTTCAAATCTCTGGAGCTGTTCAATCAGGATAACCCAAACCGGCTTTCTGCCCGGCTGTGTGCCGAAGATATAAGGCAGCTCAAGCACGCCTACCTGGAAATCGGGAGCGGAATACTTTTCACATACTTTTTCCTGCTCAATACGGCTCTTGATATAAGGATGCTTTTCCGTAAGTTTCATATCCGGGCGCTCTTTTGCGAGCCAAGCGAAATAGGAACCGCATACAACGGCGCCTTTCATGCCGGCCTTTTTAGCAAGAGGCAGATATCTTTCCAGAGGAGCGATGTTATATTTATAATAGTAATCATAAACAGGAGCGGGAAATTCTACTCTTTCGTCTACGCCGGTAGCGAACACGAACATATCGTAGCCTTTCATCATCTCGATCATTTCATCATCTGTAAGTTTGTTTGCATCCTGGAAAACGATCTCCATTTCCTTAGGCAGCGGAGCGCCTTCCGGAAGCGGAGGAAGCGCAAGTGTTTTGATTTCATTTCCACGGTCTACAAAAATCTGCGCGGCAGCGGAGCCAAGAAGACCTGTACCGCCAATCATAAGAACTTTCATGTTTATGTACCCCCATACATGAATTTATAAAAAGTTTATAAAATGATTATAGCACCAAAGGGCTGAATCGTCAACCAAAAAAGCGAATAAAAAGCCAAAAGAAGGCAAAAAAACGTGTGCCCCCAATGCAACGCGGGAGCACACGGAGATCATACATCAAACGGGATGCACTTTCGTTTCCATATCGTCATGTTTTCCGTCCAGCCCGTACTTTTTATCTCTTCTCTTCTGGAAGAATTTGATGGCAACATCGCCGAACTGCGCGTAGGAAAGGACATCCTCTTCCTGCTCGTAATATTCTGCGATCTCATTTCTAAATGTATCCAGTTCGGGTTTCAGCAGGTCTGCCGGGCGGCAATCGATGATCTTTTCGTCGCCGCAGATCTTCTTTCTGAAATCAGGATCAATATCACAGGGCGTTTTGCCGTAATAACCGGCAACCATATCCTTAAATTCTTTCGTTACCATCTTATAGCGTTCGCCAAGGATCACGTTGAATACAGACTGCGTGCCGACGATCTGGGAAGTGGGCGTAACAAGCGGCGGATAACCGCTGTCTTTACGAACGCGCGGAACTTCCGCAAGCACTTCATCCAATTTATCTTCTTTGCCTGCCTGCTTTAACTGGCTGATCAGGTTAGAGAGCATACCGCCGGGAACCTGATAAAGCAGCGTGTTGGCGTCTACGCCGAGCACCTTGGGATTGAGCAGACCCTCTGCCAAATATTTCTCGCGCAGCGGGTTAAAGAAATCACGGATCTCCGTCAGCGCTTTCAGGTCAAGGCCGGTATCATACTCCGTGCCCTGAAGCGCCGCCACCATGGATTCCGTTGCGGGATGCGAAGTGCCCATTGCAAGCGGACTGATCGCGGTATCGATCACATCCACACCGGCCTCAATGCCTTTCAAATGAACCATGGAGGCAAGTCCGGAAGTATAGTGGGAATGGAGCTGGATCGGAACTTTAACCGTTTCCTTAAGGGCTTTTACAAGATCGTAAGTGCCGTAAGGGGTTAAAAGACCTGCCATATCTTTAATACAGATGGAATCCGCGCCCGCGTCCTCCAGCTGCTTAGCGTAATGACAGTAATATTCAATATCAAACACGGGGCCGGTGGTATAGGAAATCGCCGCCTGCACGTGGCCGCCGTACTTTTTTGCGGCATTGATCGCCGTTTCCAGATTGCGCACGTCATTGAGTGCGTCAAAAATACGAAGAATATCAATACCGTTGTCTATACTCTTTTTAACGAAATAATCAACAAGGTCGTCTGCATAATGGCGGTAGCCAAGCATATTCTGACCTCTGAAGAGCATTTGAAGTTTTGTATTCGGGCATTTTCTGCGGATCAGGCGCAATCTCTCCCACGGATCCTCATCCAAGAAACGAAGGCAGCTGTCAAACGTTGCGCCGCCCCAGCATTCCAGGGAATGATAGCCGATCTTATCCATTTTTTCCAGGATGCCCTCAAATTCATCCGTTCTCATGCGGGTGGCAATCAGGGACTGATGCGCGTCTCTGAGAACGGTTTCGGTAACACCTATTTTTGCCATAGATTCACATAGCCTTTCCGGCTGCGGATTTTATATCTTGACCGCACCGCAGCAGCCTTGCGGGTGCGCAAAAGAAAAGTTCAAAGCAAAATGCAAAAGGATCAGTTCATCGTGATCAGGACCTGACCTGCCTCAACACTGTCTCCCTTAGAAACATTAACAGAGGCAACGGTGCCTGCCTGCGGCGCAACGATCTCATTTTCCATCTTCATTGCCTCAAGAATCAAAAGCACATCGCCTGCGTTAACGGATGCGCCTACAGAGGTTTTTACATCAAGGATCGTGCCGGGCATGGGGGCATCTACTGCCACTGCGCCCTGTGTGCCTGCCGGTGCAGGAGCGGGAGCCGGTTTTTCCTCTGCTGCCGGAGCGGGAGCCGCCGCGGGTGCAGGAGCAGGTGCAGCCGCTGGAGCCGGTGCTGCCGCGGGAGCGGCAACGGGAGCGCTGCCAGCCTCATCAACTGTTACATCATAAGCTGTGCCGTTTACGGTGATCGTGTATCTTTTCATATTTTAATCCTCCTAATTATTTAACGGAATGTTTTCTAGGGAGGGTCGTCTCCCTCTTGCCTGCGAGCACATCAAGCGCGGCAACGATCTTGGCTCTTGTTTCCGCCGGAACGAAAACATCATCGATCGCTCCGCAGGCTGCCGCTGTAAACGGAGACGCAAGGTTCTCCTCATATTCTTTTTCAAGTTCCGCTCTGTTTTCGCCGTTTGCCAGTCTGTCATTATACAGGAAAGCAACCGCCGCTTTTGTATCCAGCGGAGAAACAACGGAAGTATCCCAAGCGTAAACCAGATCTGCGTTTGAACCTCTGCCCGCAAGCATGATATAAGCCGCGCCAACCGCTTTGCCGGTGATGACGGAAATCTTGGGGCAGGTAGCCGTTGCGTATGCCGCAGTGAGTTTTGCAGCCGCGATCAGCATCTGATTTTCACGTTCTTTGCGAAGACCGTTTGCGCTGAGCAGTGTTACAATGGGAATATTGAACGCATCGCAGAATTTTACGAATGCCTCTGCCTTGTAGGCGCAGGACGGGCAGACAGATTTGCCGTCAAACCCCACAAAGCCTACCGTTGAACCGGCAACAGTTGCAAGCGCGGTAATGCAGTTTTCCGCATATTTTTCTTTGAGTTCAATAACGGAACCTTCGTCTGCCGCCGCTTTGATGATATCCGCCGCACAGGCGCCGGTATCGGCTGCTGCCGCAGGATCCGTAAAATCATAAACGGGCGGCGTGCTGAGGTTATTGGACGGCACAAGGGTGATAATATCCCTTACCGCCTTAACTGCGGAATCAAAATCATCCGCAAGGATATCCACCGTACCCTCTTGTGCACACGCCTCTGCTGTAACTTCGGAAGGCGCGGTTACATAAAAATCCGCATCTTTAACGGCAACAACAACATCCGCCATATCCGCGATCAGCGCTGTTGTGCCGACCGCTGCACCGGCAACGATGGAGATCTGGGGAACAACGCCGGAAACGGAAGTGGACGCCTTAACGATCTCCCCATAAGCGGAGAGACCTTCAAATCCCTCTTTCAGATCCATGCCGTTTGAATCGTAAATGCCTACCACCGGACAGCCCGTTTTGGACGCCAGATCATAAATCTTTTTGATTTTCGCGCACTGAGCAACGCTTACGGCACCGCCGTTTACACTGACATCCTGAGAAAACGCGTAAACCGGGGCTCCGTTTACAGTACCGAAACCGGCAACAACTTCTACATCGCCGTTTGACGATTTGGCAAAAGCGTCTATTTCGGTAAAAACGCCGTCATCAAACAGAGAGACCAGTCTTTTGCGGGCATCGGTATCTTTAATTGCAAGTTCACTCACACGAATATCCTCCTTAATCCAATTTTCTTATGAATATATTTATCCATTCTTTGGTATTTTAACACTTTGAACGCACAATTACAACAGTTTTTTATTTTAGTTTTAATATTATTTATAATAAAATGCAGCATATGCAAATCTTAAAAGGAAAAGACCGATGAAACATCGGTCTAAACAGTTGAGATAGATTATTTTGCACGGTAAGTGAGTCCGCAGGCGCGGAAAAGTTTTTTCAGTTCCGTTTCGTTTAGATCGCGGAAATCCCCTGTTTTGAGCATGCCGAGTTTAACGCCGGCGATCTCCGTTCTTTTCAGGCGGGAGACCTCCAAGCCGAAATGTTCGCACATTTTCCGGATCTCCCTGTTTTTGCCCTCATGGATCTTAAATTCCAAAACGGTTCTTTCCTCTTCTTCCACAAGCGGCAGGATCTCACACGGCGCGGTTTTACCCGAATCGATCTCCACGCCCTCGCGCAGGGACTGGAGAACGTCATCGCCCACCTTGGAACGGATGGTAACGCGATATGTTTTTGTAACATGATGAGACGGATGCATAAGCCCGTTGGCAAGCGCGCCGTCATTCGTTAACAGAAGTAAGCCCTCGGAATCCCGATCCAGCCTGCCGACGGGATAGACGCGTTCTTTAATGCTGGTCAAAAGATCCATAACCGTTTTTCTGCCGCGGTCATCCGAAACGGTCGTTACATAGCCGCGCGGTTTATGGAGCATAAGATAGCGCATTGTTTCCTGACGGCTGATTTTTTTGCCGCGAACGGTTACCAGATCTTTTTTTGGATCTATTTTCGTGCCGAGGGAAACCGGGTGCCCGTTCACCTTGACTTTTCCCTCTTCAATCAACTGCTCACATTTGCGCCTGGACGCGACGCCGCATTCCGCCATAAATTTTTGTAGTCTTATCTCATTTGGGTTCGGCATAATCGTATTCCGCACTTTCATCCGCTGTAATTTTAACCGTGCGGATCTCCTTTTCTTTATACTTAATGACTGCTTTTCCGATCTGATCCCCAGCCGAGACCGGGCAGTAGACAAACGGAAAAACATAAAGCTCCACCGTGACAAGATTTTTATTTAAAACGCTTACCTCAGCGGAATAAGAACATTTGATTTTATCTTTTACGCCGCCGACTGCGGCAACGTCAAGACCGGCGGAAAAAAGCTCCTGCCGGTATTTTGCAAAACACTCCTCATAAAGTTTTTTATGATCATTCCAGTCATCCGGCGCGCCGAGCGTTACGCAGACAAGTGTGTTTCCGTTTCTTTCGGCGGCGGAAACAAGGCATCTGCCTGCTTTTTCCGTAAAACCGGTCTTGCCGCCGATACAGCCCTCCAGTTCCTGCAGCAGGCGGTTGTGGTTATAAATCATGTGTGTTTCGCCGTTGATACGGATATCGGCGGAAGGCATTTTGAATATCTTTGAAAAATCAGTATTTTTCAGCGCATTTGCCGTTAGCACTGCCATATCCCGCGCGGTGGAATGGTGATCCCCCGCATCCAGGCCGGACGGCGTTACAAACAGCGAACGGTGCAAACCGAGTTCAGCCGCTTTTCGATTCATGACGGCCGCAAAATCCTCCAAACTGCCGGAAAGATAGATTGCCGCTGCGTTTGCCGCGTCATTCCCGGAGGGGAGCAGCATGCCTGCAACCAGATCACGCAGCGTGATCCGATCGTTTTCACGCAGACCGAGCAAAGAGCCTTCCGTATTGACCATATCCCAGGTAACATTTACCGTTTCATCCAGTTTGCCGCTTTCGCAGGCAATGAGGGACGGCAGTATTTTGGTGGTGGACGCGATGGGGCGCTCTTCATCCGCGTTCTTTTGATACAAAACCTCTAACGTAGCCGCATCCAGCACAATTGCGCTTGCGGCAGAGATCTCCGCCGCCTGAGCGCCCGAAAGCGGAAACGAAGTGAATACAAACAGGAACGCTAAAAGCAATGAAATTTTCCGCAACAAAATTAATCACCCGCTAATTATATGCAGGTGATCCAATTTATATATTTTATTTTTCTGCCGGCGCAGCAGTTTCCTCTGTTTTCTCTGTATCCTTTGCTTTAACAAGCTGGGAGATCTGATCAACGAGTTCCGGAATCATGGCGATGGCACGATCAGCAGAAGAGGTGTAGTTGTTGATCTGCATCATTCTGACCTTTTCGCCCTGAATAACGATGAAAGCAACCGGGGAAATGGTGATGCCGCCGCCACCGCCGCCGCCGAAGAGTTCGTTGTTCTGCTTAGACGGAAGATCGGTGCCGCCGCTTGTGAAGCCGTATGAAACCTTGGATACGGGGATCAAAGTGGTATCACCTGTTTTGATAGGCTCGCCGATAATGGTGGAAACATCAACCATCTGGCGCATTTTTTCAAGCGTGTTTTCCATAATTTTGTTTACGGGTGTTTCTTTCATAGCGATTTTCTCCTTAAAAGAAATTATTTATTATTATTTTTAATTATATTGACCAAAAATGTTTTCCCTGCCGACAGGGCAACTTTAAGCAAAAGCCCAACGCTTATGGAGCCGATAAACTGAAAGCCGTATTCGTTGCGCGGCGCGATAAAATCCGGAACAATGAGATCATCAAAATTATCCACTTTCATGCCGCCGAGCACAGCGCCTTTAACAGGGTAATAAAAACCGCAGATTCTGCCATAGGCACGGGCGATCTCGTCCGCATCGCCGCCGCCCACGATTATTTTAACATAAAGCGAATAAATATGAAAGCCTTTCATTAAAACCGAGAGCGCGCTGGAAGCCGTTTCCAGCATATTGGAAACGAGATCCATGATGCCGACGATACCGTCTTTATCCCAGATATTCTTGATAAAATTCGGCTTTTTTTCTTTTTGCTGCGCAGGCGCATTGCTTTTTTGCGGCTCTGCCGCAGTATCTGCCTGCGGCGCCGGCTGCGCTGCCTGCGTGCCGGACGGCTCTGCCGGTTCAGAAGCGGCAGGCTTTTCGCTTTCGGGTTTTGAGGCGGTTTCTTTTTTCTTTTCTTTGCCCTTTGCGGACTTAGCCTCATTCGCCGCTTTCTGCGGAAAAAGAATGAAATTCAGTATTTTGGTTAATTCTATATCCTTTTCGATCCACAAAATGCGGATCGTTGTTTTCCATTTATCCGTATATGTGATCGTAAATGTTGCCGAAACGGAAAGGATCACGGCGATAATGACCACCAATACCGCTATTACAATTAATGCTGTCATTCTTCGCCCTCTTCCTTGTTGAGTTCTTCTATCATTGTATCATTTTTTTCTTCATCAAACAAGGTGGTTTGGCCATTTTCTTTATTTTCTTCTTCATGATTAGGCAGATCGGGCAGATCGTCCAAACTGGAAAGGGAAAAGCAGCGCAAAAAACGATCCGTAGTGCCGTAAACAAGCGGCCTGCCGGGAAGATCAAGCCTGCCCTTTTCCTCGATCAAACCTTTCTGCACAAGATTGGAAATTGAGCCGGAGCAGTCCACGCCTCTGATCTGCTCAATAAAACTTTTTGTAACGGTTTTATTATAAGCGATGATGGCAAGCACTTCAAAAGCAGCCTGCGAAAGCGGCGTATTCTTTTTGATCTCAAGCAGCTTGCGCACATCGTCGCCATACTCCTCACGGGTACAGATCTGGTATTTGCCGTCCACACGGATCAGCCTAAGCCCGCTGTTGCGCTCCTCATATGTATCAGAAAGGCAGGAGAGCATCTTGGTTACACTCTCCACATCCAGTTCCAGCACATCGGCAAGCCTGGACGCCTCCACCGGATCACCGCAGGCAAAAAGCATTGCCTCAAGGCGTGCGATCACATTATTCTTATTCTCCATCGCTGCGCACCTCGCTTACCATTTTTACTTCCGGATCATCCATGGGGCCGTCTAAAGTGATCTGCTTGGTTTTAGCCAGTTCAAGAACCGCCAAAAAAGTTGCCACAATATCGCTTTTCGACTCAGCGTCACCGAAAAGCTTTAAAAAACGGATCTTGCCGCGTTTTTTAAGTTTGCCCATAACGGAGCCGATCTTGGACGCAACATTCACAAACTTGCGCGCCACGATCCGCCTGAAAGAATCAATGGGCGGCGGCAGTTTTCTCTGCGCCCTGCCGGCAGCGGAAATATAGGCGCTGAGCAATTCTTCACCCTCATGAAAACGCTCGTAATCATAATTAACGTAGCCTTCCTGCGGTTCACGGACAAAACGGTTAAAGCCGTCAGTTCTTTCACTCAGTTTTTTTGCCATCAATTTGCAGTCCCTATATTCGATCAGTTCGCCGGTCAGTTCCTTTTTCAGCTGCTCCGCCTCTTCATGGCGCGGCAGCAGGGAAACCGTTTTGATATAGATCAGCCTTGCTGCCATTTCCAGAAAATCGCCGGCGATCTCAAAATCCGCATTTTCCATTTGCCGGACATAATCCAGATACTGATTCACAAGTTCCACGATCGGGATATCGTTTATATTCAGTTTATGCTTTGCAATCAGGTGCAAAAGAAGATCCATAGGGCCTTCAAAGACCTCTAATTTATAATTTATCTGCTGCATAAAACCTCTTATCCGAAGATCAGATTCGGAATAAAAAATATAAAATTACTGAAAATGTTATTTAAAAATGCAAGCGGTGCGTTCAGGATACCCGTAAACAGCAATACCATAAGCACGATCATGATCACACGCTCGTAACGGAAATATTTTTCATAAAGGCGATCCGGCAGGATCATAGCGAAGATGCGGGATCCATCCAGCGGCGGGATCGGCAGAAGATTGAATACGGCCAGCGAGATATTGATACTTGCCGTAAGGGAGAAGAGATACGCGATCACCCGTGCCGCCGCAGCACCGCTGAAAAAATGCAGAACTGCCGCGGAAACAAACGCCGAAACAAATGCCATTGCCAGATTAGAGAGCGGGCCGGCAAGCGCTGTGAGCGCCACGCCTTTTCTGTAATCCTTAAATTTAAGCGGATTGATGGGAACAGGCTTGGCGTAGCCGATACCGAAAAGGAAGATCATGATTGTTCCGAGCGGATCAAGATGCGCGATCGGGTTAAAAGACAGCCTGCCCATCTTTTTTGCCGTATCATCGCCCAGTTTATAAGCCGCCAGACCATGGCAGAGCTCATGCACAGGCAGGCAAAGGAAAACAACGATTGCCCGGGCGATGACCAGCATGATCACAACGGTAACATTCCCGGAGAAAATTGCGGAAATAAGTGAAGACATAAAATACACCCTTTGCTATTTTTGTGAAACGGCGATCCGGGGATTGCCGTAGAGATCATTTTGAATTTGGATATGGTTGTAGCCGGAATCGGATAACAGACTTTTCACGGCGCTGCCCTGCTCGTTTCCGATCTCAAAAAGGAGTTTTCCGCCCGGCTTTAAAAATCTTTTCCATGATTTGATGATATAACGATAAAAATCAAGGCCGCTCTCGCCGCCGTCCAGCGCTTCTTTCGGTTCAAACTGCACTTCACGCTGTAGGGCGGAAATCTCGGTAGAGCGGATATAGGGCGGATTGGAAACGATCATATCCACACTGTTCTCTGCGATCTGTGAAAAAGAATCCGCATTTAAAACATCACCCAAAACGGGATGCGCATTGTGAACACCGTCTGCATTTTTAAGAAGATATGTCATAGCGTCCGCGCTTTTTTCCACGCAAAACACATCTGCCGCCGGCACTGCCTTTGCAATGCTGATCCCGATACAGCCGCTTCCGGAGCAAAGATCATAGACAAGCGGGCTGCGCATCTGCTTTGCAGAGCGAACCGCAAGATCCACAAGTTCTTCCGTTTCCGGACGCGGAATAAGCACGCCTTTGCCGACGTAAAATTCAGATTCATAAAAATCCCATTTGCCAAGAACATACTGGAGCGGCTCGCCGCTTTTGAGTCTCCAAAGCGCATCCGCGATCGGCTTGAGCATAACGGTGGTTTCTTTATGCGTTTCGTATTCGCTGTTTTTGATGCCGGCAACGCTGCACACAAGGCAAAGTGCTTTGAACTGCGCCTCATCCACACCGTTGGCGCTCAAAAAATAAACACAATAATTATACGCGTCTTTCAGAGTCACTTGATCTCATCATCCTCCGGATTATCCGTAATAACCGCTTTGATTGCGGCGATACCGACTTCCAGTATATCGTCCGTAGGCTCTTTTGTTGTGAGCCGCTGCATCCAAAGGCCGGGCGCGGAAACGATCTTGACAAAAAGATTATCATGCCGCCCGGCATATCGGATAAATTCGTAGCAGATACCCATAATAACCGGCAGAAACAGAAGTTTCAAAAGAAGCCATAAAATTCTTACAGCCGCGATGGCGGGAAAGATCTTGGCGATTATGGTGTAAAAGATAATGCTGAAAATGAGCACGACGAAAATAAACGAAGTGCCGCATCTGGGATGAAAGCGCGTGCATTTTTTGGCGTTTTCAACGGTAAGATCCAGCCCTGCCTCATAGCAGGCGATGGACTTATGCTCCGCGCCGTGATACATAAACAGGCGCTTGATATCTTTCATCCGGCTGACAGCGGCGATATAGATCACGAAGATGATGATTTTCATGCTGCCTTCGATAAGACCCTGAAACTCCGTTATCGCGCCGCCCGACCATTCGTTTGCTTTATTAAACACAAGCACGGGAAGATAAAAGAAGATGAAAAAGGCAAGCGCAATGCCGAGAACGGAACCGATCGCGGCAACGATGCTGACCAGCTTTTCGCCGCACTTATCATTGAGCCAGCGTTCAAACTTGCTCATATCCTCTTCTTCAAAATCCTCCATGCCGGAAACCTCTGCGGAATACATCAGCGTTTTATAACCCATGATCATGGATTCCACAAAGCCCACAATGCCGCGGATGATCGGGATATTGAAAAATTTGTTTTTATTGCGCAGAAGTTTAATGGTGTGATATTCGGTAAGAATCTCTCCGTCCGGCTTTCTGACGGCGGTTGCCATGCCGCGCGGCCCCTGCATCATTACGCCCTCTATAAGCGCCTGACCGCCTACGGAAGTTTTGTGTGTTTTTCTGCTCATTCTTTCTTAATCACCTTTCAGCGTTATATCCTCATCCGTAACCTGCTGCTGATTTGCCGAAGCAAGATCGATCTCCTGCTTGGACGGCACGCTTTCCACGGGAAGATATATAGTAACAAGGGTGCCTTTTCCCTCTTCGCTGTCGATCTCCAGCTTACCCTTGTGCAGATTCACGATCTCATTGGTAACGGCAAGGCCTATACCCGAGCCTCTAACCGAAACATTTGCTTTATAAAATTTATCAAACACATGGGGCAGGTCTTCTTTTGAGATGCCGCACCCCTGGTCTGCAATGGAGATTTTAACGGCAGGCCCGCCGTCCAGTTCGGAAAACTCAGCTTTTACAAAGATCTTGCTGGGCGCGCGCGAATATTTCAGCGCGTTATCCAGAATATTCATAAACACCTGCTTTAACCGGTTCGGATCCGCGTTTGCTGGCGCCGCAATCTCCGGAATACTGTATCTTACCTCGACGCCCTCTCTCATGGCGCGTTCGCAGAATGTGAACACGGTTTCATCCAGTTCGGCAAAAATATCTGTTTTCACAAGCCTTAAGATCATTCTGCCGCTTTGCAAACGGCTGAAATCCAGCAGTTCCTCTACAAAGCCCTCCAGCCTGCCGGATTCCTTAACGATAACGTCAAGCCCTTTCACAGTGAGCTCATCCTGCTGGATCTCCTTGCTGTAAAACAGGGTCTCCGCCCAGCCTTTTATGGAGGTGAGCGGCGTTCTGAGTTCGTGGGAGATGGTGGAAATAAAATCATTTTTCATTTTATCCGCCGTTGCAATCTCCGAAGCCATGGAATTGATGGAATCACAGAGATTGCCGATCTCATCGTCATACTTTTTTTCTATCCTTGAATCCAGATTGCCGCCGGCGATTTTTTTGGTGGTTTCCGTGATCTCCCGGATCGGAATAATAATAGAACGGATAAAAAACAGATTGGAAAGCAGAATGATTCCAAAAATAAATAAAATGATAAAAAACAAAATCAGGATGATTGCGCCGAGCTGCGTATCCACTTCGCCTATTGAGGTCATGACCCGCACGGCGCCGACATTGGTGCCGCGGGAATTCTGAATCACACGGGACAGCGCCATGATCTTATCGCCGCCGTCTGTGATCCTGCCCGTATACTCGCCGGTGCCGTCGCTGCCGGACATGGCGGATGTATAATCCGGCATTTCGCAGTTTTCAATGATAAAGCCGTTTGAAGAAGCAATCACTTCGCCGTCATTATTGATGACCCAGACGGTGGTTTTATCCTTATAAGAATAACTGTCTATAAACTGCGCCGCTGATGTTTCAAGCGACATGCCCGAATCCAGATTTGCCGAAAAATACTCCGCTGAATTGGCTGACGCTCCGGATTCCAGAATATTCCGCACCGATTCATAATAATAGTTTTTGATAAAAACGCTTGCCGCAACGAATGCCGCAATCAGAAGGACTACAACGACCAGCAATATATTTAAAAGCCATCTTTTTGTAAGCCCGTCCACTTTGATAATATGTAGTTTTTGAGCAAGCTTCTTTTTCATTTACAACTCTTCTTTGGTTTATTTTGAGGATGTGATCCACTTATAGCCGAGGCCCCATATGGTAACGAGCCTTGTGGGGGAAGACGGATTATCTTCCACCTTCATTCTGAGACGGCGGATATTGACATCCACGATCTTTTCATCGCCGTAATAATTCTCGCCCCACACCTGCTTTAAAATATTGGTTCTGCTTAAAGCGGCGTTTGGGTTTTTAAAGAAATATTCAATGATCTGAAATTCCACCTGCGTGAGTTCGATCAGTTTGCCGGATTTGGACAGGGTACGGTTTCTGAGATTGAGTTCAAACTCGTCCAGCGTGATCACATCCAAAGACGCATCTGCTTTTCTGAAACCGCGGGTCATTTCCACGCGGCGGTAAACAGCGTCCACCCTTGCCATCAGTTCGCTTGGTGAAAACGGCTTTGTAACATAATCGTCCGCGCCTACGAGCAAACCGGTCACTTTATCCATCTCCTGCGTTTTGGCGGAAAGCATGATTATACCAAGATCGGACGACCTTTTTCTGAGTTCCTTGCAGACCGTCAGCCCGTCCACCTCCGGCATCATAATATCCAGAATGGCAACGTCAAAAGACGCCTCGTCCTTAGAAAACAGATCCAAAGCAACAGCGCCGTTTTCCGCCTGCTCGACATCATAGCCGCTTCGGGTAAGATTGATCACGATAAATTCACGGATGGATTCTTCATCCTCAGCAACAAGCACCTTTTTCATAAATTATTCTCCTTTATAAGTCCTAAGCATGGATTTTACGGCATCTGCGGAAAAATCCCCATTGCCGCCGTTTTCGGTATGCACAAGATAAACATAGCCCGAACTTTCCGCCACAGCCGTAAAGCCGGCAAAAGAGGTTGACGCGGAATCATAGTGCGCCTTTAACACGCACATGACCGAAAACAGGATTTCATCGTTTTCATCCGTTACGGTCAGGAGTGAGTCTTCCGGCGAGTAAAGGACTTTGATTTTATCAAAATACGCATCGGAAATGATGAGCTGATATTCATCTTTTACCACAACGATCGATGAACAGTCTTTCACAAGCACCGAATCGTTATATTTATTCCATTCCACGGCGTATACATCTGCCGGCATGGCGTCCTTTTGCGCGTCCGTCGGAATTTCCGTAATACCGTCCTCATCCACATCGCTGCAGTTGAGCATAACGGAACGCGAAGTGGCGTTTGTAACGCCGCTGGAATAACTGTAAAACGGAGATATGATCGTATTATAATAATCTGACCAATAGATCACTTCCGTAAGCATCTGTGTGCCGTCTGACTTAACGGCATCGGCATAGATATAAACCCGATCGTCCTCAACGTCATACTGAATATCGTCATAATAACTGATATGGCCGTCCAGCTTTGTTCTGCCGATCGTTTCCCTGCCGCCGTCAGAATATTCATAAAGCGTGGCGGAAGCGGAGATTTCATCCCCGGTTTCAATCGTGAACGCCAGCATTTCGTTTACGGAATCCAGATCCATATCCACCACGATACAGTTGTTGACCGTAAGTTCCGAACCGACCGGCTCAAGCGAATATCCATTGCCGGTATTCTGGCGGTAAACGGTGAGCACATGATTTGTTGAATTGCTGATCACATCCCACAAAACAACGAATTCAAGGACGCCATCCCCCGTAAGATCTGAAAACGAAAGCGAATAAACGTCAGAATACTCACTGCTGATATTGTAGATCACAGACCAGTTCTGTGCCGTTTTATCAATCACAGCCATGCAGATCTTGCCGGGCGTTTTCTCAGGCTCATAGAACACAACCGCTTCATCGGCTGAATCCCCGTCCACATCAAAAAAACTGAAAGCAGTGGTAAATTCCCCGCCGGACGGCGTTTTCAGCGTATATCCGCCGCTGACATAGGATGAAAGCGCGTTCTGAACATCGGCGTCATCACCCTGGGGAGACACGGGAGAGATCAGTTCATCCACAGAAGATGCAAGCCTGAAAGAACAGCCGCTTAAAACAAGAGACAGCAAAAGAACCGCCGCGGTCAGTTTAATCCATTTCAAACTTTCACCCCCTGAGCAACGCCCGAACACGCCTAATAATCCATTATATTTGTAATATTATAGCATTAAATAGTTACAAAATAAATAACTTTTTATATATTTTTATAATAAATATTACAAACTTAACTGAATTTTAATAGATAAAATTAACAAAAATGAAAACAGATACAAAAATACCGCCCCGTTTTGCCAAGGCTTAACAGAGCGGTAATCATTTGAAACCTGATTATTTTTCGTAAACACTGCGTTTCAGTGCGCCGATATAGGGCAGATTTCTGTATTTCTGATCATAGTCAAGACCATACCCCACAACGAACTCATCCGGAACACTGCACCCCACATAATCGGGAGAGATATCGGCAACACGCCGTTCCGGTTTATCCAGCAGCGTAACGATACTGATAGATTTTGCGCCGCGCGTTTTCAGAATATCCGAAACATATTTCAGCGTTCTGCCGCTGTCCAGAATATCTTCCACGATCAAAACGTCATAGCCGTTTAGATCAATATCAATATCCTTGGTGATCTTAACCCTGCCTGTGGATTCCGTGCCGCTGCCGTAAGAGGAAACGGACATAAAATCTATGCTGAGCGGCAGTTCGATATGGCGCACAAGATCCGTCATAAAAAAGACACAGCCCTTTAAAATGCCGAGAACCAGAAGATTTTTTCCTTTAAAATCCGAGGTAATACGTTTGCCGAGCCTTTCGTTGATCTCTTTGAGTTCCTGTTCGGAAACAAGCACTTTTTCAACATCTTTATGTATCATAGCTTACCTTTCCTCTCTGAAATAGGACAGGCCGAGGGACGCCGGCCCCTGATTTTCCTTTTTCTTGCGCATGGAGCCGATGATCAAAACGATGATCGTTACAACATAAGGCAGCATCTGCGCAATAAACGAGTTGATATTCCAGCCCAAAACGCTTGGTACATAGTTATACGCCCAATAACAGAAGCCGAAGATATAAGAGCCCCAGATCAGGTTGATCGGTTTCCATGTTGCGAATATAACGAGCGCCACGGACAGCCAGGCGAGCGCCTCAATCGCATCGCCTGCGGCGGTTGCCCAGGTGCCGTAGTTATAATCCAGCACATAGTAAACGCCGCCGAGGCCGGTAATGCCGGAACCGATGCAGGTGGCAAGGTATTTATATTTTGTAACGTTAATCCCGGCGGCATCGGCAGTTGCAGGCGATTCGCCCACGGCGCGCAGATTCAGACCCGCTTTTGTTTTATTGAGAAACAGCGTTGCTGCAATCGCAATGAGGATAACCAGGTACATCATAAAGCCGTAAGAGAAAAAGACCTGACCGAACCCTTTACTTAAAGCGCCGAATATTTTAAAGGAAAACACCTCGTTGGCAAAATCCGCCTTGGTGGAGGTGGAACCTTCCGGGATGATAAAAGTGCCCACAAATTTGGAAAGGCCGACGCCGAAGATCGTAAGCGTAAGACCTGTAATATTCTGATTGACACGTAAAGTCGTGGTCAGCAAACTGTAAAGCGCGCCGGCAAGGAACGATGCCGCGAACGCGCAGACAAGACCGATCACAATGATAAGAACTGCGCTAGGATCCTCTGTGGAATTCTGATACAGATACGCGCCGGAGAATCCGAACGCCGCACCGATACACATGATGCCCGGCGTGCCGAGGTTGAGGTTGCCGGCTTTTTCCGTTAACGTTTCTCCGATCGCGCCGTACATAATTACGGAGCCGAAGATGACGGCTCTTGTGAGCCAAACGATTAAATTTTCCATAGCCGCCCTCCTTACGCGTTCTTTTTGCGGAAGTTCAGTTTATAATTGATAAAGAATTCCGCGCCGATAACGAAGAACAAAACGATACCGATAACGATCTGCGAAGCGGAAGAATCAAACGCATCGTTGGAATTGGCGATCAGATTCGTGCCCCTTTCCAGCACAACGATAAACAGAGAGATAAACACCATTTGTATCGTATTGAATTTTGCAAGCCACGCAACAATAATTGCCGTGAAGCCGTAGCCGCCGCCCGTTGTTCCGGAGGAAATGGAATGATCCTGACCGGCAACGGTAAGAAAGCCGCACATGCCGCATATTGCGCCGGACATGAGCATCGTGCGGATGATCACTTTATTGACGTTGATACCGGCATATCTGGCGGTATTGACCGATTCGCCAACCACAGCGATCTCATATCCGTGTTTTGTTTTCTTTAAATAGAGAAAAACGAGCACGGCAAGAATCAGAACTACAACGGTGTTGAGCGCCCAGTCCGTGCCGAACAATTCGGGAAGATAGCCGGCTTTTGTTGCCCGGTTGATTTTGCCGAGGGAAGAGGCGGAGCCTTTCCACTTATCATAGAAGAAATCAACCAGTTTGATCACCACGTAGTTCATCATCAGCGTGAACAGCGTTTCATTCGTATTGAATTTCGCCTTGAAAAGTGCGGGAAGGAAACCGACAAGGGCGCCCGCCGCCACAGCGGCAACGATCATAACAACAAAAAGGAGCCATGCCGGCAGTGCTGTAGAGCAATACACCATAACGATTGCCGTAGCAAGGCCGCCCGCAAGGAGCTGGCCTTCCGCACCGATATTCCAGAACCGCATTTTAAAAGCCGGCGCAAGCGCAACAGCAATACAAAGCAGCTTTGCGGTATAGATCAAAGTGCTGGACAGATAGATCTTATTGCCGAACGCGCCTTTGATCATGGTGGAATACAACTCCACGGGGCTGACGTCAATTACGATTTTCATAAAGACCGCAACCGCGATCAGGCCGAGAACGAGCGCGATGCCGCGGTAGCCCCATGCTTTCAGCTGGGAAACATTTTCTTTTTTTGTGAGCCGAACAAACGGCTCCTTTACTTTTGCTGCGGATACGTTTTCCATTGCGCTCATGCCTCCTCTCTGAGATTCGTCATCATAAGACCGATCTCATCTTTTGACGCGGTTCTTGTATCAACGATACCGTTTACTTTACCGCCGCAGAGCACCATGATTCTGTCTGTAAGTTCAAGCAGAACATCCAGATCCTCGCCGACATAAATAACCGCGGTGCCCTTTTTCTTTTCTTCATTCAAAATATTATAAATGGCATAGGAAGTATTGATATCCAGTCCGCGAACGGCATACGCCGTCATAAGAACGGACGGGGAACCTGAAATTTCCCTGCCGACAAGCACTTTCTGCACATTGCCGCCAGAGAGCTGCCGTACCGGGGTATTGATATCCGGCGTTACGACTTCCAGATCATCCCTAACCTTTTCCGCAAGTTTGCGCGGTTCTTTCTGCGAGATGATCGGGCCGCCCTTATCATAGGAGCGCAGGAGCATATTTCCCGTCATGCCCATGGAACCGACAAGACCCATGCCGAGCCTGTCCTCCGGCACAAAGGAGAGCGAAACGCCGAGATTGCGGATCGCCTTAGGCGTTTTGCCAACAAGCTGCTGCGGTTCGCCGTCCGGCGGAAGATACATAATGCTGCTGCCGTCCATCGTTTTCTGTAGTCCGGCAACGGATTCCAGCAGTTCTTTCTGCCCGCAGCCCGAAATGCCCGCGATACCGAGGATCTCGCCGCTGTTGGCGGTAAAAGACACGTTATCGAGCACAAGGACGCCTTCACTGTTTTTAACGGAAAGATTTTTAACTTCCAGCCTGATCCGGGGATTTACGGGATCATCCCTTTTGATATTGAGTTCTACCTTTTTGCCCACCATCATTTCGGTAAGCATTTCCTCGCTTGCGTGTTTGGTTTCCACCGTGCCCACGTATTCGCCTTTTCTGAGAATGGAAACGCGGTCTGAAACCTCAAGCACCTCATTCAGTTTATGGGTGATGATCACGACGGATTTGCCGTCATCGCGCATACTTTTGATCACCTTAAACAGTTTTTGCGTTTCCTGCGGCGTCAAAACGGCGGTAGGCTCGTCCAAAATCAGGATCTCCGCTCCGCGGTAGAGCGCTTTTACAATCTCTAAAGTCTGCTTTTGGGAGACAGACATTGTGTATACTTTTTGAGAGGTATCTATTTCAAAGCCGTATTTATTGCAGATATCGTTAATTTTTGCGGCGATTGCTTTTTTGTTGTATTTTTCCTTTTTATCCAGCCCGAGCGCTACATTCTCCGTTGCCGTAAAAACATCCACCAATTTAAAATGCTGATGGATCATACCGATGCCGAGAGCATATGCGTCTTTCGGGGAGCGTATGGACACTTCTTTTGAATCAACAAAAATATGCCCTTCATCCGGCAGGTAAATCCCTGAAAGCATATTCATCAGGGTTGTTTTTCCGCTGCCGTTTTCACCCAGAAGAGAAAGGATTTCTCCGTGGCGGATATCCAGACTTACGTCTTTATTTGCAACAACGCTGCCGAAAGTTTTTGTTAGATTTTTAAGCTGAACGGCAATCTGTTCCAAACTATCGCTCCTTTTCATCATTTTTTCATTTCTGCTGCGAAAGCAGCCGAGGATTCATTTGCAGGGCAAACCGAACCCCTGTTGATTATAACAGAATAACCAATGAAAGGGAAGCCGAAAAGCTTCCCTTTCCTGAATTTTCAGCGATTACGCATTTGCGTTCAGTTCTGTGATTCCGTCTATTCTGAGCTGGAAGTAAGGAGCGGCTCTGAGAACGGATTCCTCAAAATAAGTAATGTTATTTGCAGATACGATAGCTTCTTTTGTTTCACCCTGATATACGGCGGTTGCCGTACCGGTTGAATAATCATAATAAGTAAGATCGATCGGAGCGGTCGTTACCTGCGCGCCTTCAACGGTAAACTTGGAAGTATCGAATACCTGAAGTGTGCCGTTTTTAATGCCTTCGATAGCGGCGTCAACCGCCTCCTGCGTGCCTTCTGCGCAGGAAGAGCCAAGTGGTGTAATGCCAACGGCATCCGCCTCATAGCCTTTTGCCCAGTCCTGGGGAACCTCTGTACCGTTCATAACAGCGGTGAAGAGTTCTTCATAGTAAACTTCCCAGTTATTGGTAGAGGAAGTAAGCGCAACATCCGGGGCAACATCCGTCATATCCACATTGTAGCCAACGCTGTAAGCAACCGTGCCTTCGTTGTGCGCATCCTGCACAGCGGTGGGCGCGCCCGTTGAATCCGCATGCTGGCCGATGATCACGCAGCCGCGAGCCATAAGCGTTTCCGCTGCGGCAGCCTCACCCTCCAGATCAAACCAGGAATTGGTGTACTGCACGTCCATAACAACATTGGAAACTACGGATTTAATTCCGAGATAGAAAGCTGTGTAACCGGAAACCACTTCGGCATAGGGATAAGCGCCTACATAGCCGACTTTTACATTACCGTTTTCATCAAAATTAATATCACTAAGAGCGTTTGTATCCAAAAGCTCTTTAATTTTCATGCCTGCTACAACACCTGAAACATATCTTGCCTGATAGATCTTTGTAAACGCATTATAAAGGTTCGGCAGACCCGAGATTGCGGCGTAATCACCCGTCATTGCAACGAAAGTTACATCCGGGAAATCCTCTGCGGCTTCTGCAATAAAGTCCTGATGGCCGTAGCTGTTGGAAATAACGAGCTGGCAGCCTGAAGCAACAAGTTCCTGCGCGGCTGTGTAGCACTCTTCGGACTCCGAAATCTTTTCTTTCCAGCTGATGTTTTCAGCAGGGATACCGAGTTTTTCCGCAGCGGCTCTGATACCGTCCGCATGCGCCTTGGTATAGGTCTCTGTGTCATCGCCGATCTCGATAACGCCGATCTTAAGATCAGTACCTACGCCGGCAGACGCGTCTTCGCCGCCGTCCGTTCCAGCCGAGCACGCGGCAAAGGAAAAGACAAGCACAACAGCAAGAAGCAGCGCCATGATCTTTTTTGACAATTTCATTTCTTTCTACCTCCGAAAAAGTATTAATTTATTAAAAGGCAAAAGCCTGATAACCATATCAATCGCGGAATGTGATATCGCCCGTTTTGCAGTTCATGCTTTCTATAACGGCAAGGCTCTCCACACGCACGCCGCTTTTGCGGATCTCATCCCCGCCGTGCTGATAGCCTTTTTCGATCACTGCGCCGCAGCCGACAAGCTGCGCACCGCTGTCCTGCACAATCTTGATCAGCCCGCGCATTGCGTTGCCGATGGCGAGAAAATCATCTACGATCAAGACTCTGTCCCCTTCTCCGAGAAAGCGTTTGGAGACCATTACATTATAGGTAGTGCCGTGGGTAAACGAAGCAACCGGTGTTTCATAAACATCGCCGGCAATGTTTTTTGTTTTATTCTTTTTTGCGAAAACGAGCGGGCACTCAAATTCCTGCGCCACCATAGACCCGATTGCAATGCCGGACGCCTCGATCGTTAAGATCTTATTGACATGATCGTTTTGAAACAGGCGGTGAAATTCCCTGCCGACCTCGCGAAGAAAAGGAATATCGATCTGATGGTTCAAAAAGCAATCCACTTTCAGGATATTGCCTTCGTACACCTCGCCCTCATTCCGGATCTTCTGCTTTAAAAGTTCCATAAAATGCTCCACTAATCAAAACTTTAAATTATTAAAATTCAAATAACAAAGATATCATATACTAAGCGGCAATTGTTTGCAACAATATGACGGGTTTTGACACCAAATTTTAACCTTTTCAAATTTCTGTAATAACAATGCAAAAACAAGAATAAAAATTACAGAATTTTGTTGTTTAAAAAGCGCAAATGATTTAAAATAGGCTTATGAAAGCGGTGAGAACATGGCGGATATTTCAGATTACGCAGCAACATTCGGATCGTTCAGATTCTCTGAAATGGGAATCACGGAAGCGGACAATGCCATATTCAGCCGGCTCGCCTATCTGGATCTGACTCCGTTTACGGGAAAGACTCTTGGCGAAACGGCGGAAGAATACGAACCGGGGGACGAATCCAACAAAACACTGCACGAAACATACGAACTTTTGAAAAAAGCGGGAAAAACGATACGTTACGGATACATAACGATTGCGGACTGCCGGGAGATCGTGAGCGACGACATGCAGACGGCTTTTTATGCCGTTACTTTTGCCACGGACAAAAACACTTTTTTTATTGCGTTTCGCGGCACGGACGATAAGATCGTCGGTTTCTACGAGGACGCGAAACTGGCGTATGCGTTTCCGGTATCCAGCCAGACTTCGGCACTGAGTTATGTAACGGATCAGCTGGATACGCGCAAGGGAAGATTTTTCCTGGGCGGGCATTCAAAAGGCGGAAACCTTGCGATCTTTGCGTTTTTATTTCTGCGGGAGGCGCAGAAAGACAGGATCATCCGCGTTTACAACAATGACGGGCCGGGATTTCCGCAGGAGATTGCGGATATTTTGTTTACAAAAGCAAACGGCGAAAAGATTTTGAACCTTTTGCCCGAAGATTCCATAATCGGCAGAATGCTTTCCGACGGCGGGAAAATAAAGATCGTAAAGAGCACCGCCACCGGCGCCGCGCAGCATAATCTTTTCACATGGGAAATCAACGGCGCAGGATTCAAAACGGTAAAACGATTCAGCCAGTTTTCGGAATACATGGAGGATTCGCTGACGCAAAGTTTGGAAACACTGCCGCCCGAGAGAATGCGGGACGCTGCTGCGGCAGTATTTGAAATCGCGAAAAACAGCGGTATCAAAACGCTGAAAGACATCAACATAAAGAACTTCAGAAGTCTGCTGCCGGCGGTAGCGGAACTGAAACAGCTGGTGGATGAGGACACGGATGACATACCCGTGATCGTAAAAACGCTGGCAAAAAGCATGGTGGATGCCCTAAGCGTGGAAAAGATCGTTGAGCGCTCCATGCCCGAAGTGATGAGCAAAATTGACGAATTTACGGAAAAGATCAGAAATAAAGCCGAAGAGAAGAACGCCTTTCCGGCGGAAGAACTGCATAAAGAAAAAAATTAAAACGCCCCGAAACAGCCGGGGCGTTTTGCTTTATAGACAGATCGACTTACTTATTTTGTTTCGTTATCCGATGAAGTCTCATTCTCTGCCGCGGCGGCAGTATTTTCGGATACCGTTTCCTGAGCTGATACATTAGCCGCTGTGCAATCCGGCGCGCAGGAAACAGCCTCCGCAGCTGTTGAAGGATTTGCGTTAAACACGTAGTCGTTGCCGGGCAGGATCGCATTTAAGACGATGCCGGCAATGGCGGCAACAGCAAGTGCCGTAAGGCTGATATTGAATTCGCCGATCGTGAAATCCAGAGAATCAATACCGAGCGCCGTAACAAGGATTACGGCAACAATGATCAGATTTCTGGATTTGGTAAGATCTACCTTATTTTCAACCACATTGCGCACGCCGATGCCGGAGATCATGCCGTAAAGCACAAATGAGATACCTCCGATGATTGCAGCGGGAATCGTATTGATCACAGCGGCAAATTTGGGAGAGAAAGAAAGGAGAACAGCAACAACGGCAGCAATGCGGACAACGCGAGGATCATAGACCTTTGTAAGGGCAAGAACGCCGGTGTTTTCGCCATACGTTGTATTTGCAGGGCCGCCGAACAGCGCCGAGATGGATGTTGCAAGGCCGTCTCCCACAAGGGTTCTTTTCAACCCGGGATCAGCAAGGAAATTCCTGCCCGTGGTGGCGCTGATTGCGGAAATATCACCGATATGCTCCATCATTGTTGCAAAAGAGATTGGCATGATCGCGATAATTGCGCTGATTGCCTGCCCCTTATCCGTGATATTGCCGAACACCATACCCTCTTTGGTGATGGGCAGACCGATCCAGTCCGCCTCAATGATGGGCTGGAAATCAACAGCGCCGATACAAACGGCAACGATATAGGAAACAATAATGCCCACCAGAATAGGAATGATCTTGAGCATGCCCCTGCCCCAGATATTGCAGATGATGATAACGGCAAGCGCCACGATGGCAAGAAGCCAGTTTTGCTTGCAGTTATCCACCGCGGAACCGGCAAGGCTAAGACCGATGGCAATAATAATAGGGCCGGTTACAACGGGCGGGAAAAAGCGCATAACTTTTTCTACCGGGAAAATGGCAAAGAGCGCAGCAAGAACAAGATAAACAAGGCCAGCAAACACAACGCCGAGATTTGCATACGGCAGCATTTCCGTGTTTGTGGAGCCGTCCGCCAGCAGCGGCGCAACAGCGGCATAGCCGCCGAGGAAAGCAAAGGACGAGCCGAGAAACGCGGGAACTTTAAATTTGGTTACCAAATGGAAAAAGAGCGTGCCGAGACCCGCCATCAAAAGCGTTGTCTGCATATTAAGCCCGGTGAGCAGCGGCACCAGAACAGTGGCGCCGAACATGGCGAACGTGTGCTGAAAACCGAGAATCAGCATTCTCGGTCTGCCAAGTGTTCTGGCATCATAGATGCCCTGTTCGCCGAGCATGGATTGTTTACGTTTATCTTTCTTTGCCATAGATCCAACCTCCGTATAATAAGCAATAAGCCTGCCCGAAAAAGTCTGCCGGGCGTTAAAAATATTATTTTGTGCCGAAAATTCTGTCTCCCGCGTCACCGAGACCGGGTACGATATAGCCGTTTTCATTTAAATGATCATCCAGACCGGCGGCGAAGATATCCACATCGGGGTGCGCTTTTTTCAGCGCCTCCAAGCCCTCCGGCGCGGCAATGATACACAAAAACTTAATGGAACGGGGGTTTCTTGTTTTGATCTGACCGATCGCATCGATCGCCGAACCGCCTGTTGCAAGCATGGGATCCAAAACAAAAACATCTCTTTCCTCTATATCCTTGGGAAGTTTGCAGTAATATTCCACAGGCTCCAGGGTTGCCTCGTTTCTATAAAGACCGATATGACCGACTCTTGCGGAAGGAACAAGCATCAGAGCGCCCTCCACCATACCGAGACCGGCACGCAGGATCGGAACGAACGCAAGTTTTCTGCCCGCGATCTCCTTGCAGTGCGCGATACCGCAGGGGGTTTGCACGTCTATTTCGCTGAGCGGAAGATCTCTTGTTGCGTCATAGATCATCAGCATGGAGATCTCATTTACAAGATCTCTGAATTCCTTGGTGCTTGTATTCACATCACGCAAAATTGAAAGTTTATGCTGAATAAGCGGATGATCCATAATAACGACTTTTCTTTCCATATTTTAAAACTCCTTTCGCCTGAAATAAAATTCCGTATTTTTATTAAAATAACACATCCTATCTATTTATTCAACAAAATGCGACTTACAAATAGTTACAAAACGGTAAATGTAAACGCGCGCAAAAAAAGATCCGCCCGTGACCGGGCGGATCCAAGAAGTAATCGGCAAATCACATTAATGAGCGGTAGAGGGCTTTGATCTCCTCAACGGAAGTATCACGCGGATTTCCGGGGCGGCAGGCATCATCATATGCGCTCTGCGCAAGGAAATCCACATCTTCATCTTTTACGATCTCTTTCAAATCGGCAGGAATACCGACATCCGCACCGAGCTGCCTTACTGCGTCAACCGCTGCCTTTCTGGCATCGTCAAGGCTCATAGCATCTGTGCCCTGCACGCCCATGGCTTTTGCGATATCCCTGTATTTTTCACCTGTTGCGGGCGCGTTATATTCCATGACTGTGGGAAGAATGATGGCATTTGCCACGCCGTGCGGCGTATCATAGACCGCGCCGAGCGGGTGCGCCATGGAATGCACAAGACCGAGACCTACATTTGAAAAGCCCATTCCGGCGATATACTGGCCGAGCGCCATCTGCTTTCTGCCCTCCGCCGTATTTTCCACGGCGCCGCGCAGGTTGGCGGCAATGATCTCTATGGCTTTCAAGTGGAACATATCGGAAAGTTCCCAGGCGCCTTTGGTAATATATCCTTCAATGGCGTGCGTCAGCGCATCCATACCGGTTGCGGCGGTCAGCCCTTTTGGCATGGTGGACATCATTTCCGGATCCACAATAGCGATCACAGGGATATCCTTAGGATCCACGCAGACCATTTTTCTGTTTTTCTCCGTATCGGTAATCACATAATTTATGGTAACTTCCGCCGCGGTGCCTGCCGTTGTGGGAACCGCGATGATCGGAACACATTTATTTTTTGTGGGCGCAACGCCTTCAAGGGATACAACATCCTCAAACTCCGGATTTTCAATGATGATGCCGATGGCTTTGGCAGTATCCATGGAAGAACCGCCGCCGATAGCGATGATACAGTCCGCACCTGACGCCTTGAACGCCGCTACACCGGATTTAACGTTTTCAACGGTTGGATTCGGCTTGATCTCGCTGTAGATCTCATAAGGAACGGAAGCGCCGTCCAGCACATCGGTAACTTTCTTGGTGACGCCGAACTTGATTAGATCCGGATCCGAGCAGACAAAGCACTTTTTAAATCCCCTGCCCTTTACTTCCGGAGCGATTTCCTGAATCGCACCCGCGCCGTGATAACTTGTTTCATTCAAAACAAAACGATTAGACATTTATAATTCCTCCTTATATTTAAACCGGTAAGGTTATTTACGAAATTATTATAAAAGATAAAAAACACGATTGTCAATAAATTAACAATAAATTTATTTATTTTTTAAAACTGCGTCATACTCTTTCCAGTTTGGCAGAACGGACGACAGGGCGGCATAAAACGCTTTGGAATGATCCTGACGGATAAAATGGCACAGTTCGTGGCAAACAACGAAACGGATTATTTCCCGGTTATATGCAGCAAGGCGTGAATTGAGCGTTACGATATTCTTTTGCGCACGGCAGTTGCCCCACTGCGATTTCATTTTTCTGATCTTCAGCAAAGGCGGCGCACTGATCTGCTGTGAAAACAGCGGCAGGCAATCCTTTACGATCTGCGGAAAGACACGTTTTGCCACATCGGAAAGAACGCGGTCATAAATTGCGGCTTTTCTTTCATAAGACAGATCTGAAAGATAAAACAGAATGTTGTTCCCATCTATGGCATAATGATCTTTTTCTGCCGGGAAGACCGTTAAAAAACACGTTCTGCCGAGAATGCAGACAGGATCGCCGTTTTCAAAACGGATCTTTTTATTTTCATTTGCAAGGATGCTCCGCCGTGCGGATAAGATCTTGGCGGCGTTTGAAAGAACAAAATTTTCCACTGCGCTGAAAGGCACGCTGCGCGGCGCGGAAACAGACACCGAACCGTCTGCCCGAATACGCAGATTAATATTTTTAACCTGTTTTCTTGAAAACGAATATTCAATGATTTCATTATGATATAAAACGGAAGGCATATAAATCACACAACTTTAAAAATTTACGGCTGAAAAAGCACAGGAAGCGCCATCATGAGCGTGCCTGCGGTAATGAGAACAAGCCCTGCGGCGGATTTTTTTGAAAGTTTCTCTTTGAACACAATATACGAAAAAGCGATCGTTACAAGAATACTTAATTTATCGATCGGCACAACCACACTGGCAAGCCCGTCCTGAAGCGCTTTATAATAACAGAGTCACGCCCCGCCGGTAGCAAATCCGGAAAGGCAGATGAACAGCAGTTCCTTTTTCGGGATCTCCCGCACCTTGCTTTTTTTACCGGTAACAAAGACCATAAGCCAGGAAAAGACAAGCACAACCACCGTGCGCACAGCTGTTGCAACGGTTGAATCCGTTTTTCGTATGCCGCACTTTGCGAGGATCGCCGTAATTCCGGAAAAAAAAGCCGAACCGACCGCATATAAGACCCACATTATAAATTCTCCTTTGCCTATAACAATATAGCGCAAAAAACATAGCGCAAAAAACGCGCTGTTCAACGTATAAGGAAAAAGCCTCATATCCCGCTTAAACATGCGAAACATGAGGCTTTTTGAATGGTGGCTCATCGGGGAATCGAACCCCGGACACCTTGATTAAAAGTCAAGTGCTCTGCCATCTGAGCTAATGAACCGTATCCGCCCTTAAAATATTAAGGGCGCTTGGCTGGGGAGGCAGGATTCGAACCTACGCATGAGGGAGTCAAAGTCCCTTGCCTTACCGCTTGGCGACACCCCAATATCAGGGTCTTCAAAAATATAAAATAAGTGGGGTGGGATGTGGGATTCGAACCCACGACCTCCAGTGCCACAAACTGGCGCTCTAACCAACTGAACTAATCCCACCATATCTGCGCCCGAAAGCTCAGGCGCGTTGGCGCGCTTGGGGGGACTCGAACCTCCGACCCACCGCTTAGAAGGCGGTTGCTCTATCCAGCTGAGCTACAAACGCATACTGACTTGGAGCGGGTGAAGGGAATCGAACCCTCGTGTTCAGCTTGGAAGGCTGACATTCTACCATTGAACTACACCCGCGTTGCAACGCTCATTATTATAATAAATGCGCGTGCAACTGTCAAGTACTTTTTTGAATTTAATTTATTTCTGCCGTAATTTTTTCTGCGGCAGTAACGGTGAATTTCTTAATTTCGGTATCCTGATGGAATACGATGAGTTCAGCAAGGAGGTCTTCCACCTCTCTGCGCACGCAATCCCGTATACCTCTGGCATTCTTTTTGGAGCCGTATGTTTTGCGGGCAATATAAACGGGCACAGAATCGTCATAAACCAGTTCGATTGCCTTATCCTTTAAACCGTCTTTCAGTTCATCCAGCATGATGCGGGCGATCTTTTCAAAATCATCAAAGGTAAGGGCGTTGAACGTGATGATCTCATCCACCCTGCCGAGAAATTCGGGGCGCAGAAAACGCTCCAGCGCTTTCATCGTAACATCCCGGTTGATCTCATTTTCAGACATGCCGAACCCGAGCGACGCCGTATCGGTTGAGCCGGCATTGGAGGTCATAACAATAATGGTGTTTTCAAAATTGACCGTTCTGCCCTGCGCATCTGTGATCCTGCCCTCGTCCAAGATCTGAAGAAGGATATTTAAAACGTCTTTATGCGCCTTTTCGATCTCATCAAAAAGGACAACGCTGTATGGCTTTCTTCTGACTTTTTCCGTAAGCTGGCCGGCATCGTCATAGCCGACATAACCCGGAGGGGAACCGATGATTCTGGACACGCTGAATTTTTCCATAAACTCGCTCATATCGAGCCGGATCAGGCTATCCGGCGAATCAAAAAGATACTGGGCAAGCTGCTTTACGAGTTCTGTTTTTCCGACACCGGTGGGGCCGACGAAAATAAAGGACTGCGGCCGCTTGCGCGGGCTGATCTGCACCCTGCCGCGGCGCACGGCAGCGGCAAGTTTGGAGATTGCCTCATCCTGACCGACGATATGCTTTTTGAGTTCCTCTTCCAGCGAGGCGAGTTTTTTGATATCCCCGGCCTCAATTTTGGAGGCGGGTATACCGGTCCACAGGGAAACGACTTTGGCGAGATCTGCCTCGATCACCTGATTATCCTTTGCTTTTTCTGCAAGGGCGGGCAGCACTTCATCCAGTTTCATGGTTTCGGCTTTCAGGTTAGAGATCAATTCATAATCGATCTCCTCATTTTCCTCCGTTGGCTCGGAAAGGGTATCAATACGTTCAAGCAGTGAATTTTTCTCCTGCAGTTTGAGCTGGTATTCCGATATTGCCGGATTCCTGAGATTGGCGCAGGTGCACGCCTCATCCAGCAGATCGATTGCCTTATCGGGCAAATAACGATCTGTAACAAAGCGTTCCGACATGGTTACTGCTTTATAAACAAGGCTGTCCGATATCTGCACCTTATGGTAATTCTCATAATAGGATTTGATGCCGAGGAGCATTCTGTATGCTTCCTCAACAGATGGCTCTTCTACCTTGATGGGCTGAAAACGGCGTTCCAGAGCGGCGTCTTTTTCAATATATTTCCTATACTCGTTAAACGTGGTGGCGCCGATCACCTGGATCTCGCCTCTGGAAAGCGCGGGTTTCAGGATGTTGGCGGCGTTCATCGTGCCTTCGCTGTCCCCCGTGCCGACAAGATTATGGACTTCATCTATAAACAGAATAATATTGCCCTCGCTCTTGACCTCATCCACAAGGCCTTTGATTCTGCCCTCAAACTGACCGCGGAACTGTGTGCCGGCAACAAGCGCAGTAAGATCAAGCAGATAGATCTCTTTATCCGCAAGGCGGGCGGGAACTTCTCCTTTTGCGATTTTAATGGCAAGGCCCTCTGCAATAGCGGTTTTGCCGACGCCCGGCTCACCGATCAGGCAGGGATTGTTTTTTGTTCGGCGGCAAAGGATCTGAATGGCGCGGGAAATCTCTTTTTCCCTGCCGATAATGGCATCGATCTCTCCTTTTTTAGCCTTGGCGGTCAGATTCGTGCAGTAATTTCCGAGGAATTTTCTGCCGTCCTCCTGCCTGCCTTTTTTGCCGCGTTTTTTACCGCCTTTTCTGCCGGTTTTGGAATCGGTGTTATCCTCTTTTGCACCGTTTTCAAAAAGACTGTTGAAAGGCAGGGTCTGGGCGCCGTCCATATTTTCCTGATTGAACATTTCACCCAAGGAACCGAAATCAAAATCTTGCATATTTTCCATGAACTGGCTCATCTGCTCGCTTGCCTGCTCCAGTTCCTCATCAGAAAGGCCGAGCTGATCGATCATCTGGTTAATAGAGCCGACATTGAGTTCCCTTGCGCATTGGATGCAAAGCCCCTCCGGCACGACCTTATCATTTTCCATTTTTTGAATAAAAACCACCGCAGGGCGCTCGTGGCACCTGCTGCACAATTGCTGTTTCATTAAATCTGTTGTTCTCCTTAAAAAGTTGTTAAGTTAGAAATTATTTTCCCGATTTTTTTGCTTTATTTTCTTTGATCTGACGGATGAACCCCGGCGCATAACCAAGCAGGGAGATCAGCGTGCAGACGGCGGAAACGGCAACGATAATCCAGGTCAGCACATTCGGCAGCGTAAAGCCGACTACATCACACAGCGCACCGTTCTGCCCGAAGGCAAGAATAAAGATCATGCCGATATAAAACACATTGGTGGCGACTTTGCCCCAGATCTCCGCCGCCGTCGGACGCATGCCGAGCGACAGCAGAATCGCGCCGCCGATGATCATGATCACTTCTTTTGCAATAAAAAACATAAAGAGGTATTTTATGGCATTATCCCAGTACGTAACGATCAGAACGATCACGATTGCCATCTGTGAAAGTTTATCCGCGATTGGATCCAGAAGCTTGCCGAGATTGGAGACCTGATTGAATTTTCGGGCGATCTTGCCGTCTACAAGATCGGTAAGCGCCGCGCAGATCATGATGATGACCGCGGGCAGAATATAGCCTTTGAGAAACAAAACCATAAAGACGGGAATCAGCGCGATCCTGATAAACGAAAGCCAGTTTGGGATGGTATTCCAGCCTTTAAAAAGATCTTTCACATTATTTTCCAGTTTGCTCATACTAATCCTCCTATACCAAATACAAAAGCGGATTGATCTTATTTATAAATTCAACAACAGCGCTTGTATCAACCTGCGACACAAATTGCTGCGAAGATGTGAACAGAAAATCGCGCAGAAAAACAAGTGCGGCGCTGAAAACGGCAAGCGTTGCCGTACCTTTTAAGACGCCAAACACCGCGCCGAGAAACTTGTTGGTGCGCTTAAGCGGCGCGTGGTCTTTTTTCATTATGCCCCGGATCACTTTGGAAACCAGCCAAACCAGAACATAAAACAGCGCGATTGTGATTACAAAAAGTATAATTTTGATAAGAACAAGCGCCACAGGCTCCACGATATTTTGGAGCACGGCGTTTGCGGCGGATTCGTTGGAAATGCCGTTTAAAAACGATAGATCGACCGAACCGGAAAGCCCGAACGGCAGTTCGCCGACCGCATCGCGCACGGCGGAAACAAACGAATCGATGTTTGCCGAATCCGAAAGCCCCTGCGATATTTTTTCAAGGGCGGCGCCGCTGACGAATTGATTATAAAACGGCAGACTGTACGTATCCGCAACATAAAACGCAAGCGGAAAGCCAATGATATATTTGGCAAACGAAATCAGCGAAAGCAGAAATCCCCTTGCGTAGCCGTCCAGAATGCACGCGGCAAAGATCACGATGAGAATGATATCAATATAATTTACGCTCAAACTGATTACCCCTGTTCGCTGCCGAGACGTTCAACAACCGCCTGATGCCTTGCATACACATCGGACGAGATCTGCTGAATGGAGGAATAGGAATCATCCACCGGATACTCGGCAAGCACTTTTGAATTGGAAATTTTGTAAGTAACAACACTTTCAGCGGTCAAAACGCTGACGCGGGAAGAACTGCCGGTTACGTCTTTAACTGCCGAATCCGTTGACAGCACTTCCGTTACGCTGCCGGAAGACCTTACAACTGAAATCGTATTACGTACGGAGCCGGAATATGCTGTATAAGCATAAACGAGTTTTCCGTCTGAAGTAAACGAATAGGTAACGGTGCCGACTGCGCCTTGTTCATAGACCTGTTTTTCATTTTTCAGCGAATCGATCACACTGACAAAATCACTGCCGACAATGAACAGATCCGTTGCGGAAAAACGCAGATCCAAAACAGAAGAGCCGACATATTCAAACTGCGCTCTTGGCGCGGCATCATCAATACTCATAGTATAAACGGTGGATTTAAACCTTGCGTTTTCAGATGAAACAGCGGTGAATGCCACACGGCTGCCGCGCGAATCCACAGCCACGTTGGTTACATAGCCGTCCGTTACGTCAAAGGCAAATTTCTGTTTCAGGGATTTGTTAAAAACATACACGGAGCTTAAGGCATCCGACGAAGTAGTAGCAAGCGCAACGGTGCCGGAATCCGAAACATCCGCACACAAAAGCTGCTGATCTGTTTTTTCCTGATAGATATTTTCCGTATTACTGTCCAGCCGGTAAGAAAGCCCGCCCTGATCATACAGCAAGGTGTAACTGCCCGCCGTTTTGAGAACCGGGTTTGCAAAACCATGGTCAAAATTCAGTTTAACCTCAGCATCCGAGGAATCAAGAACGGTATATGCCGTATCTTCCAAAACACAGATATCCTTGCCGACGGAACCGAAAGAAACATCCGAACCGGAGGAGAGCTGATAAGGAAAACCCGAATCCTGCGAAACGCCGTGATCAAAGGCAGATCCGTCTTTAACGGCGGAAAAATCGATCTCCGCAACGCGCATGATCAGCAACGCGGCAACAATAACGCCGATCACGATCCACGCGATCATGCGCTTTTTTTTGCTCTTTTTTAATTTTCTTTCCAAGCGTTCTTTTTCTCTTTGTTCAGAAGCCATATTTATATAGCCTTTCCGGAAGATTATATACTTTATAAATGATGAAATGATGAAGTATTCATAAAATAATTTTAAATTTTAATAGTTTACCTGGCAAAGATAAAGCCCCTGCGGCGGCGCGGTCTTGCCGGCTCGTTTGCGGTCTTTCGATGCAATAACCTCCGCCAGTTCGCCCGGTTTGATCTTGCCCTCGTTCACAAAAAGCAGGGTGCCCACCATGATGCGCACCATATTATAAAGGAACCCGTTTGCCTCAACACTGAAAAGGACTTCCTCGCCTTTTCTTTCCACACAGAAAGAATACACGGTGCGCACAGTATCCTCCACGCCGCTTCTTGCCGAGCAAAAGCCGGAAAAATCATGCGTGCCCACAAATGCCTGCGCCTGTTCATTCAAATATTCCGCGTTTATGGGAACACGATAGTGGAACGCGTAATCTTTCAGAAACGGATCCCGGATCTGCGCATTAAAAACGCGGTAAACATATTTTTTGGATTTTACACTGTAGCGGGCGTGAAAATCAGGCTCTTTTTCTATGCAGTCCGTTACCGCTATATCCTTTGGCAGATACGTATTGAGGCCGGAAATCACATTTTTACAGGGAATCTGTTTATCCGTTTGAAAAGACACACAATACATATTGGCGTGAACGCCGCTGTCCGTTCTGCTGCAGCCTTTGATACGGAGCTTTTGGCAAAAGAGTTTTTCCGCGGCATGCTGAAAAACCTGCTGCACGGTGACGGCGTTTTTCTGCACCTGCCAGCCGTGATAAGCAGAGCCGTCATATTTGATGGTAACAAGCAGATTTCTCATATTACAGCCGCCGCCAGTGAATTGATAAAAATGATCAGGGCAAAGAGCGCAACCACGGCGGCAACGGCAAGGATGTCTCTTGCCGTGATCTTGACCTGTTTCATTTTCGTTCTGCCTTTTCCGCCCCTGTAACAGCGGCAGTCCATAGCATAGGCAAGTTCGTTGGCGCGGCGGAATGAGGAGATAAACAGCGGAATCAGAATGGGAATAAGCGCTTTTGCGCGGTGAATGATGCCGCCCGAATCCATATCCGCGCCGCGGGATTTCTGCGCCGCCATGATTTTTTCTATTTCTTCCGTAAGCGTAGGGATGAAGCGCAATGCGATCGTCATCGTCATCGCCACGGTGTGTATATCGATTTTAAATATCTTGAGCGGTGAAAAAAGCCGTTCGATCGCATCCGTAAGATCTGTTGGGGTGGTGGTATACGTAAGCATGGAGCCTGCCACCACAAGCAAAATGATGCGCACCGCCATAAAGATCGCGGTATAAATGCCGTCTTCCGTGATCTTCAGCCTGCCGAAAAGTGTAACGAGCGGTTCGCCCTGACCGTAAAAAAGGTTCAGCAGCGAGGTGATCACGATAATGATGCCGAGCGGCTTTATACTTTTAAACACGGTTTTAAACGAAATTCGGCCGAGCAGAATGATCAAAACCGTAAACGCAATGCTTAGGATCAGAGAATAAAAGTTTTTGCAGATAAAAAGCGAAACGATCACGGCAAGCGTAAGAAGGATCTTAACCCTTGCGTCCAGTTTATGAAGAAAAGAATTTCCGGGGAAATACTGGCCTATTGTGATATCGCCCATCATACAATCCCCTCCTTTGCAAAGAGCCTTTGCAGTTCCGCCCTGCCCTGCTCCACGGTAAAAATATCCGTGCGGCAGTCCACACCGCTCTCCTTTAACTTCATAAAGATCTCCGTTACCTGCGGCACATTGAGCCCCATTTCACGAAGTTCGCGGGCACGGGAATACACCTCCGCCACCGTGCCGGACATTGCCACCTTGCCCTGATTCATCACAACAACCTTGGAACACAGCTTTGCCACGTCTTCCATAGAATGGGAAACAATAATGACGGTGCTGCCCGTTTTATTTTGATATTCTTTAATCAAAGCCAGGATCACTTCCCGCCCGCGGGGATCCAAACCGGCGCACGGTTCATCCAGAATAAGCACTTTCGGGCGCATGGCAAGGATAGAAGCAATCGCCACACGCCGTTTCTGCCCGCCGGACAGATCAAAAGGCGATTTATTTTCCATGCTTTTTTTCAGGCCGACAAATTCCATGCTTTCGTAGACGCGGGCACGGATTTCTTCCTCCGAAAGCCCCATCTGCTTCGGGCCGAATGCGATCTCTTTAAAAATACTTTCCTCAAAGATCTGATATTCGGGATACTGAAAGCAAAGCCCGACGGCAAAACGCACGTTTCTGATTTTCTTTTTATTTTCTTTTGCCCAGATATTTTTGCCGTCCAGCAGCACAACGCCGCTGTTTGGCTCCAAAAGGCCGTTAAAATGCTGGATCAGGGTGGATTTTCCGCTGCCGGTGTGCCCGATAATGCCGATCAGTTCACCGCTTTCCGCAGTAAAATCAACGCCCTCGATCGCCGCGGTTTCAAACGGTGTGCCTGCGCTGTAAAGATATTTTAAATTTTCACATACCAAAACAGCCACGGCTATCCCTCCAAGGCAGATTTTATATAATCAACGCACTCCTGCGTATTTAAAATGGTTTCCGGCGGCGTAAGGCCGCTTTCATAAATCAGTTCCGTTGCCTGCGGCACATCCAGCCCCATGGCTTTGATCTCCTCAACACGGGCAAAAACATTCTTCGGCGTATCATCCATTTTGATCTCGCCGGAATCCATTACGATCACTCTATCCGCCTGAACGGCTTCGTCCATATAATGCGTGATCAGAACGATCGTGATGCCCTCTTCCCGGTTCAGGCGCTTTACGGTATCCATAACCTCCGCGCGGCCGCTCGGGTCAAGCATAGCCGTAGGCTCGTCCAGCACAATACACTGCGGACGCATGGCAATGATGCCCGCCACGGCAACACGCTGTTTCTGCCCGCCGGAAAGTTTGTGGGGCGCCTTTTCGCGCAGTTCGTACATGCCGACGGTCTTTAACGCGTCATCCACTCTGCGGCGGCACTCCTCTGGGGGGATCCCCAGATTTTCCACGCCGAAAGCAACATCTTCCTCCACAATAGAGGCAACGATCTGGTTATCCGGGTTTTGAAAGACCATACCTACTTTTTTGCGGATATCGTAAATACTGTCGTCCGGTTTGGTCTCCATACCGTCCACAAGCACTTTGCCGCTTTGCGGAAACAGAATTCCGTTGGTGAGTTTCGCAATTGTGGATTTGCCCGAGCCGTTGTGCCCGAGCACCGCAACGAAACTGCCTTTTTCTATATTCAGATTTAAGTTTTCTAACACGTCTACCGTTTCCCCGCCCTCCTCGGTGCCGTAGGCAAACGAAACGTTGTGAAACTCAATTAAACTCATGCTTTCATCCAAACGGCCGTTGCGCCGCAGGGTAATACCTCCCCGTTGGACGAGACGGGCAGACCGATCTCGTCCGCGCTTACTGAGCCGCCCTTTTCTTTTACCAAAATATCATCTAAAATATATTTCATAACCGAAGCGGAAAGCCCGGTTGTATACGAATTCAAAAGCACCATCAGCGGATCATCGGAAAGCACCTGAGAAATCAGCTCCACAAAATCATAGAGCGAATCCTCCAGCCGCCAGATCTCGCCTTTCGGCCCCCTGCCATAGGACGGCGGATCCAAAATAATGATATCGTATCTGTGGCCGCGGCGGATCTCACGCTGCACGAATTTAATGCAGTCATCCACAATCCACCGAACCTTTCCGCCTGCCACACCGCTGGACGCGGCATTCTCCTTAGCCCACTGCGTCATGCCCTTGGACGCATCCACGTGAACAACGCTTGCGCCCTCTTTAAGGCAGGCAACCGTGGCGCCGCCGGTATATGCAAAGAGATTCAGAACTTTGACTTCCTTTTTGCCGCTGTTTCTGATGACTTCTCTTGTAAGATCCCAGTTGACAGCCTGCTCCGGGAAAAGGCCCGTATGCTTAAAGCCCATGGTTTTTACATTAAAAGTCAGATCTTTATATCGGATTTCCCACTGCGGCGGAAGTTTGCCGAGAACATACCATTCGCCGCCGCCGGAATGTGAGCGCTGATACCTTGCGTTTGGCGAATGCCATCTTGTGTCCTGATACCTGCTTTTCCAAATGACCTGCGGATCGGGGCGCACCAGAATCACGCTGCCCCAGCGCTCCAGTTTTTCACCGCCGGTGCAGTCGATCAGTTCATAATCTTTCCAGTCTTTTGTAACTCTCATCAACTAAGTCTTTCTTTTACAACATTTGCAATATCATTTCCAAGGCGGGTGATCTGCTCCGTATCCATGCCCTCCAGCATCACTCTTACGAGCGGTTCCGTGCCGGAAACGCGCACAAGCACACGGCCGTCTCCGTGCAGTTCCATCTCTGCCTCCTGCACGGCGGAAATGATATATTCATCGTTATTATATTTCTTTTTGCCCTCGTCTGTAACGGGCACATTGATAAGCACCTGCGGATACACGGTCATTACCTTAGAAAGCTGCGCCAGCGAAGCGCCGCTTTTCACAACCGTTTCAAGCAGTTTTACGGCGGACAGTTCGCCGTCTCCGGTGGTGGCGTGATCCAGAAAGATCACATGACCGCTCTGCTCGCCGCCGATATTATAACCGTCTTTGAGCATTCTTTCAAGCACATATCTGTCACCAACCGCAGTTTTGGCGCATTTTATGCCGTTATCCTCACAGAATTTAAAAAATCCCATATTGCTCATAACGGTAACCACCGCTGTATTTTTGGCAAGTTTCTTCTCCTGTTTCATCTGCGTTGCGCAGATCGCGATGACCTTATCGCCGTCTACGATCTCTCCGTTTTCATCCACGGCAAGCATTCTGTCCGCATCGCCGTCAAACGCGATACCGAGATCCAGTTTGTTTGCTTTTACAAATTCGGCGAGTTCCTCCATATGCGTGGAACCGCAGTTCAGATTGATATTCACGCCGTTCGGCGTATCGGAAAGCATATGGCATTTGGCGCCGAGACGTGTAAAGATCTCTTTTGCGCAAACGCTTGCAGAACCGTTTGCCGTATCTATCGCTATATTCAGGCCATCAAAACTCACCTCAGAAACGGAGACGATATGCTCGATATAATCTTCTACGGCGGTTTTGCAGTATGTTCTTCTGCCCACATCGCCGCCTGTTTTTAATTCAATTTGATCCGGCGAATCCAAAATGATCGCCTCAATCTCATCCTCCACGGAATCCGGAAGTTTATAACCGGTTGACTGAAAGATCTTTATGCCGTTATATTCACACGGATTGTGCGAGGCGGAAATCATAACGCCTGCCTCACAGCCGTATTTGCCCACAAGATATGCGATTGCCGGCGTAGGCACAACGCCAACCGAAAGCACATTTACGCCTACCGAGCAAAAGCCGGCAGTCAGCGCCGCCTCCAGCATATCGCCGGACGCACGTGTATCCCTGCCGATCATGACCGTGGGGCGCTGATCCCCGGCGCGTTTCAGCAGGATCTCTGCCGCTGCCATACCGATTTTCATAGCAAGTTCATTGGTAAGATCTTTATTGGCAACGCCTCTTACGCCGTCTGTTCCAAAAAGTCTGCCCATTATAATCCACCCTTTGCAAATTGTTATTAAATAGAAAAAATCAAAGCAGGGTCTGCTGCCCTTCCTGCTCAATACCGAGATGTTTATACGCTGCAGAGGAAACACATCTGCCGCGCGGCGTTCTGCTCAAAAAGCCGATCTGCATCAGATACGGCTCATACACATCCTCGATGGTAACCGCCTCTTCGCCGATGGCGGCGGCGATCGTTTCCAGCCCTACGGGGCCGCCGTTATAATTTTTGATCATCGTTGTTAAAAGGCGCCTGTCTACTGCATCCAGACCAAGATCGTCTACTTCCATTCTGGAAAGCGCGTCGCTTGCAGCCTCTTCGGTGATCACGCCGTTGTATTTGACCTGTGCAAAATCACGGCTCCTTTTTAAAAGCCTGTTTGCGATACGCGGTGTGCCGCGCGAGCGCGAGGCGATCATGGCGGCGCCTTGATCATCTATCTCTATGCCGAGAATACCGGCGCTGCGCTTGACGATAACGGAAAGTTCCTGCGGCGTATAAAGCTCCAGGCGAAAGATCACGCCGAATCTGTCCCTAAGCGGCGCGGAAAGCTGACCTGCTCTTGTGGTTGCGCCCACAAGGGTGAAATTCGGAAGATCCAGCCGGATTGACCTGGCGGACGGGCCTTTGCCGATGATGATATCAAGGGCTCTGTCCTCCATAGCGGGGTAGAGCACCTCTTCCACGCTACGGTTCAGGCGGTGTATCTCGTCAATAAAGAGCACATCGCCCTCCTGCAGATTCGTCAGCAGTGCGGCAAGATCGCCCTGCTTTTCGATTGCCGGGCCGCTTGTGATGCGAATATTGACACCCATCTCATTGGCAATGATTCCGGCAAGCGTGGTTTTGCCGAGGCCGGGAGGGCCATAGAGCAAAACATGATCAAGCGCCTCTCCCCTTGCCTTTGCCGCTTTAATATAAACCGATAAATTCTCTTTTACTTTATCCTGCCCGATATAATCCGTTAACTGCTTGGGGCGAAGGCTGTTTTCCAGATCTCCGTCAGCAGGCGAAAACTCCGTTGACACGATTCTGTTTTCGTAATCCGTTTCCTGCATCATTTCAACCTCTTATCATAGATTTTTTGACAACTGCCTTAAGCCCTGCCGGATCATCTCATCGGCGGGAAGTGAACTGTCCATCGCGCCGACTGCAGCGGCGGCATCACTTTTGCTGAACCCGAGCGCAACCAGCGCGGCGACCGCCTCCCCTGCCGGGGAATCCTCCGCAACAGACGCGGCGGCGGAAACGGAACTTTCGGAAGACGAAAGCGTAACGCCTGCCATTTTATCTTTCAGTTCCAGCACGATCCTTTCGGCTATCTTTTTACCGACGCCGTTTGCTCTTGTTATGGCTTTCGTATCACCGGCGGCAACTGCGAGCGACAGTTTATCCGCGCTCATTTCCGAAAGGATGGACACCGCCGCTTTCGGGCCGACCCCGGAAACGGAGATCAGCAGTTTGAACGCACGCAGTTCATTTTCTGTTTTAAACCCATAAAGATCCAGCGCGTCTTCCTTTACGGAAAGATAAGTATAAAGGCGGATCTGATCGCCGATCCTGCCGGCGTTTGCTGCCGTGGCAACCGAGGTAAAACATTTGAACCCTACGCCGCCGCATTCCACAACCAGAAACTGATCGCCGATATAAGTTAATTCACCTGTAAGACTGTATATCATAAAACATTCCTCTTAATAAAGCAATTGCGTATCACAAACCGGACGCCATGGAACCGAGCAGGCTGCCGCTGCAGTGCGCGTGGCAGATCGCCATAGCAAGCGCGTCGGCAGTGTCGTCAGGTTTCGGGATCGATTCCAGATTCAGGATGATCCTTGTCATCTCCTGCACCTGTTTTTTGACCGCTCTGCCGTAGCCGGTTACGGACTGTTTTACCTGAAGCGGCGTGTATTCCGCGATCTGAAGCCCGTTCTGCTGCGCGGCAAGCGTGATCACGCCCCTTGCCTGCGCCACATCAATCACCGTTTTTGCATTGTTGTTATAAAAAAGCTTTTCCATGCTTAAAACCTGAGGCTCATACTTTTTTATGATTTCGCAAATGCCGCTGTAGATATCGCATAATCTAAGCGGAAACGGCGTTTTAGCGCTGGTTGTAACCGCGCCGTAATCGATCACTTTAAATTTGTTTGCCCTGTATTCCAGAACGCCCCAGCCGATGATTGCGTAGCCGGGATCTATGCCTAAAATTACCATAGTACATACTGCTCCATAATAATTTAAACAATTATATCATATTGCATTTTGTTTATCAATAAAAATAATATTAAACTTAGGCTGAAAATATTTTGGGATCAAAAATAAATACGGCTGAATCAACATTCAGCCGCAGCAGATCACAAAAGCGGATTTTTGGAAAGCCCCTTTAACTGGTGTATAAATTTTTGCAGTTCCACAACGTTAAACGTATACATGCCGAGATCCGTATTCGGAATAAAATATCTGGCGCACACGTCGCCGTTGAGAACCTCAAACGCCTGTTTGAGCGTTTTGGTCATATAATCGGCGCTGGAACGCGCGTTTGAGCCTGAAACGATCACAACGCCCACCTTTTTATGCTTTTTTACAGGCGGATTGGCGCCGCGCTTGAATCTGGCGCTGTAATAACGCTGAAACCGGTCTATCACCGCCTTCAGGGGCGCAGGGAAAAAATTATTGTAAACGGGCGTAAAAAAAGCGATAAAATCCGCCTCCTCAAAATCCTCAAAAAAGATATCCAGATCTTTATTTGAACACCCGTCATGATATTCGCAATATTTGCAGTCCATGCACGGGGCAGGCGCAAGATCGTAAACATTATATTCCCGGATATCACAGTCCAGAAAATACGGTTTCACCTGCTTTGCAAGTTCGGAAGAAACGCCGTCCTTTCTGGGGGAGCCGTTTATAATTAAAAAAGTCTTCATTTCATCACCGTTTTTATTATAGCACTTTTACCTATTGAGTTAAATAGTGAAATGTGGTATAAATTAAATAATATACATAATTTGGATAAATCATTATCTTTATTCTGTTTGATTGCTGGTGAAAAGTATGAGCAAACTTTTGATTCGGATCTTTATCAAAAACAAACGTCTTTCCGCTTCACAGGAAAGGGAGCGGTACGGTGTTCTTTCCGGCGCAGTGGGGATCCTTTGCAACCTGCTGCTGTGCGCCTTTAAATTTGCGGTTGGCGCGTTTACAAATTCCGTTTCCATAACGGCGGACGCGGTAAACAACCTCTCGGACGCAAGTTCCAATATCGTTACGATCGCCGGGGCAAAACTCTCCGGCAAGCCGGTAGATGATGAACATCCGTTCGGCCACGGAAGAATCGAATATATCAGCGGTCTGATTATTTCTTTTCTGATCTTTCTGATGAGTTTTGAACTGCTGAAAAGCAGTGTGGAAAAGTTGATCCACCCGGAGGAAGTTCACTTCAGCGCCGCATCCATGATCATCCTGATTGCGGCGATCCTTGTAAAACTCTGGATGGCGTTTTTCAACAACGTGATCTATAAAGAAACGGAAAACGTAAATGCAAAAGCAGTAAGGCAGGACAGTTTGAATGACTGTATCGCTACCGCAGCTACCGTTGCGGCGCTCTTGATCTCGCACTTTACCGATTTCGTCTACGCGGATGGAATCATGGGAATCATTGTGGCGATCCTGATCTTCGTTTCCGGCGTTGGCATTGTAAAAGACATATCCAGCCGGCTGCTCGGCAGGGCGCCCTCCCCGGAACTGGTTAAAGAAATTGAGGATATCATGCTTTCTCAGGACTGCATTTACGGCGTGCACGATTTGATCGTACACGATTACGGCCCCGGAAGGATCATTGCCTCCGCGCACGCGGAAGTGCCCTGCGATGCAGATATACTTGCCGTGCACGACGTGATTGATATTACGGAAAAGATCATTAGTAAAAAGCTTGGCATCATGATGTGCATCCACATGGATCCCATCGCCGTGAATGACGAAACGATCAACGCATACCGTGATTTCATGGCAGAAATCATAAAAGAATACGATGCGCATTTTACATTTCACGATTTCAGAGTGGTTGACGGACGGCAAAAAACGAATTTCATCTTTGATCTTGTCATTCCGCACCAGTACCCCAAGCCAAAGCAGGAGATCATTGCAGATTTGCAAAATGCCGTAAACAAAAAGAAAGACAATATTTTTCTTGTTATAACCGTGGAACACAGCTTTGTGTAACAAGCTGTAGCAAAATCAGCGCCCGCCTGAATCTCAGGCGGGCGTTAACTTTTATTACGGCAAACAAAACCGTTATTGCGTTTTAAAATAGTGCAAACACATACATTTTACGGAGATTGTCAATCCGAATTTTAATTATCAAAAAAATTTTGTTTATGCGGTCTGAATAATATTCAGACCGCAATTGGATCAATCCCAATCCGGAGGAGTAACGATAGGTTCATCGCCGCCGCCTGATGTGGTGATCACATCTACTGCTGAAAATTTTTCAATTTCAGCAATGCCATAAGAACAGATAACGATCTTTTATTTTTCATTTTTTCGCCTCCTCTTTTTCAAAATGACTATTATAACTGCTATAATACCTGCAACGCATAAAACAGAGACTAGCACAATTATCCATGTGCTATTTGCATTACCACGTTCTTCTGAATCCTGTTGTGCTTGTACAGGTTTTGTTGCATTATCCAACTTCTGAACTATATCAAGCGCCTTATCGACATCAATATCTTCTGAGATTGACGGAACATTACTATTATAATTTTTCAAGTTCTTTTCCAGTTCTTTAACAAACTCTTCTTTTTCATCATCTTTCAGTTCTGAAATTGAAGCAGCGCCTACGGTTTTGAGCGCATCTTGGATAGCCTGCTGAATATTTTCGCTAGAAATTTCATTAGTAATATCGGAGATAAACACACCTTCATATGCACTGTTATAAAGCGATACCAGGTTTTCGAAACTATCTATAGCCACATATCTCCCGTTTGACAATTCAGAAAGTTTTTGATTCACCGTATCTAAAAAATATTGCTGATTATCTGAATTTATATCAGACAACAATGCATAACCGTATTCAGCAAGAGATTCTTTAACTGCAGTCAGTATGTGATTGTTATCGTAAGCGACAGTTTCTTGACTTTCGTCGGTAATTGGTATTGTTGTCGTCTCTGATTCATTTTGATTTTCATTTACAGAAAAATTGACAGCAATATTACGGCAATCAAATATTACATCTTCATATTTTTCATTAAAGGTATCCGGCTGACTATAGGATAATTTGATCTCAGTATTAAAATCGGAAGTGGAAACCGGCTCAACTGTAATTATAAATAAAGATCCGTTATCTCCGCTCTCTTCAACATTATTCCACAAAACATCGAATCTGCCATCATTAATGCCGAAATTGGTATTAAAGTTGCCTTTAGAAGTTATATCTCCGCGTGAAACCGATTTTATATCTATTTTATCAACAGGGTATTCAACGGTAATTTTAAAGCCAATAATGCCGCTGTTATTTTCTATTTTTACAGGAACAGATATTTCCTGATTTTGCACAAGTGTGACATCATCGGCTCTTACAGACACCGGCTCGGCGGCAAAAGAACAAATATTAAAACTAAGAATCAGTAATGTAAATAACAAAACAGAAATTATTTTTTTCATATATACTCCTAAGCAATAAGCCACACCCGGAAGTGTGGCTTATTGCATTTAATATTTAGAATGAATCTTTACCAACCAAATATCTTGCCACCATTGCTGCATCACGATTATTTACAGAACCATCGCCATTAACATCAATAGCAAGCATCTGATATTCTTCTGCTTCTACCGTACCAATAAGAGTTTTGTTCATCATAGCAACATCGCGGTTGTTGATTAAACCGTCGCCGGTCATATCACCGGTAATTACAACTGTTTTTGTATCGACTACTTCATCACCGTTAAACAACTTGATCTGGGTTCCTGTGCCGATAAGATCTGTATCGTCAAGTACATTACCATTGATATCATAGAAATGCAGCTTATCATTCGTAAACTGATCTTTGATCTCATCAACAGTTGTATTCAAATCAATTCGGCGGAGATAACCGAGTTCATCATAGTTAAGAGATGAATCACTTTTTAGAATAATGAAATTATTCTTATCCGGGTCAACTGTAACTTCACAAGTTGCAGTTTCTCTTGTTTTAAGTACCTTGACGGTTATCGTAGCCGTACCTGCTGAAACTGCTGTTACTCTGCCGGTATCATCAACAGAAGCGATTCCCGGGTCACTTGAAGACCATTCAACAGGTTCATCACTCAAATTACTTGGCGTAATAGTAGGAATAAGCGTTAAAGAACTTCCTTGATACAATTGTGCTTTTGAACGGTCAAGAGAAATTCTTGCATATTCGGACTCTTTGAAGTATGTACCGGTAATCACAGTATCTTCTGTTATACATGAGAAATCTTTATCCCATCCTCCGAACACATAACCGGGAACAGCATCAGTTGCCGGAGGAGTTGCATCACTAAGATATTCTACTTTCTGTACATCCAGTTCCGTTCCATCCTGCATTTGGAAAGTAACAGTATATGTCTTAGGTGTGTATTTCGCATAAAGCGTTACGCTTTCTGTTACAGGTGAAGATACATCGAATTTTTCTGTAAATTCTTCATTATAATAAAGTCCTTCCAAATTGTATCCTTTTGAAAATAATACAGAATCATCAAATTGACAACTATTCTGTACAAATACAACTATAGGGAATTCGCCAAACTCTGAGTATACAGTTATAATATGATAATTCTTATTTGCGTACCTATATACAGTGTCGGTTTCATATTCTCTTGATTCATCAATCGTCGGAGCATTAATTCCCCATGAAGTCCACTTATAGTATTCTGCCACCTGATATCTTGAACGGTACTGCGTTTTTACGCCGGGGACCCTGACCTGAGTAAACCATCTCTGCCCGTCATGATTATAATATGAAGTATTATCCTCAAGGAAACCTGCAATCGTAAGCCTTGAATCAAGTATGATCTCTTCATATTTACAGTCATAGCCTTCTACTTCTTTAGGAGAATATTGAGTGACACCGTCGCCGTCCACATACGAATAATGTGAATATTGATAACGAGTTACTGTATTATCATCAGTTTCTCTTGTATCCACTTCAAATCCTAGCAAGCTATTATCAACATCTATAGGCTCATCCTGCCATTCGGTATAATCTGTATATGTGGTGTTCTCTAAAGTCCAACCATTGCCAATTAATTCATCAATTTTTGATTTATCCGAAGTTGAAGTAATATCCTTAAAACGATAACCGGTTTCAGACTCTAAGATATAGTCATCTTGATTTTCAGTAACATCCTGAGGTAAATCTGAATAAAGCATCCAGTCGCTCGGTTTATCCGAACTGTTGATGCAATAATAATTTGTCTGTTTTTCACTATCATTTTTGCCTAACGAGGTAGCATAAAAAGTAACAGAACTTGTTTTATCAATTGTTACCGGTTCAGTATAAATTGCTTCTGTTGATTCATCGCCATCAACATAGTAGAAGATGACAGCATTCTCATCTTCGCAACTAAGTTCAAGCTGAATTTCATCATCATATTCGCCAGTACTCAAATTAGCCGAAGGGTTAGGTGTTGTCTCTTCAAAATAATATGTTGGATAAATTGCGGCATCATGATCTACATTCTGATATTCATCCGGATTAAACCAACCAGCAAATTGTTTTCCGTCTGATGACTCTTCCACACTTTCCGGCGCCTGCGCCGTTTCTCCGTATTCAAGAGTTTGCGTAGATATTACATTGTTGTCAAAATCATAGAATTTAACAGTATAAGTATTAATCTCGTAAAGGGCAGTAACTACCATGTCTTGAGTTACTGTTGAATTTCCATCTAATATCTGATCCCACCCTTCAAATGTATAACCTTCAATCTCTTCATATTCAGGCGGAGTCAGAATATCACCATGTTCAAAAGTCTGCACCTCAACAAGCTGATTCTGCCAGTCGATAAATACAACTGTATATTCTTTTTTCTTAAAATCCGCAAAGAAATCTGTATCTTCTTTTATATTAGCAACGCTTTTATCCCAACCTATAAAATCATAACCCTCTTTTTCAGGATTTTCTGGAAGAACGGCATCTTCGCCATCATTAACGGTTTGCGAGCTGATCACTGTGCCGTCCCAATCGTAGAAATTGACTTTATATGTTGGTTTTGGTGCCTCAATTGTATCTATAACCGTTAGATTTGTAGTACCTTCAAGACCTATAGCTACCGTAAAATCGCCTGTTTTAGCGGTTGGTTCTTCGCGAAGTTTAAAAGTAAAGGAATACGAGCCATCCTCACCTACAACGGACTGACCGATATACTCATTTGTGTAATCAGATGCTCCTGTATAACCGTAAACATAAAGGGTGATCTGCTTACCTGCAAATTCAGCAGACACTTTATTGCTGATCGTATATTCTTTCCCCGAATCATCTTCTGTTCCCGCAGATACGCTCTTGTATCTGTATGTAGTTCTTGTGTCTACTTCTCTGTTTGAGGTTGCTGTTACTTCATCAGTCGTCCAATCCGACCAATCTTTCCACCGGTAGAAATTATATGTGTAATTTGTATCACGGTACCTATATTGTGTTTTAGTACCAGATGCAACTTGTTTATAAGTTATAAATGTACCTCCTGTATTGTAACCTGTACCACACCTATATACAGCACAATAATTTGAGCCATTATAATACCATTTATACCATGGTGTACCTCTACTTGAAGTTCCCCCATAACCTAATTCAGAATCAAATGTATAAAAATATGCATTTTGCTTATCATATTGCCAACCTTCAGAACTATACCCGCCTGAATAATTAGCAGCATATCTATAGTAATTGTATTGTGGATATGATGAATATGTTGTAACGCTCTGCGTCGAGACTTCCCTTCTTACCGATTCATTTGAATAAGCTGAAATAGCAGAATCCTGCCAACCAGACCAATTTCCCACTTGTGCAGAATACGTCCCGTCATAAATCCAGCCATCTTTCGTCTTTGTATTACCTGTAGAGGTTTCCTTATCACGATATCTGTACTCTATCCTTGATTCAATTTCAAGATCAGTATTTCCCGCATCCGGTTTTGTTTCACTCCATTCAGACCACATAAGACCCTGATCAATCGAAGATGAAACAACTTCAGAGATAGGCACACCGGATGAATAGCTGTCAACAATTATTACTTCAACACTTGTAGCGGCAAAATCACATGGAATAAATACTTCCATACCTTTTTTAGTGCTGTCTACCGGTATGCTGAACGCCGCTGATTCTGTCATATCTACCAGTTTGCCGGAAGCCGTTTTAAGAGATACAACAGCACGCCCTCTTGTGATAGCCTTATCATAATTTGTTAAATCAAAATATACATAATATCCATCCGGCTGACGCGATGCAGAGGTAATATTGCACACTATAGGCAGATCGTCATTGAACCAGGCATAAATACCGTTTATATTTATGGTTTTATTTGTTGCATCCGTATATACATTTTTGTAATTTTCGCTGTCCCACCCATGGAACTCATAACCTGTTGGATTATTTGTATTTGTTGGAGGGGTTGCATCGTTACCGTAATCTACTTTTTCACTTTTTAGCAAATTACCGTTTCTGTCATAAAAATTAACCGTATATGTATTAATCTTATATGTAGCTTTTACTGTTTTATCAGAAGTAACATTATAAAAGGAATCACTCCAGCCCTGAAATGTATACCCTTTTCTTTCAGGAGAAACCGGAGCTGTTGCACTTGAACCATAATCTACAGTTTGCGTTTTAAGCAAAGTATCGTCATAGTCTACAAATTTTACAGTTACAGGATTATGTGTTGTACAAGTTTTATAATTATTATTTGGACTTGTACCGGATTCGTTCTTCGCCTCTACATAAATAGAATGTACACCTAATTTATTCAAAGTAAAAGTACAAGACCTTGAACTGCCGCCAACAGCTATATCTCGAGTATCTGCACCTCTTATAGCGATATTATAACTAGTTGCCCTCGGCGATTCATTCCATGTAATTGTCACACTTTTTCCAACGGCTATATCCGTTGCACTAATTCCTGTAATTGTTGGTTTATCAGGAATTGCTGGTTTAGAAGGTTGTGCAGATGGAAAATTTGGTCTGATAACTCCGTAAAAAGTTCCATAAGAATATGAATATGACCATTCTCTTCCTGAGTGTGTACTACCATTTTGTTCAGCAACATACATTTTTGAGGAATCAGCAGAAAGCACTATAGCAACATGTCCGTACTTTGAACTTGCATAAGTCCACACTGCAATATCTCCTGGTTGTGCAACAAATCCACTGTAATATTTAATTCTTGACCAACCTGAAGGAATAGAATTCCATGCATATTCATTAGCATTGCCTCTTACAGGTGTACATCCCAAATACGCATAATAAGCCTTTGTCAAATCAACACATTGAACACCATAAGAACCATCATAATCAACAGGTGACTTTACTCTCCATTTTGCCCACTCAACAGCTTCAGCCTGAGAATGCGATACTGCTGCCTGTGCGGTAATTGCACCAGCTGGGATGATGGAAACCGCCATAAGCACGGCAAGAAATATAGAAAATATTCTTGTACTTAATTTCTTTTTCATTTTTTACCTCCTGAATCTAATAAAAGACATGTATATAAACTTTCGATAATCAAAAGGAATTTTAGTTGACAGGGGCAGTTTAATACTGCCCCAACAGCCATTTACAGTTCAAGATCCGGCAATTCAATCTCGCCGCCGTTTCCTGATGTTGTAATAACATCAACCGTTGCAAAGATCTCAACATCAGTCTGAGGCTTTGTGTACTTTTCTCTTGTCACTGATAACACTTCCTTTCATGTTATGATTATGAGCCATATGCTTCGGCAGATTTGCCGTAGCGCATCATAGCCTGAGTTAAATTGTCAAGCGCAGTTCCTGCATAGGCACTGTCTTGAATTGCTTTCGCATAGGATTCAACACTGAATCTCATTGTATTACTGCACTGAACGCCGTTATCGTATACCGTTATCAAAATTTCGTTACTCATCTGATTTGCTTTAATTTCATTACAGTACACATAGTAACTGCCATCGCTGTTTTTAGTAAAATCTTCTTTGCTGTATGTATATGTACTTCCAGCACAGGTAAATCTAACAGTTATATTTTCAATATCTTCTACTGTAAATTTCGCCCTAATTTTTACTGAATCGTTCAGTACAAGTCCTGCCGCATTCCATTCTGCTGTTGGATTTGAAATCGTCCTGTATTCCTTATCCGTAATATTTGTCAGTTCCGGGGTAGTAGAAGTTCCCCATGATTTTTGAGTAGCAGTTAAATCCTCATTTACGAGGCTGTTTGTCTTATAATTTGTATAAACTTGCGCCTCGGCGCCATAATTCAACAAATCCACGATCAAGGTCTTTAATTTATTAGCCTGTGTTGTATTGATCGATGCATAAGCGTCAAGCATTTTATACGCATACTCTTTAACACTTATTGACTTTGTTTCACTTGAGTATAAATGACCGTTCTCTTTATATGTTGCATATAACTGCGCGGTAACGGTATTATTCATCATTTTCGGCGATATACCCGGGAATGAAAATACATAATATTCACCTTGCTCGGTATATTCCGTTACCGTCATATCTTCTAAACCTTCACATTTAAACACCATATATGGATCTTCATATTCAGCCAAGGCGCTTTTCAGTACTTTGAAATTCATCTTTATACTGCTTTGAAGTGTGAGTGATACAGTTTTAATGGTAAATGTACTTAAGTCCGGCTCTTTCTTTAGTTGTGATCCTTCATCTACAACTGTATCAGTTGCCCCGCATACTGAACATGTTGCTGTTTTTGTTCCGTCAGAATCATATGTAGCGTCATTATTGCTGATATATTCGCCCCATTTATGCCCTGCTGCCGGTACATAATCATCAATATAACTGTCGCCGCAGGAACAGGTATATGTTGTATAACCTTCTTCTGTGCAGGTTGGCGGTGTTACCACGGCGGTGTAACTATGTTCGTGTGCGTTAAGTGAAAGTTTTATATTTTGGCAATCAAAAACAACATCTTCATACTGCTCGTTGAATGTATCAGGCTGGCTGTAAGTCATTTTTATTGTAGTATCCGCTTTTTCGGAAGTCAGTACTTTAAATTTAAGATTAAATAGAACTCCGTCAGCATACAACTCGCTTATATTATTCCAAAGAACTTTGAATTCGCCTTCTTTAAGACCAATCGAATCATTAAACTGAGAGCCGGTTATAAAATCACTGCCGCAGGTTGCTGAGATCGGCTGAAGAATATCGGCGTCATATTCAAAATCAAGGCGATAACCCATTACGCCGTGGTTATTCTCTATGTATACCGGTATCGTTATCTCATCATTTTGCTTTGCAGTAACGTCTTCCGCGTAAATCTCCGCTATCTCGCTTGTTGCCGACGGCGATACATTTATGCTGCATCCTTTGCAGATAACGCCCTCGTCTTCTGATGATAAAGCAAAATCATATTTGCCTGACATTGCTTTATCTTTGCACTTAAAGATAACCGTAATGAAATCCGTATTATTAACTGCTTCACTGATTTTGGAAATGTTCAGTGTTAAATCTCCGTTTGAATTACTGTTTTTGACCGTAACTCCGTTTGCCAAAACTTCTTTAAACTCAAAGTTCTCTGCATCGTAACCAACGACTATATCGGCGCCTGATACACTATTTATCTCTGAAATATTCAGTTTTAACTGCAAATCATCACCCGCAACAACATCATTCGCATATGCGTTTATCTTTGCATACTGTGAATAACTACTGTTCGAAATGTTTAAACTGATAGGCTCGCAATTCAGATATACATCATTAAAATCAGTATCAAAAGTATCTTCCTGTGAAAACGAAATATCAATTTGCGTGTTACCTACAGCGGATTCATTTACGGCAAAATTTATATAAAACATAACGCCGTTATAATATTCATTATCAGAACCTGCCCAGTATACATTTATACTGCCGGGAACCATATCCCCTTCTATATTGTCCTGGAGTCCTCCGCTGATAACTTCCCCGTATTCTACCGAAAGCGGCGTCAACACATCCGTATCATAATCAAAAGTCAATTTCCATCCCATAATGCCTGCATTATCTCTTATCATTACAGGAACTTTTACTGTTTGACCCGCTGTTGCGGATATTTCTTCCGAATACACTGTTGCAGGATCAAAATAATCTGCTTTGTAAGTTTCGCCGCAAACAGCACAGGTATATGTTGTATAACCTTGAGTTGTACTTGTTGCCTGAGTTACTTTCTTTACATAACAATGACTTCCGGTTGCCTCAACGAAGTTATCATTATAAGTGTTATTGCAGTTGGAGCAAGTGTAAACGGTATAGCCTTGTTTGTTACATTGCGGACTGACAACCTTTGTTACAGAATAATCATGACCTGATGCTTTTAAATAGTTATATTCTTCCGAACCAGTCTTTGCAGTAGCTGTAATGTTATTAAAAGAATATCCATAATCTGTATTATTATAGTTTGAAGTTAGGCGTATTTTAAATCTATCACCTTCTACATTTATTGTTTGATTAGAGAGATCATTGCCCGTATATTGCCCAATCAGAAAATCATCTTTACCGTATACATAAATAAAGTCATAGCCATTTTCTACACTTGTTTCTTCGGAGAATTGGAGACTTAGTTGGCTTGCGCCTTCATAGAAATACTCAGCCGTTTGATCTATATTATTACTATAATTATGCAAGGATTCTGGGTATTCATCTGAAGCAACTTTTATCTGCAATTCGTCATCTGATACAGGTTTACCAATAAATTCTTTATTACAAATTGAACAAATATATTTAACATAACCATCTGCTTCACAAGTAGGCTCTATGCTTTCGACCAATTCAAAATTATGTAATGCTTGATTTTCACAAATTCCGAACACACTTCCGCAATCTTCGCACCTATAAATGATCTGAGACGGGGATCCTACTGATTCGTACACTCTATTATTATGATCACAATTAAGTACGCCATCACTGCAAATGGTAATTACACTATTTAATCCCGTAAATTCAGAGTTTATACTATTCCATTCTTGAACTGTTCCATCAAAGAAAATTTTTTCTATTTTAGTATCTTTAAACGCATGGTCTTCTATTTGCTTTAAATTTTTAGAGAAATGTATTTCCCTAAGGCTCTTACAGTTTTCAAAAGCTCCATAACCAATTATTTCTACATTATGTGGCACAAAATTAATTTCGGAATTATAAAACGCATATTCTTCTATTATTTTGACTGATGATAAATCATCAGATGAAATTATTTTGTTAATCTTATCTAAAGTGTATTCTTGAAAAGCACCACTTGCAACTTTTTCAATATTACTTGTATCAACATTTATTGTATCAAAAGTGTCCCATCCTCGATTTATTGTTTTTACACTTTCACCTATATTTAGAGTACAACCTTTCGCAACATATTGGTATCCTGAGTTAACACTAGTAATATAGTTCAATGTTTCAAGTATCAATCCGTCCTTTTCACAGTTATAATTAACAATAATATCTTTATAATAAGATCCCACCGTTAAGTGACCTTCATTAACATTACGCCCAATATTAATGGTTGTCACATAATTATTTAGATATCCGTCAAACAAATGATCTCCATCAACATATTCACAACTGTCTGTAAAATTAATAGTTAAACCATTAGGTGCATTTTCACCAGCAGAATTAAATAGATATGTATATGAGTTATTTGTCAAAACATAAGCCTGTTTAGCGTCCCAGTTAATAGTTTCTAAATTTTCACAACCTGCAAATTGCTCCCAGCCAATTTCTGTTACATTTTTAGGTATTGTTATCTCCTTTAAAGCAGAACAATATGAAAATGCGAAATTCCCAATTTTAGTTAAAGATTCAGGTAAAATTATTTTTTCCAAACTTGTGCATTCATTAAAAGCATCACTGCCTATTTCAACAACAGTGTTTGATATACCAACATCGACTAAATTTCTGCAGCGATAAAAAGCATAATCACATATAGAAGTTACGCCTTCAGAAATATTTACACTTTTTATGGAATCTTTATATTCGCTCCAAGGTACATCATCACTATATTCCATTTCTCCATTACCCGATATTGTTAATACTCCTGTATTACTTTGCAAATTCCAACTGAGTTGACCAAAACTACCGCTATATGCCGCAATTGCTGAAAAATCGACACAGAAAAACGCGCTTGCAATCATAACTATTGATAATAACAAACTAATAATTTTTTTCATATAACCTTTCAATCCTTTCTGGAAAACGCAATTTCAAGCAGTTAATAATTAAATTTTGCTCACAACTCTTTATATTCATAAATTGTTCAAAAAAATTTTACTAAACATTACTTCTTTTTACAATATTTACAGGGTAAAGGACCTGGTTTACAAGGTATAAAACTAAAAAAAGTATTAAATTTTGTGAAAATATATTGGGCAGTAAATTTAAAACATGGTCAGAAAAGAAAACGGTGCCGGAAAATTCGGCAAAATCAAAAAATTAGCGATTTGAATATAGCAAACCGGCTTTTGTGAGACATTGTCCAGAATCCACTTGACAAGCAGCATTTCCATAGAATAAAATGATTACAATTGATGTAAATGATTTTTGAGGAGAAAAAAACTTGTCGAAATTATGCCAGAACTGCGGAATGAAAATGCCGGACGAAGCAAACATCTGCTTAAACTGCCTTACGGTATATGGCAATAGAAGTGCCTCTGCCGGGATAAATGCAATATCTAAAAGACACAAGCATTTTAAAACACGCGAATATATTAACCGATTCCGCGCTTTATCCAAAAAGCGAAAAGCGGCTATTGCAGTACCGCTGCTCTGTTTAATCGCGCTGATTCCTTTTACGGCGTATATGCTGTCACCAGTGGACGGCGCATACAAAACAAATGCGGCGATTTCAGAGCAGGACAGCACCGGAGAAAACAAGCCGATCACCAGAGCGGAAGCGATTTTAAACAGAATTCTGGGAAACGATAACGGCACAAACAAAAATTTAGTTCCCGAACAGGGAAATAGTCTTTCCTCCACAGACACTAACAAAGAAAATACTGCCGGCGGATCAAATATAAACGGAAATTCCGATTCTAAAAACCAATCCGGTCAAAATACAAACTCCTCCCCCAACGGTTCATCCGGTCAGGACGACACAAACAACCTGCCTCCCGTTTTGAATTACAATGACTGGGAATACAAGATCAACAGCGCCAATAAACTGGAAATCACAAAATATACCGGAAACGACAAAAATGTTCTAGTCCCCGACCAAATAGAAGGAACGAACGTAGAACGTATTGCTGAAAAAACATTTTCCGGTAATGCGAACATTCAATCCGTCACGTTCAAAGACAGTGAAACGTATCATTGCGTGACAATATCCAGCCAGACATTTTATGATCTTCCGCAACTAAGAAAAATCGTTTTCCCGAAAAACACAGACTTTGTATTTAATTTTGAATTTGCCGTCAAAACACCCGTATTAACTGATATTGAAATAGACCACTGGCAGGCAAAATTTGTGGACGGCGTATTTTACTGGGACGAAAGCGGCATCAAAAAATATAGTATGTATGTTTACTGCGAAGGAAACACGGCGTCTACATTCACCGTGCCGGATTTTTGCGGCGGCGTATCCTGCGGCAGAAACATCAGCAACTGCAAATATTTAAAGGTTCTGAATCTGCACAAGAGCTGCCGTCCTCCGCAACAGCAGGATTTCATAGATCATATTTACCCGTATTTAGAGGCGATCAATATAGCGCCCGAATCCGAGAACAAATATTATTCATATAACGGCGCAGTATTTGCGTATGGCAATATACTCGGCGGTACATACAGCAGCAAACTTTATATCTATCCCGGCGCAAAAGCGGATAAAGAATTTCATTTTCCAGAAAACTGCTATATAAATTTCCCGGTGGTGCCTAAAGGAGCAAAGCCGGTATTAGAAACTATCTATATTCCGAGCACTTCCATGTTGGCAGACCCCGAACATCTGTATGCAAGGCTGCCGAATCTGAAAACCGTTAAAATACAAAAAGGAAATCCGGATTTTACAAAATACCAAACGTATCTTGGTTATGATTTCAACGTAACACAATACGAATAATAAAAATAAATCGCATTAGACAAACGAACGCCGGATTGCAAATGCAATCCGGCGTTCATTATATTTCATCCGCATATTCATGGTTGCAGTACTCTAAATGCTTGTTAAAAAAAAGAATCTGTGCTATGATTTGAATGAAAAACTTGATGTTTTACGATCTCCATACGAATTTCAGATTTAAAAGCAAGAACAATTCAGGCAAGTTTATGTTCCTATGAAACTATATGTAAAAACAGCAAGTGAAAACACAGCAAAACACCCGGTAATCGGCTCAAAAACACACAAATTTAACTTATTACTAAAAAACCGGTTTTGGAGGCAGGAAAATGATCATCAGTGCAAGCCGGAGGACAGATATTCCGTGCTATTATGCAAAATGGTTTTTGAACAGGCTGCGAGATGGATACGTTTATGTACGCAATCCCATGAACCCGCATCAGATCAGCAAGATATCCTTATCTTCCGATGTGGTGGACGGAATGGTTTTCTGGACAAAAAATCCGGCACCAATGCTGAATCATTTAGATGCGTTACGGGATTATCCTTATTATTTTCAATTTACGCTTACACCGTATGACAAGGATATTGAGCGGAATCTGCCGTCAAAACAAGAACGAATCATACCGGTGTTTCAAAAATTATCTTCTCTAATCGGTAAAGAGCGTGTAGTATGGCGTTATGATCCCATACTGCTGAGTGCCAAATATACTATGCGGTACCACAAAAAACATTTTCTTTTGCTCTGCGATAAACTTGCCGACTACACAGAAAAGTGCACAATCAGCTTTTTGGATCTCTATAAAAACATGAAATATCACATTGCGCCGCTTGGTATTCGCCCGCCCTCTTTTGAAGAGGCGGAAGAACTGGCAGCCTGTTTCCATGAAATCGCAACAAAACACGGCATTTCTATTGACACCTGTGCTGAAGAGATGGATCTGAGCACATACGGAATCGGTCATGCTGCCTGTATTGACCGCAATCGTTTAGAACGCATTGGAAATTACCGACTACATGTTGAAAAAGATAAGAATCAGCGTGCCGCCTGCGGCTGTGTTTCCAGCATAGACATCGGGGCATACAACACCTGCAAAAACGGGTGCGTTTACTGCTATGCAAATTTTAATCAAACGCTGGTGCGCAATTGTAGCGGTCAACATGATCCTGACTCTCCCCTGCTGTACGGCAAAATAACTGCGCAAGACAGCATTAACCCAAAGGAAATGAAATCCTTTCAGAGAGAGCAACTCACTTTGTTTGAGTGAAAAATATATATGGGGCAGCACAATATCTTAAAAGGAGAATATCGCAATGAGCAAATCCGTAGAAGAATTAAAAAACATGATCCGGGACAGCATGAATATTGACGAAATTATAGAGAGCTTTGAAAGATGGTACTCGCCAATGGAGGAAGAAAGCGCCCTTTTATTCGAAACCGGCACATTTGATTTTATGGGCAAAAGGCAATTTTATTTCTCACTTGTAAAACAGTTTCCGGCTGAAGACGACGAATATTATCAGATTCATACTGATATTCTTTATAATCCCGATTCGGAAAACAAAGCATTTTCCGAAACCTTTTGGGATGAAACGGGTGAAGAGATCTTTGATCATATCAGAAATTCAAAAGTCTTTGAATATGCGCAAAATCATAGATATGCCAAAATCGAAATCTATATAGATGAAACATAGTGTTCTCTGAAACTGTAGGCGGAAATTATGCAAACGATAGACGAGGCTTTAGAAAAATTAAACCGGTCAAAATTCCGATCAGGATTTCACCTGAATGAAAAAGACAAAGAATATATCAAAAATAAGGGAACGGAAACGATCCGATCCCACGCAGAAGCGTTTATCCGTGAACGCCTTGCGCCGGCGCGGATTCCGAACGACGGCAAGCAGACGCCGATGCGAGGACATCCCGTATTCAAAGCACAGCACGCCTGTGCTTGTTGCTGCCGCGGTTGCTTGAATAAATGGTATAAGGTGCCGAAAAATAAAGAACTAACGAAAAGCCAGCAGGAAAAAATCGTGAATCTGCTTATGGCATGGATCCAAAAGGAAATGGAAGAGTAAACGGCGCCGCAAACAGAAAACGACGGCTACGGGAAAATAGATTCCAATATTCCAATTCAAAATTCATAGCGGACGGTAGACAGAAACATTTATTGCATTTCAAAAAAGGAGCACACATATTATTTACTGGTGATGAAAATGATTTCTGCAATTCTGTCTTTTTTGAGTGCAAATTTTCTGTATTTTATTCTGCACATCAACAACGCCTCCAGTTTTCCGAAACCGCTGAGCCGAAAAGAAGAAAAAGAAGCTTTGGAACGGCTGAAAAACGGAGATAAAGACGCGCGCGCACTGCTGATTGAGCGCAATCTGCGGCTTGTCAGCCACATTGTTAAAAAGTATTATTCCAAAACCAATGACACGGATGATCTGATCTCCATCGGCACGATCGGACTGATCAAAGCGATAGACAGTTTTAATCCGGACAAAAGTATCCGCCTTGCCACATATGCCAGCCGATGTATTGAAAATGCTATGCTAACATAACAGTAACAATTTGTGCCTTAAAGCCGAAAAATGTGTGCGTTTTGCCTGAAATTGATGAATGGACTGTGTGCAGGTCATTACCCAACGCGTATATTTTGCATAGAATAAGGAACGGAAGTTTAGATTACGCTCCCCTGTTTTGCGTTAAACTCAAAGCGAATAATTACAAGCATTATTCGTTCAACACCTTTAACGGAATTGATGATTCCACTTTCGGCGGCGCAGTTAAAAAGAGCAGGATCAAAAAACACCTGACGATCAAACAAGTAGCCGGCGAAGTCGGTATCAGTGTTAGTACACTTATGCGTATTGAAAAGAACAAATACACTCTGTATAAACCGGACAAGTTGAGTAAACTGTGCAAAATCTTAGAAATACAGCCAGAAAAAATCTGCTCACCTTATCAGTTGTTTCTGCTTAACCATCAAGGTGAGCAGATATTAATAAGAATGCAACTTATTTAGGATTAATACATAATTCTGCAAGATTTTTTAGTACAACTTTATAAACAATATAAATATCATTTCCAAATTATAATATTTGCCATCCAGCACAACAGTTTCCTATTCTTTTGATATTATGAAATCAAACAAACTCCGTATCGTTTATGGGATCCGAATATACTAATTAAGCCTCGTCCAAGTTTCATACTCAAAATTAGAATCATTTTCATTAAATATCAAAGCGTTAACAATATTATCATTATCTGTTTTTTCTAATAACAACCAACCATCATACCAACCTAGTGAAACTAAGTTATCAGTTATACTGTATCCATACAAATCAATTTGTCCTTGATTAACTATTATAGCACCTGAAATACTATTGGAATTATTATCCACTTGATAGATTGAAACCAGTTGACAGGTACTAAATTTGTTTGACATATATTCCGAATTCCAATGTCCTAAAATATTTTTAGCAAAATCACTCGGTTTGTTCAAGTCATACTCCTCATTTGTCCAAGCACAATAAGATTTATCTTCATCCGCATTTTTTGATTCATACAAGACCCTGACTACATTCGAATCCTCTATTATATCAACTGTTACTATTCTGTTGGTATTAAGTTCAAATTGTAATGATTTGTCATTTAACACTGTATATGATGTACTATATTGTTCTTCCCCAACATTATCAATACAATACACTTCAACATTTCCGTTTTTATCAAAAGTGTAACTTTGGAACACATCACCAGGATGAGCAAATACATATAAGTCATACCATGTACCATGTGATAATTGATTTACAACGGAAGAATTAAATCTTGTTATAAGAACTTTAGCCTCTTCAAAAGGAATTGCCTCAAATTGGCTAAAATCCAATTTGCTTATTTGTTTTTTGTTTTGATTTGCTATTTTTTTAATTCCTTCTACACTATCATATTTTACACTGTCTTTGGCTAGATAGAAAAGGGCTAATCTTTTATTGGCTTCGTCAATTTCATCATCATAAATACCCTTTGCCTCGTGTTTTGCAGCAAATTTATTTCCCATCTTATAACTTTGTATATCTATTAACATTCCTAAAATTAGTGTTAATCGTAATTTACCGCAATCATTTTCGGTATTTAAATCAATTGAGCCTCCATCTATAGTATTTAACACAAAATGTTTGAGTTGACTGGCAAGCATTACATCATAACCGGAATTATCGCTCAGATCAAAACCCATTGCTTTGAAAACGGAATTTACAATACTGGTTGCCAACTTAACTTTATTTGCACCGGACATAAACTCTTTTGCAACTTCACCTGCATACTCTTTTAAAAGTTCTTTTGAAATCTCATCACGCATTTTTGTAGCAGCACTTTCAACAACATTATTTCCATAGAGACTTGATATTTCAGATAATGCTAATGCGCGTGTGTCATAATCATTTATGGAACCAAACAGTTCAATAGCGTCTTTGTTATCCTGATTCATTGTATAAAATTTATGATAAAAATCTACTATATCAATAAAGAGATCGGCCGTATCGATATATTCGCTAAGCGAATTGATCTTATCTATTTCCAACTGCTCCTCGGGAAAGAAATTATCAAAAGGAGATTCATCTCCAAATGAATTCAGCGATTTAAAATCTTCAAACATTGTTGTGACAGAATTTGAAGACAATTTATAAATAGTAGTTGCTTTTTTATATACTTCATTATATAGTTCATCTGTTACTCCAAGTAAATCAGATAACAAGTTATCATTGTTAAGCAATTGTTCATACGGCTCGTTATTTGTAACAGCACTTTCCAATATATCAAGATATTTTTTATAATCGCCGTATTCTCCCATTAAATTCGTTATTTTAAATGAAAAAACAGTTTCACCAAAATATCCAAAAACACATGCCGCTTTAAAAAGTGTTTCATCTCCAGCAAAAATATCATCTCTTAGATCATCATAATCTAAACAAGAACTTAGAGGTTCGTAGTTATATAAAGCATCACTTAAAGATACACCACTGCTCAAAATTGATATAGTATCTCCGCTCTTATATACAATGCTTGATTTTAAATATGCCGCCATCTCATCAAGCGGGAAAAAGTATGTATCGCCAAATCGGTAAAAATCCAGATCATAGGTTTCTTTTTGATAGCCTGTATAAAAAACATCCATAGTTGCATCTTCATAATTGAATACAACTTTTGAATTTGATTTTTTATATTCCTGACCTGCTCTTACGAAAGCGGAATTTTCTTCGTCATAATCATACATTGTATAATCTTCAAAAAGTTTTATTGGAGCATACAAAACATTATTTCTAACATAAAAGACATTGTCTGTATTTATACTTTCTTCCCCATCATCATTGTATCCGGAGATACTTAACAAAATGAATTCACCGTCATCTGCAAATGCAACTACATTAAACATGCTAAACACAATAGCAAATATGCATAACACGGAAAGTATCTTTATTGATATTTTTTTCATCATTCTGCACCCTCCAATAAGCTCTGCATTTCATTCATGCAATATGTATAACTGTAACCACACATAGCATCAATAAATTCTTCATTAAACGAAACAGAAAATTCATTATCAGTTTGAAATACTGTTAGCGTTTGCTCAGTGGTTTTCGGTTGAGAACTGCTGATAATCTCCTTTATTTTGCTGTTCATTTCCTCATCGGAAGGCATCTGTTCTATACTGCTTTGATATTGCTTTAGACTTTCCAAAATATCGACTGAAGTTACACTTAAAGTTACGGTGTAGCAATTTTCATCTGTTGTTTCCACTTTTGTGACTGTAAATGATGCCGAGTCTTCAAGACTTTTCACAAAACTATTTTCATCATATTCATTATTCGAATTCCACGCATTTTCTATTTCAGACTGCATTGTTTCGACTGATACAGATCTTGTGCATCCGCAAAAGCAACAAACAAAAAACAATGCAGTTGAAATCAATATAAATATTTTACTTTTCATAAATATCTCCTATATAAAAAAGCGGCCGCATAACTGCGGCCGCTAATCTAACAATAACAGTACTTAATATTAGTTAATAATCAACCGCGGGCGTTGAAATCCTCTGCCAGAAGATTCATGGCTTTGCTGAGTTTATGCACATAAATAAACGGGCCGACAATAATAAGCAGACCGAGTATATCCCACAGCCAAAAATCCTTTGCGCCGAAACTATAATCTATTCCGCGGCGCTTTAATTCTGCACCTATGCGATCAGACATTTGATGATACCAAACAATGCCGTATATACCAAGTGTTATTGGTGCAACGATAAAAGACATCAAACAGAAATGCATTGTTTTTTTGCCATCATATCTGCTTGCAATAATATTTATATCACTTGAAATGCTTGAAAAATATACAATACTGTAAATCCCCAAAGTCACTATAGTAAGTAATATAAATTTTCCGAGTCCTCTGTTGGTTTTAAGCTGCGCCACCGGCGCTGGATTAGCCTGATATGTAGTATTTTCCATACTCTTCTCCTTTGTTTTTTCTTTTTCTTTAATGCTCATATTTATTCACAAATAATTCTAAGCTCTATCACCTCGCCTTAACTTAAAAATAATTTATTGATTTTGTTTGCTTGTTTTTTCGCCAAGCACAACAAAATAAACAATCAGAATGAAAACAGGTATTGATATGGCAAGCGTATCCCAAACGAGCTCATTGCTTATCAATGATAAAACTGATCCTAAAATCTGAAAAGCGGCATATATAATAATACATATTGCCCCTGCAATCTTTCCCGGCTTTGAACACAGCCACATATCAAGCGCAATCAAAACTATAAATACAGCAAGCACTACCGTTCCGATCTGAGCAGCGGTTTCATAGCGCATAATATCAGGAAAAATATTGTCTCGGATATATACCGAATTAAACACAGTAGAAACTAACCACGCAATGCAAACTATGTATTTTAGAATCTCATTTCGGTGATTTATAACATTTATAATCAATTGAAGAAATATTAAAATACAGAAAGCAATGGCAATCAAATCAACACACCAAACAAAGTTATAATAATCAAAATACCCATCCGTAAACTTTGTCATATCAACTGCTTTATCGCTCATATTATAAGCACTAGCACCGTTGGCAAATGCATCCTGCATTAGATTTGCTGCGCAGATCATAAACCTGCATACAAGCAGAAAGGCGGCTGATATTATACCTATAACATTTTTATCTTTGATAAGTTTCTTCATATCAATCACCTTTTCAGCTCCACAAATTTTTCATGATTTTAGGATATGCTTCATCAACTATATTTACCATTCTCATAATATAAGACAAACTGATTTCTCCGCAATTTTCCGTATTATATAAAGCATCTGCGTTCACAACAAGTGAATGACTGTCATTAATAAAGAATGTTAACCATCTATATTCCATATTAAGTTTATTGCATATTTCCAATCCTTTAATTAAGTTTTCTTCGTTAAATTTAACTATATCAAAACAAATGAACTGTGCATCAGGTTTATCTTCCGCATCAAAAAAGACATTCACTGTAATTTGCGGTATATTATCAGTATTAAACAATAAACTTATTCTTGATGGCTGATCGACAGAATTTAAATATTTAATTCCCTGACTGTCAAAATATGCTGTTACAGTCTCTTTGTATTTCATAATATTATCCTCTTAAATTTCATCTTTATTTTTATAAGTTGATTTTATACCGTTTTAATGGATTTCAGGTCGCCAAAAAAGCGACAAATAAGTATAATGTTAAAATGATCTAAATTATAGGTAAATGATAATTATTCAGGAAAATCTTTTTGGGCTGTTAGATTACTAACACCCACTTTAGGAGCCCCGTGCATGACGATTTTTAATTTATTGATTCCTGAAATATCAAATGATATTTTTTCTGGGAGAGAACCTGCTGAAAATTTAGATGATGTAAAAATTAATTTTCCATCTCCATATACTTCAAAATAACTTGCATCCATAGCATCTACATCCCAATCGCGCGCGCTTTCCGAAAGGAAAAAAGTTCCTGTAACACTGTTGTATTTCCCTTCTAAATTATAATTTATCGCTATATACTCATCATCTGTGATAGAACTCCATGTTAATGAATGTGGCATTTCTTCGTGTTCATTAGAATTCAGATAATCATCAAATTCTAGTCCGAAGTATCCGATACCAGTATTTTCCTGCTCTATACTTAGGCAGTTATCTTCATCATATAAATAAAGCGGAAGATACTGCTGATAGGTATCGTATTTTGTTTTATAATCTCCATTATCAGGCTGGAGCTGCATGGCAACCTCTATATTGCCTATTGCTCCGTTAACATCATGTTCTTTAAAGGATGCCTCTGCTTTTTGAGCGTAATTGTTAGCATATGTAACAAGAGTTTCATCGATCTTCTGCTGTATCTCGGTTGAATCCACACCGCAACTATCAAGATAAGATTTGGCGGAATTAAGAAGCTCCATACCGCCACTTATATCTCCATTCGCAATACTTTCATCTACTGCCACAAGCGTTGAATCAATATATCCGTCAACACATTCCCCTATCATTGTTAACGCGTTATCATATCCTGAATCATCTGCTATAACATTTGAAAAATCTGCTATTGCTGATTCATAATCACTTTCTGTCTTATATTCATAAATGCCGGAACAATAATATCCCTTTGAATCCAACAAATTTTTCAGAGCATTCCAATCGCCTGAATTTGCGGAACTGATACAACTCTCAACACTCTGACCGTTAGGATTATAAATCAGTGTTCCGTATTCAGATTGCAAATAATCGGTTACAGCATCATCACCGTTTTGCATTGCCGGTTCATCAAATGAATATGAATTAACACTGCTTGAAACCTCGTCTATCTTGTCGCCTATCAATTCATCGTATTTTTTGATTTTCGTTTCATTACCATACGCCTCAGAATATACGCTGTTAACCAGATCGCCATTATTTGCCGCGAGCGCTTCGCGCATAGGTCTTGCCGAAGTAAAATTGATGAGCAGGGCTGCAACGGCAATAACAATTGCTAAAACAGCTATAACAATCGGAATAATAAATAACTTTTTCTTGTTTCCACTGTTATTCACACTGACGACATTGTTCTGAGGAACGCCGGGAGCTTTTTCACTTGGTCTTTCTTCTTCAAAACCAATATAAGAATCCGCCGTTTCCTCAACAGATTCATTATTGTAATCATCAACCTGTTCAATTTCTGCACCGCAGTTTGTGCAGAATTTCACATTATCATTTATCTCGCATCCACAATTTTTACAAATCATCTATTTCTCCTTTAAATAAAACTTCTTAAATAATCATTCGGGCACATATTTTCTAGTAAAGACCTTAACTGTTGTTCGTTAATAATATTCCCATCGTTGTCGGTCCATAGGCTGGTTGCGTTTTCATCATCCCATCCATAATATGAAGCAATAGAAACATCATTTTTATCATAATAATTCTTATGAAGACCACACTCAAGCGGTGCATTCACATCCGTCTTGAAAATCACTTTTCCAGCCGGATCATATAATATGTACCAACCACTGAATGAATCTAAACTTTTACCAGTATATACAGTTTCAGCAGCACCTAATATTTCTGCATTTCCACTCACAATTTCGCTATAAGGTGAATCATAAATAACACCTACTGCTTGAGCATATCCATTGGAAAAATCATAATTTTCTATATTATCCGATAACTCATCATAATCCATAGAACAAAAGATGACCAAATTCACTCCCGATTCTTCCTCATCTGTGTAAACCACATCCTGCACGACAAAATTCACATCAACATTAATTGGATATTCATTTCCCATCCAGGAAACTGTTTTGGCATTTGTACTGTTTTGCGTTATGGTTTCCGGTATATCAGCACTTGGATAACTGCTATCAGAACCCTCTGAAGAACAAGCAGAAAAAGCAAAAATTATCATTAAACATAAAAATATGGACGAAGTTTTTTTCATATTCTTTTCTCACCTTTTTCTTTATGATAAAATAAGCGTTTCCGATTTTCCAAATTCGGCTTTGCTGCAATTGAAATATAATATCAAAATTTATTAACCGTAAATTTGAGTATAACCTTCAGGAGTTTGGGTATAAACAAATATAGTATATTTGATATCCCCATCGTCCTCATATTCTACGATCTGAGAAATATTGTTGTCTTCATCATAGTAATAAGTTTGATCTGTAGTTTTATAATCCTCAATATCAATATCGTAAGTTTGCGTGGATAAAGTTGAAACATTGCCTTCATCATCATACGAATAAGTTTTGATTTCCTGCGCCCTTTTTAACTCATTATCAGAATACGCATATTCCGTTTCGCTTATTATACGATTTTTTTCATCATATCCATACTCATAAACAGACTTTATTTCACCAGCCATGGTTTTAGTTATAGTTAAAACATTACCATTATTGTCTTTTGAATATGTATAATAATATATAGAATCACCGTCATAATCAGCAATAGTTAATAGTCCGTTGGCGTCATAAGAAAAATAGTCATCCCTATGTGCATCGGAACATTCAGTTAATTTTCCTGATTCATCATATGTATAGTTATAATATAAATCGTCCCATTCTTGACCATTTGTGCCAATATCATAAGAATGCAAAACTCCTAATTTTTCCCGATAGTCAAAATCACGACCAAAAGAATACCTATAGTGATACCATGGTTCTTCGTCAATATCATCCCGTGTATAGCACTTCACTTCAAATGATGACTCAGGATCCCCGTCTAAATATGAATACTCGTATTTTTTATAATAATTAAGTTCAAGACTTTTCATATCGTTTGTATCAACAAAATCATCTGAATCTGATTGCAATACATATATCCTGTCTAAAACATTTTTTCCGTTAGTAAAGGAGTAAAAATAATATTTGTTTCCGGCACGACAAATTTGATCCGTATAATTTAAAACACTGATTTGGCGATTTGCATCTTTCGTTGGAGCCAAGGGATTTGATATATTTGAACTTGAATTATTTGTACTGCAACCGGCAAATAATTGCAAGACTAAAACTAGAAGTGCTAAAACTTTTATTACTTTCTTCATGTTCCCTTATTAGGCCTTCTTTCTGCTGACTAAATTTAAAATAAAATTATAAGACTCTAATTAGTAATTCTGGTACGCATCAGAAGTCAAAGCCGAAAAGGTCATCATAGCAATCGTCACAAATATCCTCCGTCTCGCCAAAGAACGAAATCTCGTTTTTGCTGCCGAAATAAACATCACCACATTCATCGCAAGTATGTATATTTGAAATGATTACGGCAAGTATAATCACTGCCAATAAGACCACTGCGGCAATCATAATATTTCTTTTTTGCCACCATGTTAAGGTACTTACCTTTGTTTTTACCTGATTAATCGTTTCGCTGTTATTTATATCATTTTTAACAGATGATACAACACTTCCCATATGATTAATTGTTTCACTGTTTTTTAAATCTGATTTTACCGACGAAATGAAACTTTTATCTTGATTTAAATCACTGCTTGAAGTTTCACTTTCCTGATTTAAAAAAGCGCCGCATGAAGAGCAATATAACGCCTCATCGTTACCTATTTCTTTTCCGCATTTTGGACAAGTTTTAATTTCATTAGTTACATCACTGTTTTCATCGTCATTATCGGTTTTTGCTTCAGACAACTTTTGCCCACACTCCGGACAAAAGTTTAAATCTTCTTCGGTTTCATATCCGCAATTTAAACATTTTTTCATAAAATATATTTCTCCTTTATCACAATTATTTTTTATTTGAATAAATTATAAATCTAATTACTTGTATTTTCGTTTCTATATGCTATTGGAACACCATATAAATCGTTTCTAATAAAATAGTGTTTTTCTTTTAATAGTAGTAATAATTATCTTCAACATACTCCATAACTTTTGACCCTATATCTTCAAACAAGTTATAAATATATTCTTCGATATTCGTTTCATAGTTATTTGGAAGAGCAGCACCGGTAACATCAGAATCCGTGGAAAGTGATGTTGAAATCGTTCCACCAAATGAGCCGCCATACGCAATATCACCATTTATGGAAATATTATATTTATTATTAAGGTTATCAGCAGATATATTCAATGATAAAACGGACTCATCATCAGAAGAATAACTGAACTTACATTGCCCTAAAAGCACAGGTACGCCATTACACTTTTCAGAATGCATATTGTTAACCGATAAAGTGAAATTATTGTACCCATCATCATAATAAAGAGATATATTCATTTCACCGTTATTCTGTTCTTTTTGCATTGAAACATTTATTGACTCAGAAAGATCAGAATCCGGTATAAATTCAGCTTCTAAAGTGTTGATGTTTGATTTTTCATATGTTGTATAAATCTGCCCTTTTGCACTGTAACTTCCGTAATCCACTTCATATTCTCGAAAAATAATTTTTCCCCTTGAATCGTAAGCATATGAAAAGACCAATTTTTCTATACTGTTAGATACTATTTCATTTTCTGCTAATGACTCTTTAAAATCATTTAGATCCATATCATTATTGAATATTTTTAAAATACTATCTGCAACAGGTGCTAAATTTTCATTGTTGCTAATTTCTTCAAAAAACTCATTTATTATTGAATCAAGTTCTTCACCGCTAAAACTGAATGTTACAATTTCCGCATTTTCGGTTCTAATATAAGTATCTGACCTGACAGCCTTTGTATCAATATAATTCGTAGATATGTTGCTTAATACTTTTAATAATTCTTTTGAATCTATTTGTGATAAACAGTCAAATATTCTGCTATAAGCACCATAATTGTTACTATTATTCTGTTGATTGCTATAGGTTACAGAATGATCATCAGTTGAACGATTATTTAGTAAAGGATTATCAAAAACAAGTGTTGAATCAGAAAAATCCGAACCGATAATAAATTTTGAATCAGTATAATCTCCGTTTAAAGTAAACAATGTATCACCTGATGCTTCAAGCGAAGCACTTGACTTTACCGTTGCTGTTTGTGCATCATAATCTACACTGGCTGTTGCTTGCATAGAATTCAGCAATTCAGACACAAATTCATCACCTGAATAATCTGCTTCTATTACCGATCTTGCAGAGTAAGAATCCGGATGTCTTAAATCCGATATCGTTTCTGCCTGAAATAAAGAGAATATGTTTTTTGATTCCTGATAAAAGTAATATCCGCTTTCTCCCAACACTGCCATTTGTATTTTCGGAAAAAAAGCTGCAATAAAAACGCTTAATATTATTAAAAATACAACCGGTATCGTAATTCCTAAAACAACTTTTTTTCTGGTTTTTGATTTTGGATCTATATTTTTTGCTTTAGTCTCTAAATTCAGATCATTTAATTTTGCACCACAATTGATACAAAATTTCACATCACCGCTGTTTTGCTTTCCGCACTTAGGGCAATTTATAATTTCAGTTTTATTTACATTAGAATTATTTTGCTCTGTATATAATTCTGTCATTTTATATCCGCATTCAGGGCAAAACTTTACATTTTCTTTGGTTTTATAACCGCATCTTATACATTTTTTCATATAACTATTTCCTTAATCATGTGTTTTTAGAATAAAAATATTAAAAATAACTAAAAAATTTTTCATATTTACTGCTAAACTATAAATTATCAGAATGAATAAAAGTCATTATAACAATCCTTACAAACGGTTTCGCTCTGATCAAACCAAGTAATTTCATACTTTTTGCCAATAAATGTTTTATCGCATTCTTCACAGGTGTGAATATTTGCTGCAACAGCAATAACAGCAACAACTACTACAGCTAAAGCACCTATAATAATTCCTTTTTTTCGTATTCATTTTAACTCTCCTTATTCAATGTTAATTGTTAAAAATAATGAATTATCCTCAAGGACTTTTTCTTCGTCAATGTACATATTTTCAGATAGATTTTCTTTGATATGATTATATGTATAGGCTTGTACATTTCTGCCGTAATCCATTTCAAAAGATTTAAGGTTTTCAAGCAGTCCGTCAACATCCTCTATTTCATCAAGATACATCTTAAACGCCTGCCCCGCGTTTTCTCTCGCGTATCGGATATTGCCGCAGCTTGTTTTTACCAAATATTCATTCTCTGAAATAATATCAAAATGGCAATCATATTCATTAAGAGTTTTCAACAAAATTTCGCTATCTGCATACATTGTATCTATGCCTTCGGCAGCATCAAAAACGCCGTCCGAAACCTGATTAATCACCGCCATAGATGTGGCGGTAGCTAATGAAATACCTGCAATGATAGCTGCAGAAGCTAGTGTAAGAGTAACTGACATTATAAAATCTCCTTATAAATCAAAATCTACAATTCTTCCGCCTTGAGCATTTACAAAATTACCATCTGCGTCATTGTCGGAAGGATTTTCTTTTTCTCTGTCCTCTACCGCAGTTGCCAATACGGCTCGCTCTTTTGCCCAAGCTCTAAGTTCAAGTATCTGTTCACGCTGGGTGCTTGAAAGCGGAACCGTCTCCTTTATTGCTTTAATAATATCTTCTTTTCTTAAACCGCGGTTTGCATAAAAGGCTTCATACATAGCTGAAATCACAATCTGTTCGATTTCAGCGCCGACATAGCCAGCAGACAGATCGGCCAGCTCTCTGCACACGGATTCATCCGTCGTAATCTCATGTTGCACAGATGATGATTTTATTCTTTTGCTTATATGCACTTTGAATATCTTTTGACGCTCTTTGGTGGTGGGCAAATCTACAAAGAAAATTTCATCAAATCTGCCTTTTCTTAGAAGTTCCGGAGGCAAAGAACTTATATCATTTGCAGTTGCAATAACAAATACCGGATCCGTTTTTTCCTGCATCCATGTCAAAAAAGTGCCAAATACACGAGCCGAAGTTCCTGAATCCCCACCTGATTTAAGACCTGAAAAGCCCTTTTCAATTTCATCCACCCAGAGAATGGAAGGAGAAACCGCCTCAGCAGTGGCAATGGCTTTTCTCATGTTTTCTTCAGAACTACCTACGATTCCGCCGAAAATCTTACCCATATCAAGCTTTAACAACGGAAGTCCCCAAATTGCACTCATTGCTTTAGCTGTAAGCGATTTACCGCAGCCCGGAACACCTGTAATCAAAACGCCTTTAGGTGCCGGCAAATTATATGCCTGTGCTCTTTCAGACCAGGAATTATTTCTTCTTATCAGCCATTTTTTCAGATTTTCAAGTCCGCCTATATCATCAATGTTCAAATCAGATTTAACAAATTCAAGAACACCTGTTTTCTTAACAACCTGATTTTTTTCTTCATGAATAATCGAAATCGCATTGATATCCAAACCTTTCAGTTTAACAATAGCACGGCAAAATGCATTTTCGGCTTCCTGCATTGTAAGACCCAAGGCAGAACGCGAAAGCTGTATTTTATCGTCATTTGACAAATGCACATTTTCCGGATTCAATCCACTTATCAGTTCTTCAAGTAGTGACTGTATTTCCTCTGAATTTGGCAAGTCAAAATCGAGAATTGAGATTTCTTTCTCCATATCACAGGGAATAACCAGCTTTGATGAAATAAACACAACCGTTTTTCTGCTTGATTTTAAAGCAGGTATTATATCCCGTAATTTTCTAATTACCGCATAATCGGGTCGCGCATTTCTTTCGCCGCCGAAATAAATATGAAAATCCTTAAATATGTAGATTGCGTCTTCGTTTGACTTTGCAACACTTTCCACTGCGTTTATAGGACTTGATGTATCACGAATTTTTGTCTCATCACTTACAAGACCGTCTGTCTGGGTCCACACATATAATTTCCTGTCGCTTTTTATAAGTTCTTTATTGCTGATAATATTTTTTATCGTGTTTGTAATTCGCTCCTCTTCATATGAAGGAATATAAATATACGGAAAACCCGCATTGACAAGATTCGCAAAGTCAGTCATAAATTTATTAGTTTTCATGATCAATTCCCCATTTTCTTAATCTGTTTTGATAATTGTTCAATATTGCCCATGCCGTTAAATTCAGTTTTTCCCGTCTTGGAAATTCTGATTTCAAACCTATTTTTATAACTCTTTATGTCATTTACAGATATTCTGTCTGACAAATATATAAACCTTTGATTTGACGAACCAACAAGCGGTCTTGAATAATCAAGGAGAGATTTTTCAAATTTGCCATCTATCAGCAAATCTGTTTCATCCAACAATGGTTTACAATTTTCCGATTGCAATAATTTTTCGTATACATAACCGGTAAAGGTGATTACATTTTTACTTAGTGAGTGAGCATGATTTGCTATAACAGCAAGTTCTTTGGCATATTCAAATGGTTCACCGCCCAAAAATGTTATCCCTTCAATATCCTGAACTACAGATTTAATACGAAAAACAATTTCCTTCACAGAAATTTCATATCCGTCGTCAAAGCTCCAAAGCTCCGTTGCAAAACATCCGTCACATTCATGCTTGCAGCCTTGTACCCAAATGCAGAACCTGCATCCGGGACCTTCGGCATATGTTTTTTCGATGATTCTGTGTACTCGCATTACAAATCAAGCTGCCTTTTGCCGCTACTTTCGGGCTTATTTCTTTTTTCTGTTTTATATTCTCCAATTGTCAACTGCCCTTCAATAGCGGCTATAATATGAGGCTTTGCATTAATACAAGAAAAGAATTCATCAATATTATTAAAACCGCCGTGTTCTTCTCTGTAAGCTACCGCTTTTTTGGCATCAATGATTGTAATGCCTTTTAATGCGGAAAGTGCTTCTTCATCGGCAGAATTTATATCCGTTTTTGCTGCGCTGTCTGCTTTCGCATTTGCCTGTTTTATATTCTGATTTTCGTTAATATTATCTTTGAACGATTTTATACGATCTCTTATACTGTTTTTGTTTTCACTCTGCGACAACAATTTTAGATATCGCGGACGCTCTGTGAATGTAACGACTATTAGAATGATATATATGATAATAAAAGCTACAGGTAAAGCTATTATGATTCCTCCACGAATTGATACATAATTTTCATATTCTGAAATTTGTTCTGCTATTTCCGGCTGTTGTTCCCATTTATTCTCATCAACTCGATATTGCTCAGTAGCTTCTTGATATTTTTCATACTCTTCTGAAAGCTTGAATTCTGTTGAATACGAGTATGAAGAATCTTCATAATATTTTGCTTTTTGTTCCTGATTCATAAAATCTTCTACGCTTGGAATATAACCAGCAACATCTGAATAATACGGGCGTTCAACAGCATTTATAAATGGCGTAACAAATAAAACTACTATGAGCAATATCTGAATAATTAAAGAAAACCATCCTATAAGTGCCCACTTTTTGTTTTTAATCCTGCTGTGCGTATGAAAAAAAGGAATACAATTTAATACTGGTATAAATGAAAAAATTGTGTATAATGAGTTTTTTCTCTCCCAAGCTGGTCCTTTGTTTGTCAACGCCATTACGCATTTACCTCCTGCTCTGTCTGAATAATTTCTTGTTCTTCAGTTTCCAAATATTCTTTTGTAAATTCCGAATCCTGCGTGACCGCATTGGCCAAGTGTTCCACCTCTGCGATATATTTCAAACAAGTTTTGCCTTTCATACCTTTGATTTCCGCTTCTATTTCTCCGTTTGGAAAAATTCTTATTTGAATCTGCTTCATAATTCTGTTCTCCTTTTTAGCAGAAATATTACTGTAATTATTCCAAATAAATTTACATGTCACCATTTTACAAATTAAAACAAATATATACTTTTAGTTCATTTTACATTAATAATTTGTTCAATTCTATACTCCGTCAGCATATACACTGGAAATAATTTTTTTAATTAACAGACTTAACACATTGTTGATACAGAGATAAAATATTCTCATAAAATATCGGAAGGAGTAATAAATTGTCAAAGCTTTGTCCGAATTGTAAAGCGGAAATGCCGGATGAATCAAATTTCTGCCTAAAATGTATGAATATATGTGACAATTCCGTATTTCCTTCTGAAAACGCAATAATCAGCGCCAGCAATTCTTCAAAAGACATTTTAATTAGCAAATTAAAAAATATCAGAGCAAATTTTGCTACTTTACCTAAGAAGAGAAAATTTGCTCTGATTTCAACTATATTTTGCCTCATTGCACTTATTCCCCTTTCAGTTTACCTGTTTTCACCAATTGATTCACCAACCGGTTTATCGGGTTATATAGCTGATCCAAACTATGAAAACTCTGACGGAAAACCAATAAGCAGAGCTGGGCTTTTTTTAATGAAATCTTCGGAACGGACAATGACAATAACTCGGGCGAACCTTCATTAACACAGGTTGATGATTTGCCGGCAACTGACAAAACTACAGGTACAACAACCGAAACAACAATCAACGAAGGTGCATCTAGCACTTCAGAATCAAGCACAAAACCGCAAAGCAATTCGAATAATAGCGGCTACAACTCTGGTACTGAACAGGGAAATAGCAATTCCGTACCGGTACTCAATTATAATGATTGGGAATACGAGATAGACGGAGACGATGTAATCATTACAAAATATACCGGTAAAGATTCAAATATCATTGTTCCGGATAAAATAGAAGGGCTTAATCTTTACAGAGTATCAAAAAATACATTTGCAAATAATAGCAACCTTCAAACTATTACATTTAAAAATAGTGAAGATTATCATAGTTGCTGGATAGAAAGCGGTGCTTTCAACAATTGCAGTGCATTAAAACAAATCACCTTTCCGAACAACACAAATTTAGGTATTAAAGAAGGCTTTGCAATAGATGTGCCCTCACTTTCGACCATAGATATAGACTTTTGGCAATACCGGTCTGTTAACGGCGGATTATACTCATACAACGGAAGCTCTTGGAGTTTACTGTTTTATTGTGAAGGTTATAATTCGAACACCTTAAATATACCGGAATGGTGCAGTTCTGTAACACAATCAGCAAGCAAGAATATTTCAAATAATCCGTATTTAGAAATAGTTAATATATCTTCTAATTGTACTGGATTGCAACGACAATGGAATGATTTTGATTATAAGAATCTTTTAGAAGTAAATGTTGATGCGGATAATATGTATAATCTAAAAAGTGAAAATGGTGTTTTATATCATTTTGAAAGCGGCTATTGGAGATTACATATTTATCCAGCAGGTAAAACCGATAAAACATTCAGAGTCATTGAAGACGGTAATATAAATTGTTATGGGATGAAAGATGATATATATCCTTATATTGAAACGATCTATCTTCCCAAAACAGCAGTGATTTACAGCGATACACTTAAACGCATTTACGACTATTTTCCAAACTTGAAGACCATTTGTATTGAAAAAGGACATCCAAATTATACGGAATATAAAAACACATTAGACAGCATAGTGAATGTTGTTGAATATTAGGAGGTTCTATGCAAAAAAAGACATCTGACTTATTAAAAGAACTAACTGCCGAAAATGCGGATATCTCTGAGTATATCGCATCTAATCCCGACTCTTTTATCAATGGAAATATCAAAGATTATTGGGAGGGCATAATCGATAAATCCGGACTGACAAAATCCAGCATCATAAACAAATCTGATTTTAGTTATTGTTATTTCTACGATATAATAAATGGAAGAAAAATCCCCGGAAAAGATAAAGTAGTCCGTCTGATACTTGCTATGAAGTTAAGTTTAGATGACTGTCAGGACGCATTAAGAATATCCAGTAAATCCGCGCTCTACCCTAAGATCAAAAGAGATAGTATATTAATTTTTGCATTAAATAATTCCCCGTCTATATATGAAACAAATGACCTTCTTACAAAACACGGAGAGGAACAGTTTAAATGAGCGAAGTCAAGAATGAACTTGCAAGATATATTACAGATTCTCTCAAAAATAATTACAGAAAAACATCTGTATTAAAAGAATCAAACGAAAGTTCAATCTATATTTTCACTCACAAGAAAAGGGGACAAAAAATTGTTGAAAGAATATCGAAAAACAGAAATGATGACGCATTTAGAGCAGTTAGAAACAGAGAAATCCCTAATCTCGCGTCAATTTATGAAGTCTGTTCTACTGAAAATTCTTTGATTACTATTGAGGAATTTATTGAAGGTGAAAATCTATCTGATATTATCCAAAACAAAACACTTGACATGAAAACAGCAATCAGATACACATACCAAATTTGCAATGCACTTAACGGACTGCATGAAAAAAATGTTGTGCATAGAGACATTAAACCCGCAAACATAATCATCGGAAATGACGGATCCGCATATTTAATCGATCTCGGAATTGCAAGAATAATAAATCACTCCGAAGATTCCGACACGCAATCTCTCGGTACAGCAGGTTATGCAGCGCCGGAACAATACGGAATAATACAATCATCTCAGTCAACTGATATTTATGCTTTGGGAATTGTTCTTAACAAGATGATAACAGGTGTTCACCCATCAATTGAAATGCCTAAAGGTCCTATAAAAAGGATCGTTAAAAAATCCACTTCTCTTCAAATATCTAAGAGATATAAAAGTGCAAAACAAATGCAAACAAAACTGAAATTATTAAACTATTTTTATATTTTTTAATTTGTTATGTATAATTAAAATATTGTGGTTGTGTAAATACCAATACTAAAAAACAACTCCGACTCGTAGATTTAAGTCGGAGTTGCTTTTTTTATATTTCGGTTTTCAGTTCTTTCAGTATTTTCTTTTTTTCATTTAGTGGGATATGGAGAGCATTGAGTTTTGAAATGACTGCCACGGAATGGAACTCTGAAAGTTCTTTCTGAAATTCTTTTTGCTTTTCGGCGCTTGGCAAATGGACGATCACATTCAAAACATATTCTCCCCTATCAAGAAAATATACGGAAAGAACTGCTTGTCATAGAACCGATTTTTAATTATTTTTCCCGCTGCCATAAGGCAACACGGTTTTTAAATTATTTCTCTATCCCCCCTCTCTTTCAGTCCGTGTTCGCAGTAAGGACAATATTTATTTTGTTTGCATTTAGCATATAATCATCCTTTCCACCCTGCCGGTTTCGGCAGGGCATTTGTTTTTTGCTGTAATCATTCTTCACCGTTCTGGTAACGGATAATATCTTCAAGATTGATCCAGCCGTTGAGTTCTTTCACTTCTCTGATTACCCGGTGTTTCATTCGCTGCACTTTTTGATCGTCCAGTTCAAACGCGCCGGCAAGAACATTCATTGTTGCCGCCATCTCAACGGCTAACTTGAAGATAATTCGTGATAATCGGTACTCGCTCAGGTCGATCTTTGCACCTACAACGGATTCAAAAGCAGGTGTCAGCAGATCTGTATTGACCTGTTTGTGCAGGTAACAGTCATAAAGTTTTATCGCCTGAATCACGAATTGATTTCTGCTTCTTGCGTCCGCAAGATTCATATCGCTGTCGCAAAGATTGATGATTTCCTGAGGAAGATAAAAAGATACCCTTTTCATTTCATCTTTTTCCGTAACTTACCATCTCCTTTATTATGACATAATTTTTGATATAACATTTGTTTGTTTAAAACCGCATGGTTGTGCGGTTTTTTGATTCGTTGGCATCAAAACGCTTGTTCCTTTGCGCTCAAAAATGAGTCCCGAAACTGCTTTTTGATGCCAAACCCGAGACCTCAACGAACGGCGTTGCCGTGCGATGTTTTCGGCTTGGCGGTTGAGATTTGACGCCAAGCCTTTATCCTGCTTGTCCGTCGACCGCCGTTTTCCACCTGTTTTTACCTCCTTTTTCTGCCCTGAATTTCGGCTTGTTTTATTGCTTTCGGGTGTTTTCTCGTCTTTTCCTCAACTCCGTTAAACAGGGCGGACAGTGCCGCCAAGAACGGCAGGAACACCTTGTTCACCCCGCAGTGTTTAAGGCGTCACTGCCGTCACTGTCAAAATTTTAGCATTTCAGTTGTTAGCGTCTGAATCTGTTGCCGGCGCCGGTTTGAATTCTGTTCAGTGTGCGGATGTTTGATTTGGCAGAGTAAAATAATTACTGCACATATTTTGGTCCTCCTTTCTTTGCTATTGACACAGATTATCATTTGTGATATTCTGCAAGTGTAATATGTAGTAGTGCTATTACTATTACATATTATAGGTGAGTTGAAATAGAAAAACGGTAGTACCGAAGCAAAAAATTTTTAGGAGGTAAAAAATACTGCTGATAGACAGAATTGCTGCGAAAGAAGAAACATTCGCAAAGAACGGACAATGGGAAGAACTGATCGCCTACTGGGACGCAAGAGACCGCGAACGGGATCGGGCATATTACAGACACAAGGATTCCATAGATATCACGGTAATGGACAAGGTATTTCTGGATGACGAGGAACTGCTTGACCGAGAAAAGATAAACGAAATATGCAGAGACAATCTTTGTGATACTGACAATCTGGACTTTGACTATATGCATATTCAGGAAATCGTAAGCGATTCTAAACTTTCAGCGGCTTTAAGTAAATTAACAGAAAAGCAGAAATTCGTTTTATATATGTACGGAGTAGAATGGTACAAGACAAGCGAAATCGCAAAGATCATGAACATATCACCGCGTGGTGTAAGAAACCATCTGGAATCGGCAAAGAGGAGCATTATGAAAACACTTCGGATAAATCAATACAATGTTGCTTAGGAGGAAACTGAAATGAAATATATAAGATATTCAGAATATGAAATCAAAGATAACAAACAAGGTGAAAGAGTTGTTATTCCGGCACGAACTGCGCAACTTGAAATCTATAATCCGATAGAAAAAGCGGAAGAAATTTTAACCGCCCTGCTGAACACAGGATGGTCAATGAAAGAGGCAACTCCGGAAATGGCGGAAGAACTAATTTTAGATTTTGTAAACCGATACGGACTTCTCGGGGCAATAGCGGAATTGCCGCTGAATAAAGACTTCTATAACCACGAATTAGTTTTTATTGATGACAATCTGTTTACGGCAAGCGGAGTAATGGCAACAGAAGATTTTGAAAATCTGTTTTTTGAAAAGGCAAAGCCAAAGATCACGAAATCTTTTATACTGACAGATTATATAAAGTCAAAGAATTACAGTGAACCAATTACTTGGATAACAGAGTACATTCATGAGCTGTACGAAGTTTTGTTGCTTTCGGTAAAATACAAGACAGACCCTGATGCCATTTCCTTTTTACTCAACGACCGATTAAAAACAAATATCCGTTACAGATTAACTGTAACGGACAGAATACAAATGCAGTATGAAATTCATTCTCTGATGGGCGTTTTGAATTTTACTATGGCAAATTTATTGTCGGCAGAAGGCGCTCCGCTGAAAATCTGTAAGCATTGCAAAAAGGCATTTATCTCGCAAAACAAACGAGCGGAATTCTGCTCCGAGCGCTGCCGTAATCAATTTAATGTTTACAAATCAAGGGCTAAGGCTAAGCGAAACAAATGATTAAATGAAAGTGTATTTGTCATGATTTTGTGTGCTGAAAAGTTTTAGGGTGAAAGTAAATATAAGCGACAAATCAACTTGAACGATATTTTCTTTTATGTTATATTAAAGCAAGAATAATAACATAATGAGGCGGAGTTATGGAAAAGGTATTTGCGATCTATTCAAGAAAATCGAGATTCACGGGCAAGGGTGAATCGGTCGAAAACCAGATAGAGATGTGCCGTGAATATTTAAGGATACATTTTGGCGAGGACGAGGCGGAAATGGCCGTTGTATACGAGGACGAGGGATTCAGCGGAAAGAATCTTGACCGACCGCAGTTCAAGGCGATGCTGGACGATATTAAAAACGGCAAAATATCCGCTGTTGTATGCTATCGCCTTGACCGCATCAGCCGCAATATAGGCGACTTCGCAAATCTGATCACCGAACTCACCTCTCTCGGCGTTTCGTTCATTTCCATCAAAGAGCAGTTTGACACGAACTCCCCTATGGGCAGAGCGATGATGTATATCGCGTCTGTTTTCTCCCAGCTGGAGCGTGAGACGATCGCGGAGCGTATCCGTGACAATCTGCACGAACTTGCCAAGACCGGCAGGTGGCTCGGCGGCGTTACGCCCACGGGCTATACATCCGTCGGCGAAACGACGATGAACATAAACGGCAAAACAAAAAAAGCCTTTCACCTGGCGGTGAAAGACGATGAGGCGAAACTTGTGAAACAGATATTCAGCCTGTTTCTTGAACACAATTCGCTGACCGCCTGTGAAAGCGACCTGCTCGCACACCATTGCAAGACGAAAAACGGCAGGGATTTCACACGCTTTTCAATACGCGGAATTCTGACAAACCCCGTTTATATGATCGCCGACAAGGACGCATACGAATACTTCAAAAACGCAGATGCCGATCTGTATTCCGATAAAGAAGAATTTGACGGCAAACACGGAATGATGGTCTACAACCGCACTTTGCAGGAACAGGGCAAGGCGACGAAAATCAAACCTATTGACGAATGGATCGTATCGGTCGGCAAACACGAGGGATTTATCAACGGCAGCGACTGGGTCAAAGTTCAGACGATGCTTGAGAGCAACAGATCAAAATCTTACCGAAAACCGAAGAGCCACACCGCGCTGCTCTCAGGGCTGCTGAAATGCAGATGCGGCGAATATATGCGACCGCATATGACCACCCGAATGAACAAAGACAGCGAATACACCTATTACTATTCCTGCACGATGAAACTGCGCAGCAAAGGCAAGCGGTGCAACAACAAAAATGTAAACGGCAATGAATTGGACAGAGAAGTAATATCCGTAGTTAAGGCGCTTGCGGAAAACGGAGACGCTTATTTTGAATCACTCAAATCTGCATTATCGGAAAATAAAATCAAGTCTGAAAATATTAGCAATGAGCAGACCAGACTTGAAGAAGAGATAGAGAAAAAAGAAAAAGAAATTGAGACGCTTGTAAATAACCTTGCCGCATCAAGCGGAACGGGCGCCGAAAAATACATACTGGATAAGATAAACACATTGAGTGATGCGGTTGAGAAGATAAAAGCGCAGCAGAATACGCTTGCTAAAGAAAGTGAGAATGAACTCGACCTAACCGAGAGCGTAGACCTGATGCGGGATATGCTGGAAAGTTTTTCCGCGGCGGTGGACAATATGACGGTGGAACAGAAACGGCAGACCATACGCGCGTTCGTAAAAGAAGTGATATGGGACGGAGCAAACGCCCACATTATATTTTTCGGCTCTGATTATAAATACCCGTTCAAAAAAGACGAAATGCTTGTCGATGGCGATGAATTGTATCTCTTAGGTGACAATAGCAAATGAAATTCTGATGCATTTTCGGAACATGAAAAAATCGGCGGGAGACGTGCATCTGGATGACTCGCTGGAAAGCGACAAAGACGGAAATCCGCTGACTTTGCAGGACACGATCAGTGACAGCCGTGATATGGCAGAGGATCTGGAAAAGAAAATTCAGTGGGAAAAGGTGGCAGACTACATAAAAAACATGGAGGACGAACGAGAAAAAGAGATCATCATTCTTCGATATGGACTGGACAACAAAAAACCGCTGGCGCAAAGAGAGGTTGCGGCAAGGCTGAATATAAGCCGGAGTTATGTTTCCAGAATTGAGAAAAAAGTGCTGAGCGACATAAAAAAGCACACAGAATGATCAAACTGAATACGCAGATCATCAAAAAGCAAAAAGGCGCTGTAAAGCATTTCGACTTTACAGCGCCTTTTCTACAGGTTTTAAGATCAAAGTATCTTTTCCATGCCGATCTTTAAAACGGACAGGCCGCATTTTTCATAGAATTTTCTTGCGTTTTCGTTGAGTGCCCAAACATTCAGGGTAATATTATAGCAATCTGCGCCTTTGGCGAAATCAAGAACGTAATGATACAGTTTTGTGCCTATGTGCTGCCCGCGGCAAGTTTCATCCACACAAAGATCATCTATGTAAAGGGTTTTCACATTACACATTGCCCCCGAATGAGCCGTTTCAAAAATGCAAAAAGCATATCCGAGAACATCTTCATTATCATTAACTGCCGCAAACACGGGCATATCGTCATTTTCTAATATTTTTTTCAATTCATCATCACTGTATTTTTTCGCGCCCGCTTTAAACAGATCCGGTCTGCCGTCCGAATGCACTTTATTGACCTGAAACAATAATCTGTTCAGTTGCGGTATGTCCTTTGTTTTTGCTCTTCTGATATACATTTGACCACTCCTGTAGAGAATTTCAAAATGATTTTGACACGTTTAAAAGGAAAGAAACGCCTAAAAGATTGCAGGCGTTTCCGATATAGGTATATTATTTTTTGCCGTAAGAATTTTTCAGTTTATTAAATGTATCATCACTGATATCGTGCTCGATCCTGCACGCTTCTTCCTCCGCCGTTTTTTCATCTACGCCGGCGTTAATCAGGATGCCTTTGAAAAAGAGGTGGCGTTCATAGATCTTTTCGGCAATCTCCCTGCCGTTTTCGGTTAGATTCAGAAAACCGTTTTCATCAACATCTACAAATCCGCCGTCTCTGAGCAAGGAGACCGCATGGCTTACGCTTGGCTTTGAATAATTCATAAAGCCGGCAACATCGATGGAACGGACATAGCCTTTTTTGTTTTTTATGATGAGGATAGCCTCAAGGTAATCCTCGCCCGAGGCGTGAAGTTTCATAACATTCCCATAGCCTTTCTGCCTGATCCAAATGGAAATCAAGGCGGATAAAATCACCGGATCTCATAATCAGAAACGCGAAGCAGGTTCTGCGCTTTCTCAACCTCTTGTGTGCTTGGAACGCGTGCATCTTTCAAGGAATAATCGATGCATAGTTTTTCCCATTTAAAAAGCCCGAGTGTATGATACGGCAGCACTTCCACACGTTTTACGGTTTTCAGAGAATGAATAAAATCAGACATCTCTTTCAAGCCGGTTTCATCATCCGTAAGATCCGGAACGAGCACATGGCGGATCCACATATCCTTGCCGTGATCGGAAAGATAGTTTGCCATTTCCAGAATATTCTGATTCGTGTGCCCGGTCAGCGCGATATGCTTTTGCGCATCCATCTCTTTCAGATCAAGCAAAAACAGATCCGTAACTTCCAGAAGCGCATTGAATTTAGAGAGGAACGGTTCCCGCAAGGAAAAAGGCTGACCTGCGGTATCCACGGCAGTATGCACGCCTTTTTCTTTTGCAAGGCGAAAGACTTCCGTTACAAAATCCAGCTGCAAAAGCGGTTCGCCGCCGCTGATCGTTATACCGCCGGAGCGGAGGTCTTTTCCCCAATAATTATGATACTTCCAGGCGCGCGCAAAAAGCTGTGAGGCAGTCCACTCCTCCCCGCCAAAATCCCACGTTTCGGGGTTATGGCAGTAACGGCAGCGCATGGCGCAGCCCTGGAGAAACGCTACAAAACGTACGCCGGGGCCGTCCACAGAACCGAACGTTTCAAGGGAATGGACTTTGCCTATAATTTCCTGCTTACATTCTGTCATGGCAGGTACGCGCAATAACGTCAAGCTGCTGTTCACGGGTCAGATCGATAAACTTAACGGCATAACCCGAAACACGGATCGTGAAGTTTGCGTATTCTTCTTTTTCAGGATGCTCCATAGCGTCCACAAGCTTTTCCTTGCCAAAGACATTGACATTCAGGTGATGTGCACCCTGATCAAAATAACCATCCATAACCTGAACCAGATTGTTGACCCGTTCGCCCTCATTATGACCAAGCGCGTCCGGATTGATCGTCTGCGTATTGGAAATACCATCCAGCGCCCAGTGATAAGGCAGTTTCGCAACAGAGTTGAGCGAAGCCAAAAGACCGTTCTGCTCTGCGCCGTAACTGGGGTTAGCGCCCGGTGAAAGCGGCGCGCCGGCGGGTCTGCCATCCGGCATGCTGCCTGTTGCCTTGCCGTATACCACGTTAGAAGTAATGGTAAGAATAGATGTGGTAGGTTCGGAATTGCGGTAAGTATGATGGCGCTTGATCATTTCCAGGAACGTTTTAAGCAGCCAAACCGCAATATCATCCGCACGGTCATCATCATTGCCGTATCTTGGGAAATCGCCCTCTGTTTCATAATCTACAACAAGGCCGTTTTCATCCCGAATCGTTTTTACCTTAGCATATTTGATTGCGCTGAGGGAATCCACAACGTGAGAGAATCCGGCAATACCGGTTGCGAACGTGCGGCGCACATCCGTATCGATCAGCGCCATCTCTGCCGCTTCATAATAATACTTATCATGCATGTACTGGATCAGATTCAGCGTATTGACATAAAGACCGGCGAGCCAATCCATCATAACAACGTACTTTTTCATAACCTCGTCATAATCCAGATACTCGCTTGTGATCGGCGCGTAAGGCGGCGCAACCTGATCATGCGTTTTGGTATCCACACCGCCGTTTACGGCATAGAGCAAACATTTTGCAAGGTTTGCACGCGCGCCGAAGAACTGCATTTCTTTACCGGTCTGCGTTGCGGATACGCAGCAGCAGATCGAATAATCATCACCCCATACGGGTTTCATCACGTCGTCATTTTCATACTGAATAGAACTTGTTTTAATGGAGATCGCCGCTGAATATTTCTTAAACGCATCCGGAAGTGCGCTTGAGTAGAGCACGGTAAGGTTTGGCTCCGGTGACGGACCCATATTCTCCAGCGTATGCAGAAAACGGTAATCCGTTTTTGTAACCATGGATCTGCCGTCCACGCCAATGCCGGCAACTTCAAGCGTTGCCCACACGGGATCGCCGCTGAAAAGCTGGTTGTAAGACGGGATACGCGCAAATTTGACCATACGGAATTTCATCGTCATATGATCTATGATCTCCTGCGCCTCACTTTCAGTAAGAACGCCGTTTTTGAGATCGCGCTGGAAATAGATATCCAGAAAAGTAGAGATTCTGCCGACGCTCATTGCGGCGCCGTTTTGCGTTTTGATTGCGGCAAGATAGCCGAAGTAAAGCCACTGGGCAGCCTCTTTTGCGTTGGAAGCAGGCTGGGAAATATCAAAGCCGTAGATCTTCGCCATCTCTTTCATACCCTTAAGGGCATCGATCTGCATTCTGATCTCTTCGCGAAGGCGGATCACATCATCGGTCATTGTGCCATCGCCGCAGTTTGCAAAATCCTTTTCTTTATCTTCAATCAGGAAATCAATGCCGTAAAGCGCAACGCGGCGGTAATCGCCAACGATCCTGCCGCGGCCGTATGTGTCCGGCAGACCGGTAATAATCTTATTATGGCGCGCTTTTTTCATTTCCGGCGTATAGGCATCAAACACTGCCTGATTGTGTGTTCTGCTATATTCCGTAAAGATCTTGTGGAGTTCCGGATCCGGTTTATAACCGTAGGTTTCACACGCCTGCTCTGCCATTTTTATGCCGCCGAAAGGCATAAACGCTCTTTTGAGCGGTTTATCCGTCTGCAAGCCTACGATCTGCTCCAGATCCTTCGTTTCTTCGCTGATATAGCCCGGACCATAGGATGTGAGCGTGGAAACAACTTCTGTTTCCATATCCAAAACGCCGTTTTTAGCGCGCTCTTCTTTCTGAAGATTCTGAAGAATGCCCCAGAGTTTATTGGTTGCCTCTGTGGGGTCTGCTAAAAAGGACTCATCGCCGTCGTACGGCTCATAGTTTTTCTGAATGAAATCACGAACGTTGACTTCTTCTTTCCAGATACGGCCTTCAAAACCGTTCCACTGCTTAAAATCAGTCATGCATACGCCTCCTGTATAAAATTCCACGTCTCGGCAAAAAGCCGAATATTTAGTGGTTTTGAGTGTTAAACACCCTATATATGGTTAGCAGTTGCTAACTTGGATTATTATAATAACACCTTTTAAACAAAAATGCAATAGTAAATATTTATAACATTAAAAAGTTTAAAAGGCGGTTTTTATGGATATTATATAAAATGAAGACGATGCGGTTTTTGGAATCAGCGGGCAAATATATTTCCGCCGCTGCAATCAACGGCAACGGTAAGCGGAAAATCGCAAAACAACAGTTTTTTGACCGATTCGCACCCAAGATCATCATAAGCGATCACATCACACTGCTTGATACTCTTTGCGGCAAGAGCGCCTGCTCCGCCGATGGCGCAAAGATACACCGCTTTATTCTTGATTATGGAATCGCATACCGCGGCATTTCGCTCGCCTTTGCCGATCATGGCGGCAAGGCCGTTATCCAGCAAAAGCGGTGTAAAAACATCCATTCTGCCGGAAGTGGTTGGGCCACAGGCGCCGACTGCAAGGCCCTGCGGCGCAGGAGTGGGGCCGGCGTAATAGATCACGGCGTCTTTGAGTTCAAACGGAAGTTTGCTGCCGCTTTCAATGGCGGCGGCAATTCTTTTATGCGCGGCATCCCGGGCAGTGTAAACAGTGCCTGAAAGAATAACTCTGTCCCCCGCCCTAAGTATGGGCGCATATGCACGCAGTTGTGATGCATCCAGTTTATATTCCATTTGTATTACTTTCCTTCAATCTCTTTTAATCGTTGTTTCAGGGATTCATTTTCCTCTTCAAGTGCCTGCAGAACGGCAATGTTCTGATTCAGTTCCCTGTTTGCCTCTTTCAGCTGAAAATCAAGATTAGAATTGATGATTTCCAGCCGCTGACATTCAAAATTGACATCTTCAAGAGCCGCCATAAGGCGAGAGATCTGCTCTTTTAAAACATCAATATCTTTTTCGCCCATACGGCTGCCCTCCTTTTCAAAGCAAATCTATAAGCGGATAAAGGGGACCGCTGCGCAGCCCCCTTCCGTTATTATGCATCGATATCCGTATCTTTTTCAATATAGAATCTGCCGAACCAGTTCATTTTGATCGAATAAGCATTATCCAGTTCTTCCGCAGCACTGTTGGCATCTTCATTTGAAATAGCGGATTGAGCACTAACTTTCCAAATCGGTGTATCTGTGTCACCCACAAAATACATAATATGATAGCCATACTGGGTTTGAACGATGCCCACATCGCCGGAACGGCGGTCCGGATCGAGCGCCCAGGATTCAAAAGCATCTACCATCTGGCCGGGAACAACATTTTCATAAAGCCCGCCGTTTGACGCGGAACCGGAATCTGTTGTATTTTCCGTTGCAAGCGCAGCAAAGCTGTCTTCTGTTCTGTCGCCGGAATTGAATTCATCCACAATGCCTTCAGCGGTTTCCAGAGCGGCTGCCCACTGCTCTTCGGTTGCGCTTGATTTATCGGATGAATCATCGCCTGTATCGGGAGCAATCAGGATGTGGCGAACATTGACACTGGACGCCTCAGGAACCTGAACAGGCTGAAGAACGTATACAACCGTTGTGGAATACTGATAGATATCGCCTGCCTGACGATCCGCACTGAAGAGCCAGTCAAGGCCCGGATATTCGAGAACTTCATCCTCGCTGTGTTCTTCGCCTTCCTCATGATCATGATCTGCCGTTGCGATGGCATAGCCGGCGTTCTGAAGGATAGATCTGGTGGCGTACAGTTTTGTGGAAGCCTCATCCTGCGCGTAATAGGATCTGTCATAAGCAGTATCCTCGCTGTACTGCACGCAAAGGTCCGAAAAGTTGGAACCGTCGCTTCTGAGCGCATTTTTAAATGCGATGGCGTCATCTTCACTGCCAGCCTCAAATATTCTTACGCTTACAGCCTGAAAATCATCTATATTGGAATCACGGTAAGTTTCCAGATCCGCATCCGTATATTCTTCCTCTGTGATCGTATCGGACATTTCGGACTGATAATTCTGCGCGATATAGGAGATCTTTGCCTCGTGGCGGAAAACATTTTCCGTTACGCCCTTGCCCATTGCCTGAACAAGATAAGCGGAAAGCGTATAGCCGTAACTTTTAGCGGTCTCCTCATACTGATCGAGCGTATCTTCCAGTTCGGACTGCTGCTCCTCCGTGATCTCCGGCTCTTCGCCGCCGTTTGCCTTAACCGCCTCGTTGTAATACATATAGGTGGATTTAATGCCGTCCAGCACCTGCTCATACAGGTATTCGAGCCAGGTTACGACTTCGCCGTCCTCATTTGTAGTCGTCTGATCGGAAAGCGGAATATCAAAATCCACATCCAGGTTATTATCCTCAAGACTTATGCCGTACTGCTCATAAGTCTGCTGGGTAGACATAAGATTATTGTAAGAATTTGCAAAATAATAATTGAACGTTGAAACGGGTATTCTGATTTTATCGCCCGCCTCATCTTCGATTGTGGCGGCAGTAAGGCCGGTGGTCCACTGCAGTGTGGAGTGGATAAAGCCCTTACGCACCGCGCCGGTAGCAACATAGGTTACGAGGAGCGCAAGCACGATCACAACGGCAACCACACTTTTGATTACACGTAACTGATTGGACGCAAGACCGCTCTTTTTACCGCTTAACGCATCCAGTTTATTTTTAGCGGCATCGATTTTTTTGGTGAGCGCGGCTTTCGCTTTTTCATCCGTTTCGGAATCACGTTTTTCTCTGAGATCTTTGATCTCTTTTTCTATCTTTGCGCGTTTTTCAGCGGTTTTCTTGGCTTTTTTCTCCAGCCTTGCCGCTTTTTTTGCGCTTTTATCCGGTTTTTCCGAATCGGATATGGAGCCTCCGCTTAAAATATCATCATTCAAATCTTTTTTAGCCATTTTTTCCATCCTTATCTGAAAGAAATTTATTTACCTATCATTTTACACTAAATTGCTGAATATTACAAGAAAAATTTTATTACTGCTGACTATCCTGCTTTGCAACATAATCGCTGTTTGGATCCGCATAGTTGACATTTTTCATGCCGGCACGCGATTTTACCTCTGTGGCATCCTCCAAAGCAAGTAATTCGTCATTAAAGCAATCCTGCTGCGCGGTATACATATATTCCGGGCATTTTGAAATAAAGAACATGATATGATAGCCGTATTGCGTTTGAACGATATCCACGTCACCGTATTTGCGGGCGGGATCGAGCGCCCAATTTTCAAAATTCTCCGCCGAGCTGCCGGGGGTTACGCCCTCGTAGGCGCCGCCGTAAAGGCCGCCCTGACCGGCAGAGGTGGTGGCGGTATCATCACTGTATTCCTCGGCAAGGAGCGCAAAAGAAAGTTCTGTTTTATCACCGGCGTTGTATTCCGCCACGATCTCCTGCGCCTGATCGTAAGCCGCCTGCCATTCTTCATCCGTATACTCCTGTGTCTGAGAATCCGTGCTGCTCTCCTCGCCCGATTCAGGCATAACCAGAATATGGCGAACGGAATAGACTTCGTTCTCTTCCTCAAGGAACGGCTGACCGGTTTTCAAAATAACGTCGATCACACCCACGCTCTCATTTACATAATACGTTGTGCTGCCGACGGCTGTATCCGTGTTAAATAACCAGTTTGCAGTTTCCTCACCGAAAGAATTTTCAATATCTGACCTTGCCTGTGTGAATTCTACGGATTCGCTGAGGGCTGTTACCGCCTCTTCCTCCGTTTCAAAATAACCTGCCGCGACGAACTGATCGATCAGCCCTGCGCAGGCCGTTGGAATCAGGGCGCGCATGGAATCCACATCCGTGATCTCTGCCATATATTTTTCTGCGTTTTCAATGCTCTGCTGCTGTGTGGTAACATCTGTGGAATCATATTCCATTTCAATCAGTGCGTAAGAACAGGATTTATAATCGTCCTGATGCTCGTCAAAATAAGCGTCTGTTTCCTCTTGAGAAGGTCTGTCTGTAATACGGAACTGATTATAATAAGTGCCTGCAATGTAATACTGCTCCATATATTTGCGCAGTGTTTCAAGCCCGCAGTGCGCGCCGAAAGATTCGGCAACATATTCATTGACGCCCTCGCCGGCAGACGACGCGCTTTCCCTGACCATATCCAGCTGGGATTCAATATCGTCTTTCTGCGCGTCTGTTAGGGTGATTCCGGCATCCAGACCCTTTTCATAATACATCAGGTTGGATTTGATACGCTCAGTAGTTGTCTGCTCAAACAGATCCTGCCAGGAAATTTCATTGCCGTCCTGATCCGTTGTATACTGGCTGGCAAAATCCTGCGTGGTATCCAGATCATAATAGCCGTAATTGGCATAATATGTATACTCGTACACAACACTATCATAATAATAATTATACAAGCCCACGGAAACATCGATATCGCCGACCGTCATGGCAACATTGCCGGGATTCATTTTTTCATTACTGTTGGGAACCGTATAATAACGCACACCAAGCACAACAAGGATGGCGATGATAACCAGCGCAAGTATGGAGGACAGGATCACAGACACGCGCTCTTTTTTGAGTACGATATTCTGCGGCTTAACCTCCGTTACAACCTCCTGCGCGGGGGCGGGCGCGTTGTTTTCGCGCGACTGCTCAAATTCAAACTCCACGCCGTTTACGCCGCCAAGCACATTGTTTTCCGCGGCGGGAGCGCTTGCATCAAACTTCCAGTTATCATTTTGCTCATATTGAACGCCTCGGTCTTTCGGATCGTTCGCAGCCGTATCGGTTTCTCCGTTTTCCGAAATGCCGGTTTCATCCTGCGCGTCAAGGCGCTGTGTTTCCTGCTCTTCAGGTTCGTTGTTTCCGCGTGTTTCCTGCGAATCTTTACTGAAATCTTTTTCGCTCATAAGGACTCTCCTTATAAAATAAAATACAGTTTATTATACACTAACAAGGCGGTTATTTCAATAACAAAACATGATCTAAATATGAATATTTTTAACAGGAAAATATTTTTGTTGAAAACGCAGTTAAAATGTAGTATTATGTGTGTAGTATTTTGCGAATAAAGATCCGCTTTATATATTTTGCGCGGATCTGTTATTCTATCTTTTGACACGGTATGATTCTGTGCCGTGTATCTTAATCGGAGAATGATGCTTTCTATGCAACAGATAAGCCATCGGCAGGACAGCCCGGCATGGCGCTGGCTTCTTGCCACGGTATTTCTTTTTCCCATACTGCCGGAATACATAAGCCCGTTTTTGCTTTTCGCGGCATTTATCGTATTCAAAGTGCAGTGGTCGCGTGAAGGCCGCAAGGCAAAAGTAGGCACGATCGGAAAAGTTGTGATCGCCTTTATGAGCCTGGCGCTTCTAAGCGTGTTTTGGAGCGATACAAAGCTGGATACGCTCGGCACCGCAGGACTTTGGTGGGCAGTTTTTCTGATTCTTGTAATGATCTATAACCTGGCGGACACACGGCGGAAAATAGACGATGTGCTGAAAGCGGCTGTATACAGCGGCGCGGTAAACGGCGTTGTGGGCACAATACAGGTATGCACCTATGCGCTGAGCAAAGCGGGATACATAAGCAAAAGCCTGGTGCTGCCCACCCCCATATACAAAACGCTGGACAAAGCTGTTTACACATGGCTGCCGTTTGAAATCAGAACCAACACGTTTTCAGACCGGGCAAGCGGGTTCTTTTCCAATCCCAACCTGCTTTCAACCTATCTTATTTTTGTGTATCCGCTTTCGGTCTATTTATTTTTAAATGCAAAAACGAAAAAGCAGAAGATTCTTTATTTATTCATCAACCTGTTTATCAGCGCCGGAATCAGTTCCACAATGACGCGCGCGGGCTGTGTGATTGCGCTTGCCGGCTGGGTATTCATGTTTATCGTTTTGATCAAGCGCCACGGCAAGACCCTGTTCAGCATACTGATACCGACCCTGTTGATCATTGTTCCTTCTCTGCTGACAAGATACGGAATCATCTCCCTGCCCGTTCACGAATCCACCGGCACAGCGGCACCGCCGCATGAAACGGCTGCGGCAGCAGCACAGGCTGCAAAACAGTCCTCTGCCAACCATTTTGTGATATGGGAAAGCGTGATAGACTACATTACGGATAATGTTCGGGTTTTTCTGGGCGGATTAGGATTCGGTTGCGAAAGCACGGGTGATTTTCTTATGGAAAGTTACGGCCTTGACAAACCCCACGCCCACAACTTTATACTGGAAATTTGGGCGGAACTCGGTGTGATCGGCATTGCCGCGCTCTTTGCCGTGATCATTATAACGGTGATCACTCTGTTTAAAACAAAAGCGCCAAGCGGCAAACGATATGATCTTATCTTTTATGTTTTCACAAGTCTGATCATGTTTTTGGGATTTGGTCTTACCGACTACATATTCAACTCCCCGAAACAGATCATACTTTTCATGATTCTGATCGGTCTGACTCAGGCGATAAGCAGATGTTATGAAGAAAACGAGCCGGTACAGATCGAGATCCGGCAGCAGGAACCAAACAACACAAACGAACGCATTGAAATGCTAACGTAACAAACAATATAGCAGAAAAAAGCCGCGCAGTTTTGGCAAACTGCGCGGCTTTAAATTTTATGTTGGCCGCAAACCTTAAAAAATCAGTTCAAGACGGCACTGCGTTTTGTGCTTATCCAAAGATACGGCATTTTATTATCTGCCGCGGTCATAGGAACGCAGACGAAAATGCGCGCCGCATTCTTCGCAGATCTTACGGGACTTTTCAATATCTTCCGGCGAGATCACGTCAACAACCGTCATCCACACCTGCGCACCGAAAGCAACGCACGCTTTAGTAAACTCTAACATTGCCGGAAACGCCTTGCCGGGATAGATATTTTTCGTGATCTTATCATATTTTTCAGAGGTAGGATCGTTCAGGGAAACGGAAATGATATCAATTACCGAACAGATCTCCTCCGCAGTCGGTCTGCCGTTTATGAGATCGGAAAGGCCATTTGTATTGATACGAAGTTTGATATTCGGATACTGTTGTTTCATATACTTTGCAGTCTTTATCAGATTATCATAAGCATTCGTAGGCTCGCCGTAGCCGCAGAACACAGCCTCCGTAACACCGGTAAAATCATAAGCGTCAATTGCGGCTTTGATCTCTTCAAAAGTGGGATCCGTATCATGCCAGAGACGTTTTGCATCTCCCACGGCATCCGCCTTTTTACGAATGCAGAACGCACAGTTACACGGGCATTTATTTGTAATGTTAAAATAAGTATTGCCATACCAGCTGTAAATGATATCCGCCATTATTTTTCAATCTCCTTTTTAAATCTGTTTTTAATATCCGCGCGGTCAAGCGCAAAAGCAAGAATAACAAACACAACGGCGCTGCCCACCGCCTGAATGACGTTTGCCGGCAGATCGGCTACCGCGCCTGCTCTGTATACAACAAGATCCGTAAGAAAATAGCCGAGTATTGTTATGATGCCGGAAAGAATCGTAAAAGCCGCGGTGCGTATACTCAGCAATTTCGTATCTTTTTTTGCTATCAGAACGAACGGCACAGCAATCAGCACTTTAATGATTGCGGACGGAATTGCGTAAACCGCAACGCCGGAAACCAGATCGGCACAAGCGGCGCCGATTGCGGCGGAAATGAACGACCACGGACCGCCCATCAGCAAAGCCGCTATGTAAATTACGGAATCGCCCACATGGATATAACCGCCGGCCCCTATCGGCACATGGAGCATGGTAAGGGCAAAGATCATTGCGGCAAACATTGCCGAAAAGCATATATTTTTTGTTGTTTTATTCATATCAGTTCACCAAGCCTTTTCTCAAAATCAACGCCTTCCTGGGCGTTTTGCGCATCGGTAACGGCGATCACGCCGGAAACAAATTCGCCTGCTGCGCGCGCAGCGTCAAATACTGAGGCGCCGTTCAGCATCCTGCCGGTAAGCACCGCGGAAAAGATATCCCCCGTTCCGGAAAAATAGCCGCCGCGCTTTGGCGCAAGAAACGTTTTGCAGCAATCACGGGTAAAGACCGTGCTGCCGATCATACCGTCTTTCTCCACGCCCGTGAGAACCACGGCTTTATTGCCGCTTTCCAGCATGATACGCGCCGCTTTTTCGGCATCGTTTTCACCGGTCAGCCGGCGCAGTTCCGTAACATTCGGTGTTATGACGTCCGCACGGCAGGCAAGTTTTTTAATCTCATCGCAAAGGCTGCCTGTAAAGCCGTCATACAGCGTGCCGTTATCGCCCATTACGGGATCTACCACGAAAAGCGCCTTTGTATTTTTAAACGAATCAAAAACGGTTTTCACCTCTTCTGCAGAGGCAAAATAACCGGTCAACACGCCGTCAAACACAGCGCCGAGTTTTTTCCACTGCGCAAAACAAGGGGCAAGAAAAGAGGTCATATCACAGCAATGGTAACTTCCGTATGCCGTTTGATTGGAGAGCACCGCTGTAGGCGCGGGATGCGCCTCCACGCCGAGCGCCGAAAGCACGGGAAGCTGCGCGACCAGAGAACATTTGCCAAACCCGGAAATATCGTTTATAACCGCGCATTTTTTCATAAACATCGCGCTCCCTTTTTGTTTTATTGCTTTTTGTTTAAAAACATTATATAATATACCAGGCATTATTTATATACGCAATTTTAATATTTTTTTAGGGTACAGTTATGAGTAAATATACAGAAGTTTATGATTACATAAAAAATGAGATTATAACGAATCAGATCTCCTACGGGGGAAAACTGCCCTCTGTGCGCAAGGCGAGCAAACTGTTTTCGGTTAGCCGAACAACAATACAAAACGCATACTTTGCGCTTTCCGAAGACGGGTATATCCTAAGCGAGCCGCAGAGCGGATACTATGTTTCCTACAAAAGCCCGGCGCAGAAAACAGAAACGCCGAAAGCGCAGAATAGCCGAATCCGTTACAATTTCAGCGGCACTGCCGCGGATCGGGAAAGTTTTGATTTTGATATCTGGCGCAGGCATATGAAAGCGGCGCTGCGGCAAAACGAAAAGCTGCTTTCCTACAGCGAACCGCAGGGCGAGGCGGAACTGCGGCAGGCCATTTCCGAATACATACTGGAAAAACGCAACGTTGCCGCCTCTGCGGACAGGATCGTGATCGGCGCCGGTGTACAGAGCCTTTTACACGTGCTTTGTGCGCTGATAGACAAAAAGCAGACTGTTTCTTTCCCGGGCAGAAGTTTCGTGCAGGGCTCGGCGCTGTTTACAGACTACGGTTTTGATGTGCATTACCGATATAAGGACGCGGATATCATTTACGTTTCCCCCTCCCACATGACCCGGTGGGGAGATGTGATGCCGAATAAGCGCAGGATTGAACTGACACGGTATTCGGCACAGCGCGGCAGCCTTGTAATTGAGGACGACTATGAAAGCGATTTTCAGTACAACAGCATTCCCACGCCGTCTCTTTACGCGCTTTCCGGCGGCAGCAATGTGGTGTACATCGGCTCGTTTTCCCGGCTGCTGCTGCCGTCTATTCGCATCAGTTTTATGATTCTGACCAATGAACTTGCCGAAAAATACCGGCAGAATAGTTACAAATTCAGCCAGACCGCGAGCAAGACGGAACAAATTGCGCTTTGCAGCTTTATACGTGACGGTCGGCTTATGGCGCAGATCAGAAAAACGAGAAGATTTTACACCGCAAAAACAAAATTCTTTTATAACATATTGAAAAAAACATTTCCGGGTTGTAAAATAGAGATCAGTGAAAACCTGCTGCAGGTCATTTTGCAGACTCCGTTTCGGGGTGAAGTTTCCGACTTTGAAAAAAACGGAATCAAACTTTATGTTGAAAACTATGAAAACGGTGTTATCTCCCTGGTTTTAAGCCCGGGAGGAATAGAGCAAAATGAACTGGAAAATGCGGCAAACGCCCTGAAAAAGTCAATAAACATTTAGAATTTTTGTTCTAACAGTCCGTTTATAAGGACTCTTTACGCATTGCATATTGCAATTGATCCGCATTTGTGTAAAATGAAATTGTAAGGAAAAACACGAAAAGGAGAATTGCGATATGAAAAGTTTTGTAAAGTATATTTTATTGTTTGCCGTAACGGCCGCTACGGGCGCTGCCGTGATGTCCCTGCCGTTTTTGCTGATTGGGGAAATGAGCCAGAGCGCGATGCGCCTTGTGCTGGCGGGCGAAGTTGCGGCGATTGCAGTCGTATTCAGCGCAGTATTTCTGATCAAAGAATCCCGCGAGCAAAAGAAAAAAAGAATAGCGGCGTCAAAAGACCTGCGCTGGCAGGAGATGCTCCGGCAGATCAGCGATACCGGATCCTACGGTGAAGATTTTGATTTTGCCGCATAAATTTTAAACGAAAGAAGTATGAAGCATGGCAAATCTGAGCGAATTTTGCACTTGCACAAACTACAAATGCAAACTCCACCCGCGAAACCACGACAAGGGCTGCGCCCCTTGCATTGAGAAAAACCTGAAAACAAAAGAAATGCCCAGTTGTTATTTTAATCTGTTTGAAAACGCGGACAAGCGCACCTCAGACAGTTTTGAGGCATTTTGTGAACTGGTGCAAAACGAAAAGAAGAAAGCATAAAAGAGGATGCTGCCCATACCGGGCGGCAGCCTTATTACGGTAAAATATATGGAAAACGATAAACGGACAGGTCTTAGCAAGACCAAACTGAAACATTCCTTTTGGAAAAGCAGGCAGGAGCTTGTCAGAACAGAAGTGATCCCCTACCAGTTAAAAGCGCTGGAGGACGGTGTGGACGGCGCGGAGCCGAGCCGCTGCATGGAAAATTTCAGAAAAGCGGCAAATGCGCTGGCGCGCAGAAGAGCGGGCAAAAACACACCGGTGTATCCAACGGACAAGTGGCATTATACCGATGAAAATGCACAGCCCGGCGCATTTAAAGGCTGGGTATTTCAGGATTCGGATCTGTACAAATGGATAGAAGCGGCATCTTATTCGCTGGGAAACCACCCTGACACCAAACTGGAAAGCGCAGTAGACGAGGCGATTCGGCTCGTTTGTTCCGCCGCTGAGGAAGACGGCTATATTAACACGCTGTATACAATCAACAACCCGGCGGCAAGATTTGAAAACCTGCGCGATTTTCACGAACTGTACTGTTTCGGCCATCTGGCAGAGGCGGCATGCGCCCATTTCAGCATTACGGGAAAACCCGCTCTGCTAAACGCCGCCGCTGGATTTGCCGATCTTATATGCCGTGTTTTCGGTAAAGACGGCAAAAAAGGATATGACGGGCATCCCATAGCCGAAGAAGCGCTTTTGAAACTGTATGAAGTAACCGGGGAGCACAGATATCTTGACACGGCGCGCCTTATGATCGACCGGCGCGGCACAAGACCGTATTACTTTGACACGGAGCGAGACGCGCACACGCCGGACGGTGAAATGAAATACATGTATAATCAGGCGCATCTGCCAGTGCGTAACCAGAAAGAAGCGGCGGGGCACGCCGTTCGCGCAGTGTATCTTTACACGGCGATGGCGCACCTTGCCCGCTTAGATCAGGATGAAGCGCTGCTGAATGCGTGCAAAACGTTGTTTGACGACATTACAAGGAAAAAGATGTATATCACCGGCGGGATCGGTTCCACAAAAGACGGCGAGGCGTTTACCTATGCGTATGACCTGCCGAACAGCACGGCATATTCCGAGACGTGCGCGTCTGTAGGGCTTGTCTTTTTTGCAAGACGGATGATGCAGGCAGACTGCGACTCAAAATATTTTAACGCCGCGGAAAGATGCCTTTACAACTGCATTCTTGCCGGCATGGCGGAGGACGGAAAATCTTTCTTTTACACAAACCCGCTTGAAGCTGAACCGAAAACGCTGGCGCTTGACGAAAGGCGAAGCCATATTAAGCCGGTAAGGCAAAAATGGTTTGACTGCGCCTGCTGCCCGCCGAACATTGCACGCCTGATCTCTGATCTTGGCGAGTATATTTTTACCAAGAACAACGGCACCGTTTTTATAAACCTTTACGATAACTGCACGGCGGAGTGTGAAAGCGCGGCAATCGAGATTTTGGGTGATTATACCGGCAGCGGAAAAGTGAACGTGAAAATCAAACCGAAAAAGCACATGAAGATCGCATTCCGGATCCCGGAATGGAGCGAAAATTTCACGTTTAGCCGAAAAGACGTTTTCATCAAAAAGGGCTACGCCTATTTTGAGATCAACGCGGAACAGACCATCAGCGCGGATTTCGGGATAAGAATAAAGATCATGCGGTGCAATCCGAACGTGCGTGAAAACGCCGGGAAAATTGCTATTATGCGCGGGCCGTTTGTTTATTGCATGGAGGAAACAGACAACGGTGCAAACCTGCATATGCTGCGGCTTTCCGACCACCCGAAATTTTCCTTTGACGGCGAAAACATTTACGCAAACGGCTACAGGGAATCTTTTGAAAGCCAAGCGCTTTACAGCGAATACCGCCCGCCGAAGGAACGTCTGGTTCGGCTGAAATTCATACCGTATTACAAATGGGCAAACCGCGGTGAAAACGAAATGGCAGTCTATATTCGGTATAAATGAACACCTGAATTACTTTTAAGATCAACAAAAACCGGTCCGAATCTGTATTCGGGCCGGTTTTTCAAATATTTACAGCAGTTTTTCAAAGCCTTCAGTAGTATAAGGCTCGCCGTTTCTTTTTTTCTTAAGCTGCACCATCAGCGCCTCAAAGCGCTGCCTTGTCATCGGGTAAAGGATAACAAAAATGATGGAGACGAACAGCATTGCCGCCGGAATGACGGTAGAGATATTTTCCATTCCGTTTATGATATCCGGATCCGTAACACGCTGGATCAGAGATTCAGAACCGGCGATATCACCGGAAGAATCATAGCCGTAGGCGCCGAGCAAAAGACCTGCCATCAGGATGCCGAAAGCAGAGCCGAATTTCTGCACAAGCTGCGGCAAAGCGGTGATTGTGGATTCCTTTCTGGTGCCCGTTTTAAACTCATCCAGTTCCACCAGATCATAACCCATGGAATAAAACAGAGTCCAAAACGTGCCTGTGCCGATGCCGAGCACAACCGGCGCCACAACGCACATGATTTTAAAGCCGCCGATTTCCGCGTCCAGACCGATGATTTTAATAAGAATCTCGCCGATGCAGGCAACGGAAAGAAATACGATTGCGGCAAAGCGCCTGTCTTTTTTATGAGCAACTTTTTCCACCAGCGGAACAACTACCGCCATGGAAATAACAAGGGAAATGATAACGGCTACAATACCGGTATCATAATCCATGCCGATACAATCTATAACCATATAACTCAGGTTGGATTGGATCATGGACGATGTTGCCAGGAAAAAGAATACGAAAACTAAAAAATACTTTGCCGGTTTCATTCTGAGAATATTACCGAATGCCTTGAACGTATCCTTGATGGAGCCGACGGATTCACCGGGAGCCGCCTTTTTCGGCTCATAAACGCCCTTTAAGGAATTGCAGCAAACAAAGCCGAATGCGATTGCCATAATGCTGATGATTGCGGCAACAACGGCATAGGCGTTGCTTTCAAAACGCGGGGTAAGGAGAATCGCAACCGTGGGCACAAGTGCGGGCAGAATATTGCCGAGACCGACCGCGACAGCGTTTAACAGAGAGGAGAACGAACGGATCTCCGTGCGCTCGTCATAATCCTCCGTAATCTCCGCTACAACGGCGTAATACGGAATCGTATACATGGTATAAAATACCCACAGGCACATGGTGATAAACGTATAGAGCAGGATCTTTGCCAGCTGAGACGAAAGACCGGAGCCGATACTCGTCCACGCGATGACGAACACCAGACCGAGCGGCACAAGCGCCGTTTTCATGACTTTGCGTTTATCCACACCGGGGCGATCTGTATAATTGCCGATCATGGGATCCGTAACCGCATCCCAGGCAATGGAAATAAAAATAATAATGGAACTGAATGCCGGTTTGATACCGGCGATTTCAATGAGAAACGTTAAATAATATGTATAAAACATATTATAAATCAGTGATTCGGTAAAAATGCCGAATGCGTATCCCGTTTTTTTCTTCTTTGTAAGTATGCTTTTACCAGCCATCATTACACCTCCGTATTTTATTTTACATCAACATGGAAAAAGGTGCAAGTAGCCGGACAAAATAAACTTATAAATACTATGGCAAAAAAGCGCGGATCATTTGCGCCGGGCATCCCGGTTTAAGTTTTCGCGCCATTCGGCGCCGAGCGGCATATTGCAGCGCACATTGGAAACCGCAGCGGAGATATTTTCAAACAGCACATGCGTGCCGATCGAATCAGACTGATAATTTGCGGCACATTCCGGCGCAATGCCGATATGGGCGGCAGATTCCACAGCGTCTATGTTGGCGCCGATAAACATAAATTCCCAGCCGTATCTTTCTTTCTGCCGGCTGATCATCTGCTTTACGATTTCCGCCGAATAAAAACGGCTGGCATTTTCCAGACCGTCCGTAACGATCACAAAAAGCGTTTTGGACGGCACGTCATTTTTTCGGGAATATTTATGCACATTTCCGATATGACGGATCGCAAAGCCGACCGCATCCAGCAGCGCCGTGCAGCCGCGCACATAATAATCCCGCGCGGTAAGCGGCTGTACGGCTTCAATATTGACCCGATCGTGCAGGACTTCCCTTTCATTATCAAAAAGAACGGTGGAAACCAGCGCTTTTCCGTTTTCCTGCTTTTGCTTTTTGATCATGGAATTAAATCCGCCGATCGTGTCCGCCTCAAGACCTGCCATAGAACCGCTTCTGTCTAAAATAAAAACAAGTTCCGTAAGGCGGTTTGTTCCGTTTTCATTATCTTTTACTTTCGCGTTTAACTTTTTCATAATTTTAATTCCTTTCTGAATTTGTGTTCATTCTTTACCTTAAAACTACTCTTTTATAAATTCTTCAAAATCACGCACGATCTTTCGGAGTTCCGGGGTCAGGCAGTATTGCGCACGGCGGATAAGCACCGCATCGCCGAGGCGGGAACTCGGATCTCTGTCAAAAAACGCAAACGCGATGCTGCCGGTGATCGCCGCTATTGTATCACTGTCCCCACCCAGTGAGACAGCATTTCTCAGCGCGTCCTCAAAACTCATGGATTCCAAAAACGCCTCGATGGCCTCCGGCACCGATCCCTGGCAGGTTTCGTTGAACGAATAGCCGGGTCTGATCTTAGCAAGCGTGAAATCAAACTTATAAAAATAAGATTCAATAAATTCTTTTATCTGCGCCTTTGAACTTCCGTGCCTTGCAAGATACACGGCGGCTGCAACTGCTTTTGCGCCTTTGACGCCCTCCGGGTGGTTATGTGTTACCGATGCTGTGATTTCCGCAAGTTCCAGCGCGTTTTGGAGGCTGTTTGCCGCGAGCGCACAAGGTGACACCCGCATGGCGCTGCCGTTTCCAAAACTGCCGTAAGGATTGGGCTGCTTGGCGCGAAGCCAAAGCGAAAACCGCGTGCCGTAACCTGCGTTCGGATATTTTTTGCCGAATGAACGCATTTGACTTATTAACGCCGTTTCAATTTTAAGCCTGTTTTCGGCAGGTTTTGAAATTATCTCCTTTCCGAGCGCCATCAGCGCTTTTGCTACCGCTGCCGTCATTACCGTGTCATCGGTAAAAAAGCAATTGGGATCCAGCAGATCAAAATGTTTTGTTTTGATACCGCAAAACTCAAATCTTGAGCCCACGATATCGCCTATTACCGCTCCTATCATATGAACAACACCTTTCTTTTTTGATTACGGACACAGTATAGCATGAGACTCCCAAAACAAGGTCGCCTGAAAAGCGACAAAAAAAGAACCGGCAAAACTGCCGGTTCGGGGAGCAAGATATTAACATTGTTGCAGGGCTGAATGCTGGCTGCAAAAAAGATCAGGCGACGCTGCCGAGCAGAGGCTGGTCAAACGCAAACAGCGCCTCATTGATCTGATAGATATCATAGATCTTATGTACGATAAAATATTCTACAACAATATCAAAAACGCTGCTGTGAGAAAGTGCAAAGCCCGCTTTCATCAGCATTTCCTGCGTTTCATTCAGCGGCAGGCGCAGCGCAATGCAGAACGCCAGCACCGTAGTTTTTTTCGGTTTATAGTTTACATTGCTGCGTATTTTTGAAAACAATTTTCTGTCCACATTCGCCCGGCGGTAGCAGGCGCTGTCCGTCATGCCAGCCTCGTCGATTTTTCTGAGCAGCATCTGGGAAAAACTCTCATCCTTAACCTGTTTCAGATACGTTTCCAAAGATGAATCCGGCGCAGAATCCGGAGACGCATACGCATGGCCGCAAGGCATGGAAAACGCCTCCGGGGCGCAGGCAACCGTATCACACAGTGTTGCGCTGCTTTGCGCGCGGCGCATGCGCTCATACTCCGCATCCGTATGCGATTCCACATAGCAGTCATCCACATACTGCCTGATGCCGGAGATCAGCTTGCTGCCGGCGGAAAACGCAGCTTTACCGAAAAACACAAGATAAACAAGCATATCGTTTTCCATCAGGAAATCCGCAATCGTATTCACGGCGACACGCACCGCGTCCTGCACGGGATAGCCGTATACGCCGGCAGAGATCAGCGGAAAGGCAACGGATTCACAGCCGTATTCCTTTGCGAGTATCAGGGAAGACCGATAACAGCTTTTCAGAAGATCTTCTTCATGATGACTGCCGCCGCGCCAGACGGGGCCGACCGTATGGATAATATATCTGCATTTCAGATTATAGCCGTTTGTGATCTTTGCGCTGCCGGTTTTGCAGCCGCCGAGCGTTTTGCACTCTTTCAGCAGAGCGGGACCGGCGGCGCGGTGGATTGCGCCGTCCACCCCTCCGCCGCCGAGCAGCGTTTCATTGGCGGCGTTCACAATGGCATCGCACGCCATATTGGTAATATCATTCCTTACAAACTGTAACGGCATTTACGCATTCTCCGTTTTTCTTTTTTTCAGTTTATCCAAAACGCACCAAGCGGCAAATCCTGCAAAGCCGATCACGCTTGCGGCAATACCGGCGTTTCTGTGCAGCGTTGTATACTTCATTTCAATCTGATGCGTGCCGGCGGTTAGATCAAAGCCGATAAACGTATCGCCGATCTGTTTATACTCCTGTTTTTCGCCGTCCACATAAAGCGTCCAGCCCTCTGTATAGGGCAAAGTGAGGAGCACTGTGGAATCCGTATCGGTTTCATAAGTGCCGGAAACGGTATTTTTCTCTATATTCAGCGTTGAACTGCTGCCCGAAGCAAGCTGCGCAAGGGCGTTTTCCGCAGCCGCCGTATCCATTTGTTTCAAAACCACAGTATGTGTTTTATCTTTCTCGCCGGAATGATCATAAAGTTTTATTGTTAGATTGACGGTATCCCCCGCGCTGTAATCGCCGAGGTAAACCACATTGGTGTAGAACCGGCTGCAGATGCGCTGCACCAGCTCGCCGTTCAAATAGAGTTCACACTTTTTACCGTTTGAACTGTCATGGCAGTCAATGGGATCCGTATAAAAATACAGCGGCCCATCCTGACGGATATGCACAACGATATTCTGCCGGTCATCCTGCATCAAGCCGTTTTCATATTCCGGTTCAAAGAAGAACGATACATCCTGCCCAAGTGCGCGGGAAATAAAATTCTCTTGATTCACAAAAGGATCGTTTACATACTTGCCGCTTTCGTAAAGATCTGATGAAACATTGAAGGCAAGCGGCAGCGCATACGGGTTTTCATAGACTTTATATCTCCCGTCCAAAACCGTGTTGGAATCATATTCTTCCAGACCCGGTGCGGATGTTTCCAAGATCTGATATTTGACGCCGAGAAAACTATCCATCACAAACTGCGGCGAATTCCAATACGTTTCCGTTGCATTGTATTTTTTGACAGTTTGATTCTCCGGCGTTATGCTTGCCGAATCCGAATACCCCATTCTTGCCAAAAACAGATCCACATTTGGATCATAGGTGGAGGTATAGCCGGCAATGCCGTTATAATGATACATCAGGCTCTCACTGCTGGCATTTTCCCTGCCGACTTCGGTTAAATAGCTGACCGTTTTTTCCAAACGGTAAAATGAATCGTCCTGCTCCTGGATACCGTTTATAACGGCAGACATTCCCTCTGTGTAACGGATATAATCTTCTGTATCATCCACATAATTTTTCTCAAATACTTTTGCGCCGTTATAAGTCAGCTCCGCAAAGGTGGCAAAGCAAATACAAAAGATCATAATTGTTTTTAAGATCTTTTTATTTTTGAATGCGTAAATCAGTGCGATGGCAACGGCGTAAATGACCAGCAGGGCAATATAGAAATAGGAAACCAGAACTTTTTGAGTTGCGCCGGTAAGGTCAAGCAGAAGAAACACGGCAATTATAATGCCAAGCGCTTTGAGCATCGTTTTCTTCTCAAAGCCGTGTTTTTTGATCTCTTTCACGCACACGCCGGCAAAATAGATCATCAGGAACATAAAAACAAATGCCCATCTGAACTGATAGGAATAGCTTTTTACAAAGCCCGTCCACATAATATTCAGCTGATCAAAGCAGAAGCTGCAGATCATAAAGGCGAAAAACAAAAGGGAAAGGATCCTTTTCTTTAAATCCGTCTTTTTATCGAGCAGCATATATACGGCAAGGATCAGGATCACCGCGCCGCAATACATGATGGGCGCGTCTTTTTGATTGCTTGGGGCGTTGATCATAAAGCCTTTGAACGCCTCCAGCGGAGACAGGATCACGCTTGTTGAAAGAGGACTGCCCCCGGCTTTGCCGCCTACAAGAGAAAGCAGACCCGGCACAAGCAGAGCGCCGCTTGCAAGCACGCCCAGGATCATATCGCCTGCCACGCGAACGGCATCGAAAAATGCGGGCTTGATCACCTGTTTGAAGTTTTTAAAATCATATTTCTGGAAAAGTTCAAACAGGAAACAGAAACCTGCCATGAGGCAGACCATATAACCGGAATACCAGTTTGAAAAGATTGCCATAAAAACAGAAAAGAACAACAGCCCTTTTTTGTTATGATAAAGCAGTTCGTAAACGCCGAGGCAGGCAAGAGGCAGCATAACAACGCCGTCCAGCCACATAATATTATGGCAGTAGGCAAAGCTGTATTCGCTGAGCGCGTAACAGCAGGCAATAAAAACGGACGGCAATGCGGAAATGCCGAATCTTTTTCTGACAAAATAAGACGCCGTAACGCCCGAAAACGCGATCTTGAGCAAAGTAACGATACTTAAAAACAGCGGGATCTGCGTTTTGTCTATAAAATAGACGAACAGATTAAGCGGACAGGTCAGATAATACACAACCAGACCCACCATCTGACCGCCGAGAGATTTTGAAGCGGAATAATCGATGCCGGCATTGCCGTGCAGGATATCCCAAAGATAGCCATAGTAATCTTTATACTGTATTTTGGCGTCTGCCGTAAGGATGGAAACATTGCCGAACGGATCCGTGCCGTTAATGAAATAGACGGCGCACATCACAAACGCCGGAATAAGGAAGGACAAGAGCAGTATAAGCGGCAATTTATTATCTCTGATTTTGTTTTTTTGCATGGTATTCTCCTGTATTATTTGATTAGCGAGTAAAGACACGCTTTAGAAACCGATAAACTCTGAAGAAAAATGTTTTTTCTATTTTTCTCATTTTTCTTTCGAACTGCGCTGTTTTTTTACTTAAAGCCAGATTTTCCGCTTTGAGTTTATTGATCTCTTTGCCGCGCTGCGCTTTTTCTTCATACGTTTTTTGCAGTTTTGCATTTAACTCCGATTTTTCCGCATACGCCCTGTTTAATTTTTTGTCTGAACTCATTTTGCTAAGGCGCAGAAATTCCGCGTAATCAATAAGCGCAAGCGGATCATTGAGATCAAATGCATCATTTTGCTCTGACACGGCATCATAAAAATAACCCGTGCCCAGATCCCTTTCAAGCCATGCCCTGACAGCCTCATACTGTTCTTCGTTTTTATGCTGATTGACATTGACCCAAAAAAGGGAATCCTCCTGCGGCGCACAATAGTGAAGATAAAAATTCCTTACCGCGCAAACGGTGCCAACGCCGTTTGCCAGCGCCATAAGATTGACCCAGATATCGTCTGCAAGCGGACAGAGTTCAAGAAGTTTCTGCTTATTGAAAGCGCGCTCATCCAAGATACCGGGCGGGAAAAGGCATCCGGCGCCGGTGGTTGCAAACAACTGCTTTGACGGGATCAGGATATCCCTGTCAAACTGCTTGATCCATTTTGCGTAATCAAGGATCTTTTTCTTCTTTTTGTCCAGCCCCACCACATGCACGCGCATACCGCTGATACAATCCGGAAACGCAATATAAGACTGGTACAGCGAACTGATCATCGTATTCGGATAAATGAGATCATCATCTACAGTGATAACGATATCGTTCGGATATTCCTGCATCGTGTAAAAGTATTTTTTATGAGAGCGAAGATCATCATTGCACCATTTGATCTCCACCTCTCCTCTGCTTACACAATCGATCAGGCTTTGAGGAAGATCTTCGTTTCTGTTTTTAAACTGCTGTTTTGAAAGCCAAAGCAAAACGCGTTTCGGTTTCAAGGTCTGGGCCGCAATATTCTCTATCACATGGTGAACATAATCGATTCTTGCCGGATAACTGGTTAGCGAAACGGTAATATCATGCGCGCGGATACGGCGCATTTCCTCATAAGTATGCTTTTTTATGGATTCATACAACGCAAACGTGTATTCATTTCTGATACAGCCTCTTTTAAGGGAACCGAGCTGCGCATCCGAAAAGCGCGTATGCAGAAACTCATAAAACGCTTTCACCTGCTGTGTATCAAAATCAAATGTATAATTTGTGAATATAAAGCAATAATTATCCAAAATCAGATTATACAGCGAGATGCGGATCTGATCGGCATACGGCAGCGCATTGATCTGGCGCTCTGTGCTCTCCAGCGCATGTTTCACGTTAAAAAGTTTATTCGCATAGGTGGAGGTTATGGTGCCGGAATGACCAAGGCGGTAATTCATAAGCGCGTTATCCACAACTGCAATACGCTCTGCCACTGCGGCGCACAAAACAGAAAACGTAAGATCATCGCTTGAAGAGATCTCGTCATACCGGATATTGTGCTTTTTCACGATATCGCGGCGGATGATTTTATTCCACGGAACAACATTGACGATGCTGAGTATGGAATTGGGGTAATCCCTGTAAGAAAAGACGGAATTTACGTCTTTTAAAATATTTTTATTAAAACCGCTTTTATATGTTTTTTTATTCAGATCATTCTCCACAAAAGTATAGCCGTTGAACGCAACAAGATCCGCATTCGTTTCCAAGGCTCTGGAAACGGCTTTTTCAAGCAGATTTTTATTTGCAACATCATCTGAATCAAAGAAATATAAGTATTCGCCGGCTGCGCGGTCAAGCCCGTAGTTGCGCGCAGCGCCGCCGCCGCCGTTCTCTTTTCTGAAAACACGGATCCTGACGTCCTTCTTTTTATACTCTTCCAGGATTGCCGGGGAGGAATCTGTTGAGCCGTCATCCACACACAGGATCTCTATATTCTGATAGGTTTGGCCGATCATGCTCTCCAGTGTTTCCCGCAAAAAGTTTTCGGCATTATAGACCGGTATTATAACTGATACTAAAGGAGCCATCTGATTTTCCTTTCAAAAATAACTTATAACCCATATCTATCTTATCATAATACCGAATATATATCAATCAAAAAAAGAAAAAACACATGGTTTTAACAGATATTATATTAATTAATTACAATTATATTAATTTGTAACTATACATTGCTTATTCGGAAAGTTCCAGCATGGTTTGGGCAAAAACGCCGTAGCCTTTGAGCGGATTGTTTACGATCACATGGGTAATGGCGCCCACGAGTTTTCCGTTTTGAATGATCGGTGTGCCGCTCATGCCCTGAACGATGCCGCCGGTCTTTTCGATCAGCCTTTCATCCGTGATCTTAATGATCATGTTTTTTTCATCATCATTCTGATAAATTCGCGTGATCTCTGCGGAATAGACCTGCGGCCCGGATTCATCCACCGTTGTAATGATCTGGCAAAACCCTTTCTGCACCTCTTGGGAAAGCGCAACTTCATATTCGCTGAACTGAGACAGATCTACTTTATTGCTGTATTTCCCATAGATCCCCTGCCGCGTATTCTTATTGAGCACACCGATCTCTTTATTGGAAAAATCACAGCTTATGGAGCCGGTTTCGCTTGCGGTGGATTTGGAAACGGAAGAAACGGTGGTTTCCACAGCCTGCCCGTCCAAAATGGGGATGATCTCCCCGGTATCCACATCCGTGATCGGATGGCCGAGCGCCGCCATATTACCGCTGGAAGGGTTGTAAAAGGTAACCGTGCCGATACCGGCGGTGGAATCCCGCACCCACATGCCGGCTTTGTAGCAGCCTTCGGATTCAACATATACGGGAACAAGGGAAAAATCGCGGTATTCGCCGTTTCTGTTAATTTTGATCTGAAACGCCTCTCCGTTATTATCATTGAGGATCTCGCTTACCCTGTCTGACGAATACACCTTTTCGCCGTTTATGGAAACGATAATATCCCCAACCGATATACCCGCCTCCTTTGACGGATTCACCGTTTTACCGTTTACGGAAACATCTTTTGTGCCGACAACCATAACGCCGTCCGTATACAATTTGATTCCGAAAGAGTCACCGGAGACCAGAACGGTATCTTCATCAGCAGCCCTTACCGTTTCGCTCTTGACCGGTATAACACCAAGCAGAGTCAGATCACTGTTTTGCCCGCCCACAGACTGCGCGCTCTGGTAATCCACGCTTTTTTCATCATCATAGGAAAGATAATAGATATGATCAATTACAGTATCCGAAGAATTTTTTACATAAAAAGTATCCGGATAGGCGGCATTGCCGTAAATCACAAAAGAAAAAATGACGGCAACGGCAAGCGCGACCGCGCCGTTTAGGATTCTTATAAATTTTCTCATTTTTTTCACCTTTTTCAAACGCATTCTCAATACCTTTTATAGTATATCCGAATAACAATTTTATAAAAAAAGCAAAAATATGAAAAAAACCGCTTAAAAGACCGGCGGCCTTTTAAGCGGTGCAAATGCAAATTTATATTTTTTAAATGGAAACTTCCATAGCGATCTGATAAAGATTTGTGTCAATATGCTTTTTCATATTCAGGGCTTCAAAAATATCAAAATCAACAACTTCGCCTTTCTGACAGGCAACCACTCTGTTGCCGATATTCTTCATCAAAAGTTCCTTAACGGCATAATTGCCCATTCTGGTAGCCATAACACGATCCTGAACCGTAGGCGAACCGCCTCTTTGAATATGGCCGAGTATGCAGGCGCGGGATTCCACACCGGTCTTTTTCTGAATCTCTTTGGCAAGTTCGGTAACATCCACGCCAACGCCTTCCGCAACAACGATCAGAAAATGCTTTTTATCCGTGCGCTGTGTGCGTTTCATTCTTTCAATTACGTCTTTTTGAATGTCAAACTTGATCTCGGGGATCAGAATGGAAGTTGCGCCAACGGCAATACCGGCATTCAGCGCAAGATAGCCGGCTCTTCTGCCCATAACCTCAATCACCGTGCAGCGGTCATGAGATTCTGTTGTATCCCTTACCTTATCTACGCATTCCATGATCGTATTCAGGCACGTATCATAGCCGATGGTATAATCACAGCAGGCGATATCATTATCTATTGTTCCCGGAATACCTACGCAGGGAATGCCGCGTTCGGAAAGATCGCGCGCGCCGCGGAAAGAACCGTCTCCGCCGATTACAACAACACCTTCAATGCCGTTTTCGCGGCAGGTTCTGATTGCTTTTCTCATGCCCTCTTCCGTTGCGAATTCAGCAGAACGGGCGCTGTAAAGCTTGGTGCCGCCCCTGTGAATGATATCGGAAACAGAACGGAGATCCAGTTCAACAAAATCACCGTTTATAAGACCGTTATAACCTCTGATCACACCGAGAACACGTATACCGTTTACACAGGCAGTTCTTACAACCGCGCGGACAGCTGCGTTCATGCCGGGTGCGTCACCGCCGCTGGTTAAAACAGCAATCGTTTTCATAAGTAGTCCTCCTCTTATAAATTTATAAAATCAACAGGATAAATTCATGTATTAAAATTTACGAAGAATATTTTACTCGCAGACGCAAAAAAAGTCAATACCATTCTGCAATTCAGTCCATTACCACAACATTTTCATTTCCCAGCAACCGGCAAAGTTCCTCCAGCATGGTGGGATTCGGAGCCGTAAAATCAGCGCGTTTCTGAAGATCGTAGTGTTTTTTATCCTTATAATAAAAACACAGCGGAAAATCGCCCTCAAAAATAGAAGTGATGATTTTGGCTTTTTTGATCCGTTCATCCTTTTCGGAATCAAAGCGCAGGAAAAGCCCCCTGTGTTTGCCCTTTTTATGCGAAACAGGTTCACGATTTTCCTGCCCTGTTTCAGAAACGGGATTGCCTGCCGCTGCATTTGGGCCCGGCGCGCCGGTAATGCTGTTTGCAAGGATCTTGGGTTCCTTTTCCTCTTCCACGGAAAGCGTGCCCTGCACCGTGATTACGCCGGACACAACCAGCAGATCCGAAACGGATTGCAGGATCTTTGGAAAAACGATCACCTCAACCGACCCGAACATATCCTCCACCGTTACGAACGCCATATTCTGGCCGTTTCTGGTTTGCTTAACCGTGATATGCGTAATGATGCCGCAGAGGGAAACGCTGCTTTTATCCTTATATTTTGAAAAGGACGAACTGCCCGCGTCAAGGATATCGCCGGTTCTGGCATAGCCGAGTTGATTGATGAGATCCTCATACTTATCCAGCGGATGGCCGGAAAGATAAAGCCCGGTCATTTCCTTTTCCATTTTCAGAAGTTCGGATTTAGGAAATTCTTCCACATCAGGAAGTTCAAAATCGATTCCAAAAGAATCGCCGCTGTTGCCGAGTTCAAAAAAGCCGACCTGACCATACATTGTTTTGCGCCGCTGCTCTTCCAAATTTGCGGCAACAACCGGCAGCGCCTGCAGCATCTGGCGGCGGTTTGCGCCGAGCGAATCCAGCGCGCCGCTGCGTATCAGGCTTTCCACGGCGCGGCGGTTGAAATGAGAAGTCTGAAGCCGTGAACAGAAATCAAAAAAGGTTTTATACTTTCCGTTTTTTCGCTCGTTTATAATATCATCTATAAAATCCGTGCCCAGATTTTTAATGCCGAGCAGACCGTAATTGATCACCTTTCCGTTTGCGGAAAAACCTTTCATGGAAGAATTTACATCCGGAACCGCAAGCCGGAGCCCGAGCCGTTTGCTTTCCGCAATATATCTGGCAACCTTATTGGAAGAATCCAAAACGGAGGTGAGAAGCGCCGCCATAAACTGCGCGGGATAATAGCACTTAAGATACGCCGTTCTGTATGCCACAAGAGAATAGCAGGCAGCATGGGATTTATTAAAAGCGTATTTTGCAAATTCAGAGATCTGATCAAAGATGGAATTGGCAATTTCGGTATCGATCTGATTTTCTGCGCAGCCGGCAAGAAAATTTTTGCGTTCCGCCTCCATAACGTCTTTTTTCTTTTTGCTCATTGCGCGGCGCACCACATCCGCTCTGCCGTATGAATAACCGGCAAGGGAACGCAGAATCTGCATAACCTGCTCCTGATAGACGATACAGCCGAACGTATCCTCCAAAATGGGCTTTAGCTGCGGCAAAGCGTAGCGCACCTTTTCAGGATGATGCGAATTTTCAACAAACAGATCAATCTGCTTGGCGGGGCCGGGTCTGTACAGCGAATTGGCGGCGATCAGATGCTCTAATTTTGTGGGTTTCAGATTCATCAGCATCTGTTTCATGCCGCTGGATTCAAACTGAAAGACGCCTTCCGTCTGCCCGCGTGAAAATAATTTATACACTTTCGGATCTTCTAAGGAAATCTCATTGATATCGATCCCCGCGGCTTTAGACGCGTCATCGATCACAGTAAGCGTTCTGAGGCCGAGAAAATCCATTTTCAGCAGGCCGAGTTCCTCCAGTTCCGTCATGATATACTGTGTGACGACCAATCCGTCATTCGTTGCGAGCGGAACATAGGACGACACGGGATCATGCGTGATCACGACGCCGGCGGCGTGCGTGGACGTGTTGCGGGGCATGCCCTCCACTTTACGCGCGGTCTCGATCAGTTCGTCTACGCGGGGATCCTGCGCCATGAGTTCGCGCAGTTTGGCAGATTTGCTCACCGCATCTTCAACAGTGATCTTAAACTCATTCGGCACGAGTTTGGCAACGGTGTCCACAGCGGCGTAGGACATTCCCATGACCCTGCCGACATCACGGATCGCCGCCCTGGTTTGCAGTGTGCCGAACGTTACGATCTGGGCAACGTGATCCGCGCCGTATTTTCGGGTAACATAATCAATAACCTCCTGCCGCCGCTCATAGCAGAAATCAATATCAAAATCCGGCATGGAAACACGTTCCGGATTCAAAAAGCGCTCAAAAAGGAGGTTATATTTCATGGGGTCAAGATCCGTTATGCCCATACAGTAAGCGGCAAGCGAGCCTGCGCCCGAGCCTCTGCCCGGGCCGACCGGTATGCCCTGACGCTTGGCAAAAGAAACGAAATCCGCCACAATTAAATAATAATCCGTATACCCCATTTTGTTTACAGTGTCCAACTCATATTCCAGCCGGTCCGTATATTCCTTAGGGGGATCTGCGTATCTTTTTTGCAGCCCCTCATAGCAAAGGCGGCGGAAGTAATCAAAATGGCTGATTTTCTCTTCAATCTCAAAATAAGGCAGTTTGGTTTTGCCGAATTCAAAATCAAAATTACACCTTTTTGCGATCCGGGCGGTATTCTCCACCGCCTCAGGAAGTTCCGGAAACAGGTGTTTCATCTCCTCCTCCGATTTCAGGTAAAATTCCTGAGAATGGAATTCAAGGCCCGTATCCTCACCAAGCACATGGTTTGTGGCGATACAGATAAGCACCTGCTGGATCTTAGAATCCTCTTTATAGATATAATGCGTATCATTGGTTACAACAACGGGGATCCCGGTTTCTGCATAAAGGCGTTTGATCCCCTCTGCAACGATCTTTTGCTCTTTGATGCCGTGATCCTGAAGTTCCAGAAAATAATTGTCTTTCCCGAAAACATCACGGTACCGGAGCGCCGTGTTCTTTGCTTTTTCGTAATCCCGCTCAAGAAGTGCCTGCGGGATCTCGCCTGCAAGGCAGGCGGAAAGGCAGATCAGACCCTCGTGGTATTTTTCAAGAATATCGTGATCCACCCTTGGTTTATAATAGTAACCCTCTGTATAAGAAAGGGATACCAGTTTGATCAGATTTTTATATCCTGTTTCATTTTCACAAAGCAAGATCAGGTGATTATAATCCTTATCCAGCACCTTTTCCCTGTCAAACCGGGTTCGCGGGGCAACATAGACCTCGCAGCCGATAATCGGCTTGATCCCGTGCTTTTTACACGTTTTATAAAACGCCACGGCGCCGTACATATTGCCGTGATCGGTTATTGCAAGGGAAGTCATGCCCAACTCTTTTGCGCGCAGAACAAGCGGCTCGATGCGGCAGGCGCCGTCAAGCAGCGAATATTCGGTGTGCAGATGAAGATGGGTAAACATAACGATACTTCCTTAAATTATTACAAACAGTGCTCCAGCTCTTCCAGCGGTTCTCTGAACCGTTTTTGGCACTTAGGCAGTGCGCCGCTTTCAAGAGCGGAAGTGAACACGCTTTTTTTATAGTCATTTGAGATCTGATATTTGGAAACCGTTTCAATATACGCCTCGCGCTTATTCAGCGAATAACGCGCTGCGCCGCAGACTTCGATTTTTACCGGCACATTTGCGGCGGAGAGATCGCAAAATACATCCACACACAAAGAGCCGTTTGCGTAATGAATCAGATCATCCGTATTCTGAACCTCCTTGCCGTAAGTGACTGCAACGCTTTCAGCGGAAACAATATCAAAGAAATTCACCTTAAAATATCTTTTGGACGGGATCACAGAGAAATCGCCGGATACGGGAAAGATCGTAAACACGATGTGATCCCCGTTGGTTTCGATCTCAAACTTGGTTTCGGCAAAAGCGCCGTTTTCAAAGCCCACGGTTTCGCCGTCGTCCTCATACATCGTGAAACTGCCGTTGCCGGAAAGCGCAAGGATCTCCAGACCGTTCGGATTTTCCGCGCCGTTTGAGATATCATCTGTATCCAGCGGAAGGATCGCGCCCGCCTTGGCAAGAACGGGGAAATTTTCAATACCACGGAACATTTTAACAAAATTTCCGCCGGCATAGGATCTGCGGGTAAACAGATCTGTATATCTGCCCTCCGGCAGCCACACATTGACTGCGGCAAAACCGGTTTTCTTATCTACCGGATCGGTGATGGGCGCGCAGATGAGTTCGCTGCCGAAATAATACTGATTTTTGCAGTGATAGGCATTCTCATCATCCGGGTACGCGTAATACATCGGCTCGATCAGCACACTGCCGTATTTATAGGTTTTGTAATTCATGGTATAGATATACGGAATAAGCCGGCGGCGCAGCCTTAACAGATCCACTGCGATATGGGATGCGGCATAGCCGTATTTCCATGGCTCCTTACCCATGAATTCATTGCTGGTGGAATGCAGGCGGTTTACAGGGCTGAACACGCCGAACTGCAGCCAGCGGACATAGAGCTCGTCATCTTTTTTACCGTGATGGTGACCGCCGATATCATGGCTCCACCATGTGTAGCCGATATTAGAAGCCGTTGCGGTGGAATACGGCTGAAAGCGAAGGCATTCCCACGTAATTGCCGCATCGCCGGAAAAGCCGAGGGGATACCTTTGGCTGCCTGCCTGCGCAAACCGGGAAAGGATCACGCCCCGTTTTCCGTTTCTGCAATTATCAAGATAGTGGTAATGATTGAGCGCCCAAAGCGGGTCCAAACCTTTGATGGAAGACTTTTTGCCCTGCTGCCAGTCTATCCACCAGAAATCCACGCCCTCTTCCTCATATTTATGGTGAATAAGGTCAAAATACGCCTCCATATATCTGGGATCGGCGCAGTCAAACGGAATTTTCTTTTTTGTTTTGGGATCCACACCCATATAGCGGGCAAACTCCTCATACATATCCTCAAAGAAACGAACGCCGTCCGCCGGATGCAGATTTACGGTGATTTTCAGATTCTGCGCCTTGAGCCACTGCAAAAATTCTTTATAATCCGGAAAAAGATGCGTGTTCCAGCTGTAGCCGGTCCAGCCGCTTTTTATATCTGCGGGATCCGTACCCGGAACACCGGAAAACTCTTTCTTCAGATCTACCCAGTGCCAGTCCATATCAATCGTGGCAACGGTAAGCGGGATGCGTTCCTGCGCAAAGCGCTGCATCAGATCTATATATTCCTGCTGTGTATAAGCCTTATACCTGCTCCACCAGTTTCCAAACGCGAAACGCGGGATCAGCGGCACGCCGCCGGCAAGGCGCAGAAAATCACGCACTGCCGCGCGGTAATCATGACCGTAAACGAAAATATAAAGATCCTTTTCCTTATTTGCGCGCGGCGCTACCGTGCCGTCCGCATTCAGGACAAGAGAATCGGAGTCATCCAAAACAGCGGCGCCGGATCTGGAGACGATACCTTCTCCGAGCGGAATGGCGCCAACAGTGCCGTCCAGCGTTCTGTATGTACCCTTCAGATTGCCGGCATGCAGATCTTTAATTTTTTTACCGCCGGCAACGGCATATGCCACCCTACCGGTTTCACTTTCCACGCAAACGCCGTTCTGGCGGGTGCCGACTATCAAATAGCCGTCCTGCTTTTTGAATTTAAAAACAGGCGCGTCAAAATTCCTGTTCCAAACCTTTTGCGTGGCGCAGTCCGTAAACACGCCGTTTTTGGAATATTCCACTCTATACAATCTTTCCGTGAGCACACTGACACGAACCCTGCCGTATACAACCGTGTTTTTTTCTGCCGTTTCAGACGAAAGATTCAGTGAAAATGATTTTTTGAAATCCATAATCGTTTCTCCGAAAAAAATAATTTAAAGGCTGTTTGCGATCTCTACGATTTTTTTCAGCCGGTGGTTCAGACCGCTTCTGCTTATGGGCGGAGAACACATACCGGCAAGTTCCGCCAGACTGGAATCCGGATTTTCATACCGTAATTCCGCCGCGCTTTCCAAACTTTCGCTCAGAAAGTTTCTGCCCTTTGCTCTCCAGATCTTTTCTATGGCGCTGATCTGAACGGCAACGGCGTTTACCATTTTATTGATATTTGCCGTTTCGCAGTTTGCCTGCCGGTTTGCCTTGTTTCTGAAATCCTTAAAGATCTTAATATTCATCATCTCAAACATAGCGCCTGACGCGCCCATCATATACAGGCAGTTTTCAATGGATTCACTCTCCTTAAAATAGACAACATTATAGCCCTTTCTGTTTGTGTGCTTGGGGCTGAGTTCCATTTCCTGCAGAAGCGTGAACAGGCTTTTGGACAGGTTGTAATACGGCACGGAAAACTCCAGATGATAATCTTTTTTCGGATCCGAAAGCGTGCCGCAGGCAAGGAAAACGCCTGCAAGAAACGCCTTTCCGCAATCCTCACACCGGAAATTCGTGTGATCGATCTTAAGGCTTCCGACCCCGTCGTGCCCAAAACTTCTGAATAATTTTTGAGCATCTGTTTTGGATGAAACAGATGCCGTAAAATTTCTGCCGCGCGGCGAAACATCCACACGCGCGCCCATATTAAAGATCTCTTTTAAAAGAGACTGAAACAAACGGGCGGTTGGCTCATTTTCCGTTTGGAGGGAAACGCTGCTTTCTGAAAAACTTTTGCCAAACAGCGAAAGCCCGTAAAGCAGCGCCCTTTTGCAGCACGACCGCTCATATTCGGTTTTTACAAGTTCGTTTTTGACCTGCGTGGAAAAAGACATACTGCTCTCACCGCCCCTGCATAATAGTAGATCCTGAAGTTTTAACTTCTTGCGATATCCCTGTGGTTTACGGAAACGTTATCCCACTTTTTTTCAAAATGCTCTTTGAGCGCCTCTGCAATTGCAACGGAGCGGTGGTTGCCGCCCGTGCAGCCGATTGCAAAAACGATCTGGCTTTTGCCCTCTTTGATATAAAGGGGATTTAAAAAATCCAGCAGATCGATCAGCTTGTTTAAGAGTTCTTTGGATTCGCTGAAAGAAAAAACATAATCGCGCACTTCCGGATCCAGACCGGTTTTATTGCGCAGATTCTCTACCCAATACGGATTGGGCAGGCAGCGCACGTCGATAACAAAATCCGCCTCGCTCGGGATACCGTGCTTAAAACCGAAAGACTCCACATGGATATTCATGATATCCTTATCATCGCCGACCAAAATCTGCGTGAGTCTCGTTCTTAACTGATTGCCCGTAAGATCCGAACTGTCTATCACAAAATCTGCTCTGGAACGCAGCGGCGTCATGATCTCTCTTTCATAAGAAAGCGCCTGCGCGATATCGCCGTTAAAGCGGTCTGCATAGGGGTGTTTTCTTCTTGTTAATTTATAGCGTTTGAGCGCAATATGCGTTTTGATATCCAGATAGACCACTTTGACTTCATAGCCGTAATTTTCAAGATGATCCAGAATATCTAAAACGCCGTCAAAATTTTCCGTTGAACGGATATCCATAACAATAGCGACTTTGCTTTCCTTTTGCTTTGAGATCAGCTCCAGAAAAGTGGAAAGCAGTTCCGGCGGCATATTATCTATGCAGTAATAGCCTATATCTTCCATAAAGCCGATTGCCGTGGATTTCCCGGCGCCGGAAAGACCGGTTATGATTACAAGTTCTTTTACTTTATTAGCCATTATTCCGTTACCCTTATCTCCATTTCAAGTTTTACGCCTTTTTTCTTATACACCGTATCGCTGCAATATTTGCAGAGATCCAACACATCCTTACACGTTGCGCCGCCTTTGTTGATCACGAAACCGGCGTGTTTTTCGCTTACCTGCGCGCCGCCTACCGTTTTGCCCTTTAGGCCGCATTCCTCGATCAACGAACCGGCAAAATACCCCGTGGGACGTTTAAAAGTGGATCCTGCGCTGGGATATTCCAGCGGCTGCTTTGCACGCCTGCGCGCAAGCAGATCCTGCATTTTTGCCCTGATCTCGTTTGAATCTCCCTTTTTGAGTTTAACATAGATGCCCGTTATCGTGCAGCCGTTTTCGTAATATGCGGAATGTCTGTAGGAAAGCCCGATCGCGTCGCCCTCCAGCGAGCCTGCAACGCCGCTTTGATCAATATGATCGCACCTAAAAAGCACATCTTTCATCTCTCCGCCGTAGGCACCGGCATTCATAAAAGCAGCGCCGCCGCACGAACCGGGAATGCCGTAAGCAAATTCCAGACCGGAAAGCGAGTGTTCCAGCGCAAAACGGCAAAGCTTCATAAGAGAAGCGCCGCTCTGGGCAAAGATCACGTCTTCCCCGGCAAGTTTCACCTCTGAGAAATCGTTTGAAAAGCAGATCACGCAGGCATGAATACCACTGTCTGAAACCAGCAGGTTTGAGCCGTTACCGATCGAGATAAAACGTATGCCGTTTTCAGCGCAAAAGCGTATCACGCCCTGCGCCTGCGCCTGCGATGCGGGAAAAACGATCACCCTGGCATTGCCGCCGATTTTAAAGGTGGTGTGCGCGCACATAGGCTCATTTTCCTTATATTTTATTTTCGTTTCTTTTAAATAATTAATTAACTGTTCCAAAAGATCACCGTTATTTGGCGGAAGCAAGAAGGGACGCGCCGATGATGCCGGCGTCGTTTCCAAGCTCCGCTTTCATGATGCGCGTCTGAATTTTACTGTGGATAGAATACCGTTCCGCCTGCACGAATCTTCTGAGCGGTTTCATCAGTGTTTCACCCTCGTTACAGATACCGCCGCCCACGCAGATGATCTCCGGCTGAAGCGCATTTACAATATTGATCAGGCCGCACGCTACATATTTTATGTAGTTGTCCACAACCTTGATTGCCGCGATATCGCCTTTGCGCATGGCGTCAAACGCGGTTCTGCCGCTGACTTTGCCCTCCTGCCTTGCAACCTCATGCATAATGGAATCGGGATTTTCCTCCATGGCTTTGCGCGTTTGGCGGATCAGCGCAGTGGCGGAGGCATACGCCTCCCAGCAGCCTTTTCTGCCGCAGGAACACGGTTCTCCATCCACCACAATAACCATATGACCGCACTCGCCGCCGGCGCAGTTTACACCCGTAACGATCTTTCCGTTTACGATAATGCCGGAGCCGACGCCCGTGCCGAGCGTTACGGCAACAAAGTTCTGCGAGCCGTTTCCGCAACCTGCGTATGCCTCGCCCAGCGCGGCGCAGTTTGCGTCATTATCAATATAGATCGGCAGATCGCCGAGCCGTTCTTTCAGCATTTCGCGCGCGGGCACATTATTAAAACCAAGGTTGTTGGCAAATTCGATAATACCATTCTCATTCACTGTGCCCGGCGTGCCGAGACCCACGGAAGAAATATCCGCAATGGTAAGCCCTGCTTTATCCATCGCCTCACGGCAGACCGCGGCAATATCGTCAAAGATCTCCTCCGCCGAACGCGGAACGGCGGTTGGCGTTTTGCCGGTTGCAATTATATTATACTTGTCATCCACCACGGAGGCGACGATATTTGTGCCGCCCAAATCAATTCCGATATTATACATAATTTAACCTTTCCACCCGCTTTGAATTTAACTGCCGCGCGGCGGGTATGCGGGCAGCGATCAATAAATATATTAATAAAAATCTTTGCCGAATGAAATCTAAAAACAGGAAATTTTCATATATAATTAAGCAATCAGGAATTTTTCCAGATCTCCAGTTCTTTTTCGCACGGTTCAAAATCGTCCATACCAAGGCCGATCATCAGTTCCCTTGCCGCGTTATACCCCATTTTTTTCTGGCGGTTGTTCATTGCCGCGGTCTCAATAATCACGGCAAGGTTTCTACCCGGGTTTACGGGAACAGTTATAACGGGAACTTTTACATCCAGGATTTTGGTATACTCATTATCAATACCCAGGCGGTCATATGCCTTGCCGGATTCCCAAGGTTCCAGGCAGATGACCATATTGATTTTTTCTGAATCCTTAACGGAACCCATGCCGAACAGGCGGCGCGCATTGATGATGCCGATACCGCGCAGTTCGATAAAATGCTTAATGTTATTCGGAGAAGAACCGATCAGCGTATGCGCGTCTGTTCGTCTGATCTCCACAGCGTCATCCGCGATGAGGCGGTGGCCTCTTTTGATCAGTTCCACGGCGGTTTCGGATTTGCCCGCGCCGCTTTCGCCGATAATGAGCACACCTTCGCCGTACACTTCGCACAGCACGCCGTGACGGGTGATCCTGGGCGCAAGGCTGGTATTCAGGAATTGGATCAGATTTGCCAGAAACGGCGAAGTCTCCTCGCTGGTTCTGAGCAGAGGAACGCCATATTTTTCAAACTGTTTTTCAAAATGATCCGGCGTTTCCAGACCCCTTGTGACAACGGCGGCAGCAGGTTTCAGGCTGAGCCAGCTTTCCAGCGCGCCGATCTGGCGCTCTTTGTTCATATTCTGCAAAAAGCCGAATTCCGTCCACCCGAGAATCTGGATCCTTTTGGGGTCAAAATAATCCTGATATCCGGTAAGAACGATACCGGGTCTGTTTACCTCATTTGTTTCAATAAGGATCTCATTTGCATCCTTTGGCATATAGACCGTTTCAAGGCCATGCGCGTCTATCACTTTCTGCAGGGACACAGTATAATGCTCGGACATACAGACAGAACCTTCCTTTCCGATTTTCAGCCGGCAGGGCAAGAGCGCGCAGCCGCTGATTATGATATATCAATTCTATTATATAATAAAAAGCAAGCCTTTATCAACCTTTTATTAACAAAATCTATTAAAATATTGATTGAGATTTACAAACGCACGGATTTATGCTATAGTACTATCAACCCCTTATGGAGAAAAGGATGAAAAGATGAATACCGAACTGAAGATAGCCATAGGAACAGAGGCTTTTCCGCCAACGATTGACGGAATCAGCACCGTTGCGAAATGCTATGCGGACATCATAAATGATAAACTCGGCGAAGCGGTGATCGTAACGCCGAAAAATCCAAACCAGGAAGATTATAAATACAAATACAAGATCTACAGATACAAAAGCCTGTTTACATTCGGAGAAGGTTACCCCGTAGGGTGGCCTTTTAAGCGGCAGTTCAGCGAGGACATTATAGATATGAATTTTGATATTCTGCACTCGCACTGCCCGATCGCCACAAGTTATTTTTTCAGGCGTGTTAACCGGATCAAACGCATTCCCCAAATTCTGACTTACCACACAAAATACGAATATGATTTTGATTTACGTATTCCCGGATACCCGCTGCGGCACAGGGCATACGGTTTTCTGCTAAACAATATAAAAAGCGCCGATGAAGTTTGGGTAACCAGCAAAGGCACTGCCGAATCCCTTAGAAAAGTGGGATACGAGGGCGATTATATCATTATGCCGAACGGCTGTGATCTGCCTATCAGCAGATTTACGCAGGACGATAAGGATATCATAAGGCGCAAGCACGGCATACCGGCGGGTGTGCCGATCCTGATCTTTGTGGGCAGGATGATGTGGTATAAAAATATAAGGCTGATCGTGGACGCCTGCGCAAGACTGAAAGCGATGGGATTTGATTTCCGGCTGCTGATGATCGGCATCGGGCCGGACGAAAACGCAATCAAAAAACATGTGCGCAAAACAGAACTGGATAACAAAATTCTTTTTACCGGCCAGATACTGGACAGAAATGAACTGCAGCTTTATTACAGCGCGGCAGATCTGCTTGTATTTCCGTCTGTTTTTGACACAAACGGTTTGGTGGTGCGCGAGGCTGCCGCATCTGCCACAGCGGCACTGCTGGTAGAGGAATCCTGCGCCGCCGAAGGCATAAAAGACGGCAAAACCGGATTCTTATGCCGAGAGAACGCGGAATCCGTTGCCGAATCGGTACTTCAGATCTTTAAGAACCGCGGCAGACTGAAAGAAGTTGGGCTAAACGCGCAAAACGATATTTATATATCGTGGGACGAATCCATAAAAAACGCTTATGAAAGATACCGGATCGTGATAGATGATTTCTATTCCAAAGGGAAAGACAAATTGCCATATAAATATTAACAGCAAACAAACAGCGCCGTTTCGCAATTGCGAAACGGCGCTGTTTGTTACAAAAATATAATACAAATACAGAGATCAGAGTTTGGAAATTTCCTCTATAAAAGCCGAGGCGGAATCAAATTCTTTATAAACCGAGGCAAAACGCACATAGGCAACCTCATCTATCTCCCTGAGTTTTTCCATGATCAGTTCGCCGATGCGGACACTGGTAACCTCCCTGTCTGTAGCGCTTTGAAGCGTTGCCTCAATCTCTGATATAGCGGTCTCCAGTTCCGTGGAAGTGACGGGCCTTTTTTCACAGGCGCGCAGCATGCCCTTAAGAACTTTATTGCGGTCAAACACCTCGCGGCTCTTATCTTTTTTAATCACGATGATGGGAACATCCTCAATGACCTCATATGTGGTAAACCGCTTGCCGCACTGCACACACTCGCGGCGGCGGCGGATTCTTTCATTTTCATCTGTTGGCCTTGAATCGATCACTTTGCTTTCTTCGCAGCCGCAAAACGGACATCTCATGCTTTTTACCCCCTCTGGAAGCATTTAACAAAAAGCATTATACCACAACATATAGAGAAATGCAAGTGTTTTTGCTTTACACTATATCTTGTTACTGATTATGCTTTTTCGGGGCGCCTTGCCTGTTGTTGTATACGAACATCCAAACCGCCATGGCTATGATGATAAAATACCCCACAAAAGACCATACATCCGGGATATCGCCGAACACGAAGAATCCCACAACTGCGGCGAAAATGATCTGGGAATAATCATAAACGGAAATCTCCCGGCTGGGCGCATGCGTATACGCAGCCGTGATCGAAAACTGGCCGCCGGCGGCAAAAACGCCCGCCATGAGCAGCGCAAACCACTGAAACGCCGTCATATAATGATAATCAAAGATCAGATACGGAACGGTGAGCACACAGGAAAAAACAGAGAAGAACAGCACAATGAGTCTGCCGTTTTCCCCTTTTATGCCGAGCCAGCGAACGCACGTATAAGCGCCGCCTGCCGCCATTCCGCCGGCAAAGCCGGCGAGGGACGCCAAAAGATCCGCATTGCCGAAAGTGGGTTTTATAATGAACAGCGCGCCGATAAACGCAACGGCGATCGCGACCGCCTGTTTGGGCTTTACCTTTTCTTTAATAAAGATTGCGGAAAAAACCAGCGCGAAAAACGGGCTCATTTTATTGAGCATGGAGGCGTTGGACAGTTCGATCTTATCCAGCGCGTAAAAATTGCCGAATATACCCGCAAGGCCCGCGGCGGAACGAATCAGCAGATATTTCAAACTGCCTTTTTTGGGTTTGAAAGAATCCCCGGCTTTTACCATGGCGGCAAAAGCGAAGATCATGGCAACAAAATTTCTGAAAAACACCTTTTGCATGGTGGGCAGATCGCCGGCAAGGCGCACAAAAGTGTTCATCCCCGTAAAACTGAGCGCAGAGAGAATGATGAAGATCACGCCTTTGGTTTTACTGCTTAAACTACTAAACTTTGAAAACATGGATATCCCTCAAAACAAACAGCGGAGGAGATCCTCCGCCGTTAAAATTTATTATTGAGCAAGAATTTTTTCAGCCGCTGCAAGGCGAACGCAAACACAAAGAAGTTCTGCTGCCGTATCCAGTTCATCCAGCGGCGGATAGGTGGGCGCTATACGGATATTGCGATTATTCGGGTCTTTTCCGTAAGGGAATGTTGCGCCAACGGTTGTTAGAACAACGCCTGCCTCCTTGCAAAGTTCGCCCACTCTTTTCGCGCAGCCGTCCAGCACATCCAGGCTGATGAAGTAGCCGCCCCTTGGCTCCGTCCAGGACGCAATGCCAAGGCCGGCAAGTTCCTGATTCAGGTGTTTTAACACCATATCAAACTTGGGCTTTAAAATTGCCGCATGCTTTTTCATATGCGCAAGAATGCCGTTGACATCCTTGAAAAATTCCACATGGCGGTGCTGATTCATCTTATCATAACTGATCGTCTGGGCATTCAGGCGTTTTTTGATTGCCTTGATATTGTTATCGCTTGCCGCAAGGGCGGAAACACCTGCGCCGGGGAACGTGATCTTTGAAGTTGAGCAAACTTCTATGACCATATCCTCGTTGCCGTATTCGGGCAGAAGATCAAATATGTTGAGAAGTTTATCACCGTCCTCAACGATATCGTGCACCATATAGGCGTTATCCCAGATCACCCGAAAATCCTTTGCCGCCGGCCGAAGCGCCGCAATTCTGCGAACAACAGCATCGCTGTAAGTGATGCCTTGCGGATTGGAATATTTGGGCACACAGAACATGCCTTTCACGCTTGGGTCTTTGACCGCTTCCTCAACCGCGTCCATATCCGGGCCGTCTGCTTTCATCTCTATATTGATCATTTCAATGCCAAAGTGCTCTAAAATCGTAAAATGGCGGTCATATCCCGGAACGGGGCAAAGGAACTTAACGCTGTTCAGCCTGCACCACGGGGTATCGCCCGCGCCGTGTGTAAAGCACTGTGCGATATAATCAAACATCAGCGTAAGACTTGCGTTGGGGCCCACGATCACATTTTCCGGCTTTACCTGCATCAGATCCGCAAAGAGTTTTTTGCAGGCGGGAGTGCCGTCCATCATACCGTAATTTCTGAGATCAACTCCGTTTTCCGTATAATCCGAAACCGCATTCAGTTCATTTGAAAGATCCAGCTGATCGGAACCGGGCTTACCCCTGCTCATATCCAGTTTCAGGTTTTTTGCCTTGAAATCGTTATATCTTTTTTCGAGTTCTGCTTTTTCCGCCTGAAGTTCGGCGGCAGTCATATCTGCATAAGTTTTTTTCATTCTAACGCCCTCCTTAACAAAATCACTGTGTTATTTTACCACTTTTACAATGCCTTTTCAATATATAAAATCATTAGAAAACAGGGCGCAAAGCAGTTGAAAATTATAAAATATGCAACACATTCAGCACGCCGGCTCAAGAAACCACTTGGTTTCCTCCAAAAAAAGATAAGTCAGCCTGCCCTCCACCGAACAGGTATATCGGATCCCGGCGCCGCCGCTTTTCAGGGACGCTGCCGGGCGGATATCGCGCACGCGGTCCACCTCAAATTTTTCATCCCCTATTTTCACGGCAAGCGGGATGATCCTGCCGTCCGTATCAAACCTTGCAAATACCTCTACATACTGTTTCATTTTTTACGCTCCTTTGTATTCTTTAAAATACCCTTCCGGATGGATGGTATGATCATCATGCGGATTAAAATGGCTCAGATCTTTGGCGGCAAGCAGTGACGCACGCTGCACCGCGTAATTCCCGAACCGGCGGCGGATATCATCCAGCGCCGTTTCCAGTTTTTCCAGTTTTTCATGCTTTTCCACACTGCCGCCGAGATCAAACTGCAAAAACTCGCTGCCGAAATCAGACACCGTAACCCCGATGCTGCGAAGCGGCCGTTCCCAGTTATAGTTTGCCCTGAAAAGCGCCATGGCGGCGGAGAGAATCTCTGAAGAGACATCCGTATACATTTTCATTTTGGCCTGGCGGGTAAAGCTTCTGAGTTCGCAGTCCCTGACCGATATGGAAACGCCCCTGCCTTTTACACCGTGTTCCCTGAGACGCCTGGCAACGCTTTCCGCAAGAACGGTCATCACCGTTTTTACATCCCTGTCGTTCACCATATCGCGCGGCGTGGTAGTGGAGTTGCCGATGCTTTTAACCGCCTGCTCATCTTCCATATCACAGACCGGCGCGGCATCCAGCCCGTTTGCGAAAGTATAGAGCACCTCGCCGTTTTTGCCGAACACCGATCTCAAAAAATCAAGGCCCGATTCCGCCAGTTCGCCAACGGTATAAATGCCGTAAGAATTGAGTTTTCTTTTGGTTGCCGGACCGACGAACAAAAGATCCGAACACGGGCTTTTCCACACGATATCCTTATAATTTTCGCGGCTGATCACGGTAACGGCGTCCGGCTTTTTATAATCCGAGCCGAATTTGGCAAAGATCTTGTTCCAGGAAACGCCTACGCTTACGGTGATTCCGAGTTCATACTTTACACGCCGGCGTATCTCCTGCGCAATGGCGGCGGGACTTTGCTGAGAACCCGTAACATCAATCCAGTTTTCATCCAGACCAAACGGCTCGATCTGGCGCGAATAATCCCGGTAAATATTGCGCGCCATTTTTGAAAAGCGCACGTAAAGCGGAAAATTCGGCGGCATCACAACAAGATCCGGGCACTTTTGCCTTGCCTGCCACAAAGGCTCGCCCGTGGAAACGCCGTAACGCGCGGCGATTTCATTTTTTGTAAGCACGATACCGTGCCGCGCCTCCTCGCTGCCGCCGACGGCAACCGGCTTATCGCGTATTTCCGGATGATGCAGGCACTCCACGGAAGCATAAAATTTATTGCAGTCTATATGAAGAATTGCGCGTTCCAAAAGATCCTCATCTCCGTTTCGAACATTTGTTTCATTATATATCCTTTATGCACGAATGTCAACCTTAAGAGAACAAACTTTTCTAAACAAAAAAAGGAAAACGCCGAAGTTCTAAACAGCGGACGTTCAAAAAACGGGAACAAATCCCTTTCCCCTTGCCGAACCGGCGCGCTTGACTGCGGCGCGCAAATCATTTATACTGTTACATAGATTAGAGTTAAACAGAACTAACTGAATAAAATTTAAAGAGGTTTAGCCAATGGCGGTATGCGATATTGCAGGACTTAGAGTAAATATAAAGAATATGACGGGCAGAACGGGAAAACAGGCGCAGCCATATCTTTCTGCGGATCAGAACGAAGAGACGACGGATATTGTGATAGACGTTTCGCCCCAGCGCGTGGAGGCGGCAAAAAAAGAGCACCCCGAACTCAACAGCGATGACTGGGAATACATGCTGACAGGTCAGGATTTTTACACGGCGCTGATCGAACATGACGGAATCCTGCTGCACTCCTCCTGCATTGCGGTGGACGGTGTTGCCTATGCGTTTTCGGCGGACAGCGGCACAGGGAAATCCACGCACACCTCGCTTTGGCTCAAGCACTTCGGCAAACGCGCGCATATGGTAAACGACGATAAACCCGCCCTGCGGATCATTGACGGCAAAGTTTATGCCTGCGGCACGCCGTGGAGCGGAAAATATGATTACTCCACGCCGGAACTGGTGCCGCTTGCGGGCATCTGCTTTTTGGAAAGGAGCAAAGAAAACCACATAGAAAAAGCGGACACCTCAAAGGCGATATATAATATTTTTGCGCAGACTGTAAGGAAGATCGGCGCCCAAAGGATGGAAAAACTTTTGGATGTGCTGGACAGGATCTTTAAACTGGTGCCCATATGGCAACTTGGCTGCAACATCAGCGACGAGGCTGTTTTGACCTCCTACAACGCCATGAAACCGAAAGAATAAAATTATCTTTTTTCCAATAGAGTCTTGTAAAAAAGTATTGACTTTTTGGTGCACAAGAGCTATATTGGGGGCAAAGGGGGGCATAGTTATTTTATCAGTCTATATAAATAAAAAATGCAAAAAACAGTGTAAATCAATCAAAAAGCGGAAAGGCGATTTAAATGCCTTTCCGCTTTTTTTGATTTTATGCATTTATACGATCAGCAAACCGATACGGTAAACTATGAAAGTTACGACCCAGGCGACTGCAAGTTGGAAAACGGCAGTAAAGCCCATCCAAGCCCAACTGTTGGACTCCTTGCGGATCGTTGCGAGCGCGGCTGCGCACGGAATATAGAGCAGGCAAAACACCATTAAGCAAAAGGCGTTGAGCGTGCCAAACCCGATGCCGGAGAGCGCTGTGGAAAACGCATCCATACCAGCGGCAGAACTTGCGTTTACAATGCCGAAAAGCACTGCGCAGCTGGAAACAACAACTTCCTTTGCCGAGATACCGGCGATAAGCGCAACGACGATCTGCCAGAATCCGAGCCCGATCGGCGCAAACACGGGAACGAGCCATTTGCCGATCACGGCGCCAAAACTGTTTGACGTATCCTGCGCAAAACCGGACGGGCCGAAATTCAGCAGAGCCCAAATAATGATGGTTGCGATAAAAATGGTGGAACCGGCTTTGCCGAGGTAATCTTTTATCTTTTCCCACACATAGATGCCGACGGTGCGCGCGTCCGGCATTTTATATTCCGGAAGTTCTATGATGAGGTAATTTTCACTCTTTTTCCGGTCTATCAGATGGATAACGGCGGAAACAAGGATTGCGACCACGATACCGATCAGATACATGGAATAGGCAACGATCATGGCGTGATCGCCGAAAAACATCTCTGAAAACAGAATATAGATCGTAAGCCGCGCATTACAGCTCATAAACGGCGTAACCAGCATAACCTTATAGCGATCCCGCTTATTTTCCAGCGCACGGGACGCCATAATGGCGGGAACCGTGCAGCCGAAACCGAGGAGCATAGGGATGAACGCCTTGCCGGAAAGGCCGAGTTTGCTCATTACGCCCTCCATAACATAGGCGACTCGCGCCATATAACCGCTGTCCTCCAGCAGCGCAAGGCACAAAAACAGGATCAGTATATTGGGCAGGAACGTGATGATCGTTCCCACACCGGCAATGATGCCGTCCACCACAAGCGAAGTGACGATATCGCCCGCATGGATGGCGGCAAGACCGGCAGTGGCGGCATTGGAGATCAGATCGATCCCGATCTCAAAGTAGCCTTTGATCCAGTCCCCCACCGTAAACGTAAGAAAAAAGATGACCGCCATGATGCAGAGAAAAACGGGAATCCCCCAGATCTTGCTTGTCAGGACCTTATCCACTTTTTCCGTAAAAATATCCTGGCGCTCCTTATGCAAAAGAACTTCATCTATGATCTCGCTGATAAAATCATATTTCTGGTTGATGATATCCGATTCGTAACTGCGGTCTATAACCTGCGGCAGATCTACCGGATATTTTTCGGTTATCTCTTTATCTTTTTCCAAAAGTTTGATGGCGTGCCAGCGGTAATTTTTCAGATCCGGATAGCGTTTTTTCAGTTCCGGAATGATCCAGTCTATTTTATCCTCAATAGAATCCGCATACACCATTGTATACTCGGAATGATGATCATGCTTATGATGGGAACTTGAGGCATGATTATGTATCAGGCGGTCCGGCGCGGTTGCGCCTTTATGATGCACGGCGGCATGCAAAAGCACATCCAGACCGCGGCGCTTTCTTGCCGAAACGGGCACAACAGGTATGCCAAGCATCTCCGGCAGGCGGTGAAGATCAATCTCCATGCCGCGTTTTTCCACAATATCCATCATATTGAGGGCAAGGACCACGGGCTTGCCGAGTTCCAGCAGCTGCAGCGTAAGATAAAGGCTGCGCTCCAATGCGGAGGCGTCCGCAACGTTGATGATCACATCCACCTCGTCGCTCAAAATGAAATTCCGTGAAACCGTCTCTTCCATTGTATAGGAAGTCAGGCTGTAGGTGCCCGGCAGATCCACCAGGTGAATATCCATATCGTGCGCCTTGATCGCGCCCTCCACCTTTTCAACCGTTACGCCGGGCCAGTTTGCCACCTTTAAATTTGCGCCCGTATAGGCGTTAAAAAGCGTTGTTTTGCCGCAATTGGGGTTTCCGATAAAACCGATCGTCATTTCTCCGCTCATTCCGCTCGCCTCACTTCTATATTTTTCGTTATGTTATAGCCGAGCGCAAAACGCGTGCCCCTGAGTTTTATGATCAGGATGCCTCTGCCCTTTCTGTTTATAACGGAAACAGGCGTATCCTTTGTCATTCCCAGCGCCTCCAGCCGGCGTTCCATCTGAAACGGCAGGTTGATCCGCTCAACAATGCAGACATCCCCTATTTTAGCATCTTTCAGCAGCATAAAGCTGCGCACCTCCCTCAGATTTTGCTAAAAACAGATATCAAATTCAATTTATGATGATCCATGGTGAAACTCTATTTAATATAAGTTCCAACCGTTTATATTCTACATAGTATTCAAAAAACAGTCAAGCCCGTTTAAAAAGGAAAGCGCGTTTCTTATGCACAAACCGGCTGATCCGGAAACTGTGTCTGAACGCGCTTTCTTATTTATTTAAAATACATATAATACTGGCATTTGATCATACCGTTATACAGTTTGCGGCGTTTATCCGCCCTTCTGCCGAAATATTTTTCGAATTCTTCATCCGGCGAGATGATCCCGTAACTCCAGCCGCGGCGGCGGTCAAATTTGCCGCCCATGATCCGATAGATCTTTTCCGCGGCGGAAAGATCCAGCATTCTTTCCCCATACGGCGGATTCGTAACCAACGTGCCCTTTTCGCTTGACGGCACAAAATCCTTTATATCCTTGGTTTCCAGGCGCAGAAAAGAAGAAACGCCGGCATGTTTGGCGTTTTGGGCGGTCAGTTCCACACAATCGCGTGAGAGATCGCTGCCGAACGCAACAAAATCCGCATCTTTTTTTATAAGGCTGTTTGCCCGTTCACGCTCTTCCTTCCATATTCTATCATCAAAAAGCCCCCATTTTTGCGCGGCGAAATCCCTGCTGATCCCGGGCGCAATATGGTTTGCCAGCATCGCCCCCTCCACCAGAATGGTTCCGCTGCCGCAAAAGGGGTCATACAGCGTGTGATAATGGCGCAGTTTGGAAAGTGAACACAGCGCGGCGGCAAGTGTTTCCCGCATCGGCGCGTCATTTGCCTGCGGGCGGTATCCCCGCTTATGAAGCCCGGCGCCGGAGGTATCCAGCATAATGACCGCTTCATCCTTAAGGATGGAAAACTGGATCTGATGAACGGCGCCGCTCTCCGGAAGCCACGAGACCGAATAATCCTCTGCCAAACTATCCGCAACGGCTTTTTTGATGATCTTTTGGCAGTCCGGCACGGAATGCAGCGCCGAGGAAACGCAGTGTCCCTTTACGGGAAACGCGTCATTCACGCCGATAAAATCGCTCCAGTTGAGCAGTTTAACGCCGTCAAACAATTCGGTAAAGGACTCCGCTTTAAATCGATCCATAACGATGAGTATTCTTTCCGCAAAACGGCAGCAGATATTCGCGCGGGCAAGAATATCCTCCCCGCCTTCAAAAAACACCCTGCCGTTTTCCGCCGCAACATTCTGCGCGCCCATGGATCGGAGATCTTCTGCAACAAGCCCCTCCAGCCCAAAAAGGCACGGGGCAACCATATATAGATACATAAAAATCCTTTTCTTTAAATTTCTGCCGAGGCATGACGGGTAACGTGGCAGCCGATATTGACCGCCACCGGAAGCCCGGCAATATGGGTGGGATAGGTTTCTATATTGACGGCCAGCGCCGTTGTCTGCCCGCCGAATCCCTGCGGACCGATATTCAGGGCATTGATCTGATTCAGCATCTCTTTTTCCATGCCGGCATAAAGCACATTCGGATTCCGTTTGGAAACACTGCGGCAAAGCGCTTTTTTTGCAAGCAGAGCGCTGTATTCAAAATCGCCGCCGATGCCAACGCCGACAACGACCGGCGGGCAGGGATTGGAACCCGCCTTTTTTACCGTATCCACAACAAAGCCGATAATATCTTCCTGTTTGGCGCTGGGGGTAAACATTCTGAGCGCGCTCATATTCTCGCTGCCAAAACCTTTTGGCGCAGCGGTGATGCGGATCTTATCGCCCGGCACAATACGGGTATGTAAAACAGCAGGGGTATTATCGTTTGTGTTAACACGATCAAAAAACGGATCGCGCACAACGGATTTTCGTAACAGCCCGTCCGTATACCCTTCGGCTACGCCGCGGTTTACAGCGTCTTCAAAATTTTCCCCGGAAATATGCACATCCTGCCCGATCTCGGCAAAGATCACCGCCATGCCCGTATCCTGGCAGACGGGTATATCCAGCTGCGCGGCGGCATCTATATTTGCCTGAAGATCCGAAAGCACGGCGCGCGCAGTATCCTTTTGCTCCGTTTTTTCACAGCAGGAAATGCAGTGCACAAGATCCTCCGGCAGGATCTTATTGGCTTGAATCACAAGCGCTTTAACGGTTTTTGTAATACTGTCTGATGAAACTCCCCTCATAAAAACTCCTTATCTGCGGATTAAAAAACAAGCCGAGAAAGTTCCCGGCTTACTTATTGCATAGAAATGTTGAATTTGCAGAAACCAAGCACCCGTATCAGTTACCGGAGCCGGATATATCGTAAAACACGATCTCATCGGATTTTACATAGCCCTTTTCACGCGCTTTCTGCTCTATATAAGCATCGCGGTCGTCCGAATCCAAGATTTCTTCCAGTTCGGCATTTTCCTCTTTTTGATCCGCAAGCTGCTGTGTATAAGCCGCCTCCTGATTTTTGAGCCGGTTGATATCCGCCATTTGGGATACGATGGCAACGGCGCAGCCGAAAAACATCACAACAAGCAGCACGGAAACCACAGAAAGGCGCACTTTTCTGTTTTTAACCAACAGGTTTATCCACTTTTTCATTCTTCTCACCCGATTTTTTACCTTTGGCTTTGCGCTTTTTGCGTAAAGGCTTTTTGCTTAACATAAACACATTATAATACAGCCGCTTTGGTAATTGCAATAGTTTTTTGATACAATTCACAAATTTTTTTATTATTTTCCGCAGGAAAGCGGCTACACCGCTTTGCATACGGCGGGTTAAGCGAAACAAGGTAAAGACATATACAAGCAAACCGAGAAAATAAGCTGTAAAGTACATTGCCCTTACAATTCCGTTATTATAACCGAGCAGCAGAATGAAAAAAACGAACGCATAAACGGCAAAAAACAGAAAATCAAGAAGAAAAGACGCCGCTTTATTTTTAAAAACAAAGCGCAAAAAGCGGAAAAAATCATAAACGATGCCCATTACAAATCCGTATATCAGAAACGCCAGCGCGTAATCAGGCACCGAAAAGCCTCTTGAAAATATTTTTCTCCTTTGAAGTTTTACTGCTATAGATAAGCGCCGTTACCTCGCCGCTGATATCAAGAATTCCGTTTGCGATATTCAGTTCCTCCACATGCAGGCCGGAGCCGCTTACACTGAGGCAGCCGTAATCCGTATAGGCGGTAACGCTTTCTTCATCAAACGCGCCGATATCGGTTACGCCTGTCAGTTTCAGACCACGCCGGTTTTCAAGGTGAAGGCTGTGGGGCTTTTTGCTGAATTTATCTTCCATATATATCACCGTTAAAATATATGAAAGGCAAAACAAAAAAATGAATCATTCAGATCTGTTTATACATTTTGGCAGCATCCTCTTTCAGAGCGTGCTCACTGACTTCCAGCACTTCGTAAACTTTGGGCACCGCGCCCATATTTACGGTTATTTTATCCCCGGTTTTCACGTCATAAGACGCGCGTTGCACTTTGCCGTTTACCTCTATTTTGCCGGCGTCGCACGCCTCGTTGGCAACCGTGCGGCGTTTGATGATTCTGGAAACTTTTAAATACTTATCAAGCCTCATAACAATACGATCCTTTACAGAATGAAACGAAAAAAAATCAGCCGCCACAAGGGCGGCATGAATTTCAGATTATTTTACGGCGTTCTTAAGAGCCGCGCCTGCCTTAAAGGAAGGAACTTTGGAAGCGGGAATGGAGATCGCTTCGCCTGTGCGCGGATTTTTACCGGTGCGGGCTGCACGGGTCTTAACCTCAAAGGTGCCGAATCCTACAAGCGCCACTTTATCACCGTCAGCAAGCGCTTCTGTTACGGAATCGATAACAGCCTTAACTGCGGCTTCAGCGTCTTTTTTAGAAAGTTCTGCTTTTGCAGCAACTGCTGCTACAAGTTCTGTTTTGTTCATTTAAATTTCCTCCGTTTTCGCCTTTTCGGCAATTTTATTCTTTGCCTCATCCCATAAGGAATCCAAAACATCAATGGATGAAGATTTCATATCTATACCGCGCTCCCCGGCAAGCCGCTCAACCAAAAGATACCGGCTGATAAACTTATCCGTTGCGGCGGTAAGGGATTCCTCGCTGTCTGCCCCGATAAATCTTGAAACATTTACACAGGAAAACAGCACATCGCCGAACTCCTCATCAATATGATCTTTTACACCTTCGGACAAGGCATTTTTCAACTCATTAATCTCCTCCAGCAGTTTTTGAAAAGCCCCTTCTGCATTGCTCCAGTCAAAACCTGCCTTGGCTGCCTTTTGCTGCACTTTCTGCGCCCGCATCAACGCGGGAAACTCACGCGGCACTTTAAGCATGGATTCACTCTGCTTTTTTATGCCTTTTGTTTTCCGTTTGACTTCATCCCATCTGTCAAGCGCTTCTGCGCTGTTTGCCGCAGAACTGCCGCCAAACACATGGGGATGCCTTTCAACCAGTTTTTGGCAAAGCTCGTTTACAACATCGTTGAAATCAAAAGAACCCTTTTCACGTTCCATCTCACAATGGAGCATGATCTGAAGCAGCACATCACCGAGTTCCTCACGAAGGCCCTGCGTATCCTTTTTATTGATCGCTTCAATCGCCTCATAAGTTTCCTCTATAAAATTCTTTTTTATGGATTCGTGAGTCTGCTTCCTATCCCAAGGGCAGCCGCCGGGTGAACGCAAAACGGTGATCAGGCGAATAAGATCTTCCATAGTATAATGATCTTTGATTTCAAAATCGACCGACACCGTATCACCCCTAATTTGATTAATTTGTTCAAATTTATAATACTATAAATTACCATTAAAAGCAAGGGTTTAAGCCGTTTTTTTACAATGTTGTAAAATTTTTAATTCTGAAAATTCCATTGTTTTTGACACTATGATCAGGAATGTTAAAATTATAACGTAAATCAGACTGGATACGACAAAAGACGTAAATCCGTTATTAAATTCGAATAAAGCATTATAAGTGAATATGGTCAAAAAATAGGATAAAATACTGCATAGAAACGGCTTGAAGAGCATTTGAGCAAAGCTGTATTTTACGCCTGCATACTTTGAAAGAATATGCAGATTACACACAAGAATGACCGCATATGCGGCAATATCGGAAAATGCCGCGCCGTAAATATTGAACCGCGCATCGGAAACAAGCAGAAAATTCAGCCCGACGCGGATGACTGCCGCAATGATAAAGGACGGAATGCTCTTTGCCGCGCACCCGATTGCCTGAACGGAAAAAACAACAGCGCCGGAAAGACAGAAAAAGAGCATGGTATAGCCGTAAAGTTTTACAAGATCAAAACAGCCGAGCACGATATCATAATTGGAGCCGCCGTACAGAATCTCCAGCAGTTCTTTTGCGTGCAGAGAAAGATAAAACCCGCCGGCAAAAGCGATGAGCGAAGTATATTTAAAAATACTGTTTATGAGCGAAGAAAGATAAACGCGCCGCCCGGATTCATACGCGGCGGTAAGCGCAGGAACGGCAGCAACGCCGAGCGCCATGGTAAAACCGGGAAACAGCATTTTCAGATCGTTGGCCGAGGAAAACAAACCGTAAATATAAGTAACGGTATCACTTTCCGCGGTATTCCCGATCTTTAGGCACTGCCGATAGGCAAACCGGAGTTCCTGCTGATCGCAAAGTGAAAGGCAATACTGGATGGACGCGTTATCCAGAAAAGACGAAAGGCTCTGAATCAGAGTAGACAAAATAATGGGCAGACTGAAAGAGAGGATCTCTTTGATCTCAGGCGAAACAGAACCTTTTACAGCCGGATAGGCAGAAGCATATTTTACCCGCACATACGCCGAACAATAGATCCAGCAGAGCAGCGCACCAACCGCTGCGCCGCCCACTGCCGCGGCAGAAGTAAAAGGATAGATACAGGAAAGCGCCTGCTGCTCAGACGAGCAGACTGTTCCGAGCACCTGACCCGTTTCCAGATAAACGGTGTAAAGCGCACCCATAACATATTTGGAAAAGAGCAGCCCGAAGATCATTTTGAAAGCTGCCTCAATGATCTGCCCCACAGAAGTGGGCACCATATTCATATGCCCTTCGGCAAACGAACGGTTCAGCGCCGCGGCGGCGGAAAAAAACACAGCGGGCGCCATAGCACAGATCGCGGGCACGCTTTTTGGCGAGGAAACCGCATTGGCATACGGCGTTGCCGCGAGGAGCATAAGCGCCGTGCCGGCCAGCCCCACACAAAAGAAGAGGATTGCGGCGCCTTTTTTTAATTTATAGACCTTTTCCGGATCTCCTTTTTCCCGGTATTTGCTGATCAAATGCGTCAGCGCGACCGGAAACGCACCCATAATAACGGCGTGAAGCGGCATATACAAATTATAGGCAGTATTAAAATAACCGCGGCCGGTGGCGCCGATAAAAGAAGTAAGCGGAATCTTATAAACAGCGCTTATGATCTTAACGATCACGGACGCCGCAAGCAGCAAAACGGCGGAATTGATATATTTTTGTTTGATATTGTTCAATAGAATCACCAAAAACAAAAAAGGCAGCGCCGGTTTTGCACTGCCTTTAAAATCTGACTGCTTTAATGATCCTGTTTTTGATCTGATCTTACATCTTGCTGTTCAGGCGTTTGTTCTTCCTTGACTTCCGAAAATTCCGCATGGATCTCACTGCCGGGATCATACGGCGCGCCGGACTTGACGGAAAGCTGAACCGCCCTGAAGAAATCCTTTGCCTGCTGCACAATCACGTCGTGCGCTTCCTTTGAAGCGGATTTCACTTCATTTTTAAATTCTTCGGCGCCTTTTTTAAGCTCTTGTGCGTCTTTATTTTTTGCTTCTTCCAGTTCGGCGGAAAGTGTTTCTGTTTTTTCCTTAAGCGCAGAGATATCGGCTACCGCGCAGGCGTATTCATTTTCATCCACCTCATTGCCGATATACGCCTCATACTGGAGCCTGCCGAATTTTTCATATGCCTTGGAAAGTTTGGATTTTGAATCCATATACTCTATTCTTTTTCTGGAAAGTTCAAGGTACATTGCGCCTTTTTTATTTAATGTTTCCGCAACGTTTTTGGTTTTGGAAAACATTTCCTCAAAATTTGTAAATTTCTGAGAACCGTTTTCAGTTTTAGCCATAATGATCACCACAGACTTCAATAAATTGAACAGCATAAATGCTGACGAAAGCCGTTTCAAAATGCGAAAGCAAATCTTGGGGCAATACAGAAAATAACAGAGCAAAACTACTTGCGGTTATCTTCTGCTGCATTTATTATATTACATTTTGAATAACAATGCAATACAAAATGTAATAAATAAAGCGTTGTTTAGGATTTCTTTATAAAAGTCGGATATTTTTTGCTTTCTGCGGAGTATTTCATCAAAATGCCCTATATATTCATATGGGTATTTATAGTTATAAATGCGCTCAATTTTTCCGTTCTGCGGATTTTTGAGCCTGGTAACAGCGCCGGCGCCAACCGCAAGCACCGTATGCGTTTCATCCATCATGAAAACATTATAAAGGCAGTCCCTGCCCGGCTTGCACCAACCGGTGTTTTCCAGATTGCCCACGGATTTGCCCTGCCGGTACATATAATACGGCCTGTAACCCGCGCCGGACAGAACCCGGCGGCTGTAATCCACCATTTGTGCGGCAAGATTTTTATCCGGCATGCCGTTTGCCGTCATAAACGCGCCTGTTTTCAGGCACAGTGTGTGCACCGTAATGTTGGAGGGTTGCAGCGCCAAAGCGGTCTGCATACTGTTTTGAAAGGAATCCAGCGTATCTTTCGGCAGCCCGGCAATAAAATCCATATTGATATCATCAAAGCCGCATTTTACGGCGGTTTCATACGCGGCAAGCGTTTGGGCAGAGGTATGCCGCCTGCCGATTGCCTGCAGTACGCTGTCCTGAAAAGTTTGGGGATTGATGCTGATTCTGCCGACTCCGGCAGCCTTGAGTGTATTGAGTTTTTCCGCCGTTACGGTATCCGGTCTGCCCGCCTCAACGGTATATTCACGCAGGCAGGAAAGATCAAAATTTTTTTCAACCGCAGAAAGCACGCGCTTTAACTGCTGCGCAGAGAGCGTGGTGGGCGTGCCGCCGCCGAAATACACGGTTTCCAGGCGGAGACCAAGCGCGGCGGCATATTTTCCCGTTTCTTCCAGTTCTTTTTCAAGCAGGGAGAGATAATCCCCAAGAAGCGGCGCCGCACGTTCAATACTATGAGAGACAAACGAACAATATGAACATCTTGTGGGGCAAAACGGGATGGAAACATAAAGCGAAAAGCTGTTGTTTTGCGAAAGGGAAATGATTTTATTTTCGCTTTCCGCCACATCACAAACAAGCGATATTTTCTCATCACTTACAAGGAACTTCTCTTTTAAGATCTTTTGGGCGTATTCTTCGGAACCTTTACGCACAAGGGAATGATAAAATTTAGCCGGGCGCACGCCGTAAAGTATGCCCCAGGGATAAGTATCACCCGTTGCCTCGGAAAGCACGCGGTAAAAAAGAACAGACAGGGTATTTTTCCTGTCTGCATCAGGAGACATCTGCACGCAGGCGCTGTGTTTTGCTCCGCACAGATCGGCAGTGACGGTAACCGTGCTGCCATTTATACCCGTATACACGATCTTGTCATCCGTTTCATTCTGCGGCATATGTGAAAACATTTTGATTTTTTCATACGGAAAAAAGATTTCCGCAAGATTTTCCGTATCATAGGAAAAATTGTGATTTTCGTTAATCAGTATCATAATTTATCTCATAAAAGGGTTATTTGCTTTTTCAAAGGCAATGGTGGAAGTGCGGTCATGGCCGGGATAGACTTTGAGCGAATCCTCAAGCGTGGCAAGGCGCTTTAAGCTCTGCATGATCTCCTTGGACGATCCGCCGGGAAAATCCGTTCTGCCGCAGGAGCAGAAAAACAGCGTATCCCCGGTAAAGATGCAGTCCTTCAGCAGATAACACGCGCCGCCTTTGGTGTGGCCGGGCGTGGCAAGAACTTTGATCTGCGTTTCTCCCAGCATAAGGGACGAGCCCTCCGAAACGGTAAGATCCGGTGTGATTTTATCCTGCTTTATACCGAAAAATGCGGAAAGGCTGGCTTTGCCTGAGGAGAGCATTGACGCGTCTTGCGCGCTGATCACCACTTTGGCGCCGTAATCCCGACTGATCGCGGCAACGCCGCCGATATGGTCAAAATGGCCGTGCGTGAGCAGAATATATTCCAGTTTTGCGCTGCCTATAAAATCACGCATTTCCTTTGAATCATCGGTGCAGTCCACCAAAGCGCTCAAACCGCTTGCCTGATCCGTGATAAGATAACAATTGTTGCCGAGTTCGCCGAGCGTTATGGATTTAATTTGCGTCATAAAAGATTCCTTTCGGTCTGTCTGATTTAAAGTATAAAATGTGTTATTTCAGTTCGCGGCTATCCAGAAGGATCGTAACGGGGCCGTCGTTTAAAAGCTCTACTTTCATATCGGCGCCGAAAACGCCGGTATCCACATGTGAAATGCCGTTATTTTTTAATTGGGAAACAAAATATTCATAGAGTTTTTCTGCCTCCTGCGGCGGGGCGGACGGCGTAAAACTCGGCCGCCTGCCGTGCGTGCAGTCCGCGCACAGCGTAAACTGGGAGACAACAAGCATCTCTGCGCCGGTATCCAGCGCAGAGAGATTCATTTTGCCGTTTTCATCCTCAAAGATGCGCAGATGAACGGTTTTGTTCACCAGCTTATCCGCCTCTTTTTCCTCATCGCCCGCCATAACGCCAAGCAGGATCAGAAAGCCGTTTTTACAAGAGCCGACGGTTTTGCCGCCCACCTTTACGCTTGCGTGAGAAACACGCTGTATAACTTCTTTCAAAGCGATTCACCGCCTTTTAAACATTGGTTCTTTCAATATGGTAAACGCCGTCTATCTTTCGGATGATCCGAACGATATTATCCAGGTGCTCTTTGCTGCTTACGGCAACCGTTAGCGTGGTAAGGCAGTTACCGTCATGGATCGGGCGGGCGTTTATGGAATGTATCTTCACATGCATATTCATCAGGGTGCTCGTTATATCGAGAACGATACCATCCCTGTCGATCGCGTAAACATCAAGGGTAGACTGCGTTTCGATCTTAACGCTGTCGTCCCAATGGGCTTTGAGCCATCTTTCCGGCTCCGCGCAGTGCGCAAGATCACGCGGGACGTTTACGCAGTTTCTTCTGTGAATGGAAAGTCCGTGCCCTCTGGTTATAAAGCCGATGATTTCCTCACCGGGCAGCGGATTGCAGCAACGCGCCATTTTGATCAGGCAGTTATCGATTCCCTCCACGATCACACCGTTTGAGGACGCATTTCTGCGCGGGCGATCCAGCACGTTTGTGCCGTGGGGCTTTTCCGCCTCTTTTTCTTTCCAGTTTTTATTATACTCGTCCTTAATTCCGGGCATAAGGCGGTTGATCTGAATGCCGCCGTAACCCACCGCGGCATAAAATTCATCCACCTGCGCAAAATGCTGCTTTTCCGAGATTCGTTTGATGAACTCATCATATTTCGTGCCGCTGAGGCCGATCATGTTGCGGCGCAGTTCCCGCTTAACGGCAGTTTTGCCCTCTTCAATATTTTCCTCGCGCCGCTCCTTTTTGAACCAAGAGCGGATCTTGCTTCTTGCCTCGCCTGTTTTTACGATGGAAAGCCAATCCCGGCTTGGGCCTTTGCCCTGCTGATTCGTAGTCAGGATCTCGATTCGCTCGCCGGTCTTGATCTTATAATCCAAAGGAACGATGCGCCCGTCCACCTTGGCGCCGATCATTTTGTTGCCGACCGCGGAATGGATGGCATACGCGAAATCAATAACGGTGGAGCCGGTTGGAAGGCTCTTGATATCCCCTTTTGGAGTAAAGACATACACTTCCTCCACGGAAAGATCGCCTTTTATGCTGGCAACAAGATCCTCTGCCGTATCGGTAGACTCTCCCGTTTCGATCATTCTGTGGATCCAGGAGAGTTTTTCATCCATATCATCCTTGCCGCCCTTGCCGAGCTTATATTTCCAGTGTGCGGCAATACCGTACTCCGCCGTGCGGTGCATTTCCCAGGTGCGGATCTGGATCTCAAACGGGATGCCGTCTTTGGAAAGCACGGTGGTGTGCAGAGACTGATACATATTGGGCTTGGGTGTGGAGATATAATCCTTGAATCTGCCGGGAATGGGCTTAAACATATCATGCACGATGCCAAGGGCATTATAGCAGTCGATCATCGTATCCACAATGATCCTTACAGCGTAGATATCGTAGATCTCTTCAAAGGATTTGCCTTTGATATAAACTTTTCGGAAAATGCCGTGAACGGATTTCACGCGCGAGGTGATCGTTGCGTTTTTGATCAGCGGCGTAATGCGTTCCTGAATCTGCGCTTTGATATCGTTTAAAAAGCGTTCGCCCTCTTCCTTTTTCATAGAGAGGTTATTTTCGATCTCCTTATAAGCAATCGGATCCAGATAACGCACGGAAAGATCTTCAAGTTCATCCTTGATGGCCCGAATACCGAGGCGGTGGGCTATGGGCGCGTAGATCTCCAGCGTTTCCAGGCTTTTTTCCCGCTGTTTATAATCCGGCCAGAATTTCGCAGTGCGCATATTATGAAGCCGGTCCGCCAGTTTTATAATGATAACGCGCACATCTTTATTCATGGCGATGAACATTTTTCGGATATTTTCCGCCTGCACTTCCTCTCTGGTGGAAAGCGGGATCTTACCGAGTTTAGTAACGCCGTCCACGAGCAGAGCGACCTCGTCACCAAAATGCTCTTTAATAAAATCGATGCTCACCTTTGTATCCTCCACCACATCGTGCAGCAGGGCGGAAATGATACACTCGTTATCCATACCGAAATTCAGAAGGATCTGCGCAACGGCGACCGGGTGCATGATATAAGGCTCGCCGGAGCGGCGTTTTTGATTCTGGTGCGCCTCTTTGGCGATATCATATGCCTGTTTGATTTTTTCGGAATCATACTGCGGATTTTGCTTTACCTTTTCAAAAAAAGCGGCAAAGCCGTCGTCAAAATCGCTCAATATTCAATCTTCCTTTCAGGTATTTAATGGTTTTGGTATCGGCAAGATCCACCTTGCCGGAAGTTTCACACAATTTGATCTCTCCGTTTTCAAACGAGATCAGCGAACTTTCATAAAACGCTTTAAGCGCAAACATCATCTGGCCGTATGTTGCCCCGCTCAGGGAAAAATAGAGGCTGTCCGCATCGGTGTAGATCTGCTTTCTTTTACGGATCGCCTTATATACGGCGGCGCAGACATCATGATCAGGATAGACGCTTTCCGCATTATTTTTTCCTGCAAGAAAAAGTTCATACTCTTCTTTTTGTGCAAAATAAGCGTCTTCATCCATACCGTGTTTTCGGATATCCACCGCCTGAACGGACAGATATTCGCGGCCGTTATACGGATTGACGCCGATCTTGACGGCGGCGTCTATCTTTTCCCCGGGAATATAGGGAAACTTTTCAGCCGGCGTGCCGAATTGGACGATGCGTATTTTTTTGCCTTTCTTTTCACACTCCAGACGGATATGTTTGCCGTTGCCGATAGATCTTATATCCGTCAGGGTCAAATTCATCAGTGCGAATACGGCGCGTTTATTTCCCTCGCCGTAAGGCTCCAGCACGTTTAACGCTTTTGCAAGATCCACGCTTAAATAAAGCGGAGAGATCTTAAAATCTATACCCACCGTCTGCACCGGCATGACGGGGTATTTTTCTGCCGCGAACACATTGATCCGGTTTCTGAACAGATCAATATCCGCCGCGTTCAGGCTCAGCCCGGCGGCGCCGGGGTGCCCGCCGAAATGCGAAAGCAGATCCGAACAGGCACAAACCGCTTCAAATATATTAAAGCCGCTGATGCTGCGGGCAGAACCACGGGCGTTCTCCTCGTCATCCACGCCGATGATCACGGCCGGTTTTTCATATTTTTCCGTGATCCGTGACGCAACGATTCCCACAACGCCCTGATGATAACCTTTGCCGGCAACCACAATGACCCGCTTTTTGGCAAGCGCAGGTTCTTCGGAAAGCTGCCGGATCACATCCTCATAGATCTCCTGCTCGATCTCCTGACGGTGCGTATTATTTATATTTAACTGTTCAGCCGTAAAATCCGCTTTTTGCGGATCGGAACAAACAAGCAGTTCCACCGCTTTCGCAGCGTGTTCCATTCTGCCGGTTGCGTTGATCCTGGGGCAGACGGAAAAAGCGATATCCGAGGAAGCGATCTCTTTTTTGGAGAGACCGGCAGCCTTTAACAGCGCCGCTATGCCCGGGCGGGGCGCGTCCTGAATACGCCGGATTCCCGTTTTTACAATACTTCTGTTTTCATCCGTAAGCGGCATAATATCCGCAATGGTGCCGATTGCCGCCAGATCGGCATATTGGTAAAGGATATCATCCGTATCGCCGTAAAGCGCCGCCGCAAGCTTGAATGCCACGCCAACACCTGCAAGATCGGTAAAGGCGAGTTCGCCGTCCTGAAGATGCGGATTGACGATTGCCTGCGCCCGCGGCAGAGTATCCGGGATCTGATGATGATCCGTAATCACAAGTTCCATGCCGAGAGAATAGGCATATTCCGCCTCAGCAACGGCGCTGATGCCGTTATCCACCGTAACGATCAGGCGTGTGCCGCTTTCCGCAATTTTTTTCAGCGCCCCTTGATTCAGCCCGTAGCCTTCCGTTTCTCTGGACGGGATATAATAATCCACCTCGGCGCCCATATCGCGCAAAAGGGAATACAAAAGCGCGGTTGCCGTAACACCGTCGCAGTCATAATCCCCGTAAACGGTGATTTTCTCGCCAAGGGAAACCGCCTGTTCAATTCTGTCCACCGCGCTGTCCATACCGGATAATTCAAAAGGATCCGAAATACGAACGGAAGAGGAAATGAATTCAGAAACTTTCAGTTCGTCATCAAATCCCCTTGCAACCAGAAGGTACGCCACAAAGGCGTCCATATTAAATTTTTCGCTGATGGCGGAGGCCTTTTCCTTATCCGCATTTGCAATCAACCATTTTTTATGCGCCATTACGAATTTTTATCCACCACATGAAACGTTTTTAAATTGGAGCGTTTCTCCGCTCTTTTCTGAAGTTCTTTTTCAATATCTTCCGGCGTAATGCCCTGATATGCCATCATGACCAGAACGTGATAAAGCAGATCCGAGATCTCATAGACCGTTTCCTTTTTATCGTTATTTTTTGCCGCGATCACGGTCTCTGTGCACTCTTCGCCAACTTTTTTCAGGATCTTATCTATCCCCTGCTCAAAAAGATAGGCGGTATAGGAGCCTTCTGCTTTTTCATTTTTTCTGTCTATAATGACCTGATACTCATTTTTGATATAATCCATTTTGATCACCTGAATAAAAAAAGTTTTTATGATTTTCCCTGACCGAAAACTTTAATCTTTTTAAAAAAACAGCTGTGACTGCCGGTGTGGCAGGCTGCGCCGGTCTGAATAACCTCGATCAGGAGGGTATCATCATCACAATCGCCGTATATGGAAACGATCTTTTGAAGATGACCGCTTGTGGCGCCCTTATTCCAAAGCTCCTGCCTGCTTCTGGACCAAAACCAAGTATAGCCGGTTTCCAGCGTTTTTTTCAGGGATTCCCTGTTCATATAAGCAAGCATAAGCACCTGCCCCGTGCCGTGTTCCTGAATCACGGCGGGGATGAGATCGGATTTTTGAAAATATTTTTCAAGATCATTCTGCATTTGCCGCCACCTCCAAAGCCTGTTTCAGATCAAGGCTGCCGCTGTAGATACTTTTTCCGCAGATCGCGCCGTAAAGCCCGAGCGACTGAAGCGCCTTTATATCCTTTATATCGGTAATGCCGCCGGAGGCGATGATATCGCACGAAACGGCATGGTTGATCTCTTCTAACTGTTTCAGATTGGGGCCGGTTAACGTGCCGTCCTTAGAAATATCCGTAAAAATAATCGTCTGAACACCGCACTGCTCCATGCTTTTTGCAAGATCGGTAAAATAGACGTCTGAAGTCTGCGTCCATCCCTCCGCCGCGGCGTAGCCGTTTTTAGCGTCTATGCCGACTGCGATCCTGCCCCCAAACCGGGCAACCGCGGTTTTCACAAGATCCGGCTGTTGGAGCGCGGCGGAACCGAGAATCACTCGTTCGATTCCGGAAGAAAGATAAAATTCTATATCCCGCATGCTGCGAATACCGCCGCCGAGTTCCACTTTGAGGGAAGTGTTTTGGGCAACGCTTAAAAACACTTCAGCATTTACGCGCTTTTTCTGAAGGGAGCCGTCCAGATCCACCATATGGATCCATTCGGCGCCGTCTTTTTCAAAACCGAGCGCCGTTTCAAGAGCGCCGTTCGCAACCTGATGCGCGGTAGAAAAATCACCTTTATAAAGCCTTACGGGCTTACCGCCCATAATATCCACAGCAGGTAAAATAACCATTATAAAACTCCTTTGGTAGAGAGAACGCCTTTGCCGTTTTCAGCAGCCGCCATGCTGAGGGCATGGCCGAACGCTTTGAAAAGCGCCTCTATAATATGATGGGAATTGCTGCCGTAGATCTCATTGAGGTGCAGCGTGATCCCGGCGTTTACGGCAACAGCGCGGAAAAATTCCACCGTGCAGCAGGTTTCATAATCGCCGCACTTTTCCTCTGCAAAATCCGCGTTAAACACCAGAAACGGCCGGTTGGAAATATCCAGCGCGCAATGCGCAAGCGCCTCATCCATAGGGATATAAAAGGAACCGTAGCGGTTAATACCGCTCATATCGCCGAGCGACTGCTTGATTGCCGTTCCGAGAGCGATGCCCGTATCCTCCACAGTGTGATGGGTATCCACATCCAGATCGCCCTTCACCGCAAGCACAAGACCGAACCCGCCATGCACCGCAAACGCGGTGAGCATATGATCAAAAAAGCCGATTCCGGTGCTGACGCTGACATCGCCGCCGTCCGGCGAAAAGGAAAGCTGAATATCCGTTTCCTTTGTTTTTCTGTTTACCTGCGCACTTCTCATATTTGCCCTCCGATTTCAATTGGATCTGCGAAACAGATCTTTCCGTTTTGCGGCGTTTTTTGCTTTGCGTGACGCCGTTTCTTCTTTATCCGCAATAATACGGAACACATCGCCCTCCACAGCGCTGCAAAAAATACACAGCGGCGCATTTACGGTTTTGCCGTTTTCCAGTTCCAGCACGGCGATGTCATTTTCTATTCTGTTGATGATTACTTTCATTTTATTCAGGATCGCATATCCCGCACGGGGTATACCCTTTCTTTTCCAGTTCTGAAACGGATTCAGACGTATATTCTTTATTGCTGTCTGCCATGGACGAAACAGCGGAACAATCCGGCATGTGGATCTTTTTGGAAGACGTGTTCAGCACATACATATACTGCGCGTCCTTTTGTGCGCCGCTTTCCGCCGCACCGGTCATCTGTGTAAAAGCCGCGTCTTCCTCCCCTGTTGTTTCGCTGACAGCATCTGAAGAATCGGCAACGGATACTGCCGTGCCGTCTGAGCGGATCACAATATTGCCAAGAAGATCCGTGCGCAACACCTGCGCGCCTGCATTCTGCCAGCGTGCAACAACATCTGCGTTTGGATGACCGTAGGCATTCTCCGCGCCGACCTCGATCACAGCGTACTGCGGAGAAACGCGGTTTACAAAGCCTTGGGATGAGGAAGTATCCGAGCCGTGGTGCCCGACCTTAACAACATCTGCCGAAACGTCTGCCGTGATCTCCTGTTCTGAAACTTCTTCCGCATCACCCATAAAGAGAAAAGAAACCTCACCATACGTGAGTTTCAGCACTGCCGAAGCATTGTTCAGATCATCGGGATCCGGTGAACAAGGCGCAAGGAACTGCGCGGTCACTTCCCCATCCGCAATCACGCTGACGGACTGCGCCGCCTGACTGACGGTGCAGCCCTCTGCATCCACTTTGTCCAGAAAAGAACTGTATATAGCGGAGGAAGAGTCGGCGTCCGGCATATAAACATTTAAAACATCAAACGTATCCAGCACTTCGGGCAGCCCGCCGATATGATCCGAATGGGGGTGCGTTGCCACAAGATACGTGATCTCGCTGTAACCGAGCGACGAAATATAATCCGATACCGTTTTGCCGTATTCCTGCTCACCTGCGTCGATCAGCATGGTTTCTCCGCCGGGGAGTTCTATAAATTCACTGTCTCCCTGCCCCACATCCAAAAAGTGAACGGCAAGTTCGCCGTCTTTTGCTTTTTGCTGTGAAACCGGCGCGGAAGTGGAATCTGCCGGAACAGAACAGGCGCAGAGCAATGCCATAAGCAGCGCAGAGCAAACAGCAGCCAGCCTTTTAAATTTCATCATGATCAAAACCGAACTTTAATACTGTTTGCGTGTGCGGTAAGGCCTTCCGTTTCCGCAAGCGTGATAATATCATCCTTTGCCTTTTCAAGTTCCGGCTGCGTATAATAAATGAAAGAGGATTTCTTAATAAAACTATCCACTGAAAGCGGGCTGAAAAATCTTGCCGTGCCGCTTGTGGGCAAAACGTGATTCGGGCCGGCAAAATAATCGCCGAGCGGTTCGGGCGACCAGTTGCCGAGGAACACGGAGCCTGCGTTATCGATCATGCCGATATATTTTAACGGCTCTTCCACGCACATTTCAAGGTGTTCCGGCGCAAGCTCATTGGCAAATTTGATTGCCTGCTCCATCGTTTCGCAAACGATGATCTCGCCGTAATCCTCCAGGGAGCGCTCAATGATCTCCTGCCTTTCCAGAAATTTGATCTGCCTTTCGATCTCTTTTACCGTTGCGCGGGCGATCGTTTCCGAGGTGGTGAGCAGAATGGCAGACGCCATTTTATCATGCTCTGCCTGGCTCATCAGATCCGCCGCAAGGAAAGACGGCTTGGCGGTCTTATCCGCAACGATCAGGATCTCTGACGGGCCGGCAACCATATCAATATCCACTACGCCGTAAAGAAGCCTTTTGGCGGTTGCCACAAAGATATTGCCGGGGCCAACGATCTTATCCACCTTGGGGATCTTTTCCGTGCCGTAAGCAAGCGCGGCAACTGCCTGCGCCCCGCCGCATAGAAAGACTTTATCCACCCCTGCAATTGCGGCGGCAGCCATAATATAGGGATTCGGATTGCCTTCTGCGCCGGGCGGTGTAACCATAAGAATTTCCTTAACGCCGGCAATCTTTGCCGGAACGGCATTCATCAGCACCGAACTCGGATAAGCCGCCGTGCCGCCGGGCACATAGATGCCGACCCGGTTCAGCCCCCTTATACGCTGCCCCATGATCACGCCGTTTTCCTCTGTTGTAAGCCAGCTTTGCTGCGCCTGCCTCTGATGAAAGCGCTGAATATTATCCTTGGCTCGGGTAATGGCGTTTATAAAATCTTCTTCCACAACATCAAGATACTGCTGAAGTTCTTCTTTTTCAATAACGGTTTTCTTGGGAACACTGCCGTCAAAGCGGGAAGTATATTCGCGCACTGCGGCATCGCCGCCCTCTTTTACGCCGTTCAGGATAGAAGTTACGATCTCCACGATCTTGGGATCGGTCTCGCCGCTTCTTTTTTTCAGATTTTCCACGATGGCGTATTCGGTTTTTCCGTTTGCTTTTGTGATTTTCATTCAAAGACCTCTTTTACACTTTACTTGCAAGTTCCAGATCAGAAAGAAAAGATTCAATCTCCTGCTTTCTGAGTTTCATGGATGCCATATTCACGATAACCCTTGCGGAGATCGGCAAAATCTCCTCCACCACCTCAAGACCGTTTTCCTTGAGCGTGGAGCCGGTTTCCACAATATCCACAATACCGTCCGCAAGGCCGAGCAGGGGCGCGAGTTCCACGCTGCCCTCTATTTTGATCACATCCACATCCATACCCTTGGAGCGGAAAAATTCCTTTGCCACCTTGGGGTATTTTGACGCGACTGTTTTTCTGGAATAGCCGCTGAAAAAATCTTTCCCTTTGGGGCAGGCAAGTGCGAAACGGCATTTTCCGATATGAAGATCCATCACTTCATAAAAGGAACTGCCGTGCTCAACAATCGTATCCTTGCCAACGATACCGATATCACACACGCCGTGTTCAACATAGGTGATCACATCCGGCGCCTTGGAGAGCACCGCCTCATAGCCGTCCACCGGGAGAATCAGGCGCCTGCCCTTATTTTCAAGCTGAGAAGTATCCAGCCCCATTTTCTGAAACAGTTTTACGCTGGATTTTTCCAGCCTGCCTTTGGTGAGCGCGATCCGAATAGGGCGCTCCACATTGATGACTTCATGCATTACATCAAACAGGGCGTTTATATCCACAGCAAAACCGATTGCCGGCGCATCCAGCCCGAACTTGCCGATCAGATTATCATATCTGCCGCCGGAGAGCACCGAAACGCCGGAGCCCTCGGCATAGCCCCTGAAAATGATGCCTGTATAATAATTTGTGCGGTTTACAAGGCCAAGATCGATCATAATATGATCCTGATGGCCGAGCGCGCAGAGTTTCTGATAAATATTTCCGAGGTAATCCAGCGCCGTGTCCGACTTTTCGGAGGAATACAGCCGCTTTGCCTGCTCCAGCACCTCTGCGCCGCCGAAAAGGCGCGGCAGCCTGCGCAGCACTCTGGTCTGCACCGTATCGCCTATGGAGGCGAGCAAGTCGCTGAGCGCGGCAAAATTTTTGCTTTCCGTTAAAGAGCAGATCTCTGCCTTTTGAGCGGGATCTATATCCATATCATCCAGAATGGCATTGAAGAAACCGGCGTGCCCGATCTCCAGAGAATAGGAATTCAGATGCGCGCGCCCGAGCGCTTCCAGCGCCATGGTAAGGACTTCCATATCCGCGTTTTCAGATCCGTCTCCGATCAGTTCTATACCGCTCTGGGGGATCTCATCCGTTCTGCCGGCATATGCCTTATTGCGTGTAAACACATTTTGATTATAATAAAGGCGCACCGGGAAATCCGAACGGCTGAGCCTGGTTGCCACCAAACGCGCGATCGGCATGGTATTATCCGGGCGCAGGACAGTTGTTCTGCCGTAAGCGTCCGTTAATTTATACATAATATCCGATTCCATGCCGCTGTCGTTTTCAAACACGTCTATATACTCAATGGCAGGGGTAATGACCTTGCGGTACTTTTTTTCCTTAAAAAGATCCGAAAGGGCGGTTTCTATCTTTTTTCTGTCGTCGCACTCCTCAAACAGCAGATCCCTGCTGCCCTGAGGTGTTACCTTTGCATAATTCTTCATCCGTATACTCCGTATAATAACTTTAGCGTGTTAACGCTTTAATATGCTACCATATTAAATTATACTTGTCAACTAAAAGCCGAAAAGCGAGATCTGATTACTATCCGGCAGATCACCGAGCGCGCCGCATTTTCTGAGCGAATCCACAACGCTCTGCCCGATCCCCGCGCGCGCCATAAGATCATCGCACGAAATGAAATCGCCGTTTCCGTCATTGACGGCGGCAACGATCTGCTTGGCAGCGTTTACGCCGATGCCGTCTATTGCAGTAAACGGAAGACGTATCTTTCCGTTCTCTATTTTATAGACACGCCAATCCGATTTATAAAGATCGACCGGCAGAAATTCCACGCCGCGGCACAGCATCTCAATAACGATCTGAAGGATAACATAGGTATCGCTTTCTTTCTGTGTGATCGTGCCATTATTTTTATGCGCTTTGATCTCTTCCATTCTGGCCTTTACGGCGTTTTTACCGGCGACCGCGGCAACAGCATCCAGATCGCCTCCGCGAACGGTAAAGAAAGCGCTGTAATATTCAACGGGATAATAGATCTTATACCAGCCGAGGCGCAGAGCGGCAATAACATACGCCGCGGCGTGCGCCTTGGGGAACATGTATTTGATCTTATAGCAGGAATCAATATACCACTGCTCCACGCCGATCTCACGCATTCGTTCCTCATACGGCGGCAATTCTTTGGGCGCCTTGCCCTTTCGGGTATATTCCATGATCTTAAAGCAGTCTTTCTTGGAAAGCGGCGACGGCTTACCCGTTTTTTGCTCATATGCTTCTGCCTTATGGATCAGATAGGTCATAATACCGTCTCGGCAGCCGATGACTTCAGAGATCGTGCAGGTGCCGTTATAGATCAGTTCCTGCGCGTTGCCGAGCCAAACATCCGTTCCGTGCGACAGGCCGGAGATCTGTAGCAGATCTGAAAACGTTTTAGGCTTTGCCTCCACCAGCATGCCGATAACGAACGGCGTGCCCATTTCCGGAATGGAAAGCGTGCTTGTGGGGCAGTCGATATCTTCCGGAGAAACGCCGATCGGCTCTGTGGAAGTGATCATCTGATACAGTTTCGGATCGCATATATCCACATCCATAACGGGAATACCGGTTGCGTCTTCTATAAACTTATAAAGCGTGGGCACATCGTGGCCGAGTTCATCCAGTTTCAGCAGCGTATCATGAAGCGCATTTTTGAAATCGAAATGCGTGGTGAGCGTGCCTTTGGACGCGTCGTCAGACGGATACTGAACCGGGGTGAAATCCTCCACCTCATATTCTTCCGGAACAACGACCATGCCGCCGGGATGCTGACCGGTTGTGCGCTTGATACCCGTGCAGCCCACGGTAAGCCTGTCCTCCTCCGCTCTGGGGACTTTCAGCCCGCGCTCTTCAAGATATTTTTTTACATAGCCGTAAGCGGTTTTATCCGCAACGGTAGACATGGTGCCCGCCTTGAAAACATGGGATTTGCCGAAAAGTTCTTCCGTAAACCGGTGAGACTGAGACTGAAAATCGCCGCTGAAATTCAGGTCGATATCCGGCTCTTTATCGCCGTCAAACCCAAGGAAAGTTTCAAACGGGATCTCATGGCCGTCCCTGTCCATCGGTTCGCCGCAGACGGGGCAGTTTTTCGGCGGCAGATCAAAGCCTGAGCCGACGGAACCGTCCGTGACAAATTCACTGTGTTTGCACTTGGGGCAAACATAATGCGGCGGCAGCGGATTTACTTCTGAAATGCCGCCCAGATGGGCAACAAGAGAGGAACCTACGGATCCTCTGGAACCCACAAGATAGCCGTGCTCCTCTGAATTTTTAACAAGCCTTTTGGCAATAACATATAGCACGGCATAGCCGTGTTTAATAATGGAATCCAGTTCTTTCTGGAGCCTTGGGCCGACTTCTTCCGGTACGGGATCGCCGTATTTTTCCTTTGCGTTTTTCCAGCAGGTCTCGGTAAGTTCCTCTTCAGCGCCGTCAATATGCGGCTGGAACGTACCGGGCGGGATCGGAACCACATCATCATCAATCAAATCCGCGATCTTATTGGGATTATAAATTACAAATTCCTTTGCGCGATCCCCTGCCCATTCAAAATCTTTTAGCATTTCCTCTGTTGTTTTGAAGTAGAGGGGCGCCTGCTGGTCTGCATCGTCAAACCCTTTGGACGCCATGATGATGGCTCTGAATTTTGCATCGTGCTCATCCAAAAAATGCACGTCGCCCGTTGCAACGGTCATTTTACCGAGTCTGTCCGCACAAGCAACGATGCGTTTATTGATATTGATCAGATCTTCTTGCGTTCTGACACGCCAATACACGTTTTTACGCTCTTCACCTTTTTTGGTGAGCACATATTCCTCATTGCTGGTTCGGAGCATAAATTCATTGTTGCCGTTCGGCTGTATTTCAAGATAATCATAAAAAGAGGCGATCTCGTCCAGTTCCTCATCCGTTGCGCCGTTCAGGATTGCCTGATACACTTCGCCCTGTTCACAGGCGGAGCCGATCACGATCCCGTTTCGGTGTTGCCTCAAAATTGACTTTGGAATCAGCGGACGGTTTTTATAATATTTAACATTGCTGGCGGAAATATGCTTGTAAAGCACCTTTCTGCCCTCCAGATTCTTAATCAGGAAAATAATATGGTTGCGCTTGAAATCGCGCGTTTTCATATGCATGAAATCCGGGTATTTTTCATCGTCAACCAAATACCCTTCCATGCCGCAGATCAGCTTGATTCCGGCACTTTTTGCCGCCTTGCTTGCCTCCGGCAGCGCCTGAACAACGCCGTGATCCGTTACGGCGATCGCCTTATGCCCCCACTTGGCGGCTCTGTTTACAAGCGCTGTAGGTGAGGAAATACCGTCCATAGCGGAAAGCGAGGTGTGCAGGTGAAGTTCCACTCGTTTTTCCGGGGCATTATCCTCTTTTTCCGCCTTTAAGACGGAAGCAATACCATCCGGCAGGATCAGATATTCATTGGTGTATTTATCCAGTTGATAACGGCCGGTTACCATAACCGTTTTTGCCGAGGATAACCTGTTTACAATTGCATCGATCACACTGTTGGAATCAAACATCTTGCAGGTGACGGAAGACGTATAATCGGTGATATCAAAGGTAAAGATCTTGTTGCCGCCGCGCCTTGTTTCCTTAGCCTCGTGCTTGAGCACATCGCCCCAAACGGTAACAACGCCGTCATCAATACGGATATCGGCAATATTTTTGGGTGTTTCCTTAATATTTTTGCCGTATATATTCTTTTTTGTATCTATGTAAACAGGCAGATCGCCCAGCCTTTTATGCTGCACGTTCTTTTCCTGCTCTTTTTTCTCCTGTTCTTTATCCGTGCGCAGTTTTTCGTAAGCCTTTTTAACTTCTTTTTCTATATCATAACTTTCCGTTTCCACCAGTTGGATCTTAAGATCAAGGCCGAAAAGATCAAAGATCACGCTTTCGATCTCCTCGTTTACCTTTTGCGCCAACAGAATCTCCCGCCCGCCTTTTTTGAGCTTCACGGTAAGCATATTGCCGTCATACTCCGTTTCGGCGCCGTCAAAAAAGCCGTTTGCCGCAGGATTGCCGCGCTTTACGAATTCCACAATACTTGGCAGATAGGACGGCTCAAACCGTTCGCTTACATACCTGGGCTTCAGAGATACTTTTTCAAGACCCATATTCTTTTTAATGCTCTCTTCCGCCGATTTGAACACGGAATAATCCACAAGCTCATTAAGGGCGAGAACAACGGTCAGTTCCCTTTCCGCGCGTTTTACGGCAAAGCGCCTGATCACACCGGCGCCAAGAGTGGAAAGCTGAAAATCACTTACATAATCCGAAAAATAATCCTGAAACAAATTCATTATAACTTATCTATCTCTTTCATCAGTTCATCTAAAAGTTCATTTTCGGGGACTTTTCTGAGGATCTCTCCTTTTTTAAACAGCAGACCGCAGCCGTCCCCGCCGGCGATACCGATATCCGCCTCGCGCGCTTCGCCGGGGCCGTTTACAATGCAGCCCATGACTGCCACTTTGATCGGCTTTTTACAGTCCCGAAGCCGTTCCTCCACCTGTTTTGCAAGGCCGATCAAATCGATCTTGGTTCTGCCGCAGGTGGGGCAGGAGATCAGATAGGGGCAGTCTTTTTTCAGACCGATCGCCTTTAAAATATCAAATGCCGCAAACACCTCTTTCACGGGCGTATCCGAAAGGCTGACCCGGATCGTATCTCCGATGCCGCGTGTGAGCAGGGAGCCGATACCGATAGCGGATTTGATGATGCCCATGCGCTCCGTGCCCGCCTCCGTTACACCAAGATGGAGCGGATAAATGCACTGCTCGGCAGCGAGTTCGTAGGCGGCGATCATCGTATTAACATCTGAAGATTTTATGGAGATCACAATATCCGTAAAATCAAATTTTTCAAGCAGAGACGCGTGATAAAGCGCGGATTCCACCATTGCCTGCGGCGTGGGAGCGCCGTATTTGGCAAGGATATGCTTTTCAAGGGAACCGCTGTTTACGCCGATTCGGATGGGAATCTGCTTTGCACGGCAAACATCGGCAACGGCTTTGACCCTGGATTCATCACCGATATTGCCGGGGTTGATTCTCAGCTTCGCCGCTCCGGCGTCAACCGCGGCGATGGCAAGGCGATAGTCGAAATGGATGTCGGCGATGATGGGAACCGGAGAGGCGTCGCATATCGCTTTGAAGCTATCGATGGCGGCGCGGTTGGGAAGCGTGACGCGAACGACGTCGCAGCCTCCGTCGGCGAGTGCGCGAATCTGGTCGAGCGTGGCCTCGGTATCTAAGGTAGGCGTACAGGTCATCGACTGGACGACCACAGGCGCTCCCCCACCGATCTGCACCGATCCGACCATGACCGGGCGTGTAAGCTCACGCGGAAGCGACGTAGGCATACTCGAAGCCTCCCTGCTACAGAATGAACCGAATGATGTCGTTGCGAAGGACGAAGACGAAGAGCGCGAGGAACAAAGCGACGCCCACATAAGAGATCGCGGACTGCACGTTCAAAGGAACCTCGCGCCTCGTGACCGCCTGGATGATCTCGATGATGAGCTTGCCGCCATCGAGCGGGGGAATGGGTAAGAGATTCATCAAGCCGAGCGAGAACGATATCAGGGCGGCGAGCATGAGGAATGTCGCGGGGCCTTGCGCTGCGGCTT
>ENA-ORVG01000028-ORVG01000028.1-human-gut-metagenome-genome-assembly--contig:-NODE-28-length-171819-cov-29.058039_pt1 | contig 171819 bp, 183 predicted proteins | sample MGYA00242091_ERZ509233 | MGnify/ENA primary metagenome ERZ509233 (study PRJEB26280, sample SAMEA2338840) | human gut metagenome | biome: human gut; feature: human-associated habitat; material... | reverse complement strand
TGATGTCCCGCACCAGTTCTTGAAACTTCGGACGGTCTGTGTTCTTGCCGCTGTATCCTTTGTCTGTATATTCCTTACAGTTCCCGCCTTTCAATTCGTATTTGCAAAACTCAATCTGGCTTTCAATGGAAATGCTGTCCTTTTTGTCCACCGATTGCCTTGCATAGATTGCGTCTATTCTGTTATTCATTTTGTCGCTCCTTTTCTTCAAAAAGAAACGGAGCTGCTGACAATTCTATTATACTGCCAGCAGCCCCGTAAATCAACGATGGCTTCGGAAAACCTTACGCCCCGGCTTCCTCTTTCTTCCGCTTATCGGCATATTTGCGGAACACCTCATAAAGCTGCTGTTCCAGCTCCCGGCGTTTTGCCGCTTCCTGCTCCGGCGTGAACACCGGGGAGAGATTTTCCAGCGTGATTTCCTTTCCCTGAAAAGTCACGACTTCGGTTTCTTTCTTGTATCTGATATGCTCCATAGTACCTCCGTATTTAATTTTCAAAGTGCAGTGCCGCCATGCTGCGGCGTGAAATGTTTTCTGTCATTGATCACCGTTCCCTTGTGTGTCGCTGTTGCCGTTTCAATTCTGCCAGCACCTCCGGCGGGATACGGTCTACCAGCCGCTGAATGTCTTTCAGCTCGCTTTCCAGCTTTGCCCGTTCCATCGTATCTTTCATCTTGCCTTTTTCACTGGCTTTGGCTCTGGCTTCCAACTGTTCATTTTCTGCTAAAAGGTCGTTTATTGTGACCTTATATTTTTTGAGCTGACCGGAGAAGTTCTCCATCTGCGGAAACCACTTTTTCAGCAGGGAGAGGGCTTCCTCTTTCTTCTTTCCGGCATTGAACGGGGTAATACCGTCCAGCGTGGCTTCAATGGCTCTTGCCTGTTTGGAGAGATTGACCGCCTGCTTGAACAGACGGGTGGGGATATGCTTCCTGCCTGTCTTGCTGGCACTTTCCCCACGCTCCAAGTCGGGATATTTCTCCACCATATAAGCGTGAAAATCGTCCTGCCATTTTGTGAGGTTGGCTCTATTCCCTATAATCTCCTTTGCACACAGGCGGTTGTCCTCTGTCAGCGGGACAAAGACCAAATGCAGGTGGGGCGTTTTCTCGTCCATGTGTACCACCGCCGATACGATATTTTCTTTCCCTACCCGCCCGATTAAGAAATCAGCCGCCCTCTGGAAAAATTCCTGTATCTCCTTTGGGGACTTCTTCTTGAAAAACTCCGGGCTGGCGGTAATCAGCGTATCCACAAACCGGGTGCTGTCCCTGCGGGTGCGACAGCCTGCCTGTTCAATGCGGTTTTGAATGAAGTGGTAGTACCTGTCCTCTGGCTTGACGATGTGGAAATTGTACTTGCTCCGGCTGGTGTCAATGTCGGGATTGCTGGCGTACTGTTCCTTTTGCCGTTCGTGGTGGGCTTCCAGCGGTCTTGCCGGGTTGCCCTTGTGCTTTTCAAATCGCAAAATTGCGTGTTGTGCCATGAAACTCCTTTCCCCATTCCATTCCTTTCCGGGACTTTTCCACAGGAAAATCCCGCAGAAAATATCTCGGATAGGATAGGAATGGATAAGATATAAATAAAATCGTTTTAATCTCTGTATTTCTATATACCGTCCGGTTTCCGTACTTCAAGAGGATTGATTATCGTACTTGCCGGGTACGGTTTTCAGCCCTCCGGCGTTCCAAAACAGGATTTCTTGAAGTCGGTATTTGAAACCGCTTCATAGGATTTTGGGTAAATACAGTTGGGTTTTCCACAGCCCTGTTTCTTAATCTCAATCAACTCCGCATATTGCAGTTCCCGCAGGGTGTTGACCGCTTTCTGCCGTCCGCAGTGGAGCAGCTCCACTACCTCGTTGATGGGATAGTAGAGGTAAATGCGCCCATATTCATCTGCCCAGCCGTTTTTCCGGGACAGGTCTGTCCGGCGCAGGATAAAGGCATACAGTACCTTTGCTTCGTTGGACAGGGGTGTGAATGTGGGGGCTTCAAAAAGGAAATTAGGAAGCCGGGTAAAGCTGACCGCCTTTTCCGGCTGATGGATATAAATGGTGTTTGTCATATCGTGTTTGTGGACGGTTAGAAGCCTGTTTCCGGGGGCAGACGGTAGTTTCTATTGCCTGCTCCTGTTCTGTGCTTGCAAAGCCTTGTAAATCAAGGACTTTTCAGCTCCTAACTGTCCACACAAGACCTCCTTTTCCGTTCACTTTCTGTTTTCTGCCGCCTGTGAACTCTGGCGGCACAGTCGGGACAGTATTTCGCCCGGTTGGACTTTGGGACGAACACTCTGCCGCAGACCGCACAGCGTTTTAGCTCCTTATTCCGGAAAATCTCTGCTTCCAGCGTTCCGATTTGCGGCAAGACCGACCAGCGGAACCACTTGCAGCAGATGGAGAATGTGACCATCTGCGGGCAGGGGCAGGTGTCACCATCGTCCAGCGCAAGGCAGTTGCCGCCGTCACAGTTGCAGCACTCCCGGCGTATCAGGCTGCTGGCCCGTTTCCTCTGCGCCGGGGTCATGCGGTAGGGGGAGCCGTCCTGCTTGCGCTCTATGGGTGGCAGTCGTTTATATGGGTTCTCTCTCATGTGTTCCCTCCATTTTGCTTTCCGTTGCCGTTCTCTCTGAAAAGGCTTCCTACCCCATTCCTGCGGCGTGTTCCGGCGTTGGCACGCTCCCCGGACTTCGGGACATTTTGTCCCGAAGTGACCTCTGGACAAAGTGTCCAGAAGTTGGCTCCTTGCGGTGCTTCCCCTGCCGGGGTATTCATTTTCGGACGGTCATTCATTTTTCAAGGTGCAGCTCATCGATGAACTACCCTAAGTCTACACCTAAAAGACCGCCCGCCCCGTATATCCATAAGGTCGGAAATCTGCCCGGAAAACTCTCTATTTCCACGCTCTCGGAATTGTGGTAGAATGATAAGTGGAAAGTGATAAATCGGGATTTTGGAGGAGGAACTAAATATGTTTGATAACTTTGATTTTACAAACTTTTGGAAGGACAGTGCGTATGCCTTGAAAGAATATGTCAGTGAATCGCCTTCTGATGAACTGATTGCCAGTGTTGAGCAGGAATTAGGCTATAAGTTACCAGCTTCTTATATTTGGTTGATGAAACAACATAACGGAGGCATTCCTTTCAATACTTGTTTCCCTACGGATAAACCTACCAGTTGGGCAGATGACCATGTAGCTATTACAGGAATTTTTGGTATCGGGAGAGAGAAACCCAACTCTTTGTGTGGAGAGTTGGGAAGCCAATTTATGATTGATGAATGGGAGTACCCTGCTATTGGGGTAGCTATTTGTGACTGTCCCAGTGCTGGACATGATATGATTTTTTTAGATTACCGGGAGTGTGGCCCACACGGGGAGCCTAAAGTAGTGCATATTGACCAAGAAGGAAATTACGAAATCACTCCTTTAGCAGATAGTTTTGAGGATTTTATTCGTGGTCTTGTAAACGAAGATGATTTTGAGTTAGAAGATTAACAACTTCCAATTTATCGAGCAGACAAGGAGGGAGAGCATGGAACTATCCATACAAGAACGATTGAAAGACCTGCGTGTGGAGCGTGGGCTGACGCTGGAACAGCTTGCGGAGCAGACGCACCTCTCCAAGTCTGCGTTGGGCAGTTATGAAGCGGAGGACTTCAAGGACATCAGCCACTATGCCCTTATCAAGCTGGCGAAGTTTTACGGCGTGACCGCCGACTATCTGCTGGGGCTGTCCGAAACAAAAAATCACCCAAACGCCGATCTTGCAGAACTGCGTTTGAGTGACGATATGATTGAACTATTGAAAAGTGGGCGGGTGGATAATTCCCTCTTGTGTGAGCTGGCGGCGCACCCGGATTTTCCCCGGCTCATGGCCGACCTTGAAATCTATGTGAACGGAACGGCGGTGAAGCAGGTACAGAGCGCAAACGCCATTGTGGACACCATGAGTGCAACGATTATGAAACAGCGCAACCCCGGCTTGACCGACCCGCAGTTAAGACAGCTTATCGCCGCCCATATTGACGATGATAGCTTTTGCCGCTACATAATCCAGCAGGATATAAGCGAGATAGCCGCCGACCTGCGGGAAACACACAGGGAAGATTTTTTCAGCGTCCCGGAGGACAACCCGCTGAAAGGATTATTGGAAGCCGCTACCGAAAACGCCAGCCCAGACAGCGACCCGGAGCAAGCGTCTTTGGCGTTTATCTGCAAACGGCTGCGGCTGAACTTTAAGAAGCTGTCCGGGGAAGAAAAGAAGTGGCTGAAAAAGATTTCGGAAAAGTCGGACTTGCTCAAAAATCCAAATCCCCAGCGGGGGAGAAAGTAGAGAACGAGAAATTGGAGGGAGTAAAGGTGCAGGAGGCAATTATAAAATTGAGACTTCTCGGTCAAATGCCAGACGCAGTGAAAGATGACCCTACAGTAGAAACCATCAATATGTATGATGAATTGCTCTCCAATGTAAAAACGCCACTGACAAGAGAAGAGGTAGGCGTATTGATTGACATTTTCCCCGAAGGTGGAATGTATGGAGTAGAGTGGGATTTGCTGAAATTGGTAGAGTCTTATTTGATAGAAGCGCCATCAAGTGAGGAGTATCGAAAATTGATTACTGCTTGTCCAAGTGAAGAATGGCGAGAAACTATGCAAGCCCGTTTAGATAATTGGGAAAACAACAAACAATAACTTGTTGGGGAGATAGCAAAGCCAGCCGAGCCAGTCAACGGTCAAGATGAACGGCGCTTTCAGCGCCGCCGTTGACAGCCCCGCCCGTCTTTGCTAATGGGCAATCAAGGCGGGAAAGCCCTAAAATGGCTTCCCGCCCATTTCTAAGAACTGATAAGTCAGATTTGCTGAAAAATCCAAATCCACAGCGGGGACGGAAGTAGAGAACAATAAATAAGAATTTACAGGAGGAAAATCAATGGAGAACTTGATTAAGTTTTTAGAAGATAAGATAACGGATAAAATGTCTGTGGAAGAAATAGTTGATGTTTTTGAGCAGATGTGCAGCACACCGCTTGAAGAAGATATGGTTTTATTTGAAACCGGAACATTTACTGCTTTTTCAAAAGAACCATTTTTTCAAATTTCATTAGTTCGACAGTTTTCAAATGATGATGAAGAGTTTTATCAAATCCATGTAGTCATCTTGTATAAGCCAACCGCTGAAAATAAAATTTTCAGCGAAACAACATGGGACGAAGATTTAGACGAAAATATATTTGACTATATCAGAAAATCAGCGTCGTTTGCTTATGCAAGAAATCATGAATACATCGAGGTAAAAATATATATGGACGAAACTTAACTTCTCATTTATCAGGGAGATAGCAAAGCCCTAAAATGGCTTCCCCGCCCATTCCAATTTTGAGAGAAAAATCTGTTTGCTTTTTGTGAGTGTGTCCACAAGTTCGGGACATTTTGTCCCGAAGTCCGGCGTGGGACGAGGAACGGGGGCTTTCATATACGCCCTGTCTGCTGACGAAACCAGCCCTGCGCTTGCGGCTCCACGACACGCAATCACAGCCCTGTTTTCCTGCTGCTTCAAATGCCCTTGCCCGACCCGGCGGCAACCTCATTTTCGCAGCAACGCCGACAGAGCGTATAACACACTACACTTTGCAAGCAAAGTCGTGTGCCAAGGGGCAAGCCCCTTTGGAAACCCCGGACAACAAAACAGGCTGAATATCTCGCACTTTTTCGGTGCTTGATACTCAGCCTTTATTTGTTGTCAGCAGCCCCCGTTTCGTGGTCTGCGTGTAGTTCCTTGTAAACTGACCTAAACCGATTGCGAAATAAAACCGATTTTTACAGGCTGTTCTTTGAACAGCTTGCCCGGCGCGGCTTTGATGTGAAGCGGTCCCAATCTTCCGATTACATCGCTGATATTTATTTCAAGAACCAGCTTGTGGCCTATTTCTCCAAAGCCGATACGGTGATCCAGAACCCCTTTGTCACAGTCAAGGACAAACTCATTCGCCTTATCAACGATACGGCCCAGGACACGGCGAACAAAGCGGGTATCTGCCGCGACTGTCCTTATACTGACGCCAATGAGAAACTTCCCAATGGCTCTTATAAGCTGGCAGAATACAATGGAGTGACTCTCGCCTGCAAGGAGCATCATCTGTTTGGCTATGTGTTCTCCACCTACCGCACCGCCCCGGATTCCGGCGAAATGATGGCCCGCCAGATTTTTTACAACAAGGAATTTGCAGGACAGGATTTCGCCAAACGGAGCGGTTTGGTGGATGAACGTGCGCTGTTCACCGAAGAAGAACTCCTGGTCCTTCATGCGGGCTTGGTTAAGATGAGCATACTCGATCAGGATGTTTCCAACGAGGCCCGTGAATCTGTGGAACGGATTCTTGACAAAATTGAGGACATTATCCCGGAGCTGCGGGAGCAGGAAATGGAGTTTGACTTTGATATGGAGTTCGGCCAGCAGGAAGAAATGGAGATTGGAGGATAGCAAGAATGAGCAGCAAGAGAAATCAGACCATCGCTATCGCCCGTTTCCTGATGTATAAATACGGGCTGAACCAGCAGCTTGAGGGCATGACGGACGAAGAATACCTGGCGCATCCTATTGGCTTGGATGTGGGGCAATATGTAGCTGACCTGATGAAATACTGCCCGGAGCATATCGTCGATCAGGTCATGGAACATCAGGATGATCTTTTGCGGCGCCTTGGTACGGATTACCTCACCGTCATAGCCTATATGCCTTATGAGGAAGATGGAGGGACAAAGTATGCGTGATGGACGCCCGAATCCTGATATTTGGGGAAACATCATCACCTGCGGAGAGATCGCCGTAGGCATTTACGAGATCGTCGGCACAAAGAAACGTGGGCTGGAAGTGCCGAAGGCCCTTGCCGAAGAAATCCTGCCGGAATCTGTGATGGAACAGGCTGCACAGGACGGTGAGAACCTTTGTTTTACCGACCCGGTTTCCAACGCCATCGTTGCAGACGCCCTGCTGGAACAGGAACTTGTTACTGATCCGCAGGCAGCGGCCCGTCTGGACGCAATCCGGCAGCTTGATGATGTGACCTATGATACGGCCTTTGAACCGCCTGTTTCAGACTATGAGCTGGACGGGCTGGACTTGGAAAGATAGGAGTTTACAATGAAAATCCTGGATTTCGACCTGGAAGGAAGTCACTTCATCATCGAAGCAGACATTGCGCCGCGCCAAGAGGCGGATGATGATATGGAGTGTCAATGGCTCCGGTACGACTTTGATAACACGCAGGTTTATAAGGAAACGGACGGCGCTGTTTCGCCGTTCCAAATTACAGCCGTAGCCTGGGCTGGCTATCAACTGACTGCCGATCATGCGTTGAAAGATGTGATCGGACGCATTTCCCGCAATGAAACCGGCAAGCTGACCGTTCATTATGTCTGTCCAGAGCTTCAAGAGTTTTTCGATGAACTCAAAAAATATCCGGCTATCAGCGGGAAACGAACTATTCCGTACTTCATTTTTCACGGCGGCGATATTGCAAAACTGGCGTATGCGACCAATGAGTTTCTGTATTACGAGGACAGTAACTATATGCCGCTGATGTTCCGTACCGTTGACGGCACTCTTGTTTCCGACAATGAATTTGCCGATATGGGGCTGTATGAATCTGAGGAAAATGTTGAGAACGGAACAGAACACATTTTGCCGTTCACAGATTACGGTTCCGATGTGGAAAGCGCCTGTGATTTAGAGGACGAGGAAGATCTGGAAATTTGAAACTCAGAGGTTTGCGGGCTATGTTCTGTCGCCGGTGGGCAGTTTTCATCGACTTTTGCACCGTCCATCTGTTGGGTGGATGGGCTTAATTTGGAAAGGTAGGTGTTACTTTGAGGCTGGTCTATATTTCTTCCCCCTTGCGGGGAGATATGGAAAAGAACATGGAAAAGGCAAAGGACTACTGTGCTTATGCAGCATCCTGCGGCGTGATTCCCTTGGCGCCGCACACGATTTTCACGCAATATCTGAATGACGCAGTGCCGGAGCAGCGGGAACAGGGCTTACGAATGGGTCACGAACTGCTGGAGCGCTGCGATGAACTCTGGGTAATGGGCGACACCATCTCTCAGGGAATGAAGGACGAAATTGGCCTGGCTACTTTTCTGCAACTCCCGATTCTCTATGTATCCGATGATATGGTGAAGAATCAGAAAATGATCCGCCAGTCGGATCGCCCTCTGGACATAAATGACTGCATCCCCGAAAGTAGCCAGTACAACTACGAAAATCAATTTCTGGTTCTCAAACCTGGGGTGAGCAGCAAGGGCAAGGACATGACTGCCGACGACTCCATCTGGTATGCCCGTAACGGTTTTGGATGTATTTATGGAGCCAGAGGTCAGGCCGTGTATGCAGAAAGCCTGTTGACCGGCAAATACATTCATTGGGAACGACATGACTTCTGTGGCATCGTTAAGCCGGAAAGTTTGAAAGAATGGCTTCTGGATAAGCCGGTCAGGAATGAGGCTGCCGAAGAACTCACCAAGTTTGTCACCCCTGAACTTATCAGCGCAGCCAAACAGAACCATACTGCTTGCGGCTATCCTTTTTTAATCGGGTATGCCCCTGCGGAGGGCGGCCTGCATGAGGCGTTCTGCCTGGACCCCGATCCGGTCAATCTTGCCTCTTTTATTGTGAAGATGGGGAAAGAGCGCGGCGACCTGATGATCTGTACCCCGCTGGATACCCCGTTTCTGAATACCGTTGGTATGTTCACTGACCAATGCGTAGATTTTGATTTTTTACAAGATCATCTGCTGCCGGTTCTGATTCCCATGCAGATGGGCAAAACGGAGCCGCAGGAAATCAAGCTGACCGAGGATCAGGATAACGAAGCGTTTCTGGATGATTTCGCTGTTGAGGATGATATGGAATTATGAAAACAAAGCCTAAATTGATGGTTTGTGCGCTGATCTTCGTTTCTGGCGCAATTCTCAATCTATTTTTCTCCACAGCGGTTCATGGCCTGCTGACAAGAGAGATTACCCGGCTGTCGCTTCTCCCTATCGGGGACTGCCTTGCCAGTCTGTTTTCCAACCGCCAGCACATGATGTTGTATCTGTGCCTGCAAGGGTTTGTAAGTGTGCTGGCGGTTATGTTCTTCCTTACCAACATGAGGCCGTATGAATCAGACCTGGACACGATCACCCCGGAGATCCAGACGCCCAGGGCTGTGGGCCAATACCAGCACGGTTCAGCCCGGTGGATGACCGATTCCGAGAAGGACAAAGCGTTTGATAGCTACATTCTTGACCCGCACAACCCAACGATCCGGCAGCTCTTAGATACCGGATACGATGGTTTGGATTTTCTCAAAGAAAAATAAGGAGGCGATAAATTGAAGTTGAACCTTCATCCCAAAGGTATTCCCAAGCAGGAGCCTTTGGGAGCGGATACTCCGCTGAAAAAAGGCGGTGTGGTGGTAGGTATGCGAAAGGAGGGCGATAAAGAAAAAATCTATTTTGTCGGTGATGACTGCCACCTGCTCTGCGTCGGCGCCACTCGCTCCGGTAAATCAAGGTGTCTGGTTTTGGAAAGCATCTGCCTTTTGGGACTTGCTGGAGAATCCATCTTCTGCTCCGATCCTAAAGCCGAATTGTTCCACTATACCGCTGACTTCCTGAAAAAGTTGGGCTATGAGGTTTTGGTGCTGGACTTCAAAAACCCTGAAAAGAGTATGCGCTACAATCTGCTCCAGCCCATCATTGACGCCATCAACGAAGGCAACACCGACCGGGCAGAAATGCTGGCCTGGGACTTGACGAACAATCTGGTCGGTAAGCCAGAGGGCGAAAAGATTTGGACAAACGGCGAATGTTCCATCATAGCGGCCGCCATTCTTTGCGTGGTGTGTGATAACCAAAAACGACCGGAATTTCAGAACATGACCAACGTGTATTGGTTCATCTCGGAAATGTGCCGCACCATCGGAAATAAGATGCCGCTGTTGGAGTATGTCAAGAAACTCTCTCCGTCCCACCCGGCACGGGCGCTTCTGTCCATTTTCGATGTGGCTCCGTCCCGCACCAGAGGTAGCTTCTACACCTCTGCCCTGACCACCCTGCGGCTGTTCACCTCGAAGTCCATCTACGCTATCACTCATACCAGCGATTTTACCCTTACGGACATGGGCAGCAAAAAGCAGGCGTTGTTTGTGATCCTGCCGGACGAGAAAACCACCTTTTACCCCATTGCTTCTCTCATTGTGTCGCAGCAATATGAACTTTTGGCAGAGGCGGCAGACCGGCGTGGCGGGCGCCTGGAACGCCGTGTCAACTTCATCCTTGACGAGTATGGCAACTTTACTCCCATCAGCGACATGACCAACAAACTGACCGTAGCAGCTGGCCGTGGGATGCGATATGCGCTGTTTATGCAGGGTTTTGACCAACTGAAAGAAAAGTACAGCGACAATATCGCCAACACCATTAAGGGCAACTGCCAGGTCTGGGCGTACCTGCAAAGCGATGACCCGGAAACGCTACGGGAGATGTCCGACAAACTCGGCAGCTACACCACATCCAGTTACCAGCTTTCGGCCAGCAACGGCAAATACACAACCCCCTCTAACTCCCAGAGCGTCAGCCTGACCGAGAGAAAGCTGCTCAATACCGATGAAGTTCGGCGCGTCAAGCGTCCCCACCAAATCATCACCAGCCGTGACCATCCCGCTATGATGTATGCGCCCGACCTTTCTCAGTGGATGTTCAACAAGATGTTGGGGTTGGGAGATATGGAGCATAACCGCAGGCTGCGGGAAGAACGGGAACAGAAACGGCCAATCATCACCGACACGAAGCAGGAAATCGCATTGTGGAACATCTGGATTTACTACCAGAAAGACATCATGCGCCGCCTTGCACAGCAAAAGGGCGCTATGGGCGGCGGCCTTGATGATGATTAACTCATAGGAGGTCTTGAATGAAAGAGAAAATCAACCAGACGGCGGGCAGGCTGAAACAGACTGTCCGGGCGGCAGGTGCTGGAATCGCCACACTTGCCGCCTCTTTTTTTATGTCCGCACCGGCTTATGCCGCTGGGGTGCAGGACAGCCAGATCGTCAAGGGAACCGAGCAGTTGATCGGTGATGTGACAACCTGGTTGATGGTGCTGGCGCCGGTTGTGGCCGGTCTGCTTATCATCTATTTCTGTATCCGGCGCGGCATGGCTGACGAGATGGATCAGAAAAAGTGGAACAACCGCATTGTGGTGGCGGTGGTGTCCTGCATTGGCGCCGTACTCGGTTCCGCCACCCTGAACCTGATTCTCGGCTACTACCAGTAAGCTGGGATACATTCCGTAGTACGGGCGATTTCCGCGCCTTACTAAATAAATCACTTTATTAACAGGAGGAAAAAACTATGGCTAACTTCATCCGCAACACTCAGGTTAAGGCTATGACTTCTATCTGGACTGCCAAGCAGAAGGCCCGTGAGCTGGCCGACCGCACGGCGACGGCGCTGACCGACCGCACCGGTCAGGGAACGCTGGATGTGGCGATCACTGTGCTGATCTCTATCGTCCTGGGCGCCCTGATCCTGGCCGGTCTGTACCTGATCGTGGACGACACCGTGCTGCCCACCATCACCCAGCGCATCAAGGATATGTTCAACTACGGCGGCTGATCGGAACAAGCAGCGGCGGGGCCACCGGCCCCGCCCTAATTTTTAACAGGAGGTTTTTCAATGGAGTTCAAAGCGGAAATCAAAAAGACTTTTACCGGTCCCGACAAACTGCGGGCGGTGTGCAGCGTGATCCTGGATGACTGCTTTCTGGTGAAGAATGTGCGGGTTGTCGAGGGCGAAAAGGGGCTGTTCGTGTCCCTGCCCAGCCGCCGGAATGTCAAGGGCGAGTGGGTGGAGCATTGCTTCCCCATGACGAAGGAGCTGCGGGCGAAACTCTCCGCTGCCGTACTGGAAGCGTATGAGGCTGCCGTGCAGAACGAAGCCGCCGCCGTGTCCTGATTGCCCACCATATTCCAATCCCTATTGGGTGCGGCCGAGTGCCGCCCCCAGAAAGGAGGTGGTTGCTGATTGGAATATATCTTAGTGCTGCTGATCGTGGCCCTGCTGAATGGAGCAATCGCCTATATTGATGGGCTGATGGAAGGGATTATCCCCCTTACCCTGTATGCAGAGCAGTATATGTCCACTTTGGCTGGGGTCGATCTATTTCAGTCCCTGTTCGACATTGTGTTCGGCTTTGGTGTGTCCCTGATTGTGCTGAAGTTCCTGAAAAAAGGCTTTGAAACCTATGTGCTGTGGTCAGACGGGGATGCCGACGAGGAGCCTATTGCCATTCTCACAAACTTCTTCAAGGCAATGGCCGTGGCAATCTGTTTTCCCACCATGTATGACTGGCTCGCCACGATTGTAGAGGAAATGAGCAACAAAATGTTGGAGGCTATCGGCCTTGCCACCGCTTACGATTGGGCGGGCTGGGTATCCGGCATTTCGACAATGGGGCTTGTGACGGCCATTTTTGGCCTGGTATTTGTCATTGTCTATTTCATTCTTTATTTCCAATTCCTGATGCGCGGGCTTGAAATCCTGATTTTGCGAGTGGGTATTCCGTTGGCCTGCGTAGGTCTGATTGACAACGACAAAGGCGTGTTCAAGCCCTACATGAGCAAGTTCTTCCAGTCTGCGCTCTCTGTGGTGATTCAGGTTTCTCTTGCGAAATTGGGGGTTGGCCTGATGATGAATATGCACATTTTTTGGGGCGTGGCCTGTATGATTCTTGCGGTTCGGACACCGAAGTTCCTTCAGGACTTCCTCATTACGACCGGTGGCGGTGGCGGCGGTGCCATTGTCAACAACGCATACCATTCTGTGCGGCTGGTGCAGATGGTCAAGGGCATGGGAAAGTGAGGTGATGGCCGATGGTGACAATGGACGATATTTCAAATGCCATCATCCTGCTCGTGCGAGTTGGTGCGGTAGCTCGTTTTATCTACTGCCTGGTGCGCTTGACCGCAGCCGAGGAACAGGCGGCGCAGTACAAAAAGCGCGCCCGTAACACGGTGATCTTCTACATCATCGCAGAATCCATCTGGCAGATCAAAGACATGATTCTGTACTACTATTCCTGACAGGAGGTGCAAATGGACGAAGATTTGAAACTCTACATCCCGCTGGGCGTAAAGCCGGAGGCCGAACTGTTTACTGGCTTTGGGAAAAAACAGCTTTTTCAATCCATTGTAGGGTCCCTGGCAATGGGCGGCATAGCGGCGCTGGCCTGGCTCTTTACCGGGAATGTAACAACCACCGTTATCCTGGCTCTGGCCGGTATCTTTGGCTCCGTGATGATGACGACCAAAGACCAGAGCAATTTGTCCGTGGTGGATCAGGTGCAAAATCTGATCCGCTTTTTGCGCGGGCAGAAAATTTACCCGTATCGTTACGGGGATGAATGGGGGCTTGAATAATGTACGCAACCATTCCGGTCTACTACCCCTCGCTGGAGGAAGCGGCCCGAAAGGATGAAGCGGCTCTCTGGTGTGACAGCTACAACATCAATCTGTCCTGCCGCAACTTCATTCAGGATAAGGCCATGACTGCCTTCAATACCCGTGAGCTGGACGCCTTTATCGAAGAATTGGTGCGCTGTTATGGAACGGAGCGGGCGATGTATGTGCTGTCCCGCACCATCCAGTTTTCCGATTGGGACGCACGGTTCGATCAGGCCGTGCTTGACCGGGCAGGCAAAACGGATTTCCCCGACACAAGAGCGCCGAGGGAGGCACATCAGATAGACCCGACCACCCGATATATCACGGAGATTGATCCGTGTGTTGTAAACGCCGTCTTTGTTAGGCTGATGGAGCTTGAGGACGAACAGGAAGAACCCAATTACATGGATGAGAACGAGCAGGATGGGCTTGACGAGGATATGACGGCAGAACTGTGAGGCTGCCGATGGAACAGATGACATTTCTGGATTTCTTTGCAGGCATCGGCGGCTTCCGCAAAGGCTTTGAGCTATGCGGGATGCGCTGTGTGGGGCATTGTGAGATTGATAAGTATGCCGACCGCAGTTACAGAGCCATTCACGATGTAAAGGAGGATGAATGGTATGCAGCCGACATCACAAAAGTCGCCCCCGCAGATCTCCCCAGAGCAGACCTGTGGGCAGGAGGATTTCCGTGTCAGGATATTTCGGTCGCTGGCCGCCAGCGAGGGCTTGACGGAGCAAGAAGTGGACTCTTTTTTACACTTGCTGAACTCGTCAAAGGCCAAAGTCCTGAAAATCGACCCACATGGATTGTCCTTGAAAATGTTAAGAATCTCCTATCCATTCATGGAGGATGGGACTTTGCGACCGTTCTCGATACGCTGGCCTCACTCGGCTATCATATCGAATACGGACTGCTCAATACAAAGCATTTCGGCCCCCCTCAAAATCGAGAGCGAGTGTTCATTGTCGCTTGCCGACATCCTGGAGCCGGACGCGGACCCAAAATATTTCCTGTCCCCGCAGGCGGTGGCAAAGCTCTTATCCAACTCATAGGCGGTATGCAGGGGCAGCGCGTCTACGACCCGGCAGGCATCAGCGTGACAATGGCCGCACAGTCCGGCGGCTGGGGCGGAAAGACTGGGCTGTATTTCGTTGACCTCTGCAATGGTAATCCCAAACTGACCGATCATGCCCGCTGCATCAAGGCCAAGTATAACAGCGGCATTACCAACCGTGGCGGGGACAATTCTGGTGTTCTGGTTTCCCCCACAGGGATGGACAAGGATACGGTTCTGTCTTTTGTGGACATTTGCACGGGGAAAGTGAAACTCACCAAAGAAGCCCGCTGCATCCTCTCTGCCTATAACCGCACCATCAGTAATTGGGGCGGCAGTTCCGGGGTGTTCTATGGCTGCCGTGCTGTCGTGACCCCAGATCGGGAAGAAAAACGGCAAAATGGACGGAGAATCAAGAACTGCGGTGAGCCGTCTTTCACCGTTACAGCGCAGGATCGGCATGGAGTGCTATTTCAAGACTGCAATGAGTGTCCCTATGGTATGCACATTCGGGAAGCCACCAAGCAGGGCTATGCGGTTGCCCGCTGCGGGGACAGCATCAACCTATCCTTCCCGGAGAGCAAGACACGACGCGGACGGGTCGGTAAAAGCATTGCCACGACGCTGGAAACCTCTTGCAATCAAGGCACAGCTTTTGCCGGGTGCGGCCTGATCCGCAGGCTGACGCCTCGTGAGTGCTGGCGGCTGCAAGGCTTTACGGACGAGATGTTTGATAAGGCGCGGGCGGTCAACAGCGACAATCAGTTATACCGGCAAGCTGGTAATTCCGTGACGGTTCCTGTGATCTACGCCATTGGGAAACAAATCCTTGCCGCACAGAAGGCATTGGAACATGGAGTGTAAATACGATGTTTCGTAAAAATTGGAACCCATGGCCCATTTTCGTCGGCATGGCGGTCGCAATGACCGCCATCGCCGTATTCTATCGACAAATGATGTGATGGAGGTGATTTGTACTGGACACTGACGCATTAAAAGAAAAGCTGGGAATGGAAATCCATCGTTTTGCCCGGCCACCAGAGGAACTTTCTTCCGGCGATCCGTATTTTGAGCAGCTTCAGGCCATGCTTGCAATCCGGGATGAACTGGCGAATATTCCGCTGTGTGAGATTCAGCGGGATATGCTGCTTTCGATGGAAAATGTATTGGAATCGGCATGGTCATTCCGTAACACCCTCATTCCGAATCGCTGCATGAACCCGAACAATATCAGTGAAGTGGTGTACTATTTCCTTCAAGACAAAGGTATCGAGTATCGGGGCGACCTGCTCTATGAACGGGCCAAAGCGGAATTTGACGCCCGAATGGAAGAACTCGCCGCCCTGCCGCCCCAAAAGATTCTTGACCATGCCTATGAGAAAATTGTCAAGGAAGATTTTCTTTGCCATCTGAAGAATGGGCTGAATGAGTGGGAAATAGATGTTCTGTTGTCTTACCAGCAGCCTTTGGCAGCGCTCTACACAGAATGGATGGAAATTGATCACTCTTATCTGGATTTAGAGCAAATCTACGATACAGCTAAACAAGTGGCGGGAAAACGACTAAATGAACTTCGCCGCCATGAGTTTGATGTCAATGGCGAGCCACCTGCGGAACTGCGGTATTTTTATGATTTGCATGGCGAGGAATTGGACAACACGGATTTGGAGTGGATCGGTGAGATGGAGCCATGAATCCTCTGATTGTAAAAGGCGTGGTATTTGGCCTGCTGTTGGCTTGTGCCGCGTTCTGGGATATGAAAGAACGAGAGATTCCCAATCTAATTCCGGCCATGATTTTCGCTTGTGGCTTGATAGAACTGCGCCCCGCCGCTTCTGTGGCGGGGCTTCTTGTTACGGGAGGTCCTTACCTGCTGGCCGCATTGCTGACACATGGAAAAGCCCTTTCCATTGGCGGTGGGGACATTAAACTGATGGGGGCTTGCGGCTTTGTTCTGGGCGTGTGGCCTGGTCTGCTACACAGCATTTTATCTCTGATCCTGGCCGTGCTGACGGGGATAGCGCTGTTTGGAATACGCAGGCAGGACTTTTCTTCCATCCGGCTGCCCCTCGCCCCATTCTTCTGCATTGGTGGCGTAACGGCTTATTGGCTGGCGGCTGCGGCCGCTGTTATCTGAACAAATGGAGGTATCAACTTGAACAAGAATATTTTCAGAAACCGGACGATCATCGGTGCGGTTTGTATCCTGCTGGCCGTTCTGGTTTGCTTTGGCATCACGCCCCTTTTCAATGTGGGTTTGAAGGCCCAGACCGAAGCGGTACGAGTGAAAGCCGAGGTGATTCCCCGTGGCACCTATATCACGGCGGATATGGTTGAGGTCTACACCAGAGGCGCGTCCGGTATGTCCGGCGGCATTGCTACATCACTGGACGAAGTGGTGGGCCGATATACCGATGTGGAACTGCGCAAAAATACAGATGTAAACACCGGCTGGCTTTCTTCTGACCCGCTGACGCAGTACGAATACCTGACCCGCCTGGACGGTTCCAAAGTGGCGATCTCCGTTACCATTCCCACCTTTGCCAAAGGTGGTTCCGGCAAGGTGGAAGCGGGCGACATTATCATGCTCTTTGCAACCGATAAAGACACCAAAGAAACTACGCAACCCCCGGAACTCAAGTATGTAGAGGTTCTGGCTGTAACCCAGAGTTCCGGCGCCGACAAGGAATATCAGGCGCCCCAGAATGACAAGGAAGAAAACCCTGAAGAATCCCTTCCGTCCACTATTACTCTGCTGGTAAACACTGAACAGGCACAGCTTCTTGCACACTTGGAGGAATCCAACAGTCTGCACCTGGCGTTTGTGTACCGTGGAACCCGTGAGAACGCCGAAAAGTTCCTGGCAGCTCAGGATCAGTTCTTTGTGGAGCCGGAGGAAGATACCGCAGCTCAAGACGGCGAACAGGGCGAGGCCCCCGATGATAACAATGCGGCCGACACCACCGGTGAACATACGGCCGGCAATGAACCCGCAGAGGAACAGGAGGTTGAGAATACCGATGGCGAATAAGCAGAAACAGATGCTTGCTGTGTGGGGCAGTCCTGGGGCTGGGAAAACCGTAACTGCGGTTAAACTGGCTCTGGAATTGTCCAAGCGGAAGAAAAATGTGGTGCTGGTGTTTACCGATGTGACTGCACCCACGCTTCCGGCTGTGGTAAGCGAGAAGAAACTGCCGGATGTGTCCGTGGGCGAACTGCTGGCGGCCCCCGGAATGACGCAGGAACAGGTTCTCAAAACCTGTGTCCCCTGTGAGAAGAATCCCTATATCAGCTTTCTGGGCTACAAGGCCGGTGAAAATGTCTTTACCCATGCGGAGTACAGCAAGGAAAAGGCGGTGGATATGCTGGTCCTGCTGCGGCACATCGCAGATTATGTGATCGTGGACTGCACCAGCCTTTTGACCGGAAATGTGCTGGCGACCACCGCACTGGAGGTGGCAGATGATGTGCTGCGGGTGTGTGGTTGTGACCTGAAGGCCATCTCCTACTTCTCGTCCTATCTGTCGCTGGTTGCTGACAGAAAGTTCAAACCGGAACAGCACATCAAGGTGCTGTCCAACACGCGCCCTTATCAGGGCGGCAGCGAATACGAGAACTCCTTTGGCGGCGTGAAATATCGGCTGCCATATCTTCCTCTGCTGGAGGAACAGGCGGCGACGCTGAAACTGCTGGAACCGCTTTCCGGTAAAGAGGCCAAGACCTATGAGCCGGTCATTGCCGCTATTGCCGGGGAGGTGTTCGGAGATGGCAAGTAATATCGACCTGTTTTTCAATACCAGCAGGAATAAGAGGACATTTCCCGAAGTGCTGGCGGAGATTCAGGAATATCTCGCCAGCAAGTATTCGACCCTGATTACCGACAACCCGGAGGAACAGCACCAGCAGATTACCGCATACATCGCAAAGTATCTCAATGATTACAGTCTGGGCGTTGAGGGCATGAGCCACGAGGAACTGATCGACAAACTCTATACGGAAATGGCCGAGTTCTCCTTTCTGACGCCCTATCTTTTCGCAAATGATGTGGAGGAAATCAACATCAATTCGTGGAAAGATGTGAAGATCACCTATGCGGACGGGCGGGTGGTTCCCACCAAAGAGCGGTTCCAGACCCCACAGCACGCTGTCGATGTAATCCGCAGACTCCTTCATAAGTCCGGCATGATCTTGGATAACAGTCAGCCTGGAGTGGTGGGCCATCTCTCCAATAAAATCCGTATCACGGTTCTGGGAAATCCGCTTACGGACAAAGAAAAAGGTGTGGCTGCATCCATTCGTATCGTGAATCCCAAGAAGTTGAGCCGGGATGATTTTATCAGCTATGGGACGGCCACCGCCGAGATGCTGGACTTTTTGACCGAAGTTCTCCGGTTCGGTTTGTCCATCTGCGTGACCGGCTCCACCGGCAGCGGAAAAACCACACTGATGAGCTGGATTCTCTCTACCATTCCCAATGAAAAGAGAATCTTCACCATTGAAAACGGGTGCCGCGAATTTGACCTTGTGAAAGAGGACGCCGAAGGAAATGTCATCAACAATGTGGTCCATACCGTTACCCGTTTTTCTGACGATCCCAAGCAGAACTACGATCAGGAGCGCCTTTTGGAATTTGCCCTGACCTGTAACCCGGACATTGTGTGTGTCGGTGAGATGAAATCAGCCGAGGCTTTCGCCGCACAGGAGGCAGCCCGTACCGGCCATGCGGTTATCACCACCACCCATGCCAATAGCTGCAAAGCAACCTATTACCGTATGGTGACGCTGTGTACCCAGAAATATGACATGGGCGACAAAACCCTGTATAACCTGGTGACAGAGGCGTTTCCCATCGTTCTGTTTGTGAAGAAGCTGGAGGACAACAGCCGCCGTGTCATGGAAATTACCGAATGTGAGATTCTGGAGGACGGCACCCGGCAGCTTCACACCCTGTACCGCTATCATGTGTCGGAAACCTCTATCGAAGATGGCAAGGTAAAGGTGCATGGTGAGTTTCAAAAGGTATCCTCGATCTCGGCCAGCCTGCAAAAGCGGCTTTTGGAGAACGGTATGCCGCCCCGTCTGCTGGAGCGTATCGCCGGTGGCGGTGTAAAACCGGATACTGGAAAGGAGGAAACTGCGTGATTGTATTGATTTTGCTGGCTTTTGCCGGGATGCTGACGGGCATCTTCTTGATTCTGGGCATGACGCCCTTTACCTTTGCGGAGGAACTGACCAAGCCGCTTTCCGGGCGGCGACAGCCGATTTCCAAACGAATCCAGCAGGTCAACCACCCCAAAGAGCCGAAAGGCATCCGTAAAACCGTTCAGGAAGCACGGGAGATGCTGATCCTCACCGGAAAGGGTGGGAAGTTTGCCGCCATTTGTGCCTTCTCGCTGTTTTTGGCGGCAATGGGCGCTGTGATCTGTATTGTGATTCAGAACTACTTTATGCTGCCGGTTTTGGCGGCCGGGATGGGCTTGCTCCCGTTCTGGTATGTCCTGTTCACCTCTCACAGCTATAAAAAGCTGATGAACAACGAGATTGAAACCGGACTGTCTATCATCACAAGTTCCTATCTGCGCAGCGAGAGCATGATAACCGCTGTGGAAGAAAACATCCATTACCTGAACCCGCCTGTGGCAGATGTGTTCCGGGGCTTTTTGGCAGAAACTAATATGATAAGCGCCGATGTGAAACAGGCACTTTCCAACATGAAGCCCAAGCTGGACAACTATGTGTTTCGGGAATGGGTGGACGCCGCTATCGCCTGTCAGGACGATAAGAGCCTGAAAAGCACGCTCACCCCGATCATCGGTAAACTCTCGGATATGCGGATTGTTGCGGCGGAACTGGACTACCTGCTTTATGAGCCTTTCAAGGAATTTATCACAATGGCGTTCCTGCTCATTGGCAACATCCCATTGTTATACTTTCTGAATAAAGACTGGTACGATGTGCTTGTGAATACGGGCTTTGGCAAAGGGATTCTGGCGGTGTGTCTGCTGGTGCTGCTGATCTCGTTTGCGGCGGTGATCCGGCTCACCAAGCCCGTCGAATACAAGCGTTGATCCCGTCAGGAGGTGTTACCATCGAGAGTGCTACCGATCTCCCTGCGGGACGCCAATGCGTTTGTTCTGGCGCATCACCGGCACAGTGGTCAGGTGCGCGGCTGTAAATTCTGTGTGGCTGTCGTAGATGATTTGGACGCCGTTCATGGAGTTGCGATTGTGGGGCGCCCCGTTGCCCGCCGACTGGATGATGGCAAAACAGCGGAAGTGACCCGGCTTTGCACCGATGGCATTGCCAATGGGTGCAGCTTTCTTTACAGCCGGTGCGCCCGGATTGCGAAACTGATGGGCTATCAGAAAATCATCACCTACACCCTGGCAGCCGAAAACGGAGCCAGCCTGCGGGCTTCCGGCTGGCAATGTGCGCCGGGACTGCGAGGCGGCGGGAACTGGAATGTGCCGGGGCGTCCCAGAGCCGACAGCCGCAACACCGGCCCCAAACGGCTCTATTACAAAGAATTGAGGTGACGCGAGTTTTGTATCTCATTTTACTATGCTTTGGGACGCTCTTTGGCCTGGGAGCGTTCTTTTTATTGGCCGGGCTGCTCCGGCTGCCGACTTCCGCAAGCACTAAGGCGGTTCTGACCGTAACAAGCCGTGGAAAGTCACAGAAAGGCAGCATCAACGCTATCCTGTTCGATATGGCGGCACGGCTCTCTCCGCTGGTACATCTGGACAGCTATAAGCGGAAGAAGCTGGAGGCGCAGTTAAAATCCGCTGAAATTAAAATGTCCCCGGAAACCTATATTGCGGCGGCCTGGGTAAAGGCTGGGCTGATTGCTCTGCTGATTATCCCGGCCCTTCTGATTTTCCCGATCCTTGCTCCGGTCATTGTGTTTCTGGCGGTGGCAGTTTATTTCAAAGAGCAGAAACGAGCGGACGAGATCGTTCAGCAGCGCCGGGAAGAAATCGAGGCCGAGCTGCCCAGATTTGTAAACACCATTGAACAGGAACTCAGGGCATCCCGTGATGTGCTGAATATCCTGAAATCCTACCAGAGAAATGCCGGTCATGCCATGAAGCGGGAACTGGAAATCACGATTGCAGATATGGCATCCGGCAACGAAGAAAACGCACTTACCCGAATGGAGAGCCGGATTGGAAGTACCATGCTGTCCGATGTGGTGCGCGGCTTAATCTCGGTCAAGCGCGGCGACAACGGTATCATGTATTTCCAGATGCTTTCTATGACCTTTAAGCAGTTGGAACTTCAAAAACTGAAACTGGAAGCCATGAAGCAGCCGGGAAAAATGCGTAAGTATTCCTTTATGCTGCTGGGCTGTTTCCTGCTGATGTATCTGGGTGTCCTGGGCTATGTGGTGTTGGAAGCCTTTGGCGAACTGTTCTAAAGGAGGTGGAGAAACCTTGAAACGACTTCTGAAGGACAAACGGGGCGAGGGCTTTGTGGATGTGTGTGTCCTGGTTCTGGCGATTGCAATGGTTCTGGCTTTGGTGATCCGCATTGCACCGGTATTCGTGGCAAAGCAGAACCTTGATGTCTTTGCGGACGAACTGGTTCGGACTGCGGAAATCAATGGGCAGGTTGGCTCTGCCACAAATGCAAAAGCAGCGGATTTGCGGGAGCAAACCGGACTCGACCCCAATATCTCATGGAGCGACAGCGGAAAAATCCAGCTCGGCAACGAGGTGGAAGTGACCCTCACAACCACCATCAATATTGGGCTGTTCGGTGAGTTTGCATCCTTTCCTGTCACTCTGACAGCAAAGGCCAGCGGGACTTCGGAGGTGTATTGGAAGTGAAGAAGATTCGAGAAGTCCTGAAAAGCAAATCCGGGCAAGGCGTACCGATGATTTTGGCCGTTGTCCTCTGCTGCCTGATTCTGGCCTGTGTGACCTTTGAGTATATGCGCTTGATGATCGTTGCGCAGGGGGTGCGTGATTCTGTCCAGTCCGCCATTGTAGATGTGGCCACCGAGAATTGGGATGAAGCCTATGCCGGTTTGCGTGAGGGTTACTCCGGTGGCTATCAACTTGCCGGTTCGTCCTGGTCACAGAATGTTACCAGCGGCAATGTGTACGCCCGCCTGCAAGATGTTTTGGGCATTGAATACGAGGGCGGGCAGTATGTAAAGTACAGCGGCGAGAATTTGGAGTATCGACTGTACGACCTGCACCTGGATGTAGAAAATGCTCCGCTGGCCCCGTCTGTGCCGGATGGCATTACGCAGCTCAATGTCACAGGGACAATCACTGTTGATGTGCCGCTTTCCTTTGGGTTCGGGCATCTGCCCCCCATGCAGATCACCATGAAACTCAACGCCAAATATGTTCCCAGGTTTTAATTTTGTGTATTTCGCCCTGTCGCTTTTCCATAGCGCAAAAAAATATTTGGCAGGAATCACACCTGGACGCCGTATTTGTGCAAATGGTATAATGATGGCGAGAAATATTACCGTCGTTTTAATATAAAATCACCGTACAAGGAGGTTTTCAAATGAGTGCAAAAAACAAGAAGCTGTTGGCCGTTCTTGGCGCAGCCGCCGTTGTGGTAATTGTGATTGCCGCAGTGCTGCTGGGCAAGGGCGGGCAGACCACAACCGTTGATCCGGCATCCACCCCCTCGGATGTATCTGCCGAGGATGTGGATAGCAGCAATACCCCGGACAGCAGCTCCAGCGAACCGCTGGTAGTGGTGCCGGACGCCTCGAAACCCGAAGTGACTGACAGCCAGAACCAGACTGACGCTGTTTTGGATGTGGAGGAAGAAGATCAGGTGGATGTCAACCTGACCAACAGCGAAAAGAAACCCGAAACCACTCCGCCCCCGGCGCCTTCTCAGGAGGAACAGCAGGCGGCCAGCGAAAAGGATGAGCCAATTGTGCATGAGCCGGACAGCAACCAGCCCCAGACCGGCGACACACAGAACGGGTCCATCTATCTGGAGGGCTTTGGCTGGATCACCGACGAGGGCGGCGGCACCGTTCAGGAGAATGTTCATTCCGATGGAGATATAAACAAACAGGTCGGCAACATGGGCTGATAACAAGCCCGGAGAGTACGGTAGCGATACCGTACTCTTTTTTTGTCCTCAACTAAATTGATTGGAGGTGCGTTTTTGAAGCGGATATTTGTGATACTGCTCACATTTGTGCTGCTGTTGAGTATCTGTCCTATGAGCGCCCTGGCGGAAACCGGAGGAAGCGGAAACGTGGATGGCGGTGGCGGCGGTATGGGACAAGGAACCTCGCAGAACTCCTGGACTCCTGGTATGGAGGGTGTGCGGATTACCGTCGTAGATGCGGAATCCGGTCGTCCGGTGTCTACACCATTTGACCTGTCCAGCAATACACCATCTATCAAGATTCACTTTGGTAAGGTCAGTAAAATTCAGTATGTCAACGGTGCCAGTATTTCACCAAATACAGGTGGATACACCTGTAAAAAGCCAGATATAGCGTTGCCTCGTATTATAAGCACTGGCAGCAAGAAAGCCAGCATAGAAGAAATCAAGAAATACTTCTGCTCCGAGTATGCGGTAAAACTGGTGGCGCAGCAAACCGGAATCGCATACGAGGAACTGATTGGCGGACAGTACAAGCTGTTTTTGGAGCCAATCGCCTATTTTAAGCACAACGGAATTATGATGGCCATGACTGCCCATGAAGCCGCGCTCTATGATAATCAGGCAGGCGGGTCCTTGCGTAAGACCATGACGAGTTTGACCCATAAAAACCTGCCGCTGGCTATGTTCCTGGAATATGCGGATATGGGATTTCAGGCCTATACAGGGGCTACCAATAAGACCTGTTCCAACGATACTATTATCACCTATCTGGGTATGGGTATTGTATGGTTTACCGACCCGCCCGAACAGCCGGAGCCAACCGACTATGACTACGAGTATCGTGTGGATACAGATGTCATCACGCCGGTAACGCTCTATGCGGGATCGGAGATCAATCCTGACAGCCCGGCCACGGTATCCTTCTCAATCAACGGCAGCACCTACCGGATGAATAATATTGTGATTCCATCGGGAGATAGTCAGATTGCGTGGGTAAAGTGGCATACGCCATCGGAGCCGCAGGACATTACCATCCAAGTCAGCACCAACAAAGGCTCTTTGAGCCAGAGTACCATTCGGGCCAAGGTGGTAGACCTTTCCGGCAACAACCCGCCCGACCCAAAAGCCACCGATACAATGGGAAGCTGGACGGCCGGCAGTATTCCCAGCCGCGAAACCAAGTCCTATGCCGCCTGGAGCGTTTGGTGGGCGCAATGGCACCCCTATTGGGTGTGGCACAGCACAGGAAAAAACACAGGGTATTGGGTGGATGAAGGCTGGTATGATTTCTTCCGGGACAATTACTCGGCCAGTATGACGGCTACTACCCGAATTGAGCCGGACGAAAAGGTCCCCACCGCTTCGGGCAATTTGATGAAGTCAGGTTATGGCGTAACAAACACTGTAACGGCAACCGTCAGCACCTCTGCCCCGCTGTCGCACTATACCTATGGGCAGACAGCCGTATCCTACTTCCCGGAGTTTGGCTATGGAACCTACTGGCGGTTGCTGGAACGCCTTGCCAGCGGAACGACTGCGCGGTTCCAGTTTGCTAAAAACATTTACAGCACCTACAATCAGCGGGTGCACTTTTCGCCGGTTTGGTTCCCGGACGGAAGCTACACCGTCAATACTCATGTGATGGATATTTGGACGCCTGCGGGGATGCTCGCCATGAATCTCACCGATGATGTAACCATCAGCGGCTCCCTCTATGATGATTGGCATATCGCACCGGGCAATCCGTAAAAAAGGAGAATGGATATGAACGACAACAGAACGATTCGGATTATGGTGTTTGAACCTGGGCGCACGCCTTATACGGCCATGCTGGAGGATTCTCTGGAACACCGGCAGGAACTTGTGGGCGGGGATATTGAGTGTATTCCTCTGCCCTGCGAAACGGTTCTCTGCTGCAATGCGTCCGGGAAACTGACAGGTCTGCCGGAGAACCGACAGTACGGGCCGGATACCATTCACGGGACTTTTTTCCTCTACGGCGATACCCCGGAGGGGCGAGGCATTTCTCTGACCGATGAGCAAATAGCCATGTATCAGGAATATTTTCCGCAGCCGACCCCCACAGCAGTATCCTTTGAAGTTCGGTCCGCTGCCGACATGAAGGAGTTTATGAACCTCATGTTCGGCAAGGGATGGGACATGGACACTGGAGCCGGAGAGGACATGGAGGCAGACCGATGAGCAAAATGTTTTCGGTGGTGACTCTGGATGCCCCTAACTCTCTGATGACAGAACATTTTGTCCCCGGCCGCCCGGATGGGCTGGATGAACTGCTGGACTGTGATGAAATCTCCGAGGCCCTTTCGCTGAGGCCCCTGGGGGACACTATCGAAGCCAAAATCCAGACCTATCTCTATGGAGATGGCGAAACCGTGCGCGCTGACGAGGAGGATTTGGCTTTCTTCCGAGAGCATTTTGACGAGCTGGACGCCAGCGATGCCCTGGACTGCATCTCAGACCATAGCTTTTCTTTTGAATCGGACGAGTTGGATTTTGGGTACGGCGAAGAAAGCGAAGATGAAGAAGATTTGGAACTATAAGACACGGCTCTGCTGAAAAGCAGGGCCTATTTTTATGGCAAAGAAAGCGAGGTCGATAAATTGCTTTTGCCGATTATTATGATCTGCGTCTGTGCGCTGCTGGGCGGTGGGACGCTGATTTTTCTGAAGTTGTCGGCCAAACACAAAAAATCGAAGAACAAGGACAAGGAAGAACTGGCCCAGAACACCGCCAATGAGTTTGTGAATGTGAAAGATATTCAGGGGAACTTCCTCTATACCCGTGACAATCTGGCCCTGGCGTATCTGAAGATCTACCCGATCAGCACAGAACTGTTCAGCAAAAACGAAAAGCGGCTGATTGCCAAGCAGCTTACGGTAAGCCTGTCCAGCGCACAGTACCCGTTTCAGCTTCTTGCCGTATCCCGCCCGGTAGATATTTCTCCGCTGTTGTCGGAGCTGTCTGCCACACTCACTTCTTCTTCCGATGTGAAGCAAAAGGAACTGCTGAAGCAGGAAATCGTGGAAATGGGCGCCTTTGCTCTTTCCGGCGAGGTTGTGGAACGGCAATTCTACATCAAGATTTGGGATAAGGTAAGCGATGGCGTTGAGCGCGATCTGCTTCAGAAGCTCAAGCTGCTCGGCGGATATTTTTCGGACAGCGGCATTCAGACCGAGATTTTAGAGCAGCAGGATATTGTCCGGCTGTGCAACCTGGTCAACAACCCCGCCTATGTGCATTTGGAGGATTCCGGCATCAACGCCGCGATCCCGATTTTGGAAAGTGTAGGTGTTGTTTAAGTATGAAGCACACCCGGCAGGATTTGATAATCATGCAGGGGTGGAGCCTCGATAGAAAAATTCGAGTTACGCAGACGAGAATCATGGAATGGTATATGCGGCACAATGGGCAGGTCTTTATCAGCTTTTCCGGCGGCAAAGACTCTACTGTGCTGCTTGATCTGGCACGGCGGGTTTATCCTGACATTCCAGCCGTGTATGTTGACACGGGGTTGGAATACCCCGAACTGCGCGATTTCGTGAAAACGAAAGACAATGTGACCTGGCTTCGCCCGCGCTATCCGTTTCCTCAGATTATTGAGAAATACGGCTATCCGATCATCTCCAAAGAGATTTCGGATGTTATCAATGGCGCAAGAAAGGGACAACCTTACCGTCTGGCAAGAATCAATGGAGAATTGCTGGACAAGAACGGAAAGAAGTCGATCTATAACTGCGAGAACTACAAATACCTTCTGGATGCTCCTTTCAAAATTTCGGCACGATGCTGTTACCACATGAAAAAAGCGCCGCTGAACAAGTTTGAAAAGCAGTCCGGGCGGCACCCGATTACGGGTGTCCTGGCCTGCGAAAGCAAGCTGCGGGAGCAATCCTGGATCAAGTTTGGCTGCAATGGCTTCGAGCGTAAACGACCGCTCAGTCAGCCCCTTGCGTTCTGGCTGGAAGAAGATATTTTGCGGTATCTGAAAATGACCGGCATTCCCTATGCCCCCATTTATGGGGACATTGTGGAGAACCACAAGAAGGACGGCGCCCCGATTCTGAAAACCACCGGCGTTTCCAGATCGGGGTGTATGTATTGTATGTACGGCGTTCATCTGGAGCATGAACCGAACCGGTTCCAGCTGATGCAGGTGACGCATCCCCAACAGTATGATTACTGCATCAATAAATTGGGGTGCGGCGCTGTGCTGGACTACATTGGCGTACCTTACCGAAATCAAGAGTTGGAGGTGGAGCATTGTTAGGTTCCAAGAAAAAAGAAGAAGCGCTTCCCGTCAATGAAGCACTGTTGAATGTCATTACCCCGATGGGACTGGAAATCAGGCGGAACAGTCTGGTCATCGGTGAAAATCTGGGTAAGGTGTACGGCGCTGTCCGCTATCCGCAGAAGGTGGATATGGGGTGGCTTTCCAAGATCACCAACATTCCCAGCACAATCGTTTCGGTGGGGATTACCCCCATTGATAATGGCGCGCTCATTTCCGCAATCTCCAAAAGCATTGTCCAGCAGCGCGGCGCCGCTGACAGCGCCAAAGACCCGCTGACCAGGCAGCGCGCCGAGAAAGCCGCCGAGGATGGCGAGAGAATCATGCAGCGGATCGACCAGGAGGGCGAAACGGTCGCCATGATGTCGCTGACCGTGATGCCGATTGCACAGGATGAAGCCAACTTCACAAAGGTATGCCGCCGTGTGGAGAGCGCCTTCAACATCCAGAAGTGCAAGGTACGCACCCTTGCCAATCTCCAAAAGGAAGGGTTTCAGAGCATTTCTCCCACCTATCCGGCCAACTCCACGGTGGACAGCATCGTGTCCCGCATTATTCCCATGAGTACCTTTGTGGGCGGTTTTCCCTTTGCCAGCTCCGGCTACAACGATGGCCGGGGCTATTATTTTGCAAAGGACAGCAACGGCGGTCTGGTCATCCTGGACACCTGGGAACGTGGGAACGACCGCACCAACAGCAGCTTTGTGATTATGGGCGTGGCCGGTATCGGCAAGAGTACCGTTGTGAAGCACATCATGCTTTCGGAATACATGAAGGGGACGAAAATCCTGTGCATCGACCCGGAATCCGAGTACAAGGATATGTGCCGGAACCTGAACGGAAGCTGGCTCAATGCTGGCGGCGGCAAGAACGGCCGATCCAATCTCTTGCAGATCAGACCGGCGCCCCGTGACGATGACGATGAAACCGACAAACTCTATACCGATGAAGGAAACGGTATGTCTGATATGGCGCTGCACATGAAAACACTGGAGATTGAATTTTCCCTGTATCTGCCCAGCCTGACGGATATGCAGAAAGCGATCCTCAAGCAGACGATCATTGAACTCTACAATCAGTTTGGCATCTTCTGGGAAACGGATATTCGGCAGCTCAAGGCCACGGATTTTCCCATTCTGTCCGACCTTCACGCCCTGCTGGAAAAGAAAGCGGAGGCCAACAAGGAGAATCTGGTATATCGTGATCTGGCAATGCTGCTGTACGATGCCGCAGCGGGCAGCGACAGCTTTTTGTGGAACGGCCACACCACGCTGGAAGCCAATTCCCGGTTTATTTGCCTGGATACCCACGACCTTCAAAATGCGTCGGACAATGTTAAGCGCACGCAGTACCTGAACCTGTTGAGTTGGTGCTGGGAGGAAATGAGCCGCGACCGGAATGAGCGTTGCCTGCTGGTATGTGACGAGGCCTACCTGATGATCGACCCGCAGGTTCCGCAATCCCTGGTGTTCCTTCGCAATGTGGAGAAGCGGGCAAGAAAGTATGAAGCTGGACTGGCAATCATTTCTCATTCCGTGGTGGATTTCCTGGCCCCGGAGGTCAAAATGTACGGGCAGGCCCTTTTGGATATTCCGTGCTATAAAATCCTGATGGGCTGCGACGGCAAAAACCTTCAGGAAACCAAAGACCTCTACAACCTGACGGACGCGGAGCAGGAATTGTTGGAGAGCAAGCGGCGCGGACACGCGCTCTTTATCATTGGGTCCAAGCGGCTTCATGTAAACTTTGAGATTCCGGCTTACAAGTTTTCCTATATGGGCAAGGCTGGCGGCCGGTAATTCGGTGGCGGCCGGGAGCAATCCCGGTCGCCTTACTTATTCCACACAGGAGGTTTTCAGATGAATCATGCGGAACGATACGAACACCTGGTCAACAAGATGACAGCCATACGCTGTCGGGGTAGTGATTTGGACGCTTCCTACCATGCTGCCCTGTTCCTGATGGCTTCTCATCCGGCTCTTTTTGAAAAAATGGATCGCTACCTCTGCCCGGAGGGGATCAGCTTTGCCAAGATGATGCGGAAAGAGGAATTTGACTATGACTGGATGAAGATAACGGCGGATGCCGCCTACAACCTCTTTTCCTGGAACAGCAAGTGTGCCGCGACCCCCTTTGAGATTTCGCGGATGCCCGCCCCGGCGATTCGGGCGCTCTTTATGGCCTGCTTCATCGCCAATGGGGACTACATGGTATCTGTCCGGGAAAATGACAAAGGAGAAAAGGTGTTTGAAATTGACGACAGCGCCGGTAAACGGCGGGAGGCATTCAGCCTGCAAATGGAGCAGATGATGGAGGCTCCTGGTATGGAACCGGATTGATGATGGAGGTGATTGTTTGGCTGTTGATCCGTTGACTGCAAAAATTCTGGCAAAGGTAGCTATGCAGGCGGCTACCGACTCCGAGAGCCGGAAAAGAATCCTGTTTCTGATCCTGGCCCCGGTTCTGGGGCTTTTGCTTTTGATTGCCTTCATTCTGTATCTCATTACCAGCCCCTTTTCCGTGCTGTCCCAATGGCTGATTGGAGATGAGGTAAGCGTAGTGGAGGATTTTCAGAAAGAATATGGCTACAACCAGCAGCTCGGCATTTATGAGAAAGACTATGTAGACGGTAGCGGCCAGAGCTATGAGGGTGTCATCTTTACGGATGGGGCGACCGAAGTTGTCTACTACAATCAGTTGGATGAGCGTTGGGCCGATCTTCCGTATGGAACCGATAATATCGGCGGTTATGGCTGTGGCCCGACTTCTATGGCGATTGTGGTATCCAGCCTGACCGACCAGACCGTTGATCCCCCCACGATGGCAGAATGGGCATACCAGCACGGCTATTGGTGTTCCGGCAACGGGTCCTATCACTCGTTGATACCGGGGGCTGCGGAGGGCTTTGGGCTTCAATGGGAAAGCATCAGTACCGATGATCCGCAGGCCGTGGCGGATGCTTTGGCATCCGGGAAATTGATTGTGGCACTCATGTCAAAAGGCCACTTCACATCCAGCGGTCACTTTATGGTGCTGCGTGGAGTGACCTCTGAAGGGAAAATCCTGGTGGCCGATCCTGCCAGTAAAAAGCGAAGCGAACAGGAATGGGATATATCCATCATTCTGGATGAGGCCAGAAAGGGCGCCGCAGCAGGCGGTCCCTTGTGGGCGATCTACTAAAGGGGTGCGATATGAATAACCGAAACAAGCTGATTGAACTGTTTATCTACATTGTGATTGTAATTGTGGGCATCGTCCTCTTGCTGACCGGTGGGGCGGATGACAAAACCAGCGTTGAAAATACGGGAGGTGAATCCTATGCTGTTATACTTGACGAGTAACCAGAAAAGCAGTCTGATCGACGCCGCTGTGCGGAATATGACTCTGCCCGCCAAGAAGCTGGTCGGCCGGTTCAGCCTGAAAAGTTTCGTTACCAAAGATATGCGCAATTATGCCAACGCCAAATTCTTTGTGGTGGATGCGGCGTGTATCGAGGAAAGCGGCAATGATTTCACCCTTGCCCTGCAATCCTTTCAGATGATGTTCTCCGCCCGGATCATCGTCATCCTCTCCGGCTGCGAGGATGTGAACGGCGAGGTACAACGGCTACTGTCCATCGGTGTTGTGAATCTGGTTACGGGTGAAACGATGGAGGACGCCCTGGACGAGCTGACAGAAGCGCTTTCCGAAGATGGGATGCAGCGGTATGTGGTAAAGGCTCCCGTCTACGAACAGCCAGCTACTCAGCGTGAGAAGGCACCGGAGCCGGATGAGATTATTCCGTACCGCTGGAACGCCCGGAATATCCGTATTGCCGTGGCCGGTTCGCAGCGCAGGAGCGGCGTGACAGTGACGGCCTTTAACCTGGCATCTTGGCTGGCGGCCAGAGGTGCGGAGGTGGCGTATATCGAAGTCAATCAGAACCGCCACCTGCAGCTCCTGCTGAACATCTACGAAGCGGCGCCGGATGGGGAGCATTACACCATTGATGGGATCGACTGCTACCTGACCAACGAGCCGGATAAGGCGTATCAGTTTATCATCTATGATTGCGGCGTGATGCAGACGCCCACCTCTATTTTCCGTGACGCGGATCACCGGCTGCTGTGCGGGAGTGTCCTGCCCTATGAGATTCCGGTGTTCCACAAGGCATTGTCCGAGTGCGGCTCATTGGAGGTGCGCCCGGTAGCGATCTGTGTGCCGCAGGAAATTCAGGAATACTGTATGGAACTCTTTGGGGAAAATGTGCAGATTGCGGCGGCATCCCACGACCTGTTTGCGAAACGGGTCAATGGGCAGATCTACCGGCCGCTTGTGGAGAAGTATATTGCAGGAGAAAAGCGCCTGTAACAGTATGACATGATTGGGAGGATTGGAATATGGCAAAGTTTGAGTATATGCAGCGGGCATTTTCTTCTGAACTGAAGCCCAGAGCACGGCTTGTGCTGCAAGTCCTGGTTCTGCATTGCAACAAAGAGGGCGAGTGCTTCCCCTCTATCAAGACCATAGCCGCCAAGTGTGGCTATGGGGTGTCCACCGTAAAGCGAGCGCTGGATGAGCTGGTGAAGGCGGGATATATCGTCAAACAGGCCCGGTTTGACGAGCGTAAGAACGGCGGCCAGACCAGCAACCTCTATACTTTATGCTCTGACTTACTCTGCCCTGACGAGCCGGAAAACGCCCCTGTGCTGGAAGATGATGCGTCTGATGAATCCCCGGCAGTGCAGCCGGAAAGCGCCCCTGCGGATGCCTGTAATGCCTCTGATCCCACACCTGGGGAACAGTCTGCCACTTTGCCAACAGCGGATTCCTACTCCTTTGTAGATGGCTTTGAAACCAAAATCGGGCGGCAATTCTGCCGCCCGATTCGTATGTGGACTGGGGGGCAGTCCATTTTTATACCCCCTTGAACCGTACAGGTGAACAGATACTTACGGATGAAGAAAAAAGTAATAGTTAATCCAAAAATTGCAAAAATAGACGGCCAGGGGTCGAAACCCCCGCCGTCAGTCCTTGGATTGCAGTCGGTTAATAAAGCCAATTAGCATAATCAGATCTTCGTCCTTGAGTTTTCGCATTCCGTCCATCGCTTTACGGATTAACTGTGGATTGACCGCTTCTGCATCAAAAAACTGCAAAGGGGTAATCTCAAAGTAATCACAAATTTTTAAGAACTGAGCCATTGACGGAAGAGATCGACCGGATGAAATCCCCTGAATATAGCTCCGGTTCTGTCCTAAAGCCAAACTCATTTGATATTCTGATGCGCCTTTTTTCAAACGCAATTCGGTGATCCGATTGCGGATAAATTCTTCATCCATATCCTCACCTCGCTATATACAAGGATAACAGATGAAATGCCTGGATTATAAACATAGTATGTGTTATAATATTGAATATATGCCTATTTACGCCGTTTTATTTGCGTTATTTCATTTTTGTATGCGTGAGATTTGAAGTGGGGTGAAGTTTTTGGAAAAAACATACGCTTGTGCCATTACTGGGCACCGTCCAACTCGATTTAAGTTCAAGTATAATGAAGGGTATTCGTTGTGCAAAAAGATAAAAAAAGCAATGCTAAAAACATTTTGTCATTTGCATGATGAAGAAGGTATTTTCCGCTTTTATATTGGAGGTGCATTAGGGGTAGATATGTGGGCAGCCGAACAACTCTTATATCTCAAAGAACAACCGGGATATCAAGATATTGAGTTAATTGTTGCACTTCCATTTGAAGGGCATGATTCGAAATGGGATGCAATGAGCAAACAGCGGTTGCAGATAATTATTCATAATGCCACAAAATGTATTGTTATAGGACAAAGTGGAACTACATCCGATTATAAAAAGAGAAATTATTATATGGTAGATCATGCAGATTTCTTGCTGGCAGTCTATGATAACAATCGTAAACTACGATCTGGGACAGGCCAAACAGTAAATTATGCTTTGAAACAAAATCTTCGTATAATTTTTCTCCATCCTGATACAGCAGAAATAAGTTAATGGTTTAGTTAGTTCATAAAAAATTTTCACATATACTATTGCATCGTTTTTGGTTGCCTTTTATAATATAAATACCATTTCCTTGTTTTGTATTTTATTGAAAGGGTGGCAGTGAACGATGGCACGAAAATCCTATTCAGATAAGGAACGCGAACAAGTGAAAGAAGCTCTCCTGATAACTGTTCTTGAAAGTATTGTAAATCAGGGACTTGTTCATAGTAGCATTGCTATTCTTTGTGAAAAAGTTGGAATTTCTAAAACTTTCTTTTACAGCTTTTTTTCTTCAAAAGAAGAACTTGTAATGCAGGCACTTCGATATCAGCAGCCTAAATTGCTACGCTATGCACAGGAACTGATGAATGACCCCAAACTCAGTTGGAGAGAAAGCGTCAAAACCTTCTTGAAAAATTGTTGTTATGGAGAAAAAGTTGGGTTTGCAGTCTTATCAATAGAGGAAGAACAGCAAGTATATCGCTGCCTTTCCAACGAAAATTTTCAAGCGTTTCGTAACGACCAGTTGTATTTATATCGCAACTTACTTACAATTTTTGGCGTTCCGATGGACAACATTGATCCACGGTTATTTGGTAATCTGTCCTTAACAATGATGATGAGTTATAAAGCTATTCCTGATACTATGCCTTTCCTGTTTCCCGAAGTAGCAGATGATATGGTAGAATTTCAAATCAACGCCCTGCTGGATGAAATGCAGCGAGCAAAAAAGGAAGCGATAAGGTGACGCGAGATGCACAGAGATAAACTTCCATGTTCTGTGGGATTACAGAGCAAACAAATACATTCAAAGACCAGAACAAGTCGGATTTTTGCAACCGGCTTTAGATTTGCGCGGCCTTTTTATGTCCTGCGTTCGTCTGCCCTTGTGGCAGTGCGGCGCAGGGCATTTTTTATTGTTCGGAAAGAGGTGGCCTGATATGAGTTTACCAAAACGAAATAGTGCGGACGGGCGCTGTTACTGGATGAAGCCCGAGGTGCAGGAGGAACTGCAACCGCTCTTTGACCAGTGCATCCAGGATGCCATTGACGGGAGAATCACGCGGCTTGATTCTCTCTGGCCTCCGGTAGTGGTCAGCAGCGAAGGCGCGCCCTTTGAGGTGTGGCAACTGCTTCGGACATGGACCGAAGCGCAGCGGGCTGAGACCCTTGACGCGGAAAAGGCCATCGCCTTCAGCGAAAACCTGCGCCGCCAGAGCCGGTGGGGTGAAATTGACCACCATCTACTTGATATGCTGCAACGGGAGCTACAGGAGAAATATTTTATCGTGACAGGCAATGAAGATGACCACTTCTGGGATCGGGAGTATTCCCTAAAACCAGGTATCCGTGCAGAGCAGGTCCCGGAGCCGCTGCTGCGTTTCGCCTGCTATGTGGCGGTGAGCTATAAGGTATATGGTATGGACTTTCAGTATCTGGACGCCAATTACCTCTTTGGATTGGTGGAGAAAGTCCGTCCGGATATGGTGAAAAAGCTGAAAGAACATGGGACCGGCAGGTTGCCGCTCAACCTGCAAAAGCGGAAAACAGAGCACTTCACCGCATCGGCCAACGATGCCTTTGCTGTGATCCGTATTACTGCCAGGAACAGCACGGAGGAGTGCTGCCATGAAGTACTGAACTACCTGTGTGAGCTTCTGGAGCAGGAGGATTTTCCCCGCAGCTATGCGGTGGAGTTCAAAGGGCCGGAAAAGAGGTATCTTCCCATCACAGGACTGCCCAAAAAGGGAGTAAACCAGCTCTTTGCCTGTGCCGTGCAGTACCCCGGCCTCCACCCCCTGATGGAACGGTACGCCCGGCTTGCCATGCGGCAATATGAGCAGTACACCAATCTCAGCGATGAGCAGTGCGCGCTCCCCGGAAGTTTTGCCGTGTTCGCCCTGGGAATGCTGGGGCAAGAGTGGCAGCAGCTGGTATGGGATTATCTCGATCTCTGCGATGATGAGCACTCCCACTTACAGGAAAAATTCCTCCGGGAGTATGTGAAACAGTTCGGATTTACCGCCGATACCGTCCCTGTATTTGTCCGTGGGGTGCTGTCCATGCAGAACATGAAGTATTCCAAGGACTATACCGCGTGGATGGCAAATGCAGAAAGCCTGGGCGCTCTGCTGGAGGCAAAAATCCACCTGTCCGAGATCGTTCCAAGCGGTTTTTCCTCCGACGAGGATGATGACGAGGACGAGGAACCCGCTGAGGAAACAGAAGCCAGCCCGGAGGAAGTGCTGCAATACGCATGGGAAACGGTCTGCTATGTGATCTGGGGCAAAGCCAGCGCCAAGGGTGGTCAGAAAGTGGTGGAAGCAGCTTCGGAGGAACTGAAGGAACTTTACCGACAGATTTTTATTCCGATAACGGAGAACCTGGAAGGAAGTGGTGGCCTGCTATGAGTTTGCCGAAACGCGACGGCGTACAAGGTCGTTATTATTTGATCCAGAAACCAGATACGAACCCCGAAGTGCTGGAACACGCCGATCAGTGCATCCAGGATGTGTTGGATGGAACTGCAAAAGAAAACCATTCCGGCTATCCGGTGGTCGTTCGGAACCAAAGCGGAACGCCCTTTCTTCCCAGCCAGCTCCTGGAGCGGTATCTGTCCAAACTGCCTTTGAAGGGATTCCCCTATGAGGAAGCTGTTACATTCTGCGATGCCCTGCGGCGGCTGGTGGGCTGGAGGGAGATTGGCCACACCTTGGGAAAATACATCAAACACCAGGTGCAGGAGAGGTTTTTTGAGATTGGAGAGAATGAGGACTACTTTTCGCCTTTCCCGCTCTGTACCGCATGGCCGGAGCTGCGGCCGGAGGATGTGGACGAGAATCTGCTGCGCTTTACTTGCTATGTGGCGGTCTGTTATACGGTGTATGGGGCCAGCGATAATACGATTATAACCGAACACTACCTTGATCTGGTTTCCCAGCTTCGCCCGGATATGGTGAAGCAGCTGAAAACAGCTGGCAGCGGCAAATTGCCAAAGGACATCCAGCGGCGTAAGACGGAGCATTTCACCGCATCGGCCAATGATGTGTTTGCTACCATCCGCATCACCGCCAGGGACTCCACGGAGGAGTGCTATGCTGAAATTCTGGATTACCTGTGTGCGGTGTTGGAGCAGGAGGGATTTCCCCGCAGTTACTCGGTGGAGTTCCGTGGGAAGGAAAAACTCTATCTGCCCATTCCCGGTCTGCCCAAAAAGGGCGTCAATCAGCTCTTTGCCTGTGCTGTGCAACACCCCAATCTGCATCCGGCTATGGCGCGATACGCTCGTCTGGCTATGCGGGAATTTGAGTGGTACCAAAACCTCTCAGATGAAGCCTGTGCGATGCCCGGCACCTTCGCCGTGTTTGCCCTGGGGCTGGAGGGAGAACCGTGGGCACCGCTGGTGACGGAGTATCTGGATCTCTGCGATGACGAGCACTCCTCCCTGCAAGGGAAATTCCTTCATGCCTTGATCCGAAAGTTTGGGTTCCAACCATGGACGCTGGGGGTATTGGTGCGGGGCGCATTATCTATGCAGTGGCTGGAGCCTGCCAGAGAATTCCGCAGCCTGATAGCCAATGGGGAAAGCCTGGATGCACTGCTGGCAGTCAAGCGCCGCTTTTCCGCTTATCTCCTGCCGGAAGAAAACGAAGACTCGAAATTCCGGGCCATCGCTTGGCAGAGCCTGCTCTGGGCCATCTGGGGGCAAGCCTCTGAAAACGGCGGCAGCAAGGTCATTAAGACGGCTCCGAAGGAACTGAGAGAAAGGTATCAGGAAATTTTTCAATAGACTATAAGGAGGACTCGGATGAGTGAAGTAAGCTATTCAAATGTACCTCCCATGATGGCTGCCATCAAAAGTGGTGACATAGAGGCGATTCGTTCCCTGCTTCACGCAGGGCATTCTCCCAATGAGCCACAATGCTATCATGTAATGATTGGAGATTGGCCGCGGGATGACGAAGCCTCTCCGCTGGAATTGGCTGTACTGGAAAATCGGATGGACATGGTACAGCTCCTGATCGAATGCGGAGCAGATTTGACCCATAACCCGGAAGAATTGCTTTGTGGTTCCCTGCGCAGTCAAGACCTGACCCTGTTTTCCTTTTTGGTAGATGTGGGAGTCAGAATCCCCGCAACGCAAAGGGATATATGCAGGCTGTTTCTCCACTTGGTGGATCGGGATGAGCCTAATGTACTCCCCATTTTGAAAAGGATGGGCATGGATTTGAAACAATACGGCGGTGAAGCCCTGCGCAGTATGGCGAGCCATGGAAATCAGCTGCTGGTGGAGTATCTGATTCAAAACGGGGCGGACATCAACTATCACAAGCCAGATATGGTGTTTCCCTACGCTTCGACTCCTGTCACTGAAGCTGCACGGCACAACGATTTTTCTATGGTGCGCTGGCTTGTGGAACAGGGTGCAGACATCACCATCCCGGATAAATACGGTGACCGGCCCTACACCGTGGCAGTACAGAACAAAAATCAGGAAATGGCCGCCTACTTAAAAGCTCTGGAGCCGGAGGAATGGCATAACGAACAGGAAAAGGCGCGTCAACTCACGCCTTACAAGCTGCCTGCCAAGCTGGTGGAATACTTAAAGACCGGCCCCTTGCGTCTGGAATTTCCAGAGCGGGAACTGGTGAAATGGGCGGAACTGTACCCCTACATGGATGTACAGGAGATGACCTGGAAACGGAAAAAGTTGCTCTCCCTTATGGCGAAAATGGACAATTACAGCGACTATTTGCTGCTGTGGAGTCCCAGAGATAAGAAACTCTGGTATCTGGACATTGAGCATAAGGAGTTTCATCCGTTAGCCAAATGGGAGGAATTTATTGCTGATCCCGGAAAATATCTTAATGGAATGATTGAGGGAGAGTTTGAGGAATAAGGAGAGAACACAAATGACAAAAGATCAACTCTTATCTTTATGGAATGCGGATAACTGGGAGGTAATGAGTTGCGGGGTCTACTTCACGGCTCACCGGGCAGATGCAGATAAGGAACTGCATATCAACTGCAATGATTATACCGAGGCAGAGATTCTGGCCATGCCCTTCTGGGAACGATTAGCTCAGGAACTGGATGAGCTGGACCGGCAGGCCCATGAAATCTTACAGAAAGAATTCCCCGATGATGAGGACATCCCTGGTCTGGCCCTGACCGACATTACGATAGACAAATCCGGCTGTTACGGGACATTTTCCCTCTGCTATGATACTGGGGACTCTCCGGCTGGGGAACTCTATCTCAATGTGTCCTTTGACGAGCAGTTCGTGCCAAGTCCGAAGGTTGGCTACGACACCTTTTAATACAGGGAGGCTCCCCTATGGCATTAAAATTGAACTTTCGTGAAGTCACCCCGGAAGATACCGAAATTCTTCGTATGATAGCGTTGAGAAACGGGAAAGCAGAAGATTACCTCTGCTGCGATGTTACCAATGAGGATGGTGTAACACAGACTACCTGGTATAGTAAGGCGGATGTGGCCCTCTGGGGGGAGGATTATATCCGGGCGAATACCACAATGAAGTACAGCGATTATAGCGGATGGATCATCATTCTGGATATGGAGCCGTTGAACGATGCACAGGCATCACCACGAAAAAAGAAGAAACGGGATTCCTTTCCCCAAATCCCTACCTGGCTGGAGGGCCATGTCAAAGAACGGAAACAAAAGCGCCTGCCCACCGTGACCCTCTGCTCCTCTGCCGGAAATGAACTGCTGGAAGTGTGGTATTACGGAGATTTGCTCACAGTGAAGGGAGAGTCCCAATTCTATATCATAGATGGAGGCGAGGCCCCCGGACTGGTGGAAGCCCGCGACCCAGAGAGCGGCGAGGAGTTCGTCATCTTCGACGGTGGGCAGCATGGTTATGATAATATGTTCTGCGATGAACACAATCCAGCTCAGCTGGCGCACCGCCCCCTCCAGCGGTATGAGATCCCTGCCTCCAAGTTGGTGCTGGAACTGGGCTACAATATCGACTATGAGGATGAAAAAGAGAGCTTCGAGGTAGACGAGGCTGATACCGTGGAACTGGTTAACGGTGAGCGGATGCCCTGGGAGCAGGTCAAACGGGACGGCATTGACTACATTGCACTTTACTATGTGAATGATAAAGGAAAACAGGTGCAGATTTTGGATGCGGAACTGGCATGAGTACAATAGGACTGTTTTGGTAAGAATTTGATGATTACTGGTGTTGATGATGTAAGCCGAGAAAAGAAGTAAGGTGTGTGATCAATGATTACTGGAAAGTATTTGGAGAATCCTGCGTTATATAGTCCCGATGAACTTGAACGATTGGACAACCATATCGAAAAATATTTTGGAAAAGCCACAACAGTGGTTCATGAGTTTTTCAGCGAAGATATTCATGTTGATGTCTCCATCATTCCGCCCCATGAGGAACACAACTATTATACTTTGGTAACCACAGGCATGGGTGCGTTTTCGATGAAGATCCCAAGTGAATATCAAGAGGATGGCCTTCCCTCTCGGATAGAACTGATGATGTGCCTTCCGCCTGAGTGGAACCCTGAAAGTAAGGAAAGCCAAGAAAATTGGCCAGTAGAGCTGCTTCGCTATTTAGCAAGATTTCCAATCATAGAAAGCACTTGGCTGGGCTATGGGCATTCTATTCAAAACGGAACACCATACGCAGATAATACATTGCTGGCAGGGTGTGTTCTTTTAGGCGTACAGGATGCGCCGGAGGGTGCTGCCGTCTGTAAGCTCTCAGATGGAAGTTGGGTCGGTTTTTATCAGGTGATTCCTCTGACAGAGAACGAACTGGAATACAAGATTCAACATAGTACAGATGAAATGCTGGAATACATGGAAGATGTAGACCATGTTGTATATTTCCAAAGACCGGATACCAAGTTTGAATAACACAGAAGAATAAGGAGAGAACGCAACATGGAACAGGCATATTGCACCGCAGTTTTCTGGCGCGGCGGAGAAAAGATTGATCTGAATGGGCGAAAGCCGGATGCGGTACGGTGCCTATCTGTGACGGGAGAGCGGAAGGTGAATCTGTCCTTCCTGCGAGATTATCCCAATCTGGAGGAACTAACCCTAATGGAAAAGTGTGAGGGTGTAGAAGTTCTCTCCGGGCTAAAGCAGCTTCATACACTGTCCCTATGGCTGTCGGCCCCTGTTTCCTGGGACAATGTTTCTCTCCCCGGCCTGCGTGTTCTCCACCTGCGTGGGGAAAAGAATGGCGACATCACCCCACTTCTCACCAGCATTACCTATCTCCATTTGGAGGAAATGCGGAAAACGGAAGATCTTGCCGCTTTCCTGACTCCAGCGACCCGGCTTCAGAAACTCTATCTCCAGTCACTCCCAGCTGTGCAGGAACTACCGGCTCTGGATGGGCTTCCTTCCCTTTATGCCCTGAAACTCTATGAGCTGCATAAACTAAACGATTTGTCCGCCCTCTCTCACAGCCATTTGCGCTACTTTGCCGCCTCTCTGATCGGGGATAAACTCTCCGCCCAGGCGCTGGCAGATGCTGTGATGGCGATTCCCAATCTGGAGGCAGCCGCGCTCCAGCTGGCGGATCGCTCCGAGCGGCGCTATGGCGGTGTCCAAAAAGCCTTTGCCGCCGCTGGGAAATCCGCATTGCTGTGGGAGGAAATTAGTGCTTTGACCACATGGCTGTCGCTGTAACCTGGGGATTGGGGCAAGAATGATATGGAACAGTTTTTTGAACATTCCGATTTGGGATTGGGAGCACTGACCTTTCAGAAAGGACCAGGGACCATCCACTGCTGGACTGGAAGAATCGCAGACACAGAGATCCTGTTTTCCATTATTTTGAACACATCTGAACTCCGGTCGGCAAACCTGGATTTTATCCGTTCTGTGCTTCAAAACTGGCGGGAGTATCTTTCAAAAGCGGAGCATGAGATTCAGGCGCAGATTGGTAAAAGCCCTGAGAAGTTTGGATTGCAGCGCGCTCCATTCCCTGAAACGGAGATTCCCGCCGAGCAGCCGCAATTTCTGTTTTATGATGAGACAGAATGGGGCCTGCACTTTGAGATTTGTACCCTTCCTGTGGGGGAGCCATTTGGACTTATGGTTGAGTTTTCAGGGGATACGCCAACGGATGTATATGGCTTGTCGGAAGCGGAAGAAATAGAAGCGGACATGGAATAATATAAAGGAGCCGATCAGATTGTGTGAGAATGCGAAAATTCTTTGTCCTTACTGTTTGACGAGAGAAATTGACCCGGCACAGGCGATATGCTCTGCTTGTTATTCAAAAGAGGATAAATGGGAGCGAGGCAGTTGGGATGACCTACGCAAGCGCAAGAATGCCGATGAAATCCAGATGTTTACCATAGCCAAAAAAGTAGATGAAGCGTTCCAGATACCAGAAAATGAAGCTTATGCCTGTATAGAGAAACACGAAATGATTCAGGCTGAGGCCTTGGAACGGGAAATGGAGGCTTTTCACCGGCGGCGCATCCTTTGTATGGTGGAGATATTTTCCAAGATTGATTGCGGCATCCTCTTTTCTGGCTATGTAGAACTGGATACCTATTTCAAGAATGTGTGGGATTATGCCCATCAGCGCATTGCCGCAGAACAGCTCAGAGAGGTTCAGGAGTATCTGCGGTCACAGATTCCATGGAAATCCCTATCCAGTCAGCGGATGGATCTGGGGGCAGAACTTCTCAACTTTTGGTGCGGAGAAGATGAGTTGGATTGGGGCTATTCTCAATATTTTGAGATTGCAGCAGGTAATCTCAAGCCGTTTCTTGCAATGACCTTATTCACAGAGATTCTGTGTAAGCATTTTCCAGATGTAATGTCTGCGCCAGTCAAGCGGCTGAGCAGCAAACTTTGAGGCACTAAAAAGGGGGTACTTTCATGCCAGACTGGGCACAAATCATATCCGATGCGCTGGACATTCTAAAATTTGACGGAGCCGTACAGGACACTCTGGCGGAACTTCGAGGGAAATGGGGCGCACAGGTCCCGGCGCTGCTGGATGAACGCTTTGACGCTATCGGCATCCAATATATGAAATTGCCCCATGAAAAAGGAGCGGCGGCCTTGGGGCAGGAACTCTCTGCCTTCGGCTGGGCGTTGTATAACCTGGACGATGAGGACGAGTATCTGTTTGCCTTGATCCCAGAAGAAGAACGCAACGAATGGGAACGCTACTGCAAAAAGCAGGGGCAATATTGCCACCTGATGAAACAGCAAGGGCGAAAATGGGGCGACCATGCCAAGGAGCAGGACCCTGGGAAGCTGATGCCCTGCGAGGAATACATACTTCAGGATGAGTACGATTATTTCTTCAACTCCCTGGCGGGTGATTTTGCGGCGGGAGAATGGAAAAACCAAAACGCAGAGGAGTGGAAAAACGGCTGTGTGGCCGATCTGCGCCACCGTCCGCCGCAAGTAATCCGCTCCCACAGCTTGCCGCACCTTGGATGCCTTACCTATTCCCCGGAACATGAACTATATGCTGCATCGAGGGCCGCTGGCAGCGGGACGATTGGCCGGGCATTACTGAGCAAGAATCCGGCTACCCTCAACTGGTTCGAGCCGTCCCCCATTGGATATGACGGTCCACCCCAGACCCTGTGCTGGGCTGACCATTCCCTCTGGGCGGGTGATCCCACCAACGCTACACGGATTGAACTGACTGACCGGGGCACCTGCCAGGATGTGAAAAACTGGACTCTGCCGGAAGATGGATGGAGCACCAAATACCATTGCGGCATTACGACAGACGGTCTGGGCCGGGTCTACTTTTCCAACGAGTGGTACAAGGGGCAGATTTACCGCTGGGAAAACGGCAAGGTAACAAAACACACCTTTTCTCTGGATGGATACGACCATCTGTCCGAGGCTGTTCCTGTTCCCGGCACAGGCCGCATTACCATGATCCACGCCGTCAGCGGAAAGGGACGGGTGGAAGAATGCCTGCTGGAACTGGACATGGACACCGGGCGATGCCGCATCGCCCCCCTGCCCGGAATGGGTGAGGGGCTGGAACTGCGCTGGTTTACCGGGGACTGGCTGCTGGTGCAAGGAAACGGCGAGATCCTCTCCGATGACTTTGCCCAGCTCATCAATATGAACACCCGTGAAGTGCTGCGTATCCGTCCGGGAATGTTCGGCGGGGAGAAAATGCAGCACATTGGAATACTCACCGATGGCACGGTGGTCATCGTTACCCGGCGGGACAGGGTTGGGCCGGTGTTCCGTTATCCCATCGACTTCTGGGGCTTCCTTCGGACGGCAAACAAGCCCAAAAAGCTGGAATGGCGGGAGTACAAAGAAGTATACCCGAATCTGCCCTTCTTTCTACCGTCCAAGGCCACGGAGCGAAAAATTATTATCAAAAAAGACAGCCTGACCATCCTGGGGTCGGTGTTTACGCCGCCATTTACCCTTTCTCAGCTTACGGAAAAGCTGGGGTCCGCCCGCATTGTTCTGCAAAATGGAACACGGAAAAGCCCCATTACAGGCCGAGAGAGTCCCTATACCCAGGCACTTGCTTTGTGGGACGAGCTTGGACTCCAGGGCTGGTTGGACGAAGATGAGCAGACCATCAAAACCATTGGTGTCCGGGTAGCGGCACAGGGAGAGTATGCGGTTCGGCAGACATTTGACGGAACGGTTTGGATCGGGTCCAAGGACTACCGGGAGGCCAGTTGGAAGGATTTCGCCGGATTTGCCCATACCCTCAAATTAGGCGGCTTTACCGTTTATACCCGCTTGCCGGGTCCTGTTTCAGAGGAGCAGTCAGCGCAGAAAGCAAAGCTGGAGGCCCTCTCCGCCATGGTGCAGATCAGCTGGAAAGAGCCAGAGCAAAAGGCAGCGAAAGCGCAGAAATACAAGTTATCCAAGCCGACTGAACCAGTGCTCACCTTTACCAGCTTCAACTTCAAGCTGGCGGTCATGGAAGTCCTGATGTACGAGAAAGGCTTACTGGCTCCTAAACTGGATGCCCATGAGTTTGCCAGAGAGTATAGCCGACGCAAGATCGACATTGACGCGGAAGGGTATGAACCCATCCCAGAGATTCGGAAGTGGCTGGAGAAATACCCTGTCCCGGAGCGGTTGGCCCCGGAGGTCACAGAAATCGAGATGGATGGCGGCAGCGAGATTTATACCCAGCTCTGTCCGTTCTGGGATGGCGAGGATGGAGCCTTTGATCTTAATACCATTACGGAGGCGGAACTGCGCCAGTTCCCCAATCTCAAACATATTACCCTCATGTCCTCCAAGCCGGAACAGGTGCTGCCCGTTCTGGAACGGTGCGGTATCAAGGTAGACTTGCTGTGAGGTGAAAGCATGAAAGCGAAACTAAAAGTGATAAAGAACTGGGAGTTCGAGGAATTTGAACTGACGGGAACTTCCTTCAAATACAGCCCGACTGGATGCAAAGGTATGGTAGCCCGCAGCGAGGATGAAATTGTGTTTTGGACCTATCATCTCGTGCAAAAGTGCAGCGGCGTTTTGTGGGTCAAAGGCGAAGTTTCCAGGTGGATTCCCAGCCCGGAGCCGAAAGAGCAGCAAGATGTTTGGGAAGATCCTGTCTTGCTCTCATGCGACAGAGGAATACTGTTGGTTTGCCCGGCCAGTAAATCCCTTTGGTGGATGCCGCAGATGGATGGAGAGTGGATTCCGATCCCCATGGATAACTGGTGTGCCCAGGGTATTCCCAAGCCGGTGGCAGTCACCGGAAGCCAGGGCGTTTTCCCTATTGTGTGCCGAGTGGACAACTCCGCTGATGCGACCAACAGTTTTACCAGCCTGACGGTAGACTTTGAAACCATGACTGCACACTGGGCAGAAAGCGGCTCTTGCGTATACAGCAAAGCAGGAACCCGACAGACCCATTTGGCGGCGGTAGAGCGAGCTGGCGGCAATTTTGCCCAGGCAGACTTTCACTACAACTATCCTATGATTGGCTCCATACTGGAACAGAACGGACAGTTTTATGCCTTTTTGGAAAGCAGCACCATCAATCCGGCGGGTCTTTCTCTCATGGGCTACTATTGGTATCTGGAACTGGAGGAAAACGGACTATTCAAAAAGAAACTGTGGGGCAAAGATAATTTAAGCCGCCTGCCCGGAAAACACGGGATGCGCGGAAAATTCTCCGGTGACAGGACTTGCCTGATCCTATCTCCCATTTTTAAGAATGATGACTGGAAGGGTAAACAAAAGGTGCTGCGCCTTTCGGATTTGGTGCTGATCGACCTTGCCATGCCCCGTGGATACGCTTCCTTCCATGTGCTGGATGTATGGGGAAATCGGGCATTTCTCAGCGATGAGAAAGACAAGCTGGTTCTTTGTGAAATGACCTTGGAGTAGTTATGAGGGCTGAGTATGCTTTTCAAGAAAAAGATTGTATTTACGGAAGGAATGAATGAAACCCTTTGTTCTTTCGATGAAATACCCTGGTTTTCCTGTTGTGGAGTTCCGTATGATAAACCATCGTATTACCCATATCTTCAGGAAAAGGACCCAAAACGAGCAGAAAAACTACTGCTGCATACAAAGAACTACTCAGGAACCGTCTGCCTTACGAATTTGTTCAAAGAAGGCATTTGTCGTGCAGATACCTTTATTCTGCAAACGGCTGGGTGGAAGTTTTACCAGAATGAATTCATGCCATGTGTGGAGGCCAGTTGGCGCACTTATGAAAAAAGAGCATTGAAGGCAAATGGCCTCGATCTAAACTCGGTGGAAAAAAGATTCCTTCGTGATTATGGCTTTCCTGACAGTATAGATCTTCAGTTGTGCCGAATGGTGCAATATTTGCTGGTTGAACAATACTTCCTTGAAAGGTTTCCTCAGTTCCCTCTATTTTTCAGCCGGATCATTGATATTTACAAGGATGGTCATATCGTGCTTGGCTGGAGTGGAAGATTTGCATCGCATGAAACGAATCTGGAAAATGAAAACGGAGTTCCAATCTTACCAACAGACGGAAGTTTGATTATATGGTAGGAAAACAAGAACTTAATTGCTGTGAGACGAGGGAAAATGATATGGCATTACAGGAAAAGAAAATAATGCCTCCCCCTTGGCTGGCCCACCGGGAGATCGAGAGATACTCTATTGGCTGGCGCATGGGCTATGGGGAGGATTACATATACCGATTTGGCGATTGGCTGGACACCCTCTCCCCGGATGAGCAGACAGAATACCGCACCCTCTTTCCCGAGCCGGTAACCTGGAAGGGCTGGTGGGATGACGAAGATAGCAGCGAAGTGCTGGAACATGGGGACTTCTGGGTGAATGCGTGGCAGCCGGAAGGAAGCCCTAAGTACACTCGCCAGTGGCTCCAGCAGGAATTTTCCATGGGGAGAAAGCGGGAACTGTGTCTGTTCTGGGGCCATCAGCCTGCCGAGGACGGCCAGCTGACAAAAAGCTGTCTCAGCCAGTGGTGGATGGAGGATTTCTGGTCCGTTGCCAATACCTATCTTTGTATGGAGCAGTATATGATGGCAGGCAAGGCGGAACTGTTCAGCGATCAGGAGATTCGGGAGCAAATTTTGAAATGCAGCGACCCGAAACAGATCAAGGCCCTGGGCCGCAAGGTGCGGAGGTTTGACCAGAAGGTATGGGACAAGTTCAAATACGCCATTGTATTGAATGGCAACTGGTGCAAATTCAGCCAGAACCGCAACCTGCGGGAATTTCTCCTCTCCACCGGAGATAGTGTGCTGGCGGAGGCCAGTCCCTACGATAACATCTGGGGCATTCGGCTTTCAGCCAACTCCCTGGAGGCGCAGGACCCGATGAAGTGGCGGGGGCAAAACCTGCTGGGTTTTGCTCTAATGGAGGTACGGGACGAACTGCGCCGGGTCACGCAGAATGAAATGTTGTGCGACTGGAACGCAGTCTGAGGTAAAATGATGGAATTATTTGCAAAAAGAATGACTTGGGAGCTGGACAATGAGGAAGGGCTGTCCTGCCTGTTCTTTGAACTGGAGGATGGTTACTTTACACTCTCCCGCAAGACCGGCGCGGAAGCACTCCGCTTGGAAATGAATGATCCAGCCAATGGTCAGTTGATTGACCCGGACTGTTTTGAATATGCCCTTGATAATACCAGGTTTCGTCTAAATATCGTGCGGAACAACCGAAAGGTTCTGCGGTATCTGGAAGAACACCACATCAACACGGAGTTGTATGGAGAAATCGTCCTTCACTACACTCCTCTCAGCAAGCCACAGCTTGAATCATTATCTGCCGTAACTCTCAGGCTGTTTTTCGGTGAACTACTTTTTTAGGCGGAAACAGAAGTGTCGTTGGCAGAAATCACGCGAGGGGATAACTATGGTTAAAATTCATCGTATTTGGTTCAATACGGAGAGAATGGACAGAGAGGATCACTACAAAATCACATTATTCAGTCGCCCTCGTGTATCTATTCATGTGGACGAGTACATTTGGAGTTTCATCGAAGAAAACATTGTGAAGCCACACAAGCTTATGCGTAGTGAGAAGCATGGGTATCTGTTGGACATTTCGTTTGACCAGTTTGACCCGGCAAAACACCGATATTTTCCGCTTTCCTCATACAACGGCTTGCTTCGGGAAGGGGTCGAGATGGACAGCGCCAACAGAAGCTATTTCCGCGAGGACTTTGCAGGCGGCAAAGATCGGACTACCTGGTTCTCTCCCAATAAAATATGGACAAACTGCGGCGACAAGGTTCTGAATGTGGACATCAAAGCTGCCAATGTGAGCGAGAATATTACCCCCAGAGAATACGCAGATTTGCTTTTCGATGGAATTGGAGCGGCCTTGGTGTTCAATTTCAAAAGGCTCAAGCGCGAGGAGTTTGATGGGCTGAAGCCCAAGATTGATTGGAGCATTGTAGAAAGCTTCCCCTTTCCCGCACCCTTTGAGGAACAGCGGTACATTGGGGATGAAGGCGAAATTCATGTGTATTCTTGGGATGGCCGAAAGGAAACGACCCTTGTTGGTCCCTATTCCGTGCGGAAGTTGTACCTGGAGCATTTCGGAGAATCGTGAGGAGGAATTTTGCCGTGCAAGTCTGGTCAAAGATGGATTTTGGCACTGGAGAGATTATCTTTTTGGATATCACGCAAAAAGAAGATATGCTGCAAGTAGAATATCCGAACTGCTTTCTGCTGGATATGGGCTGGTATCAGGACAGATACATCATTTCTATCATTCAAAATTTTGATTGGACGCATCCAGTCCAGCAGTATGAAACAGCAGAAAGGAATCAGCTTCCCAAGCTGTTGACGGAGGCGGTTCGCCTTGTGGAAAAGGAATCACAGTCTGCCGGAGCAAATTGAAAGAGGTCTTGTTATGAACGAGAATTTATTTCGACCACAATTTGATACATTGAAACTGTCCGATAAGCTCTGGCTGATGCAGACGCTGGCGACTCGTTATCATTTGACATTCAAGGAACTATACGCCTTTTCCCGCTGGGGACAAAGCTGCACCACCGGCCTATTTGAAAAAGGTGGCCGGGAGTTTGTCTTTGTCCCGGGCGATACCGTGATTCTTGGCTGGGAGAGCTTTGTCCAAGGAATGGACAAGGCCAACCAAGAGGAACTGGCGGATATTTTTGCGGAAATCGAATATGAGGGCTCTGCGGAGGAATTTCTCAGGCAGGGCATGACCCCAGTACGCCAGGTGACCATCGCCCCCATGTTCGTGGGCAGAAAACTGGAGGAAATTGGCTGGGAAAGCGTACCCATGAACGATCCACGCATCACCGCCCACCCCGACTGGCTGGAGAACTTGCAGAAGTGGGCGGGCCAGAACAGCCAGAGCTTTGAAATACACGAAACTGTCCGCTTTGAACGCAATGGTGATAGCTGGCGAGCGTGGCTGTGCCATCCAATGACCTACCCGGAATTTCAGCGGTCCCTGTTGTGGGAGCTGGCAGCCAGCCTTCCCACGCCGGATGAGTGGGCCTATCTGTGCGGGGGCGGATGCCGCACCCTGTTTCCCTGGGGGGATGGACTGGACCACAAGATGAAACTGCACCACTTTGAAAACGGGGAAGATCAGGGTAAGCCATACGACATGGAGCAGCCCAACTTCTTTGGCCTGTCTATCGCCTACGACCCCTATAAGCGGGAGTTGGTAGACGGGAAAACATTGACCACCTGCGGCGGCGACGGCGGCTGCAATGTCTGCGGTGGCATGGGTCCTTTGCTTGGATATTTACCCTGTTCCCCTCACTGTAAACCGGAGGTTCGGGAGGATAATGAGATTCACAATGACTATGACTTTTTCCGTCCTGTTATCCGGGTGCAGACATCCGGGTGGAGAATAGTATCACCCGAAAATGAGAGGTGATATTGATGAAAAGCCGATTGGAGCAATTATTGGACGAGCTATTAAGACAAATTGATATACCTGCGATGGAGCAAGCCATGTCCAAGCAGTATAAGAGCCAGATCCGCAGACGCTGGGAACTTCCGGCAGACTATTGGATGCTGTTGGAGCGCTGCTGTGGACTGCGAACCGTGTGGAGCAATGATACCTATGAGGCCCTGGAACTGTGGGGACTGGATACCCTTGTGAAGGGCCAGGAGGGATACGCCTATAATCCTGTGGAACAAAAGGTAATTAAAGATTGGGACGAGCATCTTGTGGTGATTGCGTCTGATGCTGGTGATCCATACTGCCTGGACCTGCGACGGAACGATACAGCCGTGTTCTGGGCAGAACATGGCGCCGGAACTTGGGACTTTCAGCCTGCCTTTGATTGTTTGGAAGATTTTCTCGAAAGCGTTTTGGATGTACCCAAAACGCAGGAATATGAAACAGCATATCCCTATCACTACATCCGCCTGATTGTAACCGGGATTTCCGACACCAAAAAGGCTCTGGTGTTTCTAAAACAGCATTTTGGCGACAGCAGCTTTCAGCAGACAAAAGACAGGCTGAAAGAACTGCCGCTCTTGATCTATTCCGGTCTTGATACCGGAACCGCCCCGCTGGAAAACTCTCTTGACCGCTGGGGATTGATGTACGAAAAGCAGCAGATTTCGTTGGAAAAGTTTCTGGAAGATCAAGCATATATCCGCAATCTGTAAGGTCGAAGCTGCGTTGTGCAGGTGCGATTCATCGGCATTGGAGCCCGCTAAAGACAATCCAAATGAGCAAAGTACACAATGATGTGATTTTTGGAGGAAGTCATGATCAAAGCAATTATGAAAATCCATACCACTTCTTCTTCGGTTACATTTGTATGTGGCGATGTTGCTATTATTGGAAACGGTGAGTTTCGGGCTTCATCAGGAAAAGTGGATGGCTTTATCCTGTATGCCGACACTTTACAGTATGAAAACGGGGCGAAGCTCTCACGGGATGAACAGGAAAATTTGAAGTGCCTGTATCAGCACTTTGTATTGAACCGTGAAGATTTCATAGACTGGGATATTTGAAAAGAGATTTCCCCATGAAATGTTAGCAGATTGAGCACAGGAGTAAGGAGGAAAGCTATGGAATGGCCAAAACGGGCGCGGACAGCGGATTGGGAAAATGGTGTCCTGGCCTTAGATAGAGAGAAACAATTTGAAGTCCCGAAGCTGACCGCAGAGATCATGGAGCGGTTGGCCGGTTACACCCTGGTGGGCTTCCATGTGAAAGGGTATCCGGTGACGGATGAACTGCTTGCCCCCTTTGCCGGGCATAAAAGTATGGTCAACTTCGGCGTGGAGAACGGCGCCCTCACCGACGCCTGTTTCCCCTTTTTTTCCGCCATGCCCAAGCTGCGCTATCTGCTGCTGACCGGGAATGCCGGGATCGACGGAAGCGGCTTGTCCGCCCTGCAAAGCTGTAAGCTGGATCTACTGGCCCTTGACCACACCAGGCTGGAGGATGCCGGTCTGCTTCGAGCAGCCTCCATCCCCAAACTCTCCCACATCTGGATCGACCACACTGCTGTTACTTATGATGGACTACTGGCTGTCGCCGGCAACAACTACATCCATCCGGTGGCCCATGTGCAATTTACCAAGGAGCAGGAACACTTCTCCCAGCTCCAGCGGGAAAAGGCCAAAAAGCCCGTCCAGCTGGATGAGCAGGCAGCGTCGGAATGCCGCAATGTGTTGTCCGCTTTCTTTGCCGAAATGACAGAATGGGAGCAGTACATGGAGCAGGTTGGGTTTGAAGATGCCGAGGCTGTGCCCCGCCTGCTGGCGATCTGGGAGAAGTATGTGAGCGAAAAGCCCCGTCTGGGCTACCGGCCTCTGGCCCTCTCATACAGCGCCCAGGGCACCTACAACGGGGAAGAATTCCTTGACGCGGAACAGATCACTAAGAACAAACTCTACATCTACACCAGAGAGAAAAATACCAGCTTTGACCGCCGCTTTCTCATGAAGCGCGTGGGCGAGGGTTGGATGATTGACGCGGTGCAGGAGCGGCTGGACGGCTGGCAACGGACAGGATTGTAAGGGAGGCATAATGGATGATATATAGGTTTACGGAAGTATTAAACGATCTTGTTAATTATTTTCTCCTTGGTGACATTTTGTTGCTGGAGGACTGGAAGCAGGCAAATCATCTTTCAGATGATTTAGCGATGGAGTTTACCACAAACGAAAGCGGCGACAGGATATTTGCCGAAGGAATTGTAATCCCAATGACCGGTATTGAAAACTATCCCTATACCATATTGTTCAATCTCTCTGGTGATAGACCGGAGCTGTGCAAAGAAAGAAACCGATTGCAGCTTAGAAAAAGTGGCTATTCCCTCAAAGTAGATCATAATATGCTGATGCTTTTTACATGGCCAATATTGGAACAGTTTACGCCTGAAAAGGTGAAAGATCTGATTTCTTACTATAGAGTGCATAAGAAGCCGATGATTGAGCTTGCAAATGGCTGGTATCATATCGAGATTTTGGGTGGAGAAACCTTGCAGGACGGGGACTATGAACCTACATTTGAGTTTGTGATACAACCAGCCACAAATGAAGAAGCCACCATAAATGCAGATATGAATTTTAGCTTTGAAATTACAAGCTCTGCTTATTAGTGAAACCTATCCCTACCGAAGATGGAAAAGGAGATCATGATATGGATTTATTGAAACAATGCCAGCAATGGTTTGAACAGGATGAAGCGCAGAAGGTAATCGACACCCTGGAAGCGATTCCTGCCGAGGAGCGCACCCCGGAACTGGACAGCGAATTGGCCAAGGCATATATTGCCGTTGCACATATAGGAGAACGGGAGCCTTTTGAAAAGGCGCTGGAACTTCTGGCTCCCCATGAGGAGTATTTTGCCGAAGATCACTGCTGGAATTATCGAATCGCTTTGGCCTATTACTGTCTGGATGAGGAAGGCCCCGCCCTGCGTTACTTTGAAAAGGCCCTGAAAGCCCGCCCCGGAGACAAAGATACTCAGGAGTACATAAACGATTGCCGCCGTCGTTTGTCCCTGCCCCGCTTTGAAAAGAACTTCCGTGAAAGGACGCAGGAAGCATGGGCAGCCTTTTCTCAGATTGAGGCAGAACTGCGTCAAATCATAGATACGGACGAAACACACCAGCGCGGCGAAGAACTGGTTGAAAAATGCGGGAATGCACTCAAGACGGCCCTGCGTGATACTTCCTTCGAGCTGGGCTTCAATGGCGAAAAGCATGAATTGATCCTCAGTCCAGAGGGGCTTCGCTCCCGCCTGTTCCCGTTGGTGTACTTCCAGAAGCAGGCCCCAGAATCGGTGCTTGAGCATTGGAATATCTGGGTAGGCCGCCAGCCCTGTGAGGGGTTCGAGCTGCGAGCTGGAGAGATTGAAGTTCGGGCTGAGGATGTGCAGATGTGGGCAGAGGAAACAGAGGATCATCAGGTAAGTCTGGTCCTTTACTGTGAAAAGCTGACCCCGATCTTGAAAGAGGACACAGACAAGGTCTGGTGGGCACTCTCTATGCTGGTGGATCAAACCATCGGAGAAGTTTCCGCTATCGCCTTTGTTGCTGGGTTTGATGTTTATGCTCAACCGAAAGACGAACCGGCCAAGCTGCTTTCCGAACTGCCGGAGTTGCTGCAAAGCATGGGGCTTTCTCTCTGGCGGGATGGCAGCGACTACTTGGAAAACAGTTATCTTGCCTATGAACTGGAACCGGTGGAGGACCCGGAGGCTGACTGGCGGCTGGATGTTTATACTGGAAGCTGCCGCCTGCCGGTGCTCATCAACGACTACCTGACTGCCCGCAGTGATATGGTGGATGAGTACCACAAGGATGGCATTGCCGCTGGATTCCTCCTGTACCCGCTGTCCGGTTTTACCGGTGAGGAACGAGTGAAAGCTATTCTGGATTTCCGGGATAACCTGCGGGATGCCATCCTACGGGATGCAGGAGAGGAAGCCGTGACCTTCCTGGGTGGGGCCACTGGTCTGTATTGTGGGTATCTGGATTTTATCGCCTGGGATCTGCCCGCTGTACTAACAGCGGCACAGGCATTCTTTGAGGGAAGCGACCTGCCCTATGCTCACTTCCACGCATTTCGGCGGGATGTGGGCGGTGTGCCGCTACTGGACGAGAAAGAACCGGAGCCTGATATTCATGAGGAAACTGGCTCCCTGCTCTCGACAGAGGATATTGAAATACTGGAGTCCTTTGACGAAGGAACTGCCGCTTACTTTGGGAAAATGCTCGACTGGCTGGAGAATTTTATCAAAAGCGGCGTAGAAGAAGGACGATTCAGCGAAAAACAGGCTCACCAGGATTTACAGATTGCCCTCTGGTATGCCTTTGCCTGCCTTAACCTGGACGATTACATCCACTACTACCGCGCTGCGGAATGGATGAAGGATTCGGAGAAAAACGCCACGGGCTGCGCTACCTGGTACTACCGGTATTCTGTGGCGTTGATGTATTGCGGCAGGCTGGAAGAAGCACTGGAATATGCGGAGCGGGGCGCTCTGGAGGAGCCGGACTACCCCTGGATCTGGCTCCATCTGGGCAAGCTACGGGCGCATTTTGGCGATAAATCCGGTGCGCTGGATGCCGTCAAGCAAGGATTAAAACTGGAACCGGGAGATTATGAGTTCCTGACCTTAAAAAAAGAGATCAAAGCCGGAGCCACCCTGGAACAGATGGAATATCATTGGATCAATCCCGATGCTGACCAAACGCTCCAGCGGGGACTGGACGAGAATGCGGATGATAAACAATGCGCCATAGCCTGCATTCGGGTGGACGAAGCGGGACTTGCCGAATTTTATGAACTGTTCCACCCAGAGCGGTATAGCTATAAGAAAAATTCCCCCTGCTGTGAATTCCAATACCCGGTGAAGGAACATCTTGTGGAGCTTTCCTTCCGTATGAACGAAGCTGGACTCTCCAAGATGGGAACCGACTGGCTGCGGCAGCTCAAGGAACGGCTGGACAGCGGTGAATGGCTAACCCACACCCCTGAAGGAGAACCAGAGGGCATTCTAACAGGTGTGTTTGTGGACCAGACCCGCCGCATTGGTCTTGTCTATCAACAGCCGGGAGACGATCAGTATTTTCAGATTTTCCTGAACCCGGACGGCACGAAGGCGGATGCCTTCTGGTCCTCAAGAAAAAACAGCGAGCCGGAGGTTTATTCGGAGGATGAGATGTCTGCGATAGAGCAGCACATCAAAAACACCTTTGGTGAGTTTGAGAATGTGTTCCATGAGCTGGTTTCCCCTGACATCCATGTGGACATCTGCGTTGTTCCTCCCTCTGATGAGCGGGACTATTACACACTGGTAACGATGGGCATGGGTGCTCACCGGATGAATGTGCCGGAGGAACTGGCGGAATACAAGCTGGAGCGAGCAGAGCTGGCCATCGCTCTGCCACCGGATTGGAAACTGGATGAGGAATCCCTGAAGGATGAGCGGTGGTACTGGCCGATTGGTCTCTTGAAAGTGTTGGCACGCCTGCCTATTTCCAACGATACCTGGCTGGGCTTTGGCCACACAATGGATAAGCAATCGCCGTTTGCAGAGGATACGGAACTCTGCGCCGCACTTCTGGTAGGTCCGCAGGATGTTGTCTGGAACGGAGGTGAAGTCTGCACTTTGCCGAGCGGCGAGGAGGTCAACTTCTATCAGGTGATCCCGCTCTATCGGAATGAGATGGAGTATAAGATGGAGCATGATGCGGACGCTCTGCTTAAAAAAATGGCAGGCATCAGTTTTGTGGTTAATCCCACCCGCCAGAATGCCATCACCAGAGGAACGCTTGCAGAGGAAGAATTCACCGGCGATATGGACGATGCCGCATGGCACCTGGAATCCATTCAGGAAAAGGGCTTGCCGGTGAATGAGATCAATGCCTACAACCACATGGCAATCTATCTGCGCTGGTGCATAGAGCATGATCTGATGAGCGCGGAATTTATGGAGCGGTACTGGGAGCAGGTGCAGCCGTTTATGGCAGATCTGAGCCGCGCCGATCTGCGTGGCTTTATCCGGGACCAGCTGAAAGGACAGCTCTTTGGGGCGCTGTTCAACAAGGAGGGCGCAGCCTTTGCTGGATATTACTACGGCGAGGCGGATAGCCCGTACTTCCCCAGTGACATTGATAACTATGCTTTGGAGTATTTCGGTTCAGAGCAATATTATTCCGATAAGTTCCAGGATGAAGCCTATCTGTTCATCCCATTTGATGAAAACTATTATCAGGCTATGGCAAAAGTCATGGAAAAGCGGTTCGCCAACTGGCAGGGACAGAGTTTCGATGAGGCCACTCTGGAGCCTTCAGACCTTGCGGAAGCCATGATGGAATATCTGGACTGTGAATGTACCTATTTCCCCTCAATGACGGATGATGACCCCATCATGTCGGCATATAACTATGCCAAACGGGAAAGTGTCAAAGAGGGCTTTGTGCCGGTTCTGATTAAGGCGGATGACGAAATCCTGTGGGAATGCCTGATTATGAATTCTGACCCGGACAGCGATGGCGAGGACGACTTTGCTTTCGACCCGGACAAAGTTGCCGAATACCGGAAGAAAATGCTCTCCGCCCCTGTCGAGAACAGTAAGGCAGTCCTGGAGGAAATGATTGGGCAGCGCAAGGAAGAAGCCGAGGATGACGATATGGACTGGGATGAGGAGATCCTGGGCGAGATGGAGGGCGGATATGATAACCGTCGTTTTTCAAGCTACTGGAATTCCGATAATAATATGACCTATCCTCTCATTCTGGCTAAAATCCCCGTGAAGAATCCTTGGGAGATTTTTGCCTATCTGCCCTTTGGTGGCTGGAATGAATGTCCTAACACGCCAGAGTTAATGGCAGTTGCGAAATACTGGTTTGAACAGCATGGGGCGGTGCCCGCTGCCATGAGCCACGACGAGTTGGAGTTCCTGCTCCCGGCTCCCGTTCCCGAGGAGAAGGCTATGGATGCAGCAGTGGAACTGTATGGCTTCTGTCCCGATGTGATTGACCAGGGGCCGGAGGACGCCACCGTGGGCGCTCTGGCCGATGTGCTGCGGCAGTCCACTGTTTGGTACTTCTGGTGGGATTGAAAGGAGGATTTTTGTGGGATACGATGTGAGTTTTCACCCGATTTCACCAGAGGAAATGCGGGAATGGTATTTTACTCCCTTAACCTGGATACAGCAGGGACAGGAGGAAAAAGTGCTGGCCCTTGCCGCGCAGCATGGAATGGAGGATTTCTATGCCGAAAAATATCTGAATACCTTGCGCGTTGGGGCTGAAACGGAATCTAACGAGCTGTTTGACAAAAGCCACGGCTTCTATATTGCAGTAATCCAAGGTTTTTTCCGAGATTATTATTACACCAGAGGTAGTGCCTTTTCGTTCCTGGTGGAACAAAAGCCAGAATATGCGCGGTACTTCACCTCATGGGAACAAATCACTCCTGTTTCCTTTCCAAACCCCATGCAGAACCGAATCATCGAAAACTATTGCTCCGGTGTATATCTGTCTCCAGATCAAGTTATACAACTTCTCAAAGACATGGAGCAGGGCCCAAAAGTCCTTGAAGATCTGGAGGGGCTTTGGAGCAATGGACAGATTGCTGTGCTGAAAAAAGCACTTTCTGCTGCTGCAAAGTCAGGAGTCGGTCTGTTGGAGGCCACTGAAGTGGTAGAGCCCAACCCCATCAGCCCGAATGAGAGCACAAGCTACTCTAACCTGTACCACTGTGATCGGGACGGGGTATATCTCTACATAGATGCCGTCAGTGGTCAATTAGCGGATGCGATTGGGAAAAACGAAGGATAGATTCTCTCTATGAAAATGTGTGGGCATCTGTGGGAAGAACCAAAATAGGCAGCTACCCACAATATTGATTATCGCAGAAAAGCTCACCGTTTCGGTGAGCTTTTCTGCAATATTTCATAATTTTTTTATTGCTACCACTGGTTGCCGAATTGACATAGGTGGGGTGGTAGAGTGGCTACCACAGAAAAAATAGAATGAAAGTGAGGAGGTTCACTATGAAGTTACCCGAAAAGATTCAAAGGGAACGAAAAAGGATGGGACTGTCCCAGGAGAAACTCGCAGAAAAAATAGGAGTATCAAGGCAGGCCATCACAAAATGGGAGAACGGCTTGGCATCCCCTGAACTGGAAAAAATCGTCTCATTAAGTGAATGTTTTAAGGTATCTACTGACTATTTGTTAAAGGACAATATTACCGAGCCGACCCCACCACAAGAATCTGCATTGAAAGGAAACAAGCGAATGTCATGGAGAACGTGGCTTGGAGGAAGTTTGTTTGGAATATCGGCGCTGATTATATTTGTATTATGGCGACTTTCTGTTCGTTTTCCTATTTCGGGAATGACCGGAAACGGTGTCCATTTAACCGGATTTAGTGGCTTTCTTGGCTTTCATGGAATTTTACATGAAAGCTATGTAATAGTTGCGATTGGAATAATCGGTTTGATACTTCTGATTACTGACTTTATCCGCATAAAAAAGAATAATCGCTGATGACCGGACAATGCAGAGTTGATCTTAAACTGAATAGGTTTATTTCGGCTCGGCAGCATTGACCTGTCGGTAGAAATACATATATTTGAATTAAGAAAGGGAGTGATGCTGCCGGTGTGCCGTCCGTTTGTATGGACAGGAGTCTGATGCACTATGCAATACCTCAAGAAGCGCATTATGCTGTTCCGCTGTCTTTACGCACCACGACACACGGCTTACAAGACAAAGAAAATCATCTTTATATGGAAGTATGGTGGCCGGGAGTATTGTTCTAAAAGCGAAAAGCCTCCACCTGCCAAAAGATGCTTTTTCTGCGGACTTTTTAATAAACGACTTGGAGCGGTCGAATTTGTACTGAGTTACAGATTCGGCCGCTTTTTGATTTGTTCTCGACTACTTGGTCACTGGTGTCGAGCACCACCACTTCCGATTTGTTTTCCACAAAAAACAAATCGGAGGTAACAGAGGTGCAAAATTATCGCAAAAGCGACTATGCGATAAACAAAAACAGCCCAAATATCGTTTATCGCTTTCATAACGAAATCATAGAAATCACACTGGAGGATTATCTGAAGGAGAATCCTGACAAAACGGAACATGACTTTGCAGAGCTGAAAGCCCTGTCCGATCAAATTTACTATGAGCAGGATCGGGCAGAGAGCGCCCAGACCCGCAAGGATGTTTCGATCCACGGTTTGGAGGAAACGGAGCATTGTGCCACTCGCGCTCTGGATGAAGAATGGGAAGAACGAGTTGTTGACATACAGAACCGCAAGTATGCCTGGAAAGCCCTGGAGCAGCTTTTTACAGTGGGCGCTTTGACCGAGGTTCAGAAACGGCGATTCCGGCTTCATGTTTTTCAGGGACTCTCTACCCGGCAGATCGGTCGCATGGAAGGGACAAGCCATCAAGCCGTTGCCAAGTCCATAAACCTGGCGATTGCCAAACTTAAAAAATATTTTGCGGCACAGGGTTGACACCCCTGCGGTTTCAGGACGATAGGTGAAAGGCATTCTTTCGAGTGTTCTTCTTTCACCTGTACCTTGACAACCGCATACTCATTCATCAGTAACATCCCCCCTTTCCAGCTCGAAGAGCTAAAGCCGATTCAGGGGCCGCGCCATGATATACGGACATGATGAGCAGATCCCACCTGATTATCATAATTGGTCTTGCATACAATCCTGTCCTGTATGAGCGAGTAACGGCAGCCTGTAAAAACCGGGCAGCACCCGGCGCGGCCATGACCGGAAAGGGGCATAATGGTACTCCTGTCCAGCCACAGCCCTGCTTAAGATCAGAGTAGTCCATAACATTTGGAAACCATCTGGTTGCAGGATCACGCAATGGGGGCAGCTCGGAGAGATCCTCGGAGGGGTGAGATTCCCGTGGGCCGGTTCGCTGCCGGTCACTGATGACTTCCCAATATGTGCGGGGTGTCAAGGACAAATGGCACATAACAAGAAAACAAATCGGATTTTGTATTTCGCCGGAAATGGGGCAGGTCTTATGGCCTGCCCCGTTTTCCGGCTTACTTAATATTCAGGAGGTCAGTTTATGCGAAAGGCTATCCGGCGTGGCGATCTGTTCTATGCAGACCTGAACCCGGTGGTCGGCTCCGAGCAAGGCGGCATCCGCCCTGTCCTTGTTATCCAAAATGATGTGGGGAATCACTTTAGTCCTACCGTTGTTGCAGCAGCCATCACCAGCAGAAAAGCGAAGAACAGTCTGCCTACCCATATCCTACTTGAGAATGTGCCGGGGCTTGCGCCTACCTCTCTGCTTCTGTTGGAACAACTGCGGACAATAGACCGGAAGCGGCTCCGTGGTTACATTGGGCGTATCAGTAAAGAAAAAATGCTGGAGGTAGATGCAGCCCTGGCAATCAGCATCGGCATAGGATACCCCAACGAAAGGAGGACTCACAATGTATGAAAATGACGGCGGCCTACTCTCTCCCAGAGATGCCTACCGATTGATGTTAAAAGACTACCCGGATGTGATGGACATTGGTCAAATGTGTGAGGCGCTTGGCGTCAGTACAAAAACCGGGTACAAGTTACTTAAAGATGGGAAAATTGAGTACCTTAAAATTGGACGGGCTTACCGCATCCCCAAAGCCCACATTCTTCGTTATTTGAAAATCACCTGCTCCACTTTTGCGGAGTAGCAGGCTATGGTGTCGATCTTCACCGGATAGACGCAGAAAGTTAACAATTCTGACGCGGATTTACCTGGAGTTTTGTTCTGTCCGATGATACAATAAAGGTGTCATTGGTAGGTGAACTCAATACCGCAAAAGGAGGAACAGATCAGTATGCCAGCGGTACACCTGCAAGAAAACAGCAAACTAATCTCCGGCCATGTGGCCGAGAAAAAAGGGTATCTCTATTGGGTTCTAAACCTTACCGATGAGAACGGTAAGAGAAAGCCCAAATGGATTCCCACCCATAAGAAAGTCAAGGGCAATAAGACCTGGGCAAACAATATGCTTCCCACCATCCGAAAAGAATGGACGGAAAAGCTGCTTCAGGAGGCTACGGCCTCACAGCAGTCGGCTTCTCCGTCTGGCCCGTCATCCGCAGCGATTTCCTTTGTGGATTTCCTGTACCAGTGGCTTGAGTACAAGTACAAGTCTGCTACCGGACGGGTGATGGACAGCAAGCCCATTGAACTCTCGACCTATTCGGGATACGAACAACAGCTTAACAACCCCATCGCCCCGTATTTCCGAGAGCATCCTGTCGCCCTTTGTGACCTTACCAAACAAGATATTCTCGCTTTTTATGAGAAAGAATTGGAACGGGTCAAGCCGACCACCGTTAAACATTACCACGCTCTGATTCATGGGGCGTTGAATTATGCGGTTGACAAAAATCTGATTCCAAGCAATCCGGCTGACCGGATTATCATTTCCAAGCCTGAACCCTTCAAGGGTGACTACTACCTGGATTCGGAAGTCCTGAATCTGTTTGAAGTTATCAAGGGGCATAAGATCGAGCTGGTAGTTCTACTGACTGCTTTTTACGGCCTGCGCCGCAGTGAGGTTATCGGTTTGAAATGGAGTGCCTTTGACTTCAACCATAACTGCTTCTCCATTCGGCATACGGTAACAACCTGCAATGTAAAGGGAGAGCGGGTCACGATTAAGAAGGACAAGGCAAAGAACAAATCCAGTCTGCGGACTTATCCATTGATTCCTTTTTTGAAAGAACGGTTGCTGGAGGCCAAGAAACAGCAGGAAGAAAATCGCAAGCTGTGCGGGCGCGCCTACAACAAAGAATATCTGGGATATGTCTGTGTCGATGTGATTGGCAATCTCATTAAACCCAACTATGTGTCCTCGACCTTTGGGAAGTTGCTTGCCAAGAACAATTTACGGCACATTCGTTTCCACGATCTTCGCCATACCTGTGCCTCGCTTTTGCTGGCCAACGGTGTTCCGATGGAACAGGTAAAAGAATGGCTGGGACACAGTGAGATTTCAACAACGGTGGATATTTACGGGCATCTGCAATATGCCACGAAAAAACAATCCGCCGCAGCCATTGAGCAGGACATTGTGGCGCCCATGCTGCAAAACCTATCGGCGGTTTCTCCATAAAAAGGAAAGAGGTCTACCAGCTTTTCGCTGGCAGACCTCATGGCGGAGATGGAGAGATTCGAACTCTCGCGCCGGTTTTGAGCCGACCTACCGCATTTCGAGTGCGGACCCTTCAACCGCTTGGGTACATCTCCAAATTTATGTTATATCCCTGGTCCCGACCCGCCGACCAATTCAGCCGGTGGAAATCGGGAAGAACAACAGGATAGAACAAGCAACATTATTCAATTTGAACTCGGCTGGAACCCGCATGGTTCCAAGGGTTTCAGCCGTTTGGCACTCCGCATAGGAAACCTGATTTCGAATCATTACACCAGCTTGGATGATGACGGTAAATCAGGGACGATAGCGGTAACTACGGAACCCCAAAACACACCTCTCAAAGTGGCCATCAGATGGCTACTCTCATTATAGCCATTTTCCCGCAAAATTCAAGCCGTGGAAATTGGGAAGAACAACAGGATAGAACAGACCCCAATTCACGATTTGAACTTGCCCGCAAACCCGCATGGTTACTGGCTTTTCGGCAGTTTGGACTTCCAAAGTGGAAACATGATTTCGAGTCTTTTCTGCAACTGTGACAGGGGTGTCCGGTTTGGGGTCGTTTCTGTAAGCCCCGTACCCGCCGAAAGCCGCTTGAAATCAGGCTTTTTCGCTCGGAAAGCCTTGCGGGACAGGCTTTTTTGAAAGTGGGTTCAAATCGGCATTTTTCCCGATTTTGGAGAGAAATGCGGGAAGATAGGAGAGAAAAACCGGGAGACGGCCATACACCGCAGGATAGAGCTTCCAACCGACGAAAATCTATTTTTGAGGTGTTACAAATGGATGTATTCCCCGTCAACTGGGACAGCGTTCCCGAGGTGATGAACAAGGAGCAATTCTTCCGAATATGCCACATCAGCAAGTCCACGGCGCTGCACCTGCTCAAAAGCGGCAAGGTGCCCTGCGAGTGGTCGGGTAAGAAAACCCGGTGCTATAAAATCCGAAAAGAGGATGTGAAAGCATATTTGGAGGAGCGGGCGATTTTCCCCGAACTCTACTCTGCGCCGAAGGGCTGGTACGGCACCCACTATGTGGCGAGGCTCTCCAAGGAGCTGCCGGAGGACACGCTGCGGCAGATGCACGGCTACTATGAAAAGCTGCTGCGCAAATACCCGGATGTGGTCACAGTAAAGGATGTGGTGGCCCTGACCGGCTACACCCTGACCACCGTCCACAACTGGTGCAGCCGCGGGTCACTGAAAGCCTTTCAAAAGGGACTGAAGTTCTGTATCCCGAAAATCTTTCTTGTGGACTTCTTCTGCTCCCTGACATTTCGCTCCATTACCCGTAAAAGCCTTTGGCATATCCAGACGCTGAATGAATTCAGCAGGAAGATGAAGCGGAAGTGATTTTTATCTGGGAGGTATTTGCAAAGTTCGTTGTAAAAAGTGTGATGGGACAGCAAAAGTTCGCTGCATTTTTTGTGGAGACAAGGTGGAGGCCCGTTACAGCTGCACAAAATCCCCGTTTAGGCTAAAATGCAGGTGCATCGTATTTTGGCCTAAAACCCACAACTCGCTATCATACGGCACTGACCTTGCGTTTTGGAAATTCGCACACTCGCACCTGCCTTTCGGTTTTGGTAGACTGTAACCGAAAGGCAGGTGCATTTTGCATTGCAGGCCTGCCGGGGAAATTTTGAATGGGAGGATCACATATGGAATCGCTATTTGAGCAGTTGGGCGGCACTTGCGCAAGACAGGGAGACTATTACCTACCGGATGTTTGCTTACCGCCCGAAGAAGAACGCCCCATCAGCGTTTACGGGCAGCGGCGGCGAGCTTATCTGAAGGAGCACCACCGGGTGCTGTATTATAATCTGCTGACCGCCGGGACGCTGGACGGGCACCTCGCAGACATCGAGGAGCAGGCGCAGGAACTCTTTCTTCGGTTGGTAGAACAATACGCAGACACCGAGGGCGTGACGGAGGCCTTGAAAGCCGATGACCCGATGGCGTGGGTGCGGAAGATGAACGGCATCCGACATCGGGCAAACGAGGTCGTAATGCAGGAAATTGTATACGGATAATGAGCAAGCGGAGGTCGATGGCCTCCGCTTGCTTTATATACAGCTCGGACCGAATGAAAAAGAACAATGTTCGGAACAATATCAAAAATTTCCGGAATAATGTCATTGTTCTGCCGGAACTATGTCAAACTGGAACCGGAATAATGTCAAACGAGATTTGATATTGTTCCGAACTTTATCAGGGGCAACCGAAAACAGGGCAAAGATTCAAAAGCTTTCCGGCACAAGTGCCAGTTTGTTAATTGATTCGTGAGCCCGGACGAGAGCATCATAAACGGCCAAAACATCCTCGGAGTCCCAAGTTCGCAGAGATTTTTCATCAATCACACCGGCACTTTCCTGAATGATCTTCGCAAGCTGTTCTTCATCTGCAACGGCAACAACAGCTTGAACCGCTGCATTGCTCTGTGCCTTTTTCAGATTTAGAATAAGGCTATCGATGGAACCTTTAGACTGTACCTCAAAAACATAAATTGCTTTCCCCATATTGCCGATTTTAGCTTCCCAGACAGCATCTACAACTGCGCCTGTTGCAATCTTTACTTCAGAGCGGCTGTCAAAGCCAAGCAGCTTTCCTATGTCCACCAGCTTGTCTTTGATTTCATCGTGAAGCGATCTTGAATCTCTGGCAGAAACGGGCTCCTGAGAAATAGAAATTGCATCTGTGGTGGGGACATCCTTTTCTGCGAGAGGGAGAATTTCATCCCACAGGAAATAGTCAACAGCCAGCAAGTCCGAATCAGCAGCGCCTGCTTTTTTCAGACTGGATGCAATTTCCTTTGCAACCGCACACACTTCAGTATATTTCTTTCCGGTGTATTGATAGTTGTACTTGGGCATATTCGGAATCCCCAAGTAGCCGTAACAAAGAATGGTTGTCTTGTTGAATACGATGTACTCCTGCGGATTCATATAGGAAAGCAGTTCGCTGATCGTAGCAGGCCCCATACCTTTCACAGATTTCAGAAAAACATCCCACCGCTTCTCTACAGAGGCAGATCCATACAACAGGTCAGCCAACTGCTTTTTAAGCGTAGAAAAGCCATTATCTTCAATCAGCTTATCGACAACATATTTTTTGTTTCCCCACATCAGCACTGCCCAAAGTTTGCTAATATACTCAAGAAAATCTTCTTCAGTCATTGCCAAGAGCTTATCTTTGGTGAAGGATTGGTAATATGCTTTTCGTTCTTTCCGTTCATTCCAGTTTTCTTCATAATATGCCGCATTGGTGGATTGCTTTTTTATAAACGCCTGAATTGCTATAGAAAGCTTCTGTGTGTCCATACTCACTCCTCCATATTATCCGTCCAAAGCTCGCACTGCGTCATAACAGTTTGAACAGCATCGTCCATCCCTTCGGGCGGATACTTATGTTTTTTCAAAAGGCGTTTAATCAGCATGCGCATTCTTGCCCTTGCCTGTTCACGCCTGTTCCAGTCAATCGTGCGGTTCTTGCGAAGGGTTTCAGCAAGTTCCTTGGTAATGGCGATCAATTCATCATTTTCATAAAAATCTTTGATTGCCTGTGGCTTTGTCAGCGCATCGTAGAATGCTAACTCATCCGCCGTGAGGCCAAGTTCTTTGCCTTCGTTGTGCGCAGCGGCGATCTGCTTGGCAAGCTTCATCATCTCATCAATGACCTGCTCATTTGTCAGCATACCGTTCAGATAGGCGTTCATCGCCCGCTGCATAATCTCGCTGAATTTTTCGGATTTGACCACATTTGTCCTGCGGTAAATCTGAACCTGCTCGGCGATCAATTTTTTCAGCAATTCTACGGCGAGATTCTTTTCCTTCATCTTGGAGATTTCTTCAAGGAATTTCGGATCAAACAGAGAAAATTCGGAGTTAACATCAGAAAACAGATTGATGACGCCGTCACTCTTGATGCTCTGCTTCAAAAGCTCATTGATCCGGGCATTCATCTCCGGGAGAGAAATCTTTTGCCCACCGCCCTGATTAGTCAGCCGAATGACAAGGACACGGACAGACTCGAAGAAGGCTGCTTCGAACCGCATCGGCTCATCTACCAAGGAAGAACAGAGAGACAGTGCTTGGTGAAGCATCAGGGCCTCTTTGAGGAAAGTATCCCGTTCCTTCTCCAACTCCCGACCCATTATGAAGTTCACAGCGCCGCTGATTGTTTTTGCCCGCTCAAGATCCGTGCCGGACATAAACTTTGAGTAGTCGTAGTGATGGAACAGATCTTGGCATATAGAGAGCTTTTCGAGGAACTTGGGATATGCAACCTTTGCGACATCGGTATCGCCATAGTTCTTTTTATCCCGTACCGTATAGTCGTTCATTGCCTGCTTCAAGGCGGAAGCGATACCTACATAGTCGACGACAAGACCGCCTTCCTTATCACGGAAGACTCGATTGACACGGGCAATGGCCTGCATCAGGTTGTAGCCTTGCATCGGTTTGTAGACATACATTGTTGCAAGGGATGGCACATCAAAGCCCGTTAGCCACATATCTACGACAATAGCAATTTTCAGGGGGCTGTCATTATCCTTGAATTTCTGTGCCAGTTCGTCTTTGTGGTGCTTGTTTCCGATGATTTTGCGCCATTCTTCCGGGTCTTTGTTGCTCTCGGTCATTACAACGGCGACTTTTTCCATCCACGCCGGACGCAGTTCGAGAATGCGGTTGTATATCTTCATAGCGATGGCACGAGAATATGCAACGATCATCGCTTTTCCTGTAAGCAGGTTTGCACGGTTATTTTCGTAGTGGTCAAGAATGTCGCAGACTAACGAATTGATGGTCTGCTCGTTGCCCAAAACCGCCTCCATCTGGCCGAGCTGTTTTTTACTTTGCTCGACAACCTGTGGATCGGCGTTATTGGCCATAATATCATATTCAGCATCAATGAGGCGCAAGGTGGCTTTATCCAAATGCAGTTTGATAACACGACTTTCGTAGTAGACCGGGCGTGTTGCACCATCCTCGACAGCCTGCGTCATATCGTAGATGTCAATGTAATCGCCGAACACCTCACGGGTGCTGCGATCTTTGGAAGAAATCGGCGTACCGGTAAAGCCGATGTATGTAGCATTGGGCAAGCTGTTGCGGATAATGCGAGCCGTGCCAACAACACGTTTGGCGACTTCTTCGCCATCCTCGTTAGTTGTGATTTTGATTCTCTCCGCAAGCCCGTACTGCCCACGGTGGGCCTCATCTGCCATCACGACGATATTGCGGCGCTCAGAAAGTGGCTCGTGGGATTCCTCAAACTTCTGCATTGTAGTAAAGATAATCCCATTTGCCTGTCTGCCGGCAAGCAACGACTTCAAATGCTCTCTGCTTTCAGCGTGGATAGGTTCTTGCCGCAAAAACTTCTTACACTTGGCAAACTGGCCGTAAAGCTGATCATCAAGATCGTTGCGGTCGGTAAGAACAACGATCGTGGGGCTGTCCAAGGCATCTTGCAGCAGATGAGCATAAAAAACCATAGACAACGACTTTCCGCTGCCTTGCGTGTGCCAGAAAACACCGCCCTTGCCGTCCGTCACGGTTGCATGCTTGGTAGATTCGATTGCTTTTCTTACCGCAAAATACTGATGGTATCCGGCAAGAATTTTGAAGCTCTTGATACCCTCGTTTGAAAAGCAGATAAAGTTTTTGATAATATCCAGCAGGCGAACTTTTTGGAACAACCCTTCAAAGAAGGTGTCAAACTGTGCATACTGGGTATTTTCATAACTGCCGTCTTTCGTTTTCCACTCCATAAAACGATCTTCACCCGAGGTGATCGTTCCTGCCTTGGAAGTAGATTGATCGCTCATTACGCAGATGGCGTTGTAAATGAACATCGACGGAATTTCCTGCATATAGTTCCGAAGCTGCCGATAGGCCTCAGAAGCGTCCGTTTCCTCACGGGAGGGGGATTTTAGCTCAACAAGAACAACAGGCAGGCCGTTGAGGAAGATAATGACATCCGGGCGCTTGTTGCTGTTCTCAATGAAGGTCCATTGATTGGCAACAATAAAGGAGTTGTTTTCGGGATGGGAATAGTCAGCGAGATACACAATGCCGGAACGCTCCTCGCCCTTTTCTAAGTAGCGAACCGGTATGCCGCTTTGTAGATACTCCATAAATTCGGCGTTCTTCTGCACAAGCTCGCCATTTTCAAAATTGCGCAGCTTGAATAAAGCGTCGTTAATGGCATCAGCAGGTAAGCCCTTGTTCAGGCGATACAAAGATTCCTCCAGTACAGCATCATAGAGTGGGCTGTTAAAGTCCCTCTCTATATCCGGGCCGTAGACATACTCATAGCCCAAATCGTTTCTGAAAAGCTCAATTATTGCGTTTTCGTAATCCGCTTCTGTGTTATATCCCGGCATGGTTGATTGCTCCTTTTTTACAGACTTATGTGGGTTCTCTACGATTTCTTTTTGAAAAGTGAACGGCACTTTGTTCGGTTATCTCTAACTTTTCTTTCCACAGCTTCGCAAACGCTTGACAGGTCTGGCATTAGGCGATATGAATTGATTCCGATGGTGTCTAAATAGGTTTGTAGCTCATCCCTTATATCCTTGGAGATCTTAATAATCCCAGTATTATTATCAAGCAAATCTATGTGTTTCTCTTTTTCGAGTATATATGGAAAAAGAAATAGGCCTTGTTGCATAACTATCCGCTGATTTGATTGATTGGGGTCGATAAAAAACAGTGAATTCCTATTGATTTTTGAGGCATTGACACGAACGTATTCATCAGGGTCAGTCGTCAGAGTTTTAGAAGCTATAATCCTGAAAAATTGGTCAGTTGCTATATCTTTGCTTAAATACTTTGAGGTTCCAAAATCGTGCTTTTCATTAAACATCATATCGACGGTTTCAATTAGTTCTATGCTGCGTTTAGCCATCGAATTGATTTCGAAAAAGTCACCTCGATTAAAAATAGGAACATGGCGGATCAGGATACTATCTTCTAAGTTGCAATAGCGAATATAGTAATATAGAGCGTCTTCTTTGACCATATATTTATTGCCTTTAGGAGTGAATAGCGCAAAAAACAGTGCAATAAATGGGTTATATGTAAAATCAAGTAGCCGTGTTGCCAGTCCATAGTGTTGTGCGTATGACATAAAATCGACAGGGTTACTTGTATTAAGATACTGATTTGCACTGCGTTCGAATTCAAAAAGTAGTTCTCTCTCTTGATCAACTAAATTTCGCCGTATAATATTTGGTTGCAACTGGTCTTGCTTTGAATATCCACGAAAAACCCAGTTGCCGCTCTCGGCTAACTCTGTAAGCCTTGCTATTAAAGCAGATTTGTTGTCAAACACTTCGGTTTTAAACATAACACCAATCTCACTTCCTTCTTGAATGCTAAATGATAATTTAGCGGTTTTAAAGTTCGACGGAGGATACATCCAGTTCGCCGGACATCAGTTTGGGCAAAAGAGAATCCCGGATTTCAGCAAGTTTGATATTTTCGTCTTCGTTTACCCAAATTTGCTCAAAAATCGGGGTAACAGCTTCCGTAAAAGCGCTCATTATTGTTTTGTCAGGAACGACGATCTCTGTTTTGCGAAAATCAGGGACAGTGAGCTGCTGCTGAGTTGTTCCCGTTCCGGCAATGTGAAGTTGACACAAGTACAAATATAAATATTTTGCGCTTACTACATTTACATCCGGAATCAGTGTTACCAAGCGAACGATTGGCACATAAGGGTGATGCCTCAAGCAGACGTAGCCAATCGTGCCTCTCGCAGAGACGGTAACGCTTTCATCTTTAATCTTTGGCTCGTTGGTATAACCGTATAAGCCGTGGTTATTTATGCCGTTTGAATAAATTGGATACGGATGTGAAAGTGTTTTGACGGGTGAAGATTCCTTCGGCTTATCTCCACCTGCCCCCATTTCGGTAATGTCACCAAGGGTGCAGACTGCCCAATTATACGGCATTATTCCGTTAAACGGTTCAAAATTCACAAACCAAGATTTAAAAATTGCCTGAGTCTGCTGCTCTAAATTATCATTTATCTTGTTATTATCTTGAATTTTATTATCAAGCAGTTCAAGGACGGAAACTACTCTGCGCTGCGTAACTAAGTCTGGCAAGTCAACATCAATCGAATATATTTCATACCTGTCGGTAGATGGGATCGCCGAGCCACTGTCCATACGATTAATGTCATAGGTTAAAAATTTATAGTACGCCCATTTCAAATCAACCTTATCACTAATGGGCTTGGCGTAGAAAGCTGTGTCAATAACAGAAAAAGGAGTATCCGAATAATGAACCCCCCGATAAGCGCCCTTCCTTCCAAGAATAAAAGACGGATGCTCACACAGTGGCTTTAAATGGGAAGTTCCTATTTGTCCATTAGTGCCATACACGGGAATAGGCCCATTGGCAGACTCCTTATCCTTAATCGGCTTTCCGTATTCTAAGGTAATCAAATCACCCCATTGCATTTTTTAACACTCCCTCTATCCAATATATTTTCTATGTGCCAGTTTTACATTACTCTGCTTGACCATTGCGTATTGCAAAGTTGTGTCAATCCGCTTGTGTCCCAGCAATTGCTGAAGCTGTTCTATGGGCATACCCTTGTCTATTGCCATTGTCGCCAGTGTTCGGCGGAATTTGTGCGGATGCACTTTGTGTACGCCCAACTGCCTGCCCAATTCCCGCAATCTTGTTTCGACACCGCCTATGGATAGACGGCTGAAAGGCGCTTTCAGAGAAACAATCAGTGCCGGATTATTGTCGTTGCGGCTGTCTAAATAGGTTTGCAGATGCAGCTTCGTTCGGGCATCAAAGTAGACCATTCGCTCTTTGTCTCCTTTACCGAACACCACACACTCCCGCTCTGCAAAATCCACATCATCACGGTTCAGAAGTACCATTTCTCCGACACGCATTCCGGTTGAAGCCAGCAGGTCGATCATTGCCAAATCCCGCATTTCAGAGCAGCTATCCCGCATCAGCTCAAGGGTTTCGTCGGAGTAGGTTTCCTTGATATTTGACGCTGTTTTGACCTTGTGTATCCGGCGCACCGGACTTTTAAGGATATAATCCTCATCTTCCAGCCAAGAGAAGAACGACGAAAGAATACGCCGAATGTTATCTATGGTTACTCGGCTGGAATGCCGTTCCCGCTGATAATTCGTCAGGTATTGGCGAATATCCTCTGTTACAATCTCTTTGATTGGTTTCCCGATACCGTCAAGCATTGCCTGTGTGGTGGCCTGATAGTATTTCAACGACTTTTCAGAACAACCTTCAATACGCTTTGCGGCGAGAAAAAGTGATAAAAGATCTTGCTCTTGCCTCTCGGCTTTGCCATCAGAAACGCTAATGTCATAATCCCATAGAGTGTGCAGCAAAACCTCTTGCAGTTTTTCGGTTTGTGCGTTGTTCAGATATGGGAGCATACCTTGCACAACAGCAGCGACTATTTTTTGCTTCATAGTTGAACTCTCCTTTTTATTGAGAACAACTATGGAGTGGTGTATCCTCGTTTTCACCCCCGCCACTCGCAAGGGCTATTGATAAGTAGGTAAATGATAATTTAGAGCAGCAAGCTCAGGCAATTTTTCGGCGAGAAGTGCTTCGAAATGGGAAATTGCCCCCAAATTGGACAACTGGTAGCCTTCTTGATATTGCGGACTATCTTAATGGGCTTGCTATGCAAAAGTTCCGCCCAATTGATGGTGAGAGAGGCTTGCCAGTTCTCAAAATTAAGGAGCTACGCCAAGGTTTTTGTGATTACAGTAGTGAACTCTGCTCTCCAAACATCAAGCCTGAATTCATTGTCCACGATGGTGATGTGATTTTTTCTTGGTCTGGTAGTCTGCTTGTGGATTTATGGTGTGGGGGAACCTGTGGCCTTAACCAGCATCTATTCAAAGTGACATCCGATAAGTATCCTAAGTGGTTTTACTATGCTTGGACGGCACATCATCTTGCTCGATTTGTTGCGATTGCCGCCGATAAGGCCACAACTATGGGCCATATTAAACGTGAAGATCTGGCAAAAGCAGAGGTAATCATTCCCGATACAACTTCTATGGAGCGTATTGGCGGTGTGATAGAACCGATTTACGATCTCATAATTAACCAACGCGTAGAAAACAGAAGGCTATCTATGTTGCGGGATTCTCTTTTGCCCAAACTGATGTCCGGCGAACTGGATGTATCCTCCGTCGAACTTTAAAACCGCTAAATTATCATTTATCGCTGTATTAAGGGCTATCTTATCATCAAGTGACTTTAATATGCTTGCAATTTTGCGCTGTTCTAATAAACTTGGGAAGGGTACAATAAGATTTTGCACCACATCTGTTTGAACACGCTGACGACCCGATGATCCAACCATAGATTTTATCGCTGGATCTCGTACAAAGGAGCTTTTCACGAGATAATAAACAAAGTTGGGGTCTGTGTAGCCTTCTTTGGCTCTGAATACAATAAATTCAGTTGACCCAAATCCGACTTCGCCCGGTTCCAGAATATTAACCATTGCCGTTTTCCCATTTTCAAGGCATGGTGTTATGCGTGCCATAATAGTGTCACCATTCCTAAATCTAGTGCCTCCACTAAATTTAGCTATTTCATACTCAGGAACATCTCTGCAAAAAGGTTGGAGCTTGTCCATAGAAATCTTCTTTGCCAATGCCCCTTTGGCCAGAAGTTCTTTAGGATTTATATCTATGTACTTAAATAGATATGCAGATATTGACATTTAATTTGCCTCCTCATCATAAGGCTCGCAGGATGCTTCTAACAATTCCTTAGCGTTTATATTGTATGTAATATCGAAAGTGAGCTTTTGCCCATTTACTGTCGCTGTAAACTGTACATCAACATTATCATCCTTTGTTTCACAAGATGCTATTTTTATGCCGTATACAGTGCAATTTTCTTCAAGATCGCATTCGGACAGGATGCGCTGCATCAAATAGGTATCTGGTTTTAGAAGATCCTCAATTATAGCAATAGATATTACATCAAACTCTTTCGACAGAATTACTTGAACATCTTTTGCACTGCTGCAAATTCTTAAATTGCTTGTGGGTCTCTCGTCAAATAGCTCCGAAAAATCGGTATCATTTGAAACAAACAAGCCGAGTTGCTCACCGGTGTGTGCGAGGATAGTATTAAAAACCAGGGCATCTTTGAATCCGGCATCTGTATACTCTTTTCCACTGGCCTTAGCAGTTCTGAATGGGCGAGCTGAATGGATTGCTTGTTGGATTATTTGTTTTACGGATTCCTCATCCTTGGGACAGGAAATAATTTTTGCATTTACACGAGGACTATCAAGAAAATCTTGAATAATGCCATCTGCATAATCTGAATATTCTTCTTCTGTGCGACAATCCTTAAATTCACAGATTACCTCCGCTAAATCTCCAAAAGATTTGCGAAAAGCTCCAATTTTTGTTTCCATAGAACTTTTTTCTGCTTTGAAATGTTTGAGCAAGTGCTCTCTAAGCTCAAAACAGACTATATCTGGTATGCAAATTTCTACTTTACCCGTCAGTCCCATATTACGAATTAAATCCTCAATCTCATAATAGATGGGATTAACTATAAACTGAGAAAGGTATAGCGACTTCCCAGAATGACGGCATTCTAAAGAATTTGTATCAAAGTAAATGTATGCTTTTTCATATGTGCCCATACTTATTCGCATTCCTCATCTTTCATAGTAAACCCAATCGCCCCCAGTTTCTTGCGGATTTCATCCTCTAACTCGTGAGACTTTTTGAACATCTCCGAAAGTTCAGAAGTCAAGCGGGTCATTTTTTCCTCGAAAGGTTCGTCGTCATCCTCAACTTCTTCGATGCCCACATATCGGCCCGGAGTCAGGATAAAATCCTGCTTTTCGATTGCCGGAAGATCTGCCACAGCACAGAAGCCCTTTACATCTTCCAATGTCCCTTCTTGGAAAGCTTCGAAGGTATCTGCTAATTTTTGAATGTCCTCGTCGGTGAAATCTCTGTGCTTTTTATCAACCATATGTCCCATCTTTCGGGCGTCAATAAAAAGCGTCTTGCCTTTTTGCTTTTTATTCTTGCTGATAAACCAGAGGGTGACGGGAATGGTCACGCTATAAAAAAGCTGTGTCGGCAGAGCTACAATTCCCTCCACAAGGTCAGCCTGAATGATGCGTTTTCTGATTTCCCCCTCACCGCTGGTTTGAGTGGACAGCGCACCATTTGCAAGAACAAGACCTATCTTGCCGTTGGGGGCGAGGTGGTGGATCATATGTTGAATCCACGCATAGTTGGCGTTACCGGCAGGGGGCGTACCAAACTGCCAACGCACATCGTCCTTCAGCTTTTCCTGTCCCCAGTTGGAGAGATTAAACGGCGGATTTGCCATAATGAAATCTGCTTTCAGCGTGGGGTGGAGGTCATTAAAGAAAGTGTCTGCCTGATACGGTCCGAAGTTGGCGTCGATACCACGGATCGCCATATTCATCTTCGCCATTTTCCAAGTATCGGCGTTTGACTCTTGCCCATAGACTGAGATCTTCCCCCGGTTTCCTCGATGTGCTTCTATGAAATCGGCTGACTGAACGAACATACCTCCAGAACCACAGCAGGGATCGTACACACGGCAATTTTCATAAGGCTTTAGAATTGCAACAATCGTTTTAACGATACTTTCCGGCGTGTAGAACTCGCCGCCCTTAACACCTTCGTATGCAGCAAACTGCTGAATGCAATACTGATATGTTTTACCAAGCAGATCCTTGTTTTCTTTGGTATCGCTCATATCCATATTGGTGAACAGGTCAACCACGTCGCCCAAAACACGCTTGTCCAAATCTGGGCTGGCATAGTTTTTGGGCAGCACATTTTTCAGACTTTTATTTTCGGCTTCAATAGCCCGCATTGCATTGTCGATGAGCGTGCCGATTTCAGGGGTGTGAGCGGAAGAGGCGATTTTGCTCCACCGGGCATCCTCTGGTACGAAGAAAATGTTATCTTCGGCGTAGGCATCACGATCATCCTCGAAACCGTCGCCCTCAGCGACAAGCTCCTGATAACGCTTTTCAAACGCATTGGATATGTAGCGCAGGAAAATAAGTCCTACGATCACTTTTCGGTATTCTGCTGCGGGAATGTGCCCCCAAAGGACACAGGCAGCGTCCCAGATTTGTTTTTCAAAGCCGATTGTGGCGTTGTTTCCGTTAGCCATAGAATGAATTCCTTCCTACGTTATTTTTTGCATTGGAGCGTGCGATAAATCAAACCAGCACTTCCCATCTTCCGTATCTCTTGCCGTTTTCTCGGCGGATATAGTTTTTATCTTGCAGTGACTTCATAATCCGCTTCACGGTTGCGATGGACCTTCCCGTTGCGGTCACAAGCTCTTGCTGCTTGATAGCCGGGTTTTGTGCGACCAGTTCCAAGACGGCCAATTCCTCCAGCGAGCAGTCCAAAGTATCAAATTGATATTTTGGAACTTTGGGATTGATACTTTGGGACTTATCGCCGTTCACATAATCAATGTGCATATAACGATTCTTCAGCTCGTAATCCGTGCCCAAAAGGAGATTGCCGAAGAACATCTCCAAGAACTTTGTGGTGGCGTGAATGCCCTTTTGCAGATTCGTATAGTTTGCTCTGACCAAGGCGTTGCGGAAGTACCACGAATTCTTTTCAAAGGCGTCGTTGTTCACACGGAAGCCGAAAGTTTTCATATACTTGATCATAAACACGGCAGTGGCACGGGTGTTTCCCTCGCCGAAGGGATGGATCTGCCAAATATCCGAGGCGAATTTCGCCAGGTGCTTCACCGCCGCATCTACGGACAAACCCTCATAGGAGAACTGTTTTTCATTGGCAAAATCATAATCCAGCGTATCCTTGATGCTGTTCCAGTCTGCATAGATCACGGTGTCGCCGTTCAGCACCCACTCTTTCTTTGTGATGTTGTACTGCCGAACCAGTCCGGCGTGACCGAACACGCCTTCAAATAGTCTGCGGTGGATGGAGAGCCACTCGGCGGGCGAGAATTGGAATGCTTTTTCCCCCAGCAGTTTTGCGATTCTGGCGGAAACGATGTCCGCTTCTTTAGTTTCGTTCTCTAGTTCGGTGCGGGTGGTGCGCTGTTCATAATAGCTATGGATGCGCTGCTGGGCTTCATCGATGGTGATTTTGCCTTCGATGTGGTCTTTGGCCGTATCCAGCAGATAGGCAGAGGTATTCAGTCCATCAACCGCCTGCAAGCCGATGGCAGTCTGCCACGCTTCACTTTTTTCGGTTCGGTCCGGTTCGCCCTGCTTGATATATTCTTCCAGTTCAAATTGCCAATTCTGATCCGGCATATTTGCACCTCATTCCTTACTCAAATCTTCCGCTTTGAAGGTCGTGTACCCTTCGTAATAGTAGCTGTGGTCAATGCCCTTCATATACACCTCACGGCTGTTGACCTCATCGGTCAGGGCCGCCTTCAGCAGCACCTTGATCTCCACATCCTTGATAGGGCTGCGTTCCATTGCGAGGAGATAATCCTCTTTATCCACCTTGCTCCAGTCCACGACCTTGCCGATTTCGTTTTTCAGGATATGGTCAAGCCAAATGCGGGTGCTGCGCCCATTGCCCTCCCGAAAGGGGTGGGCAATATTCATTTCCACATATTTTTCGATGATCTCGTCAAAAGTGGACTGCGGCATCTTGTCGATGTTGGCCAGTGCTGCTTCCAGATACATCAGCGGCGCAAAGCGGAAATTACCCTTTGCCAGATTCACCGTGCGCAGCTTTTCGGAAAAGTCGTAAATATCTTCAAACAGATATTTGTGAATCGCCTGCAAAGTCGAGAATTTGCCCGCTGGCAGGGTGTCCAGCACACCGTTTTCGAACAGTTCTACCGCCTTTTTCTTGCTGATGCGTTCTTCTTCACGGGCAAGATCGGCGGAGCTTGTCAGCCCCAATTTATTTTCCAGTGCCATAATGCACCTCCAAAATAATTACTTATCGGCCGCCACGCCGGACTTCATCCAGGCGTCTACTTCGCTGACCTTGAATTTCCAAAGGCGGCCTATTTTCGCAGCGGGCATATTTCTTTTCTCTATCCAAGCGAGTACCGTATCACGGCTGACGCCGAGGTATTCGCAAATCTCTTTCATTGAGTACCAGCGTTCGATGGTCGGTTCCATTAAAATGTCCTCACTTTCAGGCGGTTTCTGATAGCTATAATTATACAATTTAAGTATATCACGGCGATGCCGATTTATCAAGGATTATTACGGATTTACGAGGGATTCAGAAGAAAATCTTATAATTAAAAGTGAAAGGTTTCCCCGCTCAGTTTACTGATTTGAGCGGAGAAACCTTTTTTTACTACATATCTCTTTTTTCAGAAACGCCCCCACAAATGGTCTTGCAATTTTGAGAATAAGTGAGGACGGAGAATTTTTTGAGAAATTTCTCGAAAACACCCCCACAAAAGGCACCCCTTATTCAGAGTAAGTAGAAGGGTCCTTTTGAAAAATTGAGGAGACTTTTCAAATTACTTTGCCAAAATCTCGAAAAAGTTCCCAATTGGTTAGTAGGAAGGCCCTGAAAAATTTCCTTCAAAATCCTATTTGTTATTTGCCAGAAAAGTTCCCAGTTGATTAGTGGGAGGGGCGCTTAAAAATTTTCTTCAAAATTCTTTTTATTTTTGCCGGAAAAATTCCCAATTAAGTAGTAGAGGGGTTCGCAGAAAAATTCTCAAAAGTTCTTTCGTTCAAATCCGAAAAAATTTCCCAGTTGGTTAGTAGAGAGGATTTCAAAGAATTTTTTCAAAGTTCCTTCGTACAAATCGAAAAAAATTTCCCAGTTGATTAGTGAGGGGGTTAAAAAACGGCCCTTCTCGCTGCCTACCTATTGAGGGGACTGTCTCCCTGTGTACCTTGAAAATTGAATCGCCGCCTCCAAAGGATATGCTTCCGGCAAGTGCCGCCACGACTTCCCGATAATTCAGGGCTCCCGCAAAATCGAAGATTTTGTGGGAAGAGGAGCAGCAGTGAAACGAATGAGCTTTCGCACGAGTGCGGAAGCGAATGATATGGAACTTGCTGCGACGAGAGCGCACCAAAGAAGCGATACGCCGTGGTGAGACTCCGGGGCAGGAACGATACAGATGAGCGGCAGCAAGCAAAAATTACCGCAGAAATGCGGTTTCAGAACAAGCAAAGGAGGTTCAAACCTATGAAGAAAGGAGAGCTCAGAGAGCTTTATCAGATGATGTTTCCGGAATACCCGGACATCGTGACCGTCAAAGAGCTTCGGGAGATGCTGGGCATCAGCCGCAAGCTGGCCTACAAGCTGATCGACTATGGGTACATCCACGCCGTGAAGATCGGCACGACGCTGAAGATCCCGAAAATCAGCGTCATCAACTATGTGATGGAGAAGGAGGTGAAGAAAGTTGGATGAGATCAAACGCCTGACACCCGCCCAAAGGGCACGCTGCAACCGATTGATCCGGCGGCTGTGCGCCAACTACGATGGCGGCAACTGCCTGCCGCTGGACGACGGCGAGGGCTGCGTGTGCGTGCAGATGATTTCTTATTCGCTGTTGTGCAAGTACTTTCGGCGGGCGGTTCTGCCCGCCGACAAGGTGCTCTGCGCCGACATTTACCGGCAGCGCACACGGCTCTGCGACCGATGCGGAAAGCCCTTTGCTCCCGGCAGCAACCGGCAGAAGTACTGCCCGGAATGCGGCCGCTCCACCCGGCGCAAGCAGAAGGCGGACTCGGCCAGGCGGCGGCGCAGCGTCGAACATTAAGCGCCCCAAAAGCCTTGATTTCCGGGGCTTTTTTGAGGGAAAAGCGGGCGCGGGTGGCCGTTTCCATCTGCACCTGTCAAAATCCATTTCTAACATTCTACAAAGGAGAAATTTCTATGGGTAACAAACTGAAAACCGTGGACGCAGAGACCCTGCTGTCCACGCCGATGAGCAAGACGATGTTCATCGTGGACGGCCTTATTTCGCAGGGTGTCAATGTCATCAGCGGCGCCAGCAAGATCGGCAAAAGCTGGCTTATGCTGTGGCTGGGGCTGCAAGTGGCGCAGGGAAACTCTATTTGGGGGCTGCCTACACTGCAATGCGATGTGCTCTATCTGAGCCTTGAGGACACCCAGCGCCGCATCAAAGACCGGCTCTACAATCTTACCGACAGCGCCCCGGATAACCTGTATTTCGCCGTGACCTCCGGGCTGATCGGCGGCGGTCTGGAGGAGCAGATCACGGATTTCCTGACCGAGCATCCCGCCACCAAGCTGGTCATCATTGACACGCTGCAAAAGGTGCGGGACTCCAAGGGCAGCGCCGGAAAGGCAGGAATGTACGGCAACGATTACGATGACATTTCCTCCATCAAGCGCATTGCCGACGGCTTCAACATCGCCATTTTGCTGGTGCATCACCTGCGAAAGCTGCAAGACAGCGACGATCCCTTTAACGATGTCAGCGGTTCCACCGGCATCATCGGCGCTGCGGACACAAACTTTATTCTGCGCCGTAAGCGCAGCGGAAACGCTGCTACGCTGCTGGTCAGTGGGCGGGATGTGGAATATCAGGAACTGACCTTGCAGTTTAACGACCTTGTCTGGGAACTGGTGGAGCGCAAGAACAGCGAGGATATTCACAAGGCGGAGTTGCCGAAATTTCTGTTTCGGGTGGTGGACTTTATGGAGTGCCGCACCGAATGGGTGGGCACGGCCACGGAGTTGCTGGCCGAAATGGGAGAGCAGGAGGTCACGCCCAATATGGTCACGAAGTATCTCGGTCAGTTCGCCTATGAGGTTCTGGAGCCGCTGGGCATCGAGTATCGCACCAAGCGAACAGGCAAAAGTCGGCTCATCAAATTCCTGCGCCGTGACGGCGATGACGCAAATGACGCCGGGATCGCTATATAAGGAAATCTCCGTCACAACCGTCATTGCCGTCACAAACCGAAAAAAGGGGGTGAACAAATGCGCAGCAAAAACTACGGGATCAATGTCCGTGTGACCGAGCAGGAGAAGCAGAAGCTGCTGGAAAATGCCCGGTTCTGTTCTCTGTCGCTGTCGGAATACTTGCGGCGGCTGGGGCTTGGGAAAGAGGTCAAAGCGGCCATCACGGAGCGGGATTACCGCCTGTTTCGGATGCTGAACGGCCTGAAAGCGGAGCTTCCACAGCTTCAGAAAGAGGAAATTCTGAGCAGGCTGGAAGCAATTTTGAATGAATTAAAGTAAGCGAGAATTACGCCTGCGCAGTCTAAGCGAGCAGACTGTTTTTACTCCTGTCGGAGCCAAACAGTTCCACTGCCGCCGATGCCTGCGTCATCTGAGCGAGCAGCGCGTTTTTACTCCCGGCAGAGCCGGAGCGCAAAAACACTCGTTAGGGCGTGCCCTAAAACCCCGAAAGAAAAAACTATGAAAGTGAGGACAACACAATGAGAAAATCGGATTTTACTTTACCCACGCTGGACGACCTGTTCTCCACGCAGGCGGAGCGGGACGATGCCAAGCTGGAGCGGGTGCGGAATATTCCACTGGCCGAGCTGCACCCGTTCAAGGGTCACCCCTTCAAGGTGCAGAACAATGAGGAGATGCAGCGGATGATCGAGAGCATCCGCAAGGTGGGAGCCATCACCCCGGCGCTGGCAAGGCCGCTGCCGGACGGCGGTTACGAGCTGATCTCCGGTCACCGGCGACTGGCGGCGTGTCAGGTACTGGGCGTCGAAACGATGCCCGTCATCGTCCGGGAGCTGTCCGACGATGAAGCGGTGATCGCAATGGTGGATGCCAACTTGCAGCGGGAGACCATCCTGCCCAGCGAAAAGGCGTTCGCCTACAAGATGAAGCTGGATGCCATCAAGCATCAAGGTGTCACTTCTGCCCAAGTTGGGCAGAAGCTGCTCAGTGTAGAAAAAGTAGCTGACGATGCCGGCGAAAGCCGTAATCAAATTAAAAGATATATTCGCCTGACCTACCTGATTCCCGAGCTGCTTTCGATGGTGGACGACGGAAAGATCGCCTTCAACCCGGCGGTGGAGCTTTCTTACTTAGATTCGTATCAGCAGCGGGCGGTACTGGACGCAATGGCGCTGAACGACTGCGCCCCATCCCACGCCCAGAGTATCCGCCTGAAGAAGCTGGCGCAGGAGGGGGTGCTGGATGACCAGATAATCTACGCCGTGTTGGCAGAGACGAAGCCCAACCAGCAGGAGCAGCTGAAATTCAAGCGGGAGGAGCTGCGGAAGTATTTTCCATCCGGCTACACCGAGGAGCAGATGCGCCGGGACATCATCAAGGGTCTGGAACTGCTGAAACGGCAGAGAGAACGGAACCGGGACACCCGCTGATTCGTACCAATACGGCTGCAATCAAACAAATCGCAGAATAGAGAGAACCCCAAACCGGTGGTATACTGATGCTGTCGGTTTGGAGTTCTGTTCTGCAAATAGAAAGACAGGAGGAAAACAAAATGGTAGCAGGACATTTGACTTTGAAAAACGGCAAGTATTATGCCGTGTTGAACTACAAAAACGCCGGAGGGCAGCGAAAAACGAAATGGATCTCGCTGGGGCTTTCCGAAAAGGGAAATAAGCGCAAAGCCGAGTCAGAACTGGCAAGGCTCCGAGCGGAATTTGAGCCGCCCAAAGAAGTGGGCGACCTGAGCAGTGATATGCTGTTCGCCGACTATCTGCTGGAATGGCTGGAGATCGCCAAGGGACGGCTGGCGGTGGCAACATACAGTTCTTACGCCGCAATGATCAAGAAGCCAGTCGGGCCGTACTTCCGCCAAAGGAATCTGACCTTGCGGGAGCTGGAAGCCCGACACTTGCAGATGTTTTATTCCGAAATGCTCAGGCGGGTCACGCCCAATACCGTTATCCATTATCACGCCGTTATTCACTCGGCACTGAAATATGCAGTCAAGACCGATATGCTGATCCAGAATGTGGCGGACAAGGTGGACCGGCCCAGAAAGAACAGCTTTCAGCCGGTCTTTCTCTCGGCGGACGAGATGCAGAAGATGTTTGAAGCCCTTCGGGGAACCAAGCTGGAGCTGCCGGTGCTGGTGGCTGCCTTTTACGGACTTCGCCGTGGCGAGGTGGTGGGCTTGAAATGGGATGCCATCGACTTTGAGCAGGGCACCATTTCCGTAAAGCGCACCGTGACCTCAACGATCATCGACGGCAAGTATCAGGAGTTCGAGCAGCAATCCGCCAAGACCAAGTCCAGTCTGCGCACCCTGCCGCTCATCGGCAGCTTCCGGGAATACTTTATGCAGGTGAAAGAGGCACAGGAGCTGAACAAGCAGGTCTGCGGCAACTGCTACAACTATGAATACGACGGCTTTGTATTCGTGGACGAGCTGGGGGAGCGGATGCGGGTGGAGTACCTGACCAACGCATTTCCGAAATTTCTGGAGAGCCACGGCCTGCGCAGGATGCGCTTTCACGATCTGCGTCACAGCTGCGCCAGTTTGCTGCTGGCCAATGGCGTCCCCCTCAAGCACATTCAGGAGTGGCTGGGACATAGCGACTTTACCACCACGGCGAATATCTACGCCCACTTGGATTACAAATCCAAGATCACCTCGGCACAGGCGATGGAGACAGGGCTTGCCCTGCCGGAGGGCGGCGACTTCAGCAGCCGCTGGAGTTCGATCAGTGCAGGGGAGAACAGCTGATTTTCTCCCCTGAAAACCGAAAATCGTGCGGGCTTTGCCCTTTAGGCAAAAATTAAAAAGCCTGTAAACGGGCTTGTTTACAGGCTTTTTGTGGCGGAGAGTTAGGGATTCGAACCCTAGAGACCTTTCGGTCTACAGCATTTCGAGTGCTGCACCTTCGACCACTCGGACAACTCTCCGTGTCTATTTTCGTCCGGTTTTCTTTCCAGAAATTTGCTCAAAAATTCGTTGGAGAGAAAACAGGAGAGACGGCAAAAAATATTCGATTTTGAGATTTTCTGTGTTGAGGAATATTAAGGAGAATCAGGGGGACGAAATTCCCAGCTTCTGCCGAAATTTCGAGTCGTTCTCGCTATGACCACTTCAATACCGCCGCACAGAACTGAGCTATCATACCACATTTTCCGCCGCGGCGCAACACCCTTTCCGGCATATTTTCCCCCACCCCCTCATTTTCTGGAACAGGAGGTGTCATCCATGGAAAATCCTGCCCCTGCCGTATTCCTCTGCGGTGCGCCGGAGGACTACGCCAACTACCGCGCCGCTCTGACCGCTGCGGGTCTGCGCCCTGTGATAAGCCGCAGCCTCGCGGCCGCTCTGGGCTGTGAGGCCCTGCTGCTCCCCGGCGGCGGGGACATCCATGGCTCCCTGCCGCCGGAGGAGTCCTTCCTCCTCCATGTGTTCTGGGACGCCCATCGCCCCATCTTAGGCATCTGCCGCGGCATGCAGGCCCTTAACGTGTTCCGCGGCGGCACGCTGCATGACCGCATCGCCGGTCATCAGCAGCCCTCCGGCGATATGCTCCACCCCACCTGCGCCGAAGGCCCACTGGCGTCGCTGTTGGGCTCCTGCCCCACCGTCAACAGCAATCACCACCAGGCTGTGGCCCGCCTGGGCGACGGGCTCCGCCTGTGCCAGTGGAGCGCCGACGGCATCGCCGAGGGTCTGTACGCCCCGCAGCGTCCGGTCCTGGGCGTCCAGTGGCATCCGGAGCGCCAGAGCTTCGGCCTCCGCCGTCCCGATGCCGTCGATGCCGCGCCGGTGTTCCGCTGGCTGAGAGGCGCATTGACAAACACCGATGCCCCCCTATATAATAGAAAATAACAGCCCGCTCCGTTGGGCCATTGATATGTATGAGGTGGAACCAAATGGAAAAAATCAAGGCATTCCTGCGCCGCAAAGACATCATATTCTCCGCAAAGCGTTACTTCATCGACGCCATGGGCGCCATGGCACAGGGCCTTTTCTGCACGCTGCTGGTAGGCACCATCCTCAACACCATCGGCCAGCAGTTCCACATCGGCTTCCTCAACGCCGTCATCGTCACCATTGGCAAGGGTGACGGCGCGGTGAGCTATACCATCGGCGGCCTGTGCTCGGCTATGGTAGGCCCCGGCATGGCCGTGGCCATCGCCCGGGCGCTGAACGCGCCGCCGCTGGTGCTGTTCTCCCTGATCCCCGTGGGCTTTGCCGCCAACTATATGGGCGGCGCAGGCGGCCCGCTGGCCGTGCTGTTCGTGGCGCTGTTCGCTGCGGAGATAGGCAAGGCCGTCAGCAAGGAGACCAAGATCGACATTCTGGTGACGCCCATCGTCACCGTGCTGGCCGGTATCGGCCTTGCGGCGCTGATCGCCGCCCCCGTAGGCACGGCGGCCTCCGCTGTGGGGCAGGCCATCATGTGGGCCACGGAGCTGCAGCCCTTCTTCATGGGCATCATCGTTTCGGTGGTCATCGGCGTGGCGCTGACGCTGCCCATCTCGTCCGCCGCCATCTGCGCGGCATTGGGACTGACGGGACTGGCCGGCGGCGCTGCCGTGGCGGGCTGCTGCGCCCAGATGGTCGGCTTTGCCGTTATGAGCTTCCGCGAAAACCGCTGGGGCGGTCTGGCGGCGCAGGGCATCGGCACCAGTATGCTGCAAATGGGCAACATCGTCCGCAACCCCCGGATATGGATCCCGCCCACGCTGGCCTCCGCCATCACCGGCCCCATCGCCACCTGCATCTTCCGCATGGAGATGAACGGTGCGCCGGTGTCCAGCGGCATGGGCACCTGCGGTCTGGTGGGGCAAATCGGCGTCTACACCGGCTGGGTCAGCGACGTGGCCGCCGGTACGAAGGCCGCCATCACCGGCATGGACTGGCTGGGGCTGGGGCTGATCTCCTTCGTGCTGCCCGCCGTGCTGACGTGGCTCATCGCCGTGCCCCTGCGGAAGTGGGGCTGGATCAGGGACGGCGACCTGAAGCTGGATCTGTGATCCTGCCGCCGCTGCCTGAAAATCAGACAGACGGCGAAAATTGTCCAAAGCAGACGGATTGCAAAATCTGCCGGAAACAGGTATTGTCTTAGAAAACGATACAAGGAGGCTGCCATGGCACAGGCCACCAAAAAACGCATTATGGACGGCTTTCTGGAGCTGTTGGAACAGCGTCCGCTGGACAAGATCTCCGTGGTGGACATCGCTGACCACTGCGGCATCAACCGCAACACGTTCTACTATTACTACTGCGATGTCTACGCCCTGATACGGGAGCTCATGGAGGTCCGCGCCCAGCAGCTCATCACCGACAATCAGGAGGACCTGAACTGGATAGAGATCACCCGTGAGGTGACGTCCTTCTTCCGCACCCACCGCCGCACGGTGTACCACCTGTTCCACTCCAGCCAGCGGGACCTGCTGGAGGACCACATCTACGACGTGACCTATGCCTGCACCGAAACGCTGGTACGCCGCACCGCCGCTGGCCTTTCGGTGTCGGAGGCGGACCTGCGGGCAGTGACGCTGTTTTTCACCAGTTCCCTGCTGGGCATGATCTCCCGCTGGCTGCGCTTCGGCATGAAGGACGATGCCGAGCAGCTGGGCGAGCGCACCGGCGTCCTGCTGGAGGGCACGCTGCGCCGCATGCTGGAGCGTGCCTGCAGCACGGGGAGGAACGCATGAGAGGCTTCTGGATCGCCGTGGCCTACCTGCTGGTGCTGGCCGCCCTGGCCCACCCGCTGGGACAGGCCCTGCCCCGCCGCTGGTTTGACGGCGGCCGGTTCCCCTACCGGTGTTACAAATGGGAGAAACAGGGCAAGCTCTATACGCGCATCGGCATCGAGCGCTGGAAGAAGCTGGTACCGGACATGAGCCGCTTCCTGCCGGATATGGTGAAAAAAGAGGTGGACCCCGCCGCCGTCACCGCGTCCCAGGTGGAGCTGCTGGTACAGGAAACCTGCGTGGCCGAGGCGGTACACACCGCCTCCATCCTACTGGGCCTCGGCGCCCTGTGGCTCTGGCCCGGCTGGGGCGGCGTGGTCCTCTGGCTGATCTGGTTTCTGCTGGCCAATCTGCCCTTCATCCTCATTCAACGCTACAACAGGCCGCGGCTCATGCGGCTGCACGCCCTGCTGCAACGGCGAGAGCAGCGGAAAGGAACCCATGAACATTCTGATACTGACCTGTAATACCGGCGGCGGCCATAACGCGGTGGCCGCCGCCCTAACGGAGGCGTTCCGCCAGCGGGGCGCGGACAGCCGCGTGCTGGACGGCCTGTCCTTCGTCTCCCGGAAGGCATCCAAATTCGTCTCCCGCTGGCACACGCGGTTTTACCGGCACTACCCCCAGCTCTATAAGGCGGGCTACATGTCCGCCGAGGAGGAGGACGGCCGCCCCGCTCCCAGGCACAACCCCGTGGAGACCTACCTGTCCCGGGGTGCCCGCCGCCTGGCCCGCTACCTGCAGGCGGAGCGGTTCGACGCCGTGGTCTGCGTCCACGTGATCCCCGCCCTGATGATGACCATGCTGCGGCAAAACGGCGGCGCACCCATGCCCTTCTGCTTTGTGGCCACGGACTACACCTGCTCCCCCACCGTGGGCAGCTGCACGCCGGACATCTGCGTCATCCCCCATGCGGAGCTGGCGGAGGAGTTTATCCACTGCGGCATCGCGGCGGATACGCTGCTGCCCGCCGGCATTCCCACCCGCTCGGTGTTCGCCGCCCCGACGGACCGCGCTGCCGCCCGGCAGGAGCTGTCCCTGCCCGCCGAGGGCCGCCACATTCTGCTGATGAGCGGCAGCATCGGCTGCGGCCCCATGTCTGCCCTGGCCCGCCAGCTGGACGAGCTGCTGCCGGAGGGCGACTTCGCCACCGTCCTGTGCGGCAGCAACCGCCAGATGCTCTACGCCATCCAGATGCGCTCCCTGCTGCGGGTACAGGCCGTGGGCTTCACCTCCCGCGTGGCCCAGTATATGGACAGCGCCGACCTGCTGGTGTCCAAGCCCGGCGGCATCAGCATCACCGAGGCCGCCTGCAAGGGCGTCCCCATGCTGCTGGCGGATCTGGTGGGCGGCTGCGAGACCCGCAACCAGGCGTTCTTTTCCGCCCACGGCTGGGCCGCCTCCTGCGATACCGGTGCCATCGCCGACAGCGCCCTGTCCCTGCTGGCCGACGATGACCGGCGCCGCCGGATGGTAGAGACCCAGCGCCGCAGCTTCGACGGACAGGCCGCCCAGCGCATCGCCGACGCGGTGCTCTCCCGCTGCGGCAAAGCCCGCGTCCTCCTGTAAGTGCATACGCAGTCGCCGGCAGCTCTGCTGCCGGCGCTTTTTGCGCAATTTATACAACCCGTCTCTTGCATTTCTCCGCATCTGTCGTATATAATGGAAAAAAAGATCGGTTTTGTTCATCGGCAGGACATACTTTCCTGTTACAATGTTGGTATGAGATAAAAGGAGGGCATCGCCCATGATGATCGAAAAGAGCGGCAGCATCCGGCTCCGCGACATCCCCGTGGCCGGAAGCCTGCCGCCGGAGCAGCAGGCGCTGGCCGCCGGTATGGTTCGCGTGACCCATCTGTACCGCAGCGCGCTGAAGGTAGCCGTCACCCAGATGGAGATACTGGACGAGGAGTTCGCCTGCATGTACGACCACTCCCCCATCCACCACATCGAGTACCGCATCAAGTCGCTGGACAGTATCGTGGATAAGCTGAAGCGCCGGGGCTACGAGATCACCATCGACAACATCTACGCCCACATACAGGATCTGGCCGGCATCCGCGTCATCTGTAACTATCTGGATGATATCTACTACCTCCGCTCCCTGCTGACACGGTTCGATGCCTTCAAGGTCATCCGCGAGGTGGATTACATCAAGAACCCCAAGCCCTCCGGCTACCGCAGTCTCCATCTGGTGGTGAATGTTCCCATCGTCATCTCCGAGGGCACCATGGTCCTGCCGGTGGAGATCCAGCTGCGTACCATCGCCATGGACATGTGGGCCAGTCTGGAGCACGAGCTGCGCTACAAGTCGGACCGCCAGTTCACCGACGAGGACGCCACCCGCCTGCGCCTGTGCTCCGATGCCATCAGCGAGATCGATCAGGAGATGCAGGACATCTACCAGGACAAGCAGCCCCGCTATCAGGCTTGACGATCGCACAAAAAGAGCGCGTACACCCGCAGTGTACGCGCTCTTTTTCGGTCTTTCTCATGCCGCGGCGCGGAACGCCTCCACGCCCAGCTGGCTCAGCACCCCCATGATGATCCCCGCCAGCAGTACGCCGCCCACGCAGGCCAGCACGCTCTTCTTGAAGTCCATATCCAGAAGGCTGGCCGCCAGCGTACCGGTCCACGCGCCGGTGCCCGGCAGTGGGATGCCCACGAACAGCAGCAGCGCCCAGTACAGCCCGCGCCCCGCCTTTTTCTGCAGCTTCTGTCCGGCCCTTTCTCCCTTTTCCAGAAAGAATGCGAAGAGCTTCCCGATGACCGGCTTGCCGCTGCCCCACACAAGCACCCGCCGCGCAAAGAAGTAGATGACCGGCACCGGCAGCATGTTCCCCGCGATGGCGACGCAGTATGTCAGCCACAGCGGCAGCCCAAACCCCACACCGTAGGGGATGGCGCCCCGCAGCTCGATAATGGGCACCATAGATACCAGAAAGACGATGAGACAGTGTTTCAGCATAGAGCGGCGCTCCCCTTTTTCCAGATACTGTCCCTTATTATACCCGCTTTTCCCCGCTTTGGCAAGAACGTCAAAGACCCGCGCAAAAGACCCCGCAAAATTTTACCGGCTTTTCGGAAATGCCTGTCGACAAATCCGTCCTCGTCCTGTATACTGATAGTAGTCATTACGATAGATAATGGGAGGGTGTGCGCATATGGGCATTTCGGATGTCATATCGCTGCTGGGCGGTATCGCCCTGTTCCTGTTCGGCATGTCTCTGATGGGCGAGGGTCTGAAGAAGGTGGCCGGCAGCAAATTGGAACTGGTGCTCTACCGTCTCAGCAGCACGCCGCTGAAGGGTGTTCTGCTGGGCACCGGCGTCACCGCCGTGATACAGTCCTCCTCCGCTACCTCCGTCATGGTGGTGGGCTTCGTCAACTCCGGCATGATGAAGGTGCGTCAGGCCATCGGCGTCATCATGGGCGCCATTCTGGGCACCAGCATCACCGGCTGGATCCTGTGCCTGTCCTCCATCTCCGGCGGCAGCGGCCTGGTGCAGCTGCTGAGCACGGAGGTGCTCACCGGCATCGTGGCCGTGGCGGGCATCATCCTCCGCATGTTCTCCGCCAAGACCTCCCACCGCCACGTGGGCGAGATCCTGCTGGGCTTCGCCGTTCTGATGTACGGCATGTCCGCCATGTCCGGCGCCGTCTCCCCTCTGCGGGAGAGCGAGTCCTTCATCCGCATCCTGACCTCGTTCTCCAACCCCCTGCTGGGTATTCTGGTGGGCATCGCCTTCACCAGCATCCTGCAAAGCGCCTCTGCCGCCGTGGGCATCCTCCAGGCCCTGTCCATCACCGGCGCCATCACCTTTGAGATCGCCTTCCCCATCATTATGGGCGTGGCCATCGGCGCGGCGGTACCGGTGCTGCTGTCGGCCTTGGGTGCCAACCTCAACGGCAAGCGCACCGCCTTCGTCTACCTGCTCATCGACGTACTTGGCGTGGTCATCTGGTCCCTGGTGTTCTACACCCTCAACGCCATCTTCCGCTTCCCCTTCCTGACCAGGATCATGACCTCCGTCAGCATCGCCTTTCTGAACACGCTGTTCCGGCTGGCCACGGTGATGGTGCTGCTGCCCCTCATCGGCCTGATGGAAAAGCTGGTGGTCTTTCTCTTTCCCGACAACGGCGCCCAGGCCGAGGACCAGGACATGGACCGCCTGGAGGAGCGCTTCCTCCAGCACCCCGCCCTGTCTATCGAGCAGAGCCGTCTCGTCACCAACTCCATGGCCGAGCGCGCCGCCGGCAACCTGCTGGACGCCATGGCGCTGCGCACCGATTTCTCCGAAAAGGGCTTCCATGCTATCAGCGAGACGGAGTCCCTTATCGACCGCTACGAGGACAAGCTGGGCACCTATCTCATGAAGATCACCAGCCGCTCCCTCTCCAGCGCCCAGAGCGAGGAGGTCAGCAAGTTCCTCCACACCATTTCCGACTTCGAGCGCATCTCCGACCATGCCCTGAACATCTCTGAAACGGCCAAGGAGATACACGACAAGAACATGGTGTTCTCCCCCGCCGCCCTGCGGGAGCTGGAGATCATGGAGTCCGCCCTGCGGGAGATCCTGGCCATCTCCATTGCCGCCTTCGTGGCCAACGACATCCAGCAGGCCGCCCGCGTGGAGCCGCTGGAGGAGATCATCGACGGTCTGTGCGATGAGATGAAGTCCCACCATGTGGACCGTCTCCAGTCCGGCACCTGTACCCTGGACCAGGGCTTTGTGTTCAACGACCTCCTGACCAACTACGAGCGCGTGGCCGACCACTGCTCCAACATCGCCGTGGCCATCATAGAGCTGGAGTCCGACTCCTTCGATACCCACGAGTACCTCAGCAGCGTCCGCGCCATGAAGTCCCACTCCTTCGCCCGCTACTATGAGGAATACCAGCAGAAGTACCACCTGTGATATAAAACCACCTGCGCTGTAAAAAAGATACCGCCTCCCCCGAGGCGGTATCTTTTCTTTTCAAGCAGGCTCAGTCTCCTATTCCTGCTCCATGCTCCCGTCGCCGCCCATCAGGGCAGTCATCTCGCGGATGCGCTCCAGTGGGAACGGCGGCTGGCATAGGGGCCGCATGGCGATGCTCATGAGCTTCATGGGGTTGTCATCCGCTGCCGTGCGGTTGGAGTGCAGCGCGCCGCAGCGTCTGCACCGGTGGATGACGGCCCACTCACCGCCCCTGCGCACCCATACAGCCACCGGCTCCATGATGCCGCCGCAGTCGGACGCTCTGTCCCCGGGCTCCACGTCCACATGCAGACTGCTGAGGCAGTTTGGGCAGTGATTGCGGTGCTGGCTCCCTGCGTTTTCCGGTGTACAGAGCCTGCCGCAGACCTTGCAGGTGAAGGCGTCGCGGCATGCGTGGGTCTTGTAGTAACCCTTCTCAAAGGTTTTGCGCTTGTTTTCGCGGTTCATGCTGTTTCCTCCTGAAGATGTGGTCACGATCTCGCGGGAGGAATGGCGTGTGTGTAGATTTGCCAGACCTCCCGATCAGGCCACACGCTCCGGTAGCGATTTGATACTCTTCAAAAAAATCTCCTTCAAATGTTGTTGTCTCCGCCTGCCGAAACGGAACAGGCGGAAAAAGGGAGCCATCCAGAGGATGGCTCCCTTTTGGCGCGGAAGGAGGGATTTGAACCCTCGCGCCGCTTTTGACGGCCTACTCCCTTAGCAGGGGAGCCCCTTCGGCCACTTGGGTACTTCCGCAGGTATGAACTTACTGGCGGAGAGAGTGGGATTCGAACCCACGGATGCTTTCACATCGCCGGTTTTCAAGACCGGTGCTTTCGACCACTCAGCCATCTCTCCGTGTGTAAAAGCGCTCCTGATGCCAGATGCGAGTAATATATTACCATGTGCGGCGGACTTTGTCAACAAAAAGAACCGCAACATTTTTGAAAAAATTTGAAAAAAGGGGTTGAAATGTGAGAAGAACTGTGGTAGTATAAGTAGGCTGTTTGAGACGGCAAGCAATAACCGGGTGTGGCGAAGTTTGGTATCGCGCTTGAATGGGGTTCAAGAGGCCTCGAGTTCGAATCTCGACACTCGGACCAAAAAAGTCCTGAAACCGCAAGGGTTTCGGGACTTTTTTATTTTGCCCGAACGGAAAACGCCCCCTGATTTTCTAACGCTTTTCTAACGCTTTCAAACACCGCCTCTCCGGTACCGTCCCTCTCGCGCTACTCCTGTCGCCGGAGCCCCGCTCCAACTACTGCAACGCAGCCCAAAGCTCCCCCCGATGCAACGGCATCAGGGGGAGCTTCAGTTATCGTTGTACCGGCTCCCGCAGGTCCTTCGGCAGCCAGAATTTCCGCCACAGGCAGGACAAAAACAGCGCCCCGCGGAAGCACAGCTCTATGCACATGGCGACCCACGCGCCGTGCAGACCCAGCCGGGAAGTGAGCAGCAGCGTCAGCGGGATACGGACGCCCCACATACTGGCGAAGTTCAGCACGGAGCTGAGCAGGGAGCTGCCTGCCCCCTGAAACACACCGGCGCACACAATGGCCGCACCGAACAGCGGCTCGGCAAACACCACGATCCGCAGCACCTCTGTGCCAAGCGCCACCACCTCCGTGTCAGGGCTGAGGATACCGATGATCCACGGCGCCAGGAAGTACATGGCTGCCGACATCACCGCCATAATGGACACACCCAGCAGCACCGTCACCCAGCCCAGCCGCGTCACCAGATCCCGCCGCCTGGCGCCCACGCTCTGGCCGATCAGCGTCACCGCTGCGGTTTCTACGCCGCAGCCCGGCATATAGCACAGAGCCTCCGCTGTGACGGCGAAGGAGTTGGCGGCGATGGACACCGTACCCAGCGGGGCGATCACGCCGGTGGTGACGATCTGGCCGCCGGACATGACCGCCTGCTCAATGGCCACGGGGATGCCCAGCCGCAGGGCTCGTTTCAGCTGCTGCGGCACGAACCGCAGCTTCTCGCCCCGCCGCAGCCCCAGCATAGGCGAGCGCAGCAGGTACATGCACATCACCAGCGCGATGACCGCCTCCGCCAATCCCGTGCCCAACGCCGCACCGGCCACGCCCAGTCCCGCCCCCGGCAGGGTGAACCCTCCGACCTGACGGGTGGGGAAGATGAGCAGCAGGTTGAACACCACATCCAGCCCGCACATCAGCACCAGCAGGGCGCTGGGTGTCCGCATATTACCGCTGGCCTGCAGCAGCGCGGCCACCAGACCGTTTATTTGCAGGGCGGGGAGGGACAGGGCGAAGATCAGGAAATACACGGACGCACCTTGCCAGATGCTCTCCTCCGCACCCAGCCAGCGGGGCAGCGGTCCGGCCAGCGCGGCGGACAGCGCTGCCAGTACCATTCCGAAGGCCACTCCCACCAGCAGGCTCTGCTTCACCAGATTGCGGGCATCCCGCTCCTCCCCCGCGCCGATGCGCTGGGCCGTCTGGACGCAGAAACCCACCGTCAGCGCACGGCACAGGCCCATCAGAAGCCACGTGCTGGACGCTACCAATCCGATAGCGGCGCTGGCCTCGCGGCCCAGATGCCCCACCATGGATGAATCAATGTACTGCATCGCGATGGACGACAGCTGCGCCAGAATGGCGGGAATACTCAGCTGCAATGCCATCGTTGTCTGCTGCCGCAGTGTCAGCTCTTCGCCGTTCCGCAGCGCCGCCAGCAGGTCTTTTTTCACGTACCCACTCCTCTCAGTCATCGTCCTACCACTATACCTGCTGTGAGCCAAAAGGTCAACTGCAAAATATGCCGCCGTCAGATGATTCGGAACTGCGGCCGCTTCCGGGACTGCGGCGCCCCATGAAAATGATTCTGCGGAGCACCGCGCCGCCCAGCCCGTCGTTTACTTCCCGCGCTCTCGGTCCAGTTCCACTTCCCGCTCCAGTTCCTGCATGACCTGCCGCCATTCCGGCGTCATCCAGCGCTGCGGGTCGGTTTCCTGCTGATACTCCGTGCAATCCGGCGTTGTATCCCTCTCGTCCGGCCATCCCTTGATTTTCTGCTGGTACTCCCACGGGATACCGTCCGGATATACCGCGCAGGTCCTCGCGCCCCTGTTCGCTTTCTCGCAGGTGCCGCACACGATCGGCAGCCAGTTTTCCACTTCCATTTGTGCTCTCCTCCACTGTAATTTTGAATTTGTATGGGCCGACCCTCTCCATGGAGCGCGGCACCAGATCCACCCCCCGCGGCAGGATCGCCTCCCGCTCCGTGTTCGCCCCGAAGCCGTTGATGGAGCGGGCCGTTTTCGCGTCGATCACCATATCGACAGTGTACTGCCCGCCGGTTCGGTCTGTATTGGGATCCATACTGACGGACAGGTATCCGCCAAGGTTAATGGGATCATCCGGCGAAAACTTCCCGCTGTCGCCGGATTTATAGCTGACAATAGCAGATTCTTCATCCCACGTCAAGCCGCCCTTCTTCTCGCCCACGCGGCCCCGCTTTGCCTTGCCCAAAAGCTCGTCCAGCCCCTTGTATTCGTTCTCGCTCTGCGGTACACCGGAATCGCTCTCCTGTGTGGCTGAAACGCCCAGAGGGGCAAGGGGACTGACTTCTTGTTGCCAGCTATGCCCCGCGCCCTGCACAGGGGAGCTTTCTTCTGCGTTCCCCGCTCTGATATTTTAACTGTATGCTCCCCTGCTGCCGCCGCCAGGCGCCGCTATCACCGAGACGCCCGCCAGACCCCGCCGTCAAAAGTCTTGGACAAGCGCCGCTGTCTGTGCTATACTGTCCATAGGCGCGCCGCGCCACTTTTTCCGAAAGGACGGACTGCTATGCACCCTCAGTTCACCGAGCTGACGCCCCGCTGGTTCAAGCGGGCCTTTATCTACACCGGCTCCATTGGCGAGTTCCGCTATCGCTTTAACAACGACGCCAAGGAGAACGTCATCCACGCCGCTGTCTACTCCCAACTGTGCTACGAGCTGGCTGCGGATGTGGCGGAGCAGGATTTTCCCTGGGACGACGACGGCGTGGAGGCGCTGAAGACGTGGCTCCAGAGCCGCTACGAGGCGTACTGCGCCGCCAACGCCTGATGCTGATTTCATGACATGACAGAAGGGACGCAGCCGGTTCTCCGGCTGCGTCCCTTTTTTGCAACTTTTTCGGCCACTCTGTTACGCCAGCGTGCCGTCGATGTTCACCACCTGCACCGTCAGCGGGATGTCCTTGCCGCTGGCGGCCAGCGCCGTTTTCACTGCGTGCTCCAGCCCGCCGCAGCAGGGCACTTCCATCCGCAGCAGCGTCACGGAGCGGATGTCATTTCCCCGGAAAATGGCGGTGAGTTTCTCGCTGTAATCCACCATGTCCAGCTTGGGACAGCCGATGAGCAGTGTCCGGCCTGAGAGGAATCGGCGGTGGAAGTCGCCGTAGGTATAGGCGGTGCAGTCCGCGGCGATCAGCAGATCGCGGCCCGCAAAGGTGGGGCCTGCCGTAGGCGCCAGCTTGATCTGCACCGGCCAGTTGGTGAGCTGCCCGGACACGGGCTCTCCCGCTGCCGCAGGGGCTTTCGCCGCCATCTGCCGGATGCGGCTGCCGGGACAGCCGGTGTGAGCCGCAGCCTTGGCGGCCTGAGCCGCCTTCACCGCCGCCTCGTCGTAGGCAGGAGCCTCCCGTTCCTCAAAGGTGATGGCGCCGGTGGGGCAGGACGGCAGACAGTCTCCCAGCCCGTCGCAGTAGTGCTCCCGCATCAGTCTGGCCTTGCCGTTCACCAGGTCGATGGCCCCCTCGTGGCAGGCGTGGACACACTTGCCGCAGCCGTTACACTTTTCCTCATCGATGTGAATGATCCTCCGGATCATGCAGATCCCTCCTGTTCGTGTTGTGCAGTGTCAGTATACTCCCGCTGCCGCGCGTTTATCTGTTGCATTTGTCACTTTGCAAAATAACAGTATTTGGAACTTTTCCGGCCATTTGGGTTATTTCTTCATCATGCCATTGTTTTACACGAAAAAACGGGAGCGGCGCTCCCGTTTTTTTCCAATTCAGCGGTCACTCCACGCGCCGCGGGTCATCAGGGCCAGCATGGGCATCAGCTCCAGACGGCCGGTAAGCATCTCCAGCGACAGCACCAGCTTGCTCAGCGGCGACAGGATGGAAAAGTTTTCCATAGGGCCAAGAATACCCAGGCCGGGTCCCACGTTGCTGATGCAGGTCAGGGAGGCGGCGAAGGATTCCTGAAAGCCGTAGTTATCCCAGCTCACCACCAGCGCACCGGTCAGCAGCACCGCCATATAGGCCATGATATACGCGCCGGTAGACAAGACGACACGCTCCTCCACGGGCTGACCGTCCACAGTGATGACGCTGACGTGGTTGGGGTGGACCATGCGCTTTAGCTCACGGACCAGCGATTTCCAAAGGATCAGCACACGGGACAGCTTCATACCGCCGGAGGTGGAGCCGGCGCAGCCGCCGGTGAACATCAGCACCAGCAGCGCCATACGGCAGAACGTGGGCCACAGGGCGAAATCCACGGTGGCAAAGCCGGTGGTGGTCATGATGGTCACGGTCTGGAACGCCGCGTCCGTCACGGATTCGCCCAGCGGCACCCCCGCCTGCACACGCAGGCACACGCAGATCAGCAGCGTCACACTCACCACGATGGTAGTGTAGACCCGCAGCTCCTCGCTGCGCAGGGCGGTACGGAGCTTGCCGGTGGCGGCCAGGAACAGCAGGGAGAAGTTGACGCCCGCCAGAAACGAAAAGACGGTAATGATCCACATCACCGCAGGACTGCTGCCCGCCAGCGAGGTGTTGTTGATGGAAAAGCCGCCGGTGGCCATAGTGGTGAAGGCGTGGTTCACCGCGGAGAACCAGCTGAGCCCCGCGATGCGCAGGCAGGCCATCTCCAGCACTGTCAGCGCCACGTAGATGCAGTACAGGATCTTGGCGGTGCTGCCCACCTTGGGCACCAGCTTGGACTTGATGGGGCCCGGGCTCTCCGCCCGCATCAGGTACACCGCGCCATCCCCCAGCTTGGGCATCAGCGCCAGAAACAGCACCAGAACGCCCATGCCGCCCATCCATTGGGTCAGGGAGCGCCACAGCAGAACGCTGTAGGGCAGGTGCTCCACCTCAGGGAACACCGTGGAGCCGGTAGTGGTCAGGCCGGACACCGTTTCAAACACAGCGTCCACGTAGCTGTCCAGCGCACCGGTGAGCACGTAGGGAAGCGCTCCCATCAGGGACAGGGCGATCCAGCTCAGGGCCACGGCCATAAAGCCGTCCCGCCCGTGCATCTTTCGGTTTTTCACCGGCACCAGATGCAGCGCGCCGCCGATCAGGATGCACAGCACCGCCGTGATGAAAAACGGCAGCCACGCCTCGCCGGAGAACACCGACACCGCCAGCGGCAGCAACAGAAAGCCTGCCTCCACCCACAGCACGTAGCTGGTGATATTTGCGACCAAACGAAAGTTCATGGCAGTTCCTCATAGCCGCGGCGAAGCGCGGCAAAAGCAGGCACCCCCCCTCTGACTGCGGGGCGGCGGAGATGCCCTGTTTTCACATGGTATGGTGCGGCCGTCCAGACCGCATACATTTAAATTATATATCCGCACCGTGCCCCTGTCAAGGACGGGCGAAAAAAACCTCCCGACAAGAAAAAGTTTCGTGTAAGTACGCGTTTTTTGACACTGCGGCGCAGGTATGTTAAAATTATTATAGACAATAAGCGCCATTTTTTGAGAATTTTTCATTGCTTAAACAACTTTTTTGATTCAATTGACTTTTTCACTTTTTGTGGTATTCTAAATGCAACTTTAGCATCGTTCCGGGCAGGGCGCTGTGCCCCGCTCAGATGAAAGGAGGTCTCTGCCTTGAGCAGACTTGACATCAAGAGTCCCAGCCGCGCGCAGACCGTGGTAGATAACCTCTACCGCGATGTAGAGCGCCGCATCGCCGCCAGTCCCCCGGGTCTGTGCCCCGTGGACATGTCGCTGGCGTTCCTGCATCTGTGCCACGCACAGTCCTGCGGCAAGTGCGTGCCCTGCCGCATCGGTCTGGGGCAGCTGAGCAAGCTCATCGCCACGGTGCTGGACGGCACCGCCGACATGGGCACTATCGACATCATCGAAAAGACCGCCCGTACCACGCTGAACACCGCCGACTGCGCCATCGGCCGCGATGCGGCCAGGCTGGTGCTGGACGGACTGGAGGGCTTCCGCGACGACTACGAGGAGCACATCCAGCACCATCGATGTCTGGCGGGCCTGCAGCTGCCGGTACCCTGCGTGGCGCTGTGCCCCGCGGGCGTGGATGTGCCGGGCTACATGGCGCTGGTGGGCGAGGGCCGCTGCGCTGACGCGGTGCGCCTGATCCGGAAGGACAACCCCTTCCCCACCGCCTGCGCTTACATCTGCGAGCACCCCTGCGAGGCGCGGTGCCGCCGGAACATGATCGACGACGCCATCAACATCCGCGGCCTGAAGCGCTACGCCGTGGACCACGCAGGCGATGTGCCCCAGCCCGCCTGTGCGCCGCCTACCGGCAAGAAGGTGGCCATTATCGGAGGAGGGCCCAGCGGACTGAGCTGCGCCTACTATCTGGCGCTGATGGGCCATAAGGTCACGGTGTTCGAGGAGCGGGAGAAGCTGGGCGGCATGCTGCGCTACGGCATTCCCAGCTATCGTTTTCCCCGCCAGCTGCTGGACGCGGAGATCGAATCCATCCTCTCTCTGGGCATCGAAGCACACACCGGCACCACCGTGGGCGTGGACGTGTGGGTGGAGGAGCTGCAGAAGGAATACGACTGTCTGTATATCGCCATCGGCGCTCATCAGGACAAGAAGGTGGGCATCCCCGGGGAGGACAGCAAAAATGTGATGTCCGCCGTGGAGATGCTGCGCGCCATCGGCGACGACGTGATGCCGGACTTCTCCGGCAAGCAGGTAGTGGTCATCGGCGGCGGCAATGTGGCCATGGACGTGACCCGCAGCTCCATCCGTCTGGGGGCGGACAAGGTGACCTGTGTCTACCGCCGCCGCATAGAGGACATGACGGCCCTGCCCGATGAGGTGACGGGCGCCATGGCCGAGGGCGCGGAGATCCAGACCCTGATGGCTCCCGTCCGCATTGAGGCTGATGAGGACGGCTGCGCCGCAGCGCTGTGGGTCCAGCCCCAGATCATCGGCGAGGCCGACAAGTCCGGTCGCCCCCGGCCCAACAAGGCCGACCTGCCGGAGGTGCGCATCCCTGCGGACATCATCGTGGTGGCCATCGGGCAGGGCATTGAGATCCAGGGCTTCGAGCAGGCCGGTGTACCCATCAAGCGGGGCGTATTCGTGGCAGGGCTGTCCGGCCAGGTAGGCGACATGGACAACCTGTTTGCCGGAGGCGACTGCGTCACCGGCCCCGCCACAGCCATCCGCGCCATCGCCGCCGGTAAGGTGGCGGCGGCCAACATCGATGTACATCTGGGCTTCCAGCACGAGATCGAGGTGGATGTGGACATCCCGTCCCCGCGGCTGAACAACCGCGGCCCTCACGGGCGCATCAACACCACCGAGCGGGAGGCCTGCGAACGCCGGTGCGACTTCGAGGACATCGAGTGCGGCCTGACGGAGGAGGGTGCCCGCACTGAGGCGTCCCGCTGCCTGCGCTGCGACCACTTCGGCTACGGTATTTTCAGAGGAGGGAGGAATGTCAAATGGTAACGCTGACCATCGATGGCCATGCCGTCACGGTGCCGGAGGACACCACCATTCTGGAGGCGGCCCGCAGCATCCATATCGAGATCCCCACTCTGTGCTATCTCAAGGGCATCAATGAGATCGGCGCCTGCCGCATCTGCACCGTGGAGGTGGAGGGGCAGCCCCGTCTGGTCCCCGCCTGCGACAACGTGGTGTCCCAGGGCATGGTGGTCCACACCAACTCCCCCCGCGTCCGCGAGGCGCGGCGCGTAAACCTGCGGCTGCTGCTGAGCCAGCACGACACCAAATGCACCAAGTGTACCCGCAGCGGCAACTGCAAGCTCCAGCAGCTCACCAATGACTACAACCTGCTGGGCGAGCACTACATCGAGGATCTTCGGAACATCCCCGACGACTTCTCCAACCCCGTCATCCGGCTGGAGAACCGCTGCGTCAAGTGCATGCGCTGCATCCAGATCTGCGACAAGGTGCAGACCATGGGCATCTGGGACCTGATGGGTACCGGCTCCCACACCACCGTAGGCGTGGCCCGTACCCGCACGCTGGGCGAGAGCGACTGCACGTTCTGCGGCCAGTGCGTCACCCACTGTCCCGTGGGCGGTCTGCAGGAGCACGACGACACCGGCAAGGTGTTTGACGCTCTGGCCGATCCCCAGCGCATCACCGTGGTGCAGATGGCCCCCGCCGTTCGGGCAGCCTGGGCGGAATTCTTCCACCTGGACCCCAAGTACGCCACGGCGGAGCGAATGGTGACGGCCCTGAAAACCATGGGCTTCGACTATGTATTCGACACCAATTTCACCGCCGACCTGACCATCATGGAGGAGGGCAGCGAGTTCATCGAGCGCTTTACCCACCGCAACAAGTACCACTGGCCCATGTTCACCAGCTGCTGCCCCGGCTGGGTGCGGTTCGTCAAGAGCCAGTTCCCCGCCTACATCGGCAACCTGTCCACGGCCAAGAGCCCCCAGCAGATGTTCGGCGCTGTGGTCAAGAGCTATCTGGCCGACCAGCTGAACGTGGACCCCAAAAAGCTGTTCGTGGTGTCTATCATGCCCTGCACCGCCAAGAAGGCGGAGGCGGCGCTGCCCACCATGCGCAATGCCGAGGGCGATCCCGACGTGGACGTGGTGCTGACCACCCGCGAGATCGTCCGCATGTTCCGCGGTGAGCAGATCAATCCCGCCGTCCTGTCGGAAACGCCGTTCGACAGCCCCCTGGGCTCCGGCACCGGCGCAGCCGTGGTATTCGGCGCCACCGGCGGCGTCATGGACGCGGCTCTGCGCAGCGCCTATTATCTGGTAACGGGGAAAAACCCCGATCCCGACGCCTTCCACGCCGTCCGAGGAATGGACAGCTGGAAGGAGGCGAAGTTCACCATCCCCGGCGCAGGCGACGTGCGCGTGGCGGTGGTCAGCAGTCTGGGTGCGACCCGGAAGCTGATGAACGCCATCGACGCCGGTGAGGTGGACTATGACTTCGTGGAGGTCATGGCGTGTCCCGGCGGCTGTGCCGGCGGCGGCGGACAGCCCATCCACGACAGTGTGGAGATGGCAGCCAGCCGCGGCGACGTGCTGTGGAATATCGACAAGAATACGAAGGTGCGCTTCTCCCATGAGAACAAGGACGTACAGGCGCTGTATAAGGAGTACCTGCGCCAGCCGCTGGGTCACAAGGCCCATATGCTGCTGCACACCGACCACTTCGGATGGAAGATGCCCAGCGGCCACTGAGAAGCAAAAAAACATCCCGTGCCGATGCACGGGATGTTTTTTTATACAGGTTCAGCGCTTCAGAGCCTTGCGGATGGCGGGGGCGATGGTGACGGCGATGACGCCGCCGATGGCCGCCGTTACCAGCTGAGGCCAGGAGAAGGACGCGGACATGGCGGAGGCTGCCGCCTCCGGCAGGTTCAGAGCAGGAATGGCCACTCTGGTCACCAGCAGGAACAGCACCACGAACTTGCACACGGCCGCCGCGGCCACCGCCAGGTAACTGCGCAGGCCCAGGGGTTTGCCGCCGGCGATGAAGTGGAGTACCAGCACCAGTACCAGATTGCCCACGGCGATGAAGGGCACGATGGCCAGCTTGGCGGGGCCTACGCCCACCAGGAAGGCGCAGAAGGGACTGACCAGAGCCACCACCGCGCCGCACCATACGCCGCCCACCAGAGTGGACACGCCCAGCACCAGATTGACGCAGGAGCCGGTGACGAACTGGCCCAGAGCCTTGGTAGCCCACTGCAGCGCCACCAGCAGCGCGATCATGACCGCCGTCTCAGCGATCCAGAAAGTTTTATTTTTCATGCGGAAACCTCTTTCTTTTTCTTTTCCTTTATGATAGCATGTCTGGAAGAAGTTTACGTTGCCACAGCAACAAAAAGGAGGATGCGCATGGATATCGATACGGCGCTGCTGCGGCGGACGGGCCTGTTTCAGGACATGGAGGACGGGGACATCCGGCGGCTGCTGGACTGCCTGCACTGTCCGGTGCGGCGATACGGGCGGGGCGAGTTTCTGTGGCATGCCGGCGACGCGGTGCCCATGGCGGGCATCGTGCTGGAGGGCTGCGTGGATGCGGTGCAGTACGGTGAGGACGGCGGCGCGGTGCTGACGGCGCGGCAGGAAAAGGGCGGTGTGTTCGGCGACCTGCTGATGGCAGCTGGGCAGGCCAGTCCCCTGTCACTGGTGGCGTCGGCGGAGGGAGCGGCGGTGCTGTTCCTGCCGCTGGAGGGTATTCTGTCCGACTGCGGGCGGGGCTGCGCCTGCCACGTGGCGCTGCGGCGGAATCTGCTGGCGGAGACGGCCAGCAAATTCTGGGGCCTGCGGCAGCGGGTAGCCTATCTCACGGAGCCCCAGCTGCGGCGGCGCATCCTGCTGTTCCTGCGGGACCGGCGGGAGGCGGCGGGCAGCGACTATTTCCGCGTGCCCTACTCCCGTCAGGAGATGGCGGAGGTACTGGGCGTCAACCGCAGCGCCCTGTCCCGTGAGCTGGGACGGATGCAGCGGGAGGGGCTGCTGGAATTCTACCGCAGCAGCTTCCGGCTGAAAAACGTATAAAAGCAGCCCTCCGCTTCACATGCAGTGCGGAGGGCTGCTTTTATAGGGCGCTTATTTCAGAATGCCTACGCCCATGATGACCGCGCCAAGCACCACCAGTACGATGCCGGTAGCGCGGTTCAGCGTCTTGGGCTGTGCCATATTGGCAAACACCGCGGCGATGCGGGCCCACACCAGTGTGAAGATGACGCAGAGTGTCCACACCAGCCAGTCCGGCGTGCCCCCGATGGCGAAATGGGATACCGCGCCGGTGAGGGCCGTGAAGGCCATGATAAAGACGCTGGTGCCCACCGCCGTTTTCAGCTCGTAGCCCAGCACGGTGGTAAGGATCAGGAGCATCATCATGCCGCCGCCTGCGCCGATGAAGCCGCAGATGAAGCCGATGAGCATGCCGCAGACCAGCGACTGGACCACCCGCTTCTTCGCCGACACGCTCTGCATGGACTCCTTGGTGGTCATCACCGGGCGGACGATGAACTTGATACCCAGCAGGAACGTCATGAACACGGAGAAATTCCCCATGGTGGCAGAAGGCACCAGACTGGCAACGTAGCTGCCCACCACGGTGAATGCCAGCACGCTGCCCATCATGATAAGGCCGTTTTTCACGTCCAGATTGCCGTTCTTATGGTACGTATAGGCCGAGACGGCGCTGGCCAGCACGTCGGAGGACAGGGCGATGCCCACCGCCATATAGGGGTCCATACCCAGAAATGTGATGAGCATGGGGCTGATCACCGCCGCAGCGCTCATACCGGCAAAGCCGGTGCCCAGGCCCGCGCCCATACCGGCGAAAAACGTGACTAAGATCGTGATCCATATCTGCATACTATCGCTCCTCCCGCAGCAGCTGATCCAGATTGCTGTCAATGATCTGCATGGCGTCAATGAACGCCGTCCGCAGCGGCGGCTCCATGCCGCGGAACAGGCTGTCGAAGAACGCTGTTTGCAGCTGCCGTCCGCGGCGGATGACCTCCTGCGCCCTGGGGGTGCATGCCAGCGCCGTCTTGCGGCGGTCTCCCGCCACCGGCTGCCGCGTCAGGTATCCCTCCTGCACCAGCTTGTCCACGTTGACGGACACCAGATTTGCCTTGATGTGCCGCACCTCCACAATGTCCCGCGCCGTCCGGTAGGACGGGTTGTTGGCCAGGAACAGCAGGATGTCGAAGGCTGTCTGTGTCAGGCCCAGCTCACGGCACAGCGGCTTGCATACCGCGCCGTAGGCCAGGGCGACCTTCTGGGCAAACTCCACATTGGCGTGCATATGTGCCATCTCCTTTACTTCAACTTTGTATTGTTCAAATTTGAATTAAATGTAGCACAACGCCGCCTCTCTGTCAAGTGGGGTCGGAAAAATAGCGCAGGGCGGCGCTCAGACAGGAAAAGGCCCTCCGCGTGGCAGAAAAGAAAGCCCTCCGCACAGGCGGAGGGTTTTCTTTTCTTGCGTTTTTACACCTGACCGGCCTTGATGCGGTCAAACTCGCTGTCCATGTCGGCGCTGGGCTTCCGGGTCAGCAGGGAGACCACCACGATGACCAGTGCGCTGAACAGGAAGGCGGGCAGCAGCTCGTAGATGCCCCACACACCGCCCATCGGCTTCAGCACGCCGCGCCAGAAGAATACCATGGCGCCGCCGGCCACCATACCGGCGATGGCGCCGGCGCGGGTGGTACGTTTCCAGAACAGGGAGAACAGCATCAGGGGGCCGAAGGCCGCGCCGAAGCCCGCCCAGGCAAAGGCGGTGATGCCGAAGATGGTGGAGTTGGAGTTCCAGGCGATGGCCATGGCCACCAGCGTGATGAGCATCAGGGTAATGCGAGAGCACCACATGACCTGCTTCTCCGTGGCATCCTTCTTTACAATACCGCGATAGAGGTTCTGGCTGACGGCGCTGGCCGTGATCAGCAGGTAGGAGTCGGAGGAGGAAATGGCCGCCGCCAGCACGCCGGCGCAGGCAAAGCCCGCCAGCACGGGAGGCAGGAACATGATGGCCGCGTCCACAAAGATGTTCTCGGCATCGCTGTTGGACAGGTAGTCCAGACCCGCGATGCTGCGGCCCACGATGCCGATGAACACGGCGGCCGCCATGGAGATGACCACCCAGACGATGGCCACACGACGGGAGAGCTTCAGCTCCTTCTCAGAGCGAATGCCCATGAACCGCAGCAGCACCTGGGGCATGCCGAAGTAGCCCAGGCCCCAGGCCAGGCAGGACACGATGGACAGTACGCCGTAGGGCTTGGCGGCGCCGAACACGTCCACCTCTGTGGCAGAGGGGGCAGCGGACTGGACCAGGGAGAAGAAGCCGTCGATGCCCTCGGCGTGCTGAATGGCCGCAGACAGGCCGCCGGCAGCGCCCACGGACATGATGAGGATCAGCACCAGTACCGTCACCATCACCACGGCCTGCATGAAATCGGAGGCGCTCTCCGCCAGGAAGCCGCCCAGGAACGTGTAGATCAGCACGAAGGCCGCCGCCACGATCATCATGCTCTGGTAGGACAGGCCGAACAGGTTGGCAAACAGCTTGCCGCAGGTGCTGAGGCACTGGGCCGCGTAGACAGAGAAGAAGATAATGATAATAAGGGAGGACAGCATCATCAGGGTCTTGTGCCTGCCCTCGTGATAGCGCTTGGAGAAGAAGTCAGGCACGGTGAAGGCGTCTACCGCGATGCTGTACCGCCGCAGACGGCGGGAGGTGATGAGGAAGTTCAGGTAGGTACCCAGGGCAAGGCCGATGCAGGTCCAGCCCGCGTCGGCAAGACCCGTCCAGTAGGCAAGGCCCGGCAGGCCCATCAGCAGGTAGCCGGACATGTCCGACGCTTCGGCGCTGAAAGCCGTGACCCAGGGGCCCAGACTGCGGCCGCCCAGAAAATACGACTCTGCGTCCTTGTTGGCGCGGCGGGCGAACACGATGCCGATGGCGATCACCGCCAGCATATACAGGATCATAGCCAGCAGGTGCTGAATGTTTGCTCCATCCATGGGAAAAATCCTCCTTGACAGTTGACACATGAAGATTTATAATGTGTCTCATAAAGATTTTGAATACATGGGCGTATCATAGCACCACGCATTCAAAAATGCAAGGGGTAAATTCACAAAATGGACACAAAAAAGTATGCTGTTGTCGAAAAAGTCGTGGAGCGGGCGTCGCTGACCAAGGCGGCGGAGGAGCTGGGCCTCACCCAGTCCGGCGTCAGCCACATTGTGGCTGCGGTGGAAGCGGAGCTGGGTCTGCCGCTCCTGAAGCGCACCCGCACCGGCGCACGGCTGACGCCGGAGGGTGAGCGCCTCATGCCCCACATCCGCGCCATCGTGGCGGAGGAGCGGCTGCTGCACCAGACGGCGGAGGAGCTGCACACGCTGGCGGCGGGCAAGGTGCGGGTAGGCACGTTCACCAGCGTGGCCACCCACTGGCTGCCGGCCATGATGATGCGGTTCCAGCAGGAGCACCCCCAGGTGGAGTTCGAGCTGTTCAACGGCGACTACCACGATGTGGACCGGTGGCTGGCGGACGGCAGCGTGGATCTGGCCTTCGTGGCCCTGCCCGCCGAGGCGGACAGCCGGTGCGTGCCGCTGTACCGCGACGAGCTGGTGGCCGTACTGCCCAAGGGGCACCGACTGTGCAGTCTGCCGGTGTGCCCTGCGGCGGAGATCGCCAAGGAGCCCATCATCTCCCTGCTGGAGACCTCCAACCACGATGTGCGGCGGGCACTGGACGCCGTGGGCGCCAAGCCGGATATCCGGTTCCGCACCAAGGACGACTACGCCGTCATTGCCATGGTGCGGCAGGGGCTGGGCGTCAGCATCATGCCGTCCCTGCTGCTGCGGGGCAACAATGAGGGCGTGGAGCTGCGGCCGCTGGACCCGCCGGCTTACCGCACCATCGCGCTGACCATGGGCAGCGTGGAGACCGGCCCCGCCGCCCGGCAGTTCGCGGAGTTCGCCAGGGCGTGGGTGAAGGAAAACGCATAACGAAACGGAGGAGACTCACGTCTCCTCCGTTTTCCTCTCATCCTATGGTATGCCGCGCGGCGTTCAGCAGGGCGTCCCGCTGGTTGGGCAGCGCACCGTCCATCACCTGTGCCAGCAGGGCGTTCAGCGTCTGCCCGATGGCGGGGCCGCGCAGGCCCAGGGCCGTCAGGTCCCGACCGTTCACCGCCAGGTCGCGGAGGGAGAAGCATGCCTGCTTTTCCAGCAGGGTGTTCAGTATCTCCTCCGCACGGTCAATGTCCGCCAGACGATAGCGGTAGTCAGGATGCTGGGCCAGATTGTCCGCCCGCTTTACCGCCAGCAGCTGCCGGAACGTGCCCTCCCCCAGCTGGTGGACGGCGCGTGCGATGGCCTTCTCCGTCCGCGGGATGTCCCGATCGTGCCACTGCACCAGCGTCACCACCTGATGGGCGGTGCGCTTGTCCATCCGCAGTCGGCGGCAGGCGGTCTCCGCCAGCTCCGCCGATACCTTGGGGTGGCCGTAGAAATGGCCCACGCCCCGGTCGTCCACGGTGAAACAGGGGGGCTTGCCCACGTCGTGGAGCAGCATGGTCCAGCGCAGCACCGGCTCCGGCGGGACGGCGGCCACGGCGCGGGACGTATGGCCCCACACATCGTAGAGATGGTGGCGGTTCCGCTGGTCAAAGCCCACGCAGGGCAGCAGCTCCGGCAGGAACACGCCCAGTACGTCGGGGTACGCCAGCAGCACCGGCAGCACGTACCGGCCGCACAGCAGGCGGTCCATCTCCGACAGCAGCCGCTCCGCGGCGATGCTGCCCAGCAGCGGGGCGCAGCGGTGCAGCGCGGCGGCGGTGCGCTCCTCCACGGTGAAACCCAGCACCGATGCGAAGCGCAGCGTCCGCATGATGCGCAGGGCGTCCTCGTCAAAGCGGCGGTCCGGCTCCCCCACGCAGCGCAGGAGGCCGCGGCGCAGGTCCTCCCTGCCGCCGTGGAGGTCGGTGAGGACGCCGCGGCGGTCCATGGCCATGGCGTTCACCGTCAGGTCGCGGCGGCACAGGTCCTCCGCCAGCGAGTCGGAGAAATACACCGCGTCGGGGCGGCGATGGTCGGAGTAGGGGCCATCGGCGCGGAAGGTGGTGACCTCTACGGAAAGGCCCTCCTGCCGGACAGTGACAGTGCCGTGCTGCAATCCCGTGGGGATGCTGCGGCCCGCGAACAGGGCGGCGGTCTGCTCCGGTCGGGCGGAGGTGGCAACATCCCAGTCCTGGGGCACGCGGCCCAGCAGCGTGTCCCGCACACAGCCGCCCACGGCATAGGCCGCGAAGCCCGCCTGCTCCAGCCGCTCCAGAATGGCGCTGACCTGCGCTGGGAACATATGTGTCGCCTCCCTTCGTCCCGCAGTGCCAGAAGTCGGCAAAAAAGCCAGTTGCACTTCAGGGGTCTATGTACTATAATTAGATATTAGCATGATTTCTGGAATTGTCAATTTTCATACCACACTTTCCGGCGCACCGCGCCGTTTGGAGGTCTTTTCTATGATGCATCCCGCTGCGGACATCCGCACACTGTTACAGCCCGGCAAGCGCGTCCATCTGGCCGGTATCGGCGGCGTATCCATGTGCGCGCTGGCCGAGGTACTGCAGGGCATGGGCCTTGTGGTGCAGGGCTCCGACATGACGGACAGCGACACCGTCCGGCACCTGCGGTCCCTGGGCATGGAGGTGGCCATCGGCCACTCCGCCGAGAATCTGAAAAACTGCGACGCCGTGATCCGCACCGCCGCCATCCACGACGGCAATCCCGAGATCGCCGGCGCCATCGCCCGGGGCATCCCCGTGTACGAGCGGGCCCAGGCCTGGGGCGGCATTATGCGGAGCTACCGCAACGCCCTGTGCATCTCCGGCACCCACGGTAAGACCACCACCACGTCCATGGCTACGCACATCTTCATGGCCGCACAGAAGGACCCCACCGTCATGATCGGCGGCACGCTGCCCCTGCTGCACGGCGGCTATCGGGTGGGACAGGGCGACACCATCATTCTGGAGAGCTGCGAATACTGCAACTCCTTCCTGAACTTCTTCCCCACCGTGGCGGTGATCCTCAACGTACACGCCGACCATCTGGACTTCTTCAAGGATCTGGCGGATATCGAGCAATCCTTCCACCGGTTTGCGGAGCTGGTGCCGGAGGGCACCGGCCGCGTGGTGGCCAATCTGGACGATGCGGGCGCCCGTGCCGCCGTGGCGGGGCTGGACCGTCCTCTGTTCACGTACAGCGTCAGGGATCACAGCGCCAGCTGCTATGCCGATAACGTGTCCATGTTCGACGGGTGCGGTGAGTTCGACGTAATGATCCTCGGGCAGCGCTATGCCCACGTGACGCTGCACGTCCCCGGGAGCCACAACGTGTCCAATGCACTGGCCGCTGCAGCCGCCGCGTATCTGCTGGGGGTGGACGGCAAGGCCGTGGAGGAGGGCCTTACCGCGTTTACCGGCGCGGGACGGCGCTTCGAGTACAAGGGTACCTATCACGGGGCGGAGGTGTACGACGACTACGCCCACCATCCCGATGAGGTAGAGGCCCTGCTGAATGCGGCGCGGCCCCTGCCCCACCAGCGGCTGATCTGTGCGTTCCAGCCCCACACCTACACCCGCACCGCCGCGCTGTTCGACGATTTCGTGCGGGTGCTGCGGATGCCGGACAAGGTGGTGCTGGCAGAGATCTACGCCGCCCGCGAGAAAAACGAGCTGGGCATCTCCTCCCGCGATCTGGCGGCCCAGATCCCCGGCGCCGTGTACTGCTCCACGCTGGAGCAGGTGACGGAGGAGCTGGCCAGACTGGCCCAGCCCGGGGACATGATCATCACCGTGGGTGCGGGCGACATCTACCGCGCCGGCGAAATGCTTCTGAACCGGGGTGACGCGGAATGAATCTCTCCCCTGTTTATCACAACAGCCGTCCCGATGGTGAGCTGCTGCCCCAGGAGGCGGCGGCCTTCGATCTGCTGGACCGGCTGGGCATCGAATACGACCGCGTCAGCCACGATGCCGCCTTCAACATGGAGCTGTGCGCCGAGGTGGGGCGCGCGCTGGGTGTCAGCGTGTGCAAGAACCTGTTTCTGTGCAACCGGCAGAAAACCCAGTTCTATCTGCTGTGCATGATGCCGGACAAGCCGTTCCACACCAAGGACCTCAGCGCCCAGATCCACTCCGCCCGCCTGAGCTTCGCGCCGGAGGAGCTGCTGTGGGAGCTGCTGCACTGCACCCCCGGCTCCGCCACCGTGCTGGGCCTTGCCAACGACACGGAGCACCGCGTGCAGCTGCTCATTGACCGTGAGGTGTACAATGCGCCGTATTTCTCCTGCCACCCCTGCATCTGCACCAGCACCCTGCGGCTGAAAACCGCCGATGTGCTGGACAAGCTCCTGCCCGCCGCGGGACACGAGCCTATGGTGGTGGAGCTGTAAAAAGACGGCAGAAGGGCAGCGCCCCTTCTCTGCACAGCCGCTGCCGGCCGTACGGCGGACGGCGGAAATATGTGCCCGATACAGTGTCTGCCAACGGCAGGCACTGTTTTTTTGCATTTTGCACAAAAAACTCTTGCAATCGGAAACGTTATCGGGTATACTCACCGTATTCCTACCGCCACGGCGCACTCCACTTCTTGCGCCGCGGCGGCAAAAGAAAAGGAGAATGAGCCGCTGTGGCTGGCGGTGCGGCAATGTGGAGACTTGTCGTAAGGCGCATGGGACATTCCGCCCTGCGTGAGGCTGTCATTGCGGAGGCAGGACAGTTACAGCCAGGAATGTATGGCAAAGGTCATCCTGAAGGACCTGAAGAAGGTCTACCCCAACACCGAGAAGAAGAAAAAGGCCAAGAAGGGCGAGGAGCCGGAGAAGAAGAGCAACCTCCAGATCACCGATGAGGGCGTTGTGGCGGTCCAGCAGTTCAATCTGGAGATCGCCGACAAGGAGTTCATCGTACTGGTGGGTCCCTCCGGCTGCGGCAAGTCCACCACCCTGCGGATGATCGCAGGTCTGGAGGACATCACCTCCGGCGAGCTGTGGATCGGCGACAAGCTGATGAACGATGTGGAACCCAAGGACCGCAACATCGCCATGGTGTTCCAGAACTATGCCCTGTATCCCCACATGACCGTGTACGAGAACATGGCCTTCTCCCTGAAGCTGAAGAAGGCCCCCAAGGATGAGATCGACAAGAAGGTCCGCGAGGCTGCGGAGATCCTGGACATCACCCAGTATCTGGACCGCAAGCCCAAGGCCCTGTCCGGCGGCCAGCGCCAGCGTGTGGCCATCGGCCGCGCCATCGTCCGCGACCCCGCCGTGTTCCTGATGGACGAGCCGCTGTCCAACCTGGACGCCAAGCTCCGCAATCAGATGCGCGCCGAGATCATCAAGCTGCGCCAGCGCATCGACACCACATTTGTCTACGTGACCCACGACCAGACCGAGGCCATGACGCTGGGCGACCGCATCGTCATCATGAAGGACGGCTTCATCCAGCAGATCGGTACGCCCCAGGAGGTGTTCGATCACCCCGCCAACCTGTTCGTGGCCGGCTTTATCGGTACGCCCCAGATGAACCTGTTCGATGCGCGGCTCATCAAGCAGAACGGCAAGTACGCCGTGACGCTGGACGGCATCACCGTGGAGCTGGCCGAGGACAAGCAGGCCCGCCTCGCCGCCAAGGATGTGGCGGAGCAGGACGTGGTGCTGGGTGTCCGCCCCGACCATATCATGCTGTGCGCCGATGGCGTCAGGGGCAAGGTGGATGTCAGCGAGCTGATGGGCTCGTCCGTACACCTGCACATCTCCACCAACGGCCATGACGTGGTGGTCATCGTGCCCACCAACGGCAACGCCGCCCACTTCCCCATGGGCAGTGAGGTCAACATGATCTTCGGCGGCAATGTGGCCCACGTGTTCAGCAAGGAGACGGAAAAGAATCTGGAGTGGTAACAGGACGGCAAAGAGCCCCATCCCGACGGATGGGGCTCTTTTTTGGTCATTCCGGACGGATCTCGCCGTGCTCCTTTTCAAAGTCCGCAATACGCTTTTTGATCATCTGCTCCAACTCGCGGTTCTTGGTGCGGCCCTCGTATTCCGCGATATAGCCCAGTTTGTCCAGCAGGATCTGCTCCACGCGCAGCGTGTATCGGCTCAGGTGGTCCTTCATATTGCCGCCTCCATGACGAAGTATTGACAAAATAATAGCGGCATATTATACTTTTATGTGCGAATGACGAAGTTTTGACGCATCAGGGGGTCCAGAATGTCCTATCAAAAGATGTATACGCTGCTGTTCAACGCCATCACCGACGCGCTGCAAGACCTCTCCGCCGGAGCGGTCCAACAGGCCATGGTCCAGCTGGCTGCCGCACAGCAGCAAGCGGAGGAACTGTATCTGTCCGACATGCAAAAATAGAGAGAAGCCCTGCGCAGCAGGGCTTCTCTCTATTTTAGTTTTTCAGCAGTTCCCGTCTGGCGCGCCAGTCGGGGAGATAGCGCTCCACCTCTGCGTAGAACGCCGGCGAGTGGTCGTGGTACCGGATGTGGGCCAGCTCATGGACCACCACGTACTCGATGGCCGCCGCCGGATAGGCCATCAGGTACAGTGAGAAGTTGAGCCGGTTCTTGCCGGAGCAGCTGCCGAACCGCGTGCGGGCGGCGGTAATGGTGATGCCTGCGGGCTGTACGTCCATGCGCCGGGCCCAATAGGCCACCCGCTGCGGCAGCACCGCCTTCGCCTGCTGCCGCCATGCCTCCACCTGCTGGGGCGATGGGACGGGGTGGGCCGCCAGATACGCCTGACGGCGGGCCATGTGGCTTTCCAGCCACGCCTGGTGCTGCGCCGCGAAGCGGGCGATGGCCGCGTCCGATGCGGCGTAGGGCGCCCGAACCAGCGCCGCGCCCTCCCGCGTCACCTCCAGCGCCATGGTGCGGCGGTGGGAACGGATCACCGTGTAGTCCGTCATGCGTCCTCCTCCACCGGCGCAAAGCGGGGGCCGCGATAGCCGTCCCGCTCCACCTGCTCCGACCACATGGCGGCGGGCCGCACCCAAAGGCCGCCGTCGCCGTACAGAGCGCGGTACACCACCATCTCCTCCAGCGTCTCGGAGTGGCGGGCCGTGCCGATGACCTGGTATTCCATGCCCTTGAAATGGCGGTAGCGCCCGGGTTTTATAGTTGACATAACATCTCCTCCGCAGGTATGGGTTGCATTGTGCTCCCCGACATTATATACTATGATGCGTCAGAAGTAAACGGGAGGAATGCTGTATGCGAAGTATCTGCCTGCGGCTGCGGCGGGGCGACGATCTGCTGCTGTCCATCCGGCAGCTGGCGGCGCGGGAGGGCCTGCGCTGCGCCGTGGTGCTGTCCGGCGTAGGCTGCGTCACGGAGGCGCGGGTGCGGGATGCCTCCGGCGTCACCGTGCGGCACATCGCCGAGCCCTGCGAGATCGTGTCCCTCAACGGGACGGTCAGCGCGGCGCGGTGCCACCTGCACATTGCTCTGGCGCGGGAGGATCTGTCCACCCTGGGTGGGCATCTGATGGAGGGCACGATCATCAACACCACCTGCGAGCTGGTGCTGCTGGAGCCGGACGGCTGGCGCTGCGGCGTAGAGCAGGACGATGAGACGGGCTACGACGAGATCGTATTTCAGGAGGAGCCATGAAAAACACCACACTTTGCTATATTGAGAACCCACAGGGGGAATACCTGATGCTCCACCGCGTCAAGAAGGAGAACGATCTGAACCGCGACAAGTGGATCGGCGTGGGCGGCAAGTGCGAGGAAGACGAGAGCCCCGAGGAATGCGTCTGCCGCGAGACGCTGGAGGAGACGGGCCTGACACTGACGGACTACCGCTACCGCGGTCTGGTCACCTTCGTGTCCGACCGATGGGAGGGCGAGTACATGCACCTGTTCACCGCCACCGGCTGGACCGGTACGGTACAGGAGTGCAACGAGGGCGTACTGGAATGGCTGCACAAGGACGCGCTGGCGGCGCTGCCCCAGTGGGCGGGGGACAAGATCTTTCTGGACCTTATCCGCCGTCCGGACACGCCGTTTTTCTCCCTGAAGCTGCAATATCAGGGCGAGACGCTGGTCTATGCGGCGCTGGACGGAAAGGAGCTGGCGGTATGATCCTGATCAGCGCGTGCCTGTTGGGCTGCGCCTGCCGCTACGACGGGAAAAGCAAGCCCCACCCGCTGGCGCAGGAGCTGGCGCGGCAGGGTCTGGCAGTGCCTGTCTGTCCGGAGCAGCTGGGCGGGCTGCCCACGCCCCGTGCCCCCTCGGAGCGGCAGGGGGAGCGGGTGGTGAGCTCCCTGGGTGCGGACGTGACGGCCCAGTACCGACGCGGCGCGGAGGAGGCCCTGCGCCTGGCGGAGCTGTACGGCTGCACCACGGCGGTGCTGAAGGAGCGCAGTCCCTCCTGCGGCAGCGGGGCTATCTACGACGGCACATTCACCGGTACGGTGACGGAGGGCTGGGGCACGGCGGCGGCACTGCTGCGGCGGCACGGCGTCCGCGTACTGGGCGAGAGTCAGCTGGCAAGCCTGCTGGAAGAATTGGGCAGTACACAATAGCAGATACGTTCAGGAGGCGTGCCGTGCGGCGCGCCTCTCGTTATTTTCACAAGAAAAGACGCATTTTCTATGTGCGTTTCGTCAAAAATACAAAAAACGATTGACTTTCACGAGCAAAGCCGCTAAGATGGCAGTATCGAAGCGGTAACGTTTCCGGGAAGGTTACCGAAAACGCCGCTTTTTGCCACAGTACGACAGGAAGGACCATCGGCATGACGATCAAGGACATCGCTAAACAATGCAGCGTCAGCGTCAGCACCGTATCCCGCGTGCTCAATGACCGTCCGGACGTCAGCGATGAGGTGCGCCGGAAGGTCCGGGCCGCCATTAAGGACAGCAACTACATTCCCAATAACAGCGCCCGGGACCTGGTCCGGACCAAATCCGAGTCCATCGGGCTGGTGGTCCGCGGCGTATCCAATCCGTTCTACACGGACATCATTCAGGCCATTGAAAAGACCGTCACCGACGCCGGCTTTTCTCTGGTAATGCAGCAGATCCCCTCCTGCGGCGATGAGGTACAGCGCGCCGCCATCATGGAGCGGGAAAAGCGGCTGCAGGGCATCATTTTTCTGGGCGGGCGGCTGGATTACTCCCCCGAGGATCTGGCTATGCTGAACGTGCCCTATGTGTGCTGCTCCTACTCCAATCAATACGGTACCCTGCGCATCGGCGAGTACTCCGCTGTGTCCATCGCCGATGAGGAAGCGGCCCAGCAGGCTGTGGATCACCTCTACGGCCACGGGCACCGCCGCATTGCGGCGCTGATCTGCCGGCCGGACGACCAGTCCATCAGCCAGCTGCGGTATCAGGGCTACTGCAAGGCCCTATCCTCCCACGGCATCCCCCTGGACCCTGAACTGGTGATGTGCGCCGGCAGCTTTGACATCCGGGACGCCTACGACGCCGTCTGCGAAAAGCTGCGGCAGGGTGCGGAATTCACGGCGCTGTTTGCCATAGCCGACTCCATGGCCATCGGCGCCATGCGGGCCCTGCGGGACGAGGGACGCGCCGTGCCGCAGGACTGCTCCGTCATTGCCATCGATGGGCTGGAGCTGTCCGCCTACATCGAGCCGCCGCTGACCACCCTGTGCCAGCCCATGGAGGAGATGGGACAGCGCAGCGCCCAGATCCTGCTGGGTCTTATCCATGGCCACGGCGCCCACTGCTGCGAGGTGCTGCCTACCCAACTGCGGCAGGGCGGCTCCGTACAGGATATTTGATACGGTTTTTATGCCGGAAACGGCGTGAAAATAATTTTTTTGAAGGAGTAATCAAACATGAAGAAGTTTCTTTGCATGCTTCTGGCTCTCGTGATGGCTCTGTCCCTGGTAGCCTGCGGTGAGCAGAAGCAGCCCGATGCCAACACTGGTGATGGCGACGGCGATACCACTGCCACCGGCAGTGTGTACTATCTGAACTTTAAGCCCGAGTCCGATGCCGCTTGGCAGACCCTGGCCGCCGCTTACACCGCGGAGACCGGCGTGCCCGTCAAGGTCGTCACCGCCGCTTCCGGCCAGTACGACACCACCCTGACCGCCGAGATGGATAAGGACACCGCTCCCACCATGTTCCAGGTGGGCAACCTGGGCGCTGTCAACAGCTACGGTGAGTTCTGCTACAATCTGGAAGGCACCGACGTGTACAACCAGATGACCACCCATGACTTCGATCTGAAGAACGCCGACGGCGAGACCGTGTCCATCGGTTACTGCTATGAGGCCTTCGGCATCATTGTCAACAAGGCTCTGCTGGAGAAGGCCGGCCACTCCCTGGACGAGATCACCAACTTCGAGTCCCTGAAGGCCGTTGCCGATGACATCCATGCCCGTGCTTCCGAGCTGGGCTTCGATGCCTTCACCTCCGCCGGCCTGGACGGCTCTTCCGCCTGGCGCTTCTCCGGCCATCTGGCCAACATGCCCCTGTACTACGAGTTCCGCGATGACAACGTCACCGCTCAGCCCGCCACCATCAAGGGTACTTATCTGGACAACTACAAGGCCATCTGGGATCTGTATACCACTGATTCCGCCACCACCGGCGCTGCCCTGCTGACCGCTACCGGCGATCAGGCTGAGGCTGAGTTCGGCGAAGGCAAGGCCGCGTTCTATCAGAACGGCACTTGGGAGTTCAGCAACCTGACCGCTGCTGACAAGTTCGCCATGAACCCCGATGATCTGGCCATGATCCCCATCTACTGCGGTGTGGACGGCGAGGACAAGGCCGGTCTGTGCTGCGGCACTGAGAACTGCTGGGCTGTCAACAAGAACGCCTCCGAGGAGGACATCAAGGCCACTCTGGACTTCATGAACTGGGTCGTCACCTCTGACGCCGGCACCACCATGCTGGCCGAGCAGTTTGGTCCCTGCCCCTTCAAGAACGCCAAGACTCCCGAGAACGTGTTCTTCGCACAGGCCAACGAGTATGTTGCCAACGGCAACTACACCGTCACCTGGGCCTTCAACTGGACTCCCGCTGTTGACGATTGGCGCGCCGCCGTCGTGGACGCTCTGAGCAAGTACACCACCAGCAACGGCAGCTGGGACGATGTCAAGACCGCCTTCGTGGAGGGCTGGGCAACTCAGTACGCCAACGAGCACTAAGTTCCCCGCGTCCCTGTGACGCAGAGGCAGCACAATACAGGCGGGGCGGGCGTTACGCCCGTCCCGCCTGCGCTTTCTCCGTGGTGGCGTGAGCTGTTGTCCGACGCGTTCGGCCAAGAGCTTTCGCCATGACAATAACCGCAGAACAGCAGAACAGGAGTTGAAAGAATGAAGCGATTACATCGAAAGCGTGACGCGGCCGCACTCAGCAGCCGTCTGATCCGTCGGCCCATTCAACGGATGGTGTGGCTTTTTCTGCTGCCCACCTTCGCCGCCTTTTGCATCGGGTTCCTGTACCCCTTCCTGAAAGGTGCGTTTTTGTCCTTCTGCAAGTTCAAGCTCACCAGCCAGTGGACATGGGTGGGGCTTAACAACTATGTGAAGGCCTTCTCCGACAGCAGCTTCCTCCACGCCTTCTGGTACACAGCGCTGTTCGCCCTCGTGTCGGTGGCGTTCATCAACGTGCTGGCCTTTACGGTGGCGTACTTCCTGACCAAGGGCATCAAGGGCTCCAACCTGTTCCGCACGGTATTCTTCATGCCCAACCTCATCGGCGGCATCGTGCTGGGCTATATCTGGTCCATGATTTTCGACGGCATTCTGGTGAAGTACAACACCTCCGTGGTGCTGGAGAGCAAATACGGCTTCTGGGGCCTCATCATCCTAATGTGCTGGCAGCAGGTGGGCTATATGATGATCATCTACATCGCCGGTCTGCAGTCTATCCCCGAGGACATGCTGGAGGCCGCCCGCATCGACGGCGCCAACAGCTGGCAGATGCTGTGGAAGGTCACCATCCCCAACATGATGAGTTCCTTCACCATCTGCATCTTCCTGACCCTGACCAACGGCTTCAAGCTGTTTGACCAGAACCTGGCCCTCACCGGCGGCCGCCCGTTCCTGCAGCAGCCGGACGGCAGCGTCATCAAGACCACGGAGATGCTGGCCCTGAATATCTACAACGCATTCTACTCCGGCGGCGGCAACAACCGCGGCGTGGGGCAGGCCAAGGCCGTGGTATTCTTCATCCTTGTGGCTGTGATCGGCCTCATCCAGCTCCAGGCGACCCGTAAGAAGGAGGTGCAGCAGTAATGCAGACCAGTCTTTCCAAAAAGCACGAGCGCGGCAAAATGGCAACGACCGTGGCGTTTGCAGTTATCTGCATCGTCTACCTGCTGCCTATCCTCATCGTGCTGATGAACTCCTTCAAGAGCAACGCCGCTGTGAATATGGAGACGTTTGCCCTCCCCAATGCCGACAGCTTTGTGGGCTTCCAGAACTACGTCAAGGGCATGACCTTCGGCAACTACCCCTTCGTTAAGGCCGTGTTTTACAGCCTGTTCATTACGCTGGTATCCTCGGCGCTGATTTTGCTGTGTACCTCCATGGCGGCGTGGTACGTCTCCCGCGTGGGCAGTCTGGTCAGCAAGATCGTGTACTACCTGTGCGTGTTCTCCATGGTGGTGCCGTTCCAGATGGTGATGTTCACCCTGTCCCGTACCGCCAACAAGCTGCACCTGGACACGCCGTGGACCATCCCTGTTATCTATCTGGGCTTCGGCGCGGGTCTGGCGGTGTTCATGTTCTCCGGCTTCGTGAAGTCCATCCCGCTGGAGATCGAGGAGGCCGCCGTCATTGACGGCTGCGGCCCGCTGCGCACCTTCTTTCTGGTGGTGCTGCCCATGATGAAGCCTACGTTCATCTCCGTGGGCGTGCTGGAAATCATGTGGGTGTGGAACGACTTCCTGCTGCCGTACCTGGTACTGGACCGCACCAAGTATATGACCATCCCCATCGTCATCCAGCATCTGAAGGGCAGCTACGGTCAGGTGGATATGGGCGCTACCATGGCGCTGATCCTGCTGAGCATCCTGCCGGTCATCGTGTTCTACCTGCTGTGCCAGAAGCACATCATCAAGGGTGTGGCCGCCGGCGCCGTCAAGGGCTAAAAACCATGAACAACGGGGCGGGCATTTCGCCCGCCCCGCGTAACTCTGCTTATCTCTGAAAGAAAGTGACGTACTGCTATGAAACGTTCCAGTGGTATTCTGATGGCCATCTCCTCCCTGCCCTCCCCCTACGGGATCGGCACGCTGGGACAGGCGGCCTACGACTTCGCGGACTTCCTGCAGGCAGCGGGCCAGCGCTACTGGCAGATGCTGCCGCTGGGGCCCACCAGCTATGGCGATTCGCCGTACCAGAGCTTTTCCGCCTACGCGGGCAATCCCTATTTCATCGACCCCGAGCTGCTCATCGCCGACGGCCTGCTGACCAAGAGTGAGTGCAGCCGCTGCAAGTGGGGCGGCGACGCCCGCCACGTGGACTACGGCCGCATCTATGAGAAGCGGTTTGACCTGCTGCATAAGGCGTTCCAGCGGGGCTGGAAGCGGGACAGCGAGGCGGTGGCCGCCTTTGCCGCGGCCAATGCCCGCTGGCTGCCGGACTACGCCCTGTTCATGGCCTGCAAGCGCCATTTCGGCATGAAGGCGTGGACGGAGTGGCCTGACGACATCCGCCTGCGGCAGGAGGGCGCGCCGGAGAAGTACCGTGCGCTGCTGCAGGAGGACGTGGATTTCTTCACCTACCTGCAATATCTGTTCTTCCAGCAGTGGGATCGCCTGCGGGACTACGTCCACGGGCTGAACATCCGCATCATCGGCGATTTGCCTATCTACGTGGCCATGGACTCCGCCGACGTGTGGGCAGAGACGGAGTTTTTCCAGCTGGACGACACGTTGGTTCCCAAGGCGGTGTCCGGCGTACCGCCAGACTACTTCAGCGCCGATGGCCAGTTGTGGGGCAACCCGCTGTACAACTGGGACCGCATGCGCGAGGACGGCTTCGGCTGGTGGATACGCCGCATCGACGGCAGCGGCAAGCTGTTCGATGTCATCCGCATCGACCACTTCCGCGGCTTCGACAGCTACTGGGCGGTGCCCTACGGCGAGACCACGGCCAAGAACGGCAAATGGGTCAAGGGCCCGGGCATGGATCTGGTGGGCCGTCTCAACGGTTGGTTCCCCCAGCTGGAGTTCATCGCCGAGGATCTGGGCTACCCCACCCCCAGCGTCCAGCAGCTGCTGCACGAATCCGGTTGGCCCGGGATGAAGGTGCTGGAGTTTGCCTTCGACTCCCGCGACACCAGCAACTACCTGCCCCACACCTACACGGAGCACTGCATCTGCTACACCGGTACCCACGACAACAGCCCCCTGACCCTGTGGCGGCAGGAGGCCAAGCCGGAGGACATCGCCTACGCCCGGGATTACCTGGCCCTGACGGAGCAGGAGGGCTTCCACTGGGGCGTCATCCGCGGCGGCATGAGCAGCGTCGCGGAGCTGTTCGTGGCCCAGATGCAGGACTATTTGGGCCTTGGCGAGGGGCACCGCATGAACACCCCCGGCACCCAGAGCGGCAACTGGCAGTGGCGTCTGCTGCCCGGCGAGCTGACGCCGGAGCTGGCGGAGCGCATCCGCCGCATGACCGTGCTGTATGGTCGTACCGACCGTCCGGCGGAGCCGGAGGAGAGCGCCGAATAAACTCAACGGCAGCAGCCGCCGTCCGGTCTTCGGACGGCGGCTGTTTCGCTGTCTGGCTATTTTCTGTCTGCGCGCAAAAAAGGACCGGCTCCGCGAGCCGGTCCTTTTTTGTATGTATCGCTTCCGCGCAGTCTCTTAATAGCTGCCCAGGTCGGCGCTGGCGTCGCCCTCGACGCTCTTGCCGAACTCGTAGTCGTTGCCGGGCAGGATGGCGTTCAGGATCACGCCCGCCAGTGCGGCAATAGCCAGACCGGTCAGGGTGATGTCGGCGCTGCCCACGGTGAAGGTGATGCCGCCGGTGGAGGCGAAGCCCAGACCGCACACGAAGATGACGGCGGCGATGATGAGGTTGCGGGACTTGGTGAGGTCAACGCGGTTCTCCACCACGTTGCGGACGCCGACGGCGGAGATCATACCGTAGAGGACGAAGCTGACGCCGCCCACGATAGCGGTGGGGATGGAGTTCACCAGCGCGTCAAACTTGGGGGAGAAGCTGAGGATGATGGCGTACAGCGCCGCCAGACGGATGACCCGGGGATCGTACACGCGGCTCAGTGCCAGCACGCCGGTGTTCTCGCCGTAGGTGGTGTTGGCAGGGCCGCCGAACATACCGGCGAAGGCGGTGGCCAGACCGTCACCCAGCAGGGTGCGGTGCAGGCCGGGATCCTCGATGAAGTTCTTGCCGGTGGTGGAGGAGATAGCGGAGATGTCGCCGATGTGCTCCATCATGGCGGCGATGGCGATGGGGGCCATCACCAGGATGGAGGTAATGTCAAACTTGGCGATGACGAATTTCTGCAGGCCCACAAAGTCGGCGATGGCGACCTCCGTGAAGTCCACCTGATGGAAGATCAGCGCCACGATGTAGCTGCCCACCACACCCAGCAGGATGGGGATGATCTTGATCATGCCCTTGCCCCAGATATTGGCGACGATGATGATGGCGATGGCGCACAGTGCCAGCCACCAGTTGGTGGAGGCGTTGGTCACGGCGGTGCCGGACAGGTTCAGACCGATGAGGATGATGATGGGGCCGGTGACGATGGGGGGGAAGAACCGCATGACCTTCTTGGCGCCCACCAGCTTGAACAGCAGTGCCAGCACCAGATACAGCAGACCCGCGACCACCACGCCGCCCAGTGCGTAGGGCAGCTTCTCCTCGCCGGTCATGGCAGCGAACTTGCCGCTGTCCAGATTGGCTACCGCCTGGAAACCGCCCAGAAAGGCGAAGGAGGAGCCCAGGAAGGCGGGTACCTTAAACTTGGTGCAGACGTGGAACAGCAGCGTGCCGATACCGGCAAACAGCAGGGTGGTCTGGATGGACAGGGGCAGGCCGTAGCCGCTGACCAGGATGGGGACCAGTACCGTGGCGCCGAACATGGCGAACAGGTGCTGGAGGCCCAGCAGCAGCATCCGCGGGATGCCCAGCTCCCGAGCGTCGTAGATGGCATCTTGTCCGAGTTTTTTGTTCATGTGACAGTTCCTCTCTTTCTTCTTACGTTTATTTCCACTTACTTGCAAACTCAAAAAAATGGCCGGTGAAAAAATCACCGGTCAAAGGAAACACTATTAAAATTAAAAATGGAAACAGTGGGAGCCGCCTTCCGCTTCTTCGTCACATTCTTGCAGGTCATGGCAGTCCCTCCTCTCTGTTCGTCCCGCCTATTATACGGGCCGCTCCGGCGAAAAGCAATACATTTCTTTGCCAAGAAACCGCCAAAATTCCCACTTTTTCTTTGTCACATCTCACAAACCCGTCGTCTCCGCTGCTGGCAGGCATCAGCGGGTATCGCCATTTACATCGGCGCCGAATCGTGGTACTATACCATGGATAAGGAGGTGTGCTATGGACGTTTCCGTGTACCATTACGACGCGGTGGACTCCACCAATACCCAGTGCAGGCGGCTGGCCGCGGAGGGCGTCGTCAACGCCGTGGTGACAGCGGACTGCCAGACGGCAGGCCGCGGCCGCATGGGCCGCAGCTTCCAGTCTCCCCCGGGGCTGGGCCTGTACCTGTCCGTCCTGTGGCGCACCGGCCTGCGCACCGACACGCTGCCCACGGTCACGCCGCTGGCGGCAGTGGCCGTGTGCCGCGCCATTGAGGAGGTCTGCGGCCTGCACTGCGGCATCAAATGGCCCAACGACCTGCTGCTGGGCGGCAAAAAGGTCTGCGGCATCCTGACGGAATCCGCCTTCCGGCCCGACGGTACGCCGGACTGGGTCATCGTGGGCATCGGCGTCAATGTCTCCCAAACCGCCGCCGATTTCTCCCCCGACGTAGCCGCCATCGCTACCTCTCTGCGGATGGAGCTGAAGGGCGATGTATCCCGTGACGCCCTGGCCCAGGCCCTGACGGCGCAGCTGGCGGCGCTCCACGACAGCGCCCTCCCCTGCCCCAGCCTGTGGCGGGAGGACTACTGCGCCCGCTGCGTCAACGTCGGCCAGCGGGTGCGCCTGACACGAGACGGCGCGATTCGCGGCGCCGTCGCGGAGGGAATCGACCCGCAATACGGCCTGACGGTACGGTATGACGACGGCTCGGAGGAGACGCTGCGAGGCGGCGAGGTATCGGTCCGCGGACTCTATGGATATTCTGAATGAGGTGATCTTGTGAAATTATTATGGGAACTGTTCCTCACCTTCGCCAAGGTGGGCATCATGACATTCGGCGGCGGCATGGCCATGCTGCCCATCCTCCAGCGGGAGGTGGTAGAGAACAAAGGCTGGGCCACCGATGAGGAGCTGGTGGACTATTTCGCTATCGGCCAGTGTACCCCGGGCATCATCGCCGTCAATACCGCCACCTTCGTGGGCCAGAAGCAGAAGGGCATATTGGGCGGCATCGGCGCTACGCTGGGCATCGTGTTCCCCTCGCTGGTAATCATCACGGCGCTGGCCGGCGTCATTAACAGCTTCTCCCATCTGGACTGGGTGCAGCACGCCTTTGCCGGGATCCGCGTGTGCGTGTGCGTGCTGATTTTCAACGCCGTGCTGAAGCTGCTGAAAAGCTCCGTGAAGGACTGGCCCGCCGCCGTGATCTTCGTCGCGGTGCTGGCGGCCTCCCTGTTCACGAATCTCTCCCCCGTGATCTTTGTGGCGGCCGCCGCCCTGTGCGGCATCGTCATCCAGAACTTGATAAGGAGGGAGAAATAATGCTGTACCTCCATCTTTTCTGGGAGTTTTTCAAGACTGGTCTCTTCGCCGTGGGCGGCGGACTGGCCACCCTCCCCTTTTTGCAGGATATGGCCGACCGCACCGGCTGGTTCACCCGCGCCCAACTGGCGGATATGCTGGCGGTGTCCGAGTCCACCCCAGGTCCCATCGGCGTCAACATGGCCACCTATGTGGGGTTCACCACCGGCGGCGCCGGCGGCGCGCTCATCGCCACGCTGGGTCTGGTAACGCCGTCGGTCATCGTCATCCTCATCGTGGCGGCGTTTTTGAAGGCGTTCCGCGACAGCAAGTGGGTCAGCGCCGCGTTTTACGGCCTGCGCCCCGCCTCTACCGCGCTGGTGGCGGCGGCGGGCATCTCCGTGGTGCTCATCGCACTGGTGAACGTCGGCGGCACCGGTCTGGCGCTGCTGAACTGGAAGGCCATCGCTTTGGCCGCCGTACTGCTGGTACTGACCCATTGGGTCAAATTCACCAAAAACCTGCACCCCATTCTGTTTATTCTGGCCAGCGCCGTTGTGGGCGTCGTGTTCAAATTCTGAGCGGTATCCAAAAGGAGCCTGCCTGCGGCAGGCTCCTTTTTCGCGCCCTGTGCCCTGCGCCCCGCTTTTGCCTGCGCCGGACGTGTGGACCATACCGCGCAAAGATCTGCCGACCATCCCGGGCTTGACAGCCGCAGCGCGCTATGTTACAATGTAGTTAAAGTCATTTAACTCCCTGCGCGGCAGGTTTTTTCATGCCCCGTCGGTTAGATTACTTTAACCGCGTATGGGCCGCACATTCTGCGGCACACTAACAGCACGCGGCGAGATAAAGGAGGAACGGTATGTCAGAGGAGATCCTGATCAGGCAGGGTGCGCCCACGCTGGCGGGCATCAAGACGGGCAGTCTGTTTCCCTGCCCCTGCGATGACCGCGAGGCGCTGCTGACGGATGTGCGGCGGCTGAACCGACAGCTGGTCCCCAAGGGCCTGTGCCTGCTGCCCATCCGGTTCAAGGACGGGCAGGCGCTGCTGTACCTCTACCGCCCCGCCGTGCTGCACCGCGACCTGCAGGACGGTCTGGCCCAGCGCATCCTGACCCAGGCGGGCTATGCCTGCGGCGGCTGCGGCCACTGCGTGGCCCAGCTCATCCGCCGCTTCCGTGAAAGTGGTGAGTTCCCCCACGAGGTGGGACTGTTTCTCAGCTACCCGCCGGAGGACGTGCAGGGCTTCATCGACCACCGCGCCTGCGACTTCAAGTGTGCGGGGCTGTGGAAGGTATACAGCGACGAGGAGCGGGCCCAGCGGCTGTTCACCCGCTTCAAGCGCTGCACCGAGGACTACTGTGCCCGCTGGCAGGCCGGTTCCGACATCGGCCAGCTGGCAGTGGCCATGTAACATCCCCCTGAAAAGAGACGGGCGCGGCACAGCGTCCGTTTCTTTTTCCCCGCCGCAACGGTTGACGGATGCTCCGCCGCAGGCTACAATGGTGCCAGAAGCCATTCAGGAGGTGCTTTATGGATCAGCTTGCGCGTTTTTCCATCAACTGCCACAGCAGCATCCGCTGCGGCGGCGACATGGTGCTGTGGTTCGACCCCTACCGCGTAGCGGCGGATCCCCACGACGGCGATGTCATCTTCGTCACCCACAGCCACAGTGACCACCTATCCCCCGACGACATCCGCCGCGTCATGAAGCCGGACGCCGTGCTGGTGCTGCCGGAGAGCTGTCGCCAGGCAGCGCTGGATACGGGTTTCGCCGCCCGGCAGCTGATGCCGGTGCGCCCCGGGGCGCGGTACGAGGTACGGGGCGTGACCTTCGAGACGGTGCCTGCCTACAATCTGAACAAAAAGTTCCACCCCCGCGCCAACAACTGGGTGGGCTATGTGGTGACGGTGGACGGTCTGCGGTTCTACGTGGCCGGCGACACCGACGACACGCCGGAGGCCCGGGCTGTCCGGTGCGACGCGGCGTTCCTGCCGGCGGGCGGCACCTACACCATGACGGCCCAGGAGGCGGCGGCGCTGGCCGCCTGCATCCGCCCGCAAGCTGCCGTCCCCACCCACTACGGCTGCATCGTGGGCAGCCTGTCCGACGGCGACACCTTCGCCGCAGCCCTCCCTCCGGACATCTCCTGCGTCCGGCTGATACGATAAGGAGCTTCCGTCATGCGATTGATCTCATGGAACGTCAACGGCCTGCGGGCCTGCCTGAATAAGGGCTTTCTGGATTTCTGCACACTGGCGGATGCCGACGTCATCTGCCTGCAGGAGACGAAAATGCGGCCGGAGCAGGCCGATTTCCCGCTGGAGGGCTACTACCGCTTCTGGAACAGCGCTGACAAAGCCGGCTACTCCGGCACCGCCGTGTTCACACGCCGCCAGCCCCTGTCCGTGACCTACGACTTCGGAGATGACGTACACCGCCACGAGGGACGGGTCATCACCGCCGAGTACGACAGCTTTTATCTGGTCTGCTGCTACACCCCCAACTCCAAGGACCAGCTGGCCCGTCTGGACTACCGCATGGCCTGGGAGGATGACATCCGCGACTACCTCCTGGAGCTGGACGCCAAAAAGCCGGTGGTGTACTGCGGCGACCTGAACGTGGCCCATCAGGAGATCGACCTGAAGAATCCCAAATCCAACCGGATGAACCCCGGCTTCTCCGACGAGGAGCGCGCCAAGATGACCCGTCTGCTCTCCAGCGGCTTTGTGGACACCTTCCGCGCCCTGTACCCCGACCGCACCGGCGCTTATTCGTGGTGGAGCTACCGCTTCCACGCCCGGGAAAACAACGCCGGATGGCGCATCGACTACTTCATCGTGTCCCAGCGCCTGATGCCTCGCGTCAAAAATGCCGACATCTGGCCGGAGATCACCGGCAGCGACCACTGCCCCGTGGTACTGGAGCTCACCGACGTATAAAAAAGAGACGGCTGCGCCGTCTCTTTTTTCGTTATTTTTCCTCCCGCGGCAGCACCAGATTCAACAGCACCGCCATCAGCGTGGCAATGACCACCGGCGACTTGCCGAAGATGGTGGTGACGGCCTCGGGGAACTGCTCCAGCGCCGCAGAGGCCTGGGAGATGCCCACGCCCAGCGCCGCAGACAGCCCCACGATGGTGGTGTTCCGCGCCGTGATGCCCTCCGCCGCAATGAGCTTCATGCCGGTCATGGCGATGGTGGAGAACACCGCCACCGTGGCCCCGCCCAGCACGCACTGGGGGATGGTGGTCAGCACGGCGGAGAACTTGGGCACCACGCCCGCCAGCAGCAGGAATCCGCCGGTGAGGGCGAACACCCATCGGTTCACCACCTTGTTGGTGGCCACGATGCCCACGTTCTGGGAATACGTGGCTGTGGGCAGACCGCCCAGCAGCGCCGTCAGGATATTGCTGACGCCGTAGGCCACGATGCCGCCCTGCAATTCGCGGTCCGTGGGCTGGCGATCCATGCCGCCCACCGTGGTGGCCGTCAGGTCGCCGATGGCCTGGATGGAATTGATGGCGAACAGCAGCCCCAGCGCGATACAGCCGGATGGCTCGAACGTGATGCCGAAGGGCAGCAGCTGCGGCAGGGAGAACCATGCCGCCTCGCCGATGCCGGACAGGTCCACCATCCCCGCGATGAACGCCGCTGCGTAACCCGCCAGGATGCCCAGCAGAATGGATGCCAGCCTGCAGATGCCCTTTCCGTGGTTGGTCAGCACCAGCACCACCGTCAGCGTGAACGCCGCGACGGCCCAGTTCTGCCACGAGCCATAGACCAGCGCCTCGGTGAGGCCCCGCTCCTCCACTACGGAGGCGTAGGTATTGCCGGTGCCGCCGGCCATGTAGTTGATGGCCGTGGGGTACAGGGAAAGGCCGATGGTGAACACCACCGTGCCGGTGATGACCGGCGGGAACAGCCTGTGGATGGGCTTGATGAAGATGCCCACCAGCGTGGCGATGACGCCGCCCACGATCATGGCCCCCGCCACCGCGGACAGCCCGCCGTGGCCGGAGACGATGGCCTGCATGCTGGGCAGATAGGCGAAGCTGACGCCGAAGATCACCGGCAGTCCCGCGCCGAACCGTCCCCCGATGGGAAAAAGCTGCAGCAGCGTGGTGACGGCGGACATCACCAGCGACGCCTGGATGAGGAGCACCCGCTGGCTCTGGGGCAGGCCCGCGGCGTGGGCGATGATGATGGCCGGTGTCACGCACCCCACGACCATGGCCACCAGATGCTGCAATGCCATGGAGATGGCCATCCCCACCGGCGGGATACCGCGGAATTGGAACAATGCCTGCTGGCTGGACTGGATCTTTCGCATGGTAGGTCCTCCTTCTGCCCGCCGCGCTTCACGCGGCGCAGAGCGCTCCGAGAGCGCTTATCAAACACAGTATACCACGTCCGCCCCGCCAATCTCAAATATTTTTTGCCATTCTGACGAATTTTTTGATGCCTCTGCAAAAAAAGAGGGAGCGTCCCGCAAAGAAAGAGGAGCATGCCCCGCATGCTCCTCTTTCTTCCGTTATCCCGCCGCCTGCTGCGGCGCGTCCTGTCCGGCCGGCGCCGTGACGCGCACCGCGCTGATGCGGTGGTTCTCCACCTGCGTGACCTCCACATGCAGGCCGCCGCAGTCGAAGCTGTCACCCTGCTCCGGCACCCGTCCGAACTGCTCCATGACCCAGCCGCTGACGGACACCATCTCCGAGTCGGTCTTGATGTGGAACTGCGCGGCGAAGTCCTCCAGATCCATGCCCGCGTCCACGGCCCAGCTGTCGGGTCCCAGCCGCCGCACCGGTGTCTCCTCCTGCTCGTGCTCGTCCCAGATCTCGCCCACCAGCTCCTCTAAAATGTCCTCCATGGTGACGATGCCGCAGGTGCCGCCGCACTCGTCCAGCACCACCGCCACGTGGGTCTTGGCCTGCTGCAGCTTTTTCAGCAGCTGCCGGATGGGCTCGCTCTCCAGTGCAAACACCGGCGGCACCACGATGTCCGCCAACGGCTTCTCCGTCACGCCGCAGCCCACGTAGAAGTCCTTGCGGTGGATGGTGCCCAGGATGTGGTCGATGGACCCCTCATACACCAGCAGGCGGGAGTATTTCGTTCGGGTGAACAGCTCTGCTGCCTCCTCTTTCGCAGCGGTGATGGGCAGCGCCGTCAGATCCACCCGATGGATGAGGATGTCCTCCGCCGTCTGCTCGGAAAAGCCGATGGCGTTTTTCAGCAGCTCGCCCTCGTCGCGGTCGATACTGCCCTCCTGCTGCACCTCGTCCACCAACAGCAGCAGCTCCTCCTGGGACATTTTGCTGTCGCCGTTCAGCCGGAACACGCGGCTCAGCAGCTTCTTCCACAGGGCGAACATCGCGTTCAGCGGCGTCAGCACCCAGATGAGCACCTGCAGAATGGGTGCCGACAGCGCGGCGCATTTCTCCGCGCAGTCCTTGGCGATGCTCTTGGGGGAGATCTCGCCGAAGATCAGCACCACCACCGTCACCACCACGGTGGAGATGGTGGCTCCCGCTTCCCCGTAGTGCCGCACGAACAGCACGGTACCGATGGACGCAGTGGCGATGTTGACGATATTGTTGCCGATAAGGATGGTGGACAGCAGCCGGTCGTACTTCTCCAGCAGGCGGCACGCCAGCGCCGCGTTCCTGCCGCCCTTCTCCGCCATAGCCCGCAGGCGCGTGGTGTTGGCGGAGGAAAAGGCCGTCTCCGTGGCCGAAAAATAGGCGGACAGCGCCAGGCATACCGCCATCATGATGATACAGGTCGTTGTTGACAAGCTATGTAACTCCTTTTCTGTCGTCTCTGTTTTTTACGCCGCAAAAGCGCCCCTACAAGCGCAAAAAAGCACGTCCGCTCCGCAGGACGCGGGGCAGATATGCCGGCAAAAACAGATGGCAGTTCAAGTGGTCACAGGGGTAGTCACCGCCGTCAGTATCCATAGATGTGCAATGCCTCCTTTTTTGTAAAGATGTTTTATTATAGCATATCCCCCGCCGCCCGCCAAGTTAAGGCTCCGTAAAGAATGTGAAGGGGCGCTTCCCGCCGGAAGCGCCCCGCAGGCTCTCTCACGCCAGTATCCCGCACAGCAGAAACCCCGCCGCAGCCACCGCCGCCGCGCCTGCGGCATAGGGCAGCGTGGCCTTGATGATGGTAATGTTGGACACGCCGGTGCCCGCTGTGGTCATAAACACTGCGTCGGCGTAGAAGCAGGTGCTGTATCCCAGACCGATACCGCTCATGACGGCGGCGATGATGACGGGTGCTGTCACGCCCATGGACAGGGCCAGCGGCACGAACACGGGGATGGCGATGGTCATCACCACCCAGCAGCCGCCTACGGCAAATACCGTGGCCCCCACCAGCAGAAACGCCAGCGGCCCCACGGCGTTCCACGCCGAGGACGTGCGGCTCTCGTCCACGTCGGCGACGTCCACCAGCTTCTCCGCCTTCTCGTCCCGCTCAAACGCGGGGCCGCCGCTCTCCACCCGCCGGTAGGCACGCTTCAGCACCCCCGCCTTGGGGAACGCCCCCACCGCCAGCAGCAGGTCGCGGAAGCCCATGAGGGCGCCGGACTCCTGAAACAGGGTGATCATGCCTCCGAAGCCGATGGTGATGCACAGCACGAACTGGTACGATGAGTTGGACAGCGCACCGTACAGCGCGTCGATGGCGCCGGTGAGAAAGTGCTGCCGGTGCAGCAGCACCATGGCCAGCAGCGTGGCCAATATCATGGCGTCCGCCATTTTGCGGGTCTTGAGGGCATAGACGATCAGGAACACAAGGGGCGCAAAGGCCATGATGATCTCCGCCATGGTGCGTTCTCCTTACTTGGAAAGTATCCGTAGTATAGCACACTCCTACCCCCCTTGACAAGCGCGTTTCCGCCTTGACAGCCCCCGCCGCCGTGCGCTATGATACAGTGGAAAGAAGGTGACGCATCATGGTGGACGGCAACATCATACTGTCCGTGGCCAAGGCCATGGAGCTGCTGCAGGCCCTGAGCCGGGCGGAAAAGCCCCTGACCCTGATGGAGCTGACGGAGTGCTCCGGCTACCCCAAGAGCACGGTGTTCGGCCTGCTGACCACCATGCGGGCCTATGATGTCATCACCCAGACGCCGGAGGGCAAGTACGCCCTGGGCCTGCGCCTGTTTGAGTACGGCCGCCAGGTGGAGCGCAAGTGGGACATCTCCCGCGTGGCCCGCCCCTACATGGAGCATCTGTCCCAGCGCACCGGCGCATCGGTGATGCTCTCCATCTGCGAGGGCGGCAGCGTCATCACCCTGGACCAGGTGGAAGCCCGGGACAAGCTGCGCATCGTGTCGGACGCCGGCGCCCGCCTGCCCATCTACTGTACATCCCAGGGCAAGGTCTTTCTGGCCTATATGCCCCGCGCCCAGGCAGAGAAGCTGCTGCGCCGCCAGAGCATGACTCAGTTCACCCCCCACACCATCACGGACGTATCCGTCCTGCTGCAGGAGGTGGACGCCTGCCGCACCAACGGCTTCGCCATCGAAAACGGCGAGTACAAGATCGGCCTGCGGTCCATCTCCGCGCCGGTCTACACGGTGGACCGCACCGTGCGCTACACCGTGGGCGTTATCGGCATGTTCCGCAGCACCCATTCCGACGAGTTCCGCAGCGCAGTGGAGCAGGTCTGCGCCACCGCCGCCACGATCTCCGCCGCCCTGGGCTACCGCGAAGCCTGACACCAATATCAGACACCCCCTCCGGCATGCGCCGAAGGGGCTGTCTTTGTTCTTATGTACGTCACACGCGGCAGCACATACACTTGTCCGCCTCCCCTCTTTCCCACGGTGAGGAGCTCCCGCTTCTCCCGTATGTTCACCGCCGGCAGCCGCTCCACCGCTCCTTTGTTTGGTATGATCGGAATTTCGAGTGGGGTGAAAAAGACATCTCCCGCCGGTTGCCTGCCGCGCCGCGATGTGGTACAATATCCCCCGTCATCGGTACCATCAGTCAACAGGGGCAAACACGCCTGTCACCGCGCCTTTTCGGCGCTTTTTTCCCTTTTCGCCTTGGCTTGCGCCAGCAAGCCTGCGTCGCAAAAACCAAAAATCACTCGAAAAACCATCGCTGACAGGTGCGAAGCAGTTTGGCCGGAGCAGAAATGTGTCCAGACAAGAAAAGGCCCGCAGGGAATACTGGTGGATTGCCAGAGGGCTTGACGCTGTATGGGCGCATTTCGGCTCGTCAAAACCACGTTTGCCCTTGTCAACTGATGGTAAGGAGGCATCTATGAATCAGAAAGAGCTCAACGAGATACGCCGGCGCTTCAAGCTGGATAAAAATTCCATCAGCCGTATCTACGGCTGCTACGTCAACAGCAGCCGCGAGATCATCGCCTATATCGACGAATCCATGGGACTCATGTCCCAGGAGGAGCAGGAGATGTACCTGGGGCTGCTGAAAAAGGCCCTGTCCGGCGGGCTGGGCCGAAATCTCATCAACATCGAATTTTCCACGGCGCAGGTGGCCGGCAGCGACGAGCACCGCCTGCTTCAGGCCGTGCGGCAGAGCAGCGCGCAGGATAAGGACGCCCGGGAGGCCCTGTACCGCCGCATCATCGACGCCATGGACATGGGCGAGACCAACTATCTCATCCTACTGGCTGCCGACACCTACGATGTGCCCTATAAGGGCCGCGACGACGAGACGTTTTCCGACGGCTCCGACACGGTGTTCCAGTACTTTCTGTGCAGCATCTGCCCTGTAAAAGCCCCGACGCTGGAGCTGAAATACAACAATGAGAACAGCGGCTTCCACAGCGCGTCCACCGGTCACATCGCGCTGCCGCCGGAGCTGGGATTCCTGTTCCCCGCCTTTGATGACCGCGCCGCCAACATCTACAACGCCCTGTTTTACAGCAAAAGCGCCGCGGAGATCCATCAGGAGGTCATCGACGCGGTATTCCGCGTGACGCCGCCGCTGTCCGCCGAGGAGCAGAAAAATGCCTTCGGTACGGCGCTGGGCGACACGCTGCAGCAGGATTGCAGCTACGATGTGGTGCAGTCCGTCCACGAGCAGCTGCGCCAGCGCATCGTGGAGCACAAGGAGAGCCGCGACCCCCAGCCCCTGACGCTGACGCTCCACGAGGTGGGTGACATGCTGGCGGGCAGCGGCGCTACCGTCCGGCAGGCCGAGGCCTTTCAGGAGGAGTGCCGCCGCCAGTACGGCGACGACGCGGCGCTGGACGCCAGGAACCTGATGGAAAGCGGCAAGTTTCAGATCACTACGCCGGAGGTGAAGATCTCCGTGTCGCCGGAGTACAGCGCCATGATCGAGGCACGGGTCATCGATGGGCGGAAGTACATCCTCATCCCCGCCGACGAGGGTGTGGAGGTCAACGGCATCGCCGTGAATATCCCCAATCCCCAGAACAGGGAAAGCTGCTGAAAAAGCGCAAAAAACAGGGCAGTTCGCAGAACTGCCCTGTTTTTATATCCAGAAAAGTACGGCTGTTTGGCGACTTTGGCACTATGACAGTACGGCAGCCGGCCCACATCAGGTATCGCTGTCCGGCGGCAGCGTCTCATCGGTGATCCGGCCCTTGCAGACGATGTTGGTGGGGCCGGTGAGGTACAGGTCGGCAACGCGGCCTGCGGCGTCGCGCTCCACGTCGATGACGAGCCGCCCGCCGGTCATATCCACCTGTACGTTTTTGCCGGACACCTTTCCCAGCAGCGTCAGCACCGTCACCACGGAGCCGGTGCCGGTGCCGCAGGCGTAGGTGAAGTCCTCCACGCCCCGCTCGTAGGTGCGCTCGTACACGTGGTCTGGGCCGATGAGCTCGTAAAAGTTGACGTTGGCGCCCTTGGGAAAGTCCTTGTAGTACCGGAGCTGACGGCCCAGATGGAACAGCGCCGCCTGATCGCAGCCCCGCAAGCCCGCCATGGGCACCGCCGCGTGGGGGATGCCCGGGTCGCCCAGCTCCAGATAGGCATAGTCGTAGGTGCGGCCATCCACCTCCGCCCTGCCGTCCAGGCGGATATGGCAGGGGTCGTTGAGCCGCACCCGATACTGCCGCTGATCCATGCGCCAGCCGGTGACAAGGCCCGCGGTGGTCTCCACCCGCTGCACGTCGCCGGCCAGGCCGTTTTCGTAGCCGTAGCGGCAGATGCAGCGGGCGCCGTTGCCGCACATCTCCCCCATGGAGCCGTCGGAGTTGAAGAACAGCATCCGATAATCGCCGCCGCAGGCAGGCGGCTTCACCACCATGAGGCCGTCGGCCCCGATGGACAGATGCCGCTGGCACAGGGTGCGGGCCAGCTCCGGCCAGCGGTGGTCCGGCACGGCGTTCCGCCGGTCATCCACCACGATAAAGTCGTTGCCCGCGCCGTTCATCTTCCAGAATTCCATGGCGTTGCTCCTCTCCGCGTCCGGCCACGCCGCGACGCCTTTATGCGCAGTATACCACAGGGCGCGGCGGAACGCACCTGTTTTTCACAAAAAATATCCCACGGCGGGGCGTGGGATATTTTTTGTGAAAAACAGTCCCTCCGGCACAGGGCCGGAGGGACTGCGATGTACGGTTGGGGACGAATCAGCCCCACAGGGTAGTGAGCATGGGGATGACCTGCTTCTTGCGGGACATGACGCCGGGCAGGAACACCGTGTTGTCCTTGGGCTCCACGGCGAAGGCGTTGCGGATGGTATCGTCGCTGCCGATATACAGCAGCTGGCTGCCCTCCTGCAGCACGTCGGTGAGCATCAAAATCACCATGTCGTAGCTGTGGGTACGGCAGACCTTGCGCATGGCGTCCAGCAGTTCCTCCTTGCGCCCCATCAGCTTCTGGGAGTCAATACAGGTGATCTGCCCCACGCCCAGCACCTGCTCGGAGATATGGAACTCCTTAAAGTCGCTGCGCAGCAGTTCCTCGGCGGACTTGCTGTCGTTGCTGCCGCTGAACAGCTCGCGGCCCAGATCCTTCAGAGACACCTTGGCGATGCGGGCCAGGCGCTCGGCCATGGCGATGTCGCGCTTGGTGCAGGTGGGGGACTTGAACATGACCGTGTCGGACAGGATGGCCGAGGCCATCAGGCCCGCCATGTGGGGCGAGGGCGTGACGCCGTGCTCCTGGTACATGGAGGTGATGATGGTGTTGGTGCTGCCCACCGGCTCGTTGCGGACGGAGATGGGCTGGCGGGTCTGGATGTCCGCCAGACGGTGGTGGTCGATGATGCCCAGGATCTCCGCCTGCTCGATGCCCGGGACGGTCTGGGCCAGCTCGTTGTGGTCCACCAGTACCACCTGCTTGCGGCGAGGCTTCAGCAGGTGATAGCGGGACAGGGTGCCCACCACCTTCTCCTCCGCGTCCAGCACGGGGTAGCAGCGGTAGCGGCTCTTCAGCACCACCTCGCGGACATCGTCGATATAATCGTCCATATGGAAGGAAATCAGGTCGTCCGTGGCGCAGGGGCGGCTGATGGGCGTGGCCTGATAGATCAGGCGGTGGACGCGGCTGGCGTCCAGCGGCGTGGAGATGACGCAGGTCTTCCCCGCGTTCTCCAGCCACTCCGGCTCCACATCGGTCTGGCACAAAATCAGGCAGTCCACCTGTCTATCCAGAGCACGGCGGATCATGTCCGGCTGGCTGCCGCAGAGGACGATGCTGTCCGCGCTGTCGAACAGCAGGTTCTCACAGTTCTGGGGCAGGGCGATGGACACGGTGCCGCTGACGCTGTCCACCAGCTCGCCGCCGTCGCCCATAATGCGGCCCTCGATGACGCTGAGCAGGTTGAAAAGGGGGATCTCCTCCACCTTCGGGTCGCCCACGGTGTTCAGGCTGAAGGTGGCAATGTCGCCGGCGGACAGCATACCATAGAGTGTACCGTCCTCATTGACCACGGGGATGGCGGATATCTTCTGGTCCCGCATCAGCTTCCAGGCGCGGTCCATGGTGACGGAGGCGTCCAGGCAGGGCGGGCGGTCGAAATCCAGATCCTGCACCTGAGTGCGGACATTCTGGATGCAGCGGGGCGGCTTGAAATGGAACCGCTCCAGCATACGGTTGGTCTCATCGCTGATGGTCCCCAGATGCACCGCCACGTACTCCTTCTCGCCCAGTGCGTTTTTCAGGGCGGCATAGGACATGGCGGCCACGATGGAGTCCGTGTCCGGATTGCGGTGTCCGGTAACATAGATCTCGTTCATGCGTAGTTCTCCTTCGCGCTAATTTGTTCCTGGGACTTATTATAGAGGACGTTTTTCCCGCGGTCAATGCAGTTTTTGCCAAATCCGGCAGATCTCCGCGTCCAGAATTCGGGCAAACCGCGGAGCGTCCGCCGGTGGTGGAAGCATGCGGTCTCCGCCGCTGCTCTCCCGCGGACAAACAGGAATGGATGTGGACAAACGGTGGGACATGTGGTAGGCTTACCGGTGGTAAATTCAGGAAAGCAGGTGGTAGGATGTACAACAGGTCCGGCAGCCACGAGGCGCTGCTGTCCGGCGCACCGCTTCCGACGCTGCTCTACTTCGCGCTGCCCATCATTCTGGGCAACGTCTTTCAGCAGCTATACAGCATCGTGGACGCCGTGGTGGTGGGGAAATTTCTGGGCGACCTGCCGCTGTCCGGCATCAGCGTGGCCTCCCCCATCGTGGACGTGGCCAATGCACTCATCATCGGCGGCACGATCGGCGCCGGTGTGCTGTGCGCCCACTTCTGCGGCGCGGAGGACTGGGACCGGATGCGGCGGCTCAATGCCACGTCCCTTATCGGCGGCACGGTGCTGACGGCGCTCATCTCTGCGGCGGGCATCCTTCTGTCCCCCCTGCTGCTGCGGGCACAGGGCACGGAGGAAGCCGTGTGCCAGCAGGCAGCGGTGTACCTCCAGCTGGTGTTCGCGGGGCTTATCTTCTGTTTCCTCTACAACTACTATGCCGCCATGCTCCGCTCCTGCGGCAACTCCCGCACGCCGTTCGTCATCCTGCTGCTGTCCTCCACGCTCCACGCCGCGCTGGATCTGCTGTTTGCAGGTGTGCTGGGCTGGGGCATACGGGGCGTGGCGCTGTCCACGGTGCTGTGCCAGGCCATCTCCGCGGCGGCCTGCATCGTGTACGCCCAGCGGCGCTGCCCGCCGCTGGTACTGCGGCGCGGCGACCTGCGCTTCCACCGCCAGACCGGCGGCATGGTACTGTCCTACGCCTGGGCGGCGGCGCTGCAGCAAGCTGTGGTGTGCATCGGACGGCTGCTGGTGCAGGGTATGCTGACGCCGCTGGGCACCAGCACCGTCACGGGCTATAACATGTCGCTGCGCACGGAGCAGTTCCTGTTCTGCTTCTCCCAGGGCATCAGCGCCGCCATGGTGGTATGCCTGTCCCAGAATCTGGGGCACGGCGACAAGGCCCGGGCCCGCCGGTTCTATCGGGTCAGTGTCTGCGCGGAGCTGGCGCTCATTGCCGTGCTGGCCACAGTGTGCTTCCTGCTGCCGGAGCGCATCGTGGGCATCTTCTCCCACAACCCGCAGGTCATCGCCGCAGGGGCGAAGTACACGGGGACCATGGCGTATCTGTACGTGTTCGCCTATCTGGGAGAGGTCATCCAGGGCTTCTTCCGCGGGCTGGGGCAGCTGCGGCTGACCATGGTGGCATCGCTTTTGCAGGTGCTGCTGCGGGTGGTGTTGTCCTACCTGCTGATCCCCGTGTGGGGCATCTACGGCATCTGCGCGGCGGTGGCAGCGGGCTGGGTACTGCTGGTAGCCATTGAGGGTGCGTACAGCATCCGGAAGGCCCGGGCGCTGACACAGGTGTAATGTGCATAAAAAGAGACACCCTCTCGGGTGTCTCTTTTTTACGCTCAGTAGTTTTCCTCGCGGACCTCGAAGTAGCTCCGGGGGTGGTTGCAGGTGGGACACACCTCCGGCGCGCTGGTGCCGATGACGATGTGGCCGCAGTTTCGACACTCCCACACCTTCACCTCACTCTTGGCAAATACCTCCGCCATCTCCACATTGTGCAGCAGGGCGCGGTAGCGCTCCTCGTGGTGCTTCTCGATGGCGGCCACCAGACGGAAGCGGTGGGCCAACTCGGTAAAGCCTTCGGCCTCGGCGGTCTTGGCGAAGTCCTCGTACATGTCCGTCCATTCGTAGTTCTCGCCCTCGGCGGCAGCCTGCAGATTCTCGGCGGTGTCGCCGATGCCCTCCAGCTCCTTGAACCAGAGCTTGGCGTGCTCCTTCTCGTTCTCCGCCGTTTTGAGGAACAGGGCCGCGATCTGCTCGTAGCCCTCCTTCCTGGCCTTGGAGGCGAAGAAAGTGTATTTGTTGCGGGCCTCGGATTCGCCGGCAAAGGCCGCCAGCAGATTTTTCTCGGTCTGGGTACCTGCGTATTTCGTCTGTTTCATGGTCATACTCTCCTCTCAGCCTTATGGTTTCTTGCAGACAGTATATGCATTTTGCTGGATTTTTTCAGTGATAAATGCTACAGTTTCCGCTTTTTCCATGGTGGGCGGTAAAAAATGGCGGCGCGGCGGATGTGCATATTCACTTGGTGCCGCGCGGATACTACCTTTGTAAATTTTGCTTTGACTGGAGGAAATTATAGATGAAAGCAACAGGGATCGTGCGCCGGATCGACGATCTGGGACGCGTTGTCATCCCCAAGGAGATCCGCCGCACCATGCGTATCCGCGAGGGTGACCCGTTGTTGATGACATTGGCACGGAAGACCTTGTCTGGGCGCTGTCTTGCGCTCTGGACAATAGAAATAGATGAGATATCTCCCGTGCCATCAGGAAAATTTATGGTGCGCTCCATCGTGCTGCATTGAAGAATGCTGTCAACATCCGGCTGCAGCTTTAACTCAAGCCGGTCTTCGAAGACCCGTATTTCATCTACAAGCAGCTCCAGATCGTTGCGCTCCAGCTTCTCCTTGTTCAGGATATCGTCAAAAACATCCATCGCCGTCTTTGCTGCTCGGTTTACCTGAATAATGGTGTTTCGCTTGTCAGATAGCAAATCGATCTGGTGTGTCAGTCCTTCAATTCTTTTCTGGAGGTCACTTTCCAACTCGTCATATGTCTCCTCAAGCAACGACTCCTGATCGGGATGCTTCAGGATGTCGCGGATCCTCTGACGCTTCGTTGCTTTTAATTCCTCCCGCAGATCCTCCAGGATTTCAGCGAGATGGTCCGCAGACTGCTCTGTCTCCACCACATTGCTTTCCTCCTGGCGCAGATCCTCGTTTAGTTTTGCAAGCATTTCCGCGGAGCATTCCTTCACCTTACGCACATATTTCTTCAGGAGTTCATCCAGCTTGTCCACACGAATATGGTGAGACGTGCAGCCGGCAAGCCCTCTGCGATGATATGTGCCGCATGTATAGGCAGGCTTCAAATCGTTTCTGCTCATGGAGAACATCGGCGCACCGCAATCTCCGCAAACAAGATAACCTGAGTAGAAATTGTCGTATTTTTTTATTCCGCGGTAGTGGGAACGGGTGCGTTTTTCCCGTAATGCGCGGGTCGTGGCAAAGGTGCGGTAATCAATGATGGCCTGATGGTGGTTTTCAATGACCACATGCTCTCCATCGTTTCGCTTTACCTCTTTTCCATTGATCTTCACCCGCGTGTATTTTCCCTGGCGCAGGGTACCAATGTAGAAGTCATTGTCCAAAATCCCCTGTACCGTCACAATCGCCCAAGTCGCCTTCGCTATGCGCTTACACGCTTCGCCTTCGGCCTCTTTCCGCATCTGCTCGGACATTCTGGGGGTTGGGATCCCCTGCTCTGTGAGGTAATTGGAGATTCGCTTGTAGCCCCACCCTTCGTTGTTGTAGAGATTGAAGATAAGGCGTACAATGTCTGCCTCCGTAGGAACGATCTCGAATTCCTTGTACTTGTTGATACGATACCCATACGGTGCTGCACAGATCCATTGACCATCCGCCTGCCGCCGCTTGATAACATTGCGAACCTTTTTGGAGGTATCCGTCACAGGCATCTCGTTGATCAGGAACTGAAATTGGATCTTCAGCCAATCGTCATCATTGGGGAAGTCAATGCCGTCGCCGATGGAAATGATGCGGACACCTGCGTCGCGCAGATCCTCCAGCTCCACCAAGCCACGACTGTTGCGGCGAGAGAATCGGGAGAAGTCCTTGACGATGAGAACGTCATACCTGTGATCCATCAGTCCGTGCCGCATGGCCTGATAGCCCTCCCGCTGCTCGAATGTATAGCCGGAGCGATCGCGATCCTCGTAGAATGTCAATGTACTGTCCGGAAAGCGATGTTTGACAAAGTCGGTGATGATCGCTTTTTGGTTTTCAATGGACACATTATCCCGGTCCAGTTCTTCGTCTACTGAAATGCGGCAGTAACCGGCAATATCAATGTGTTCAGTCATCCCGACTCACCACCTCTCGATTGAAGCAAGTTCCCATATATTCCTCCGTTTCCAATTACATTCTCTCGCGCAGAACTATTCACAGATAATATTGTACGTCATACGCTTTGAAAATGCAACACGAAAAAGAAAACCGGAGAAGGCAATGATTGCCTTCTCCGGTCACTTTACACCTACACCGCACTACGTGCGATGCGCTCGGCTTGCACTTCCTTTTCCGCCATACGACGTCGATTGTAAAGCAGCAGGTCTCGCGTATTCTCATACAGATCCTGCTCTCCCGACATGAAGACAGCAACCATGTACTTTTGCTCGCTGTACTTCTTGTATACTTCCTTCAGGGATTCTTTGAGTTTTTCGTCATTCTTCTCGGCCTTGGTAAGCCAGATGTCAACCATCTTCTTTTCCTTGTCAACATTGATTTCCATAATAGTAATCACTCCTTAATCCAAGTATTTCCTTTTGTGAAATGGTTTATACAAGGGATTGCAGTCTCGTTAGAATACAGTAATTCAGGATTTCGGCAAAGACAGCTTTTGACACCTTACTTAGAGCGTTACCCGAGATCCTCGCCCGTTCCAGCACTGTCTTGATCGCACAGGACCGAACGGGAATTGTCTCTCCGTTTACCCGCATCAGCAAGCTGGTATTCTCCATCGTGTCTTCCAGTATCTCTGCCTTTCCATTACTGTCATAGATCTGCATGTACAGGTTTCCCGTGGGTGAGTCCTTCTCAATCGGCTCAAATTCGAGTTTTTTTGATGAGGACATTACCCACCGGCTGTTTTGCTCTCGCTTAGTCAAAAATGAGAGAAATTCCCTCAAATCGCTGAACTTGCGGCTGTAACTATCCGCAAACACTCTGCTTTCCGTCATTTTGATATTCCACCTTTCAAAAATATTCTCAAGCCCATTCACATGGTATTTGGACAAAAAAAAGCGCGTTCTGATTTGAACCCGTCAAATCAAAACGCTTCTTATTCCGGTTACACTTCTTGGCGTGTAACTATTATTTACCTTACTGGCTCACATTTCATAAAGTCCTGAAAAGAATCACGATCTAATAAGTACAGATGTAGGATACCAACTTATATGGCTGAATTCCACAATACCTAAAACTACCGTCATTAATAAGAGCTAAAAGCCTTATTGGGATGCGATAATGGAGTAGGTGATAATCGCAGGCAGCACCCTTCTTTAATGTCCTTATTTATCGACAATTATAGATTATCCTCCGATTTCGCGGTTAGGTTTGACGCTTCCCTTTGACAAGCAAAAGAACGGACGCACAAGCCGAAGCCTGTGCGTCCGTCTCTCACATGAATTTTAGCCTGCAAGACGCTTCCAGTCGTTGTCCAAAGTAACCAACAACTCATCCACTGTTGCAGCACCTGCCAGCATCTTCTGCATATCCTCGCCAAAGGTCTGCATACCGCCTTCGGGATAAAAGGCTGCATAGAAATTTTTTACCTTGCCCGCAGAAATATATTCAGCCAAGTCGGAGCCCAACGGCCCGATTTCCTCGGCTGTAGCAGAGAAACTGGTGAAGGCCGGTATCAGCAGCATCTCGCTGGTGATAAACTTCTGCCCCTCCTCACTGGTCACGAGCCAGGACATGAAGTCTTTCGCCACATCCTTTACCGCCGATTCTTTGTTAACACCCCAATAGGTGGTAACACCCGCCAGCATAAAGTCATTCTTTGATGCATCTTCGAACATAGGTACAGGGAACATGCCTACTTTGAGATTGGGATTAATCTCATCAAAGGATGCTTGATTCCAGTTGCCGCCGAAGGTAATTGCAACCTCCTCATTGGCAAACTTGGAGACCTGCGTTAAAAAGTCAATTGACAGCATATTCTCAATCTGTGTGCTCTCCCACTGCCAATATTCCATAATTTCCTTAGCCAGTGGTGCAGTGGCAAACGAGGTCGTTCCATCAGCGAGACCGGCCATAAACGCGAGAGGATCTTTCTGCATCGCGATGACATAATTTACGCCATAGTAAGCGCGGCCATACGAGCTGCCGTCATTGATCAGAGGCGTATAGCCGGCTGCCTCTAACTTTTTCATGCAGGCAAGCAGTTCCGAATAGGTGGTCGGAACACTCTCAATACCAGCATTTTCAAACATGGTCTTGTTGTACATATAAGCACCGCCCTCTACACATAGTGGCATACCATAAATACCGCCCAAGTCGATGCTGTTGTAGGCGATGTCGACCATGTCGTTTGTCCAAGGCTGATCGGAAAGATCTTCCAGATAATCCTTCCAAAGTACCATGTCAGAGTAACCGCTCAGGGCAAAAATATCCGGTTTCTCACCGCCGGCGAAACGCGTTTTCAATTCCGCGTTGTAGGGCTCGGCTACCAAGGAGACAATTTCAAATTCCACATTCGGGTGTGTATTTTGGTAAGCCTTTGTGGCATTGAGCAACCCAGACTCAATTTCGATTTTGTTATTCAGGATCGTGACCTTGACGGCATCTTCCTCATTGTCAGATGCGGAGTCTTCACGATTCCCGCAGGCGCACAAGCTAAACATCAGTGCAAGTGCAATGATCAACGGCAAAAACTTCTTACTTTTTTTCATTGGTGGCCCTCCTCAAATTTTGATTATATTAACCCTTAGTTGCGCCGTCTGACACACCACCTAAAATCTGTTTTTGCAGTAACAAAAACGCGATAATCGTGGGGATCATTGACATGACAAGCGCGGCTAGGGCAATATCCCACTTGCTGGCATACATACCGAACAGCTTATTGATGCCAACTTGAATCGTGTCATATTTCGTGCTATTTAGGAGCGTTTGCGGTATCATGAAGTCATTCCATACCCAGAACAAATCCATGGCGATCAAACTAAATACCGTATTTTTCATGAGCGGAAACACAATGCAGAAAAATGTTCGAACCGGCCCACAACCATCCAGCGCCGCAGCTTCTTCCAGTTCCCGGGGCAATGTTTTTACAGCGCTTTGCATCATAAAGAAACCAAAGGCAAGACCTACGCCGGCAAAAACGATTATTGCACCGGGAAGCGTATTGTTGATGTGCAGAACGGTTGTGATTTTCACCAACGGAATCATCAGGGATGCGAAGGGGATCAGCATAGACACCATAAGAAGTGCGGTAAATGTCCGCGTTACAGCGTTCCGGTAACGGTGGCACCAGTAGGCACTCATTGCAGAAAACACCACAACGGCAGACACACTGCAGATGGTTAGAATTGCCGAGTTGCGCAGAAGCTTTCCCATGGATGTGATTTTCCATGCCTGAATAAAATTTGACAGCTGCACTGTCTTTGGCAAACTTAAAGGTGCGCCGAGAATTTCTCCAACAGGCTTTATGGAATTGATGAAAACTATGATGATAGGGTAGACAAAGATTGCAAGCAGGAGAAGCAAGGCAATACCAAGCAAAATAGTTCTGATTGTAGTTTTTCTATTTCTCATAACCATTTTTTCTCCAGTCTGTTTGTCACAATGCGCTGCGCGAGTACAATCACCGACATGATCAGGATGAAAATAAGAGATTCTGCCGTTGCCATCCCGTACATATTATTTGAAAAGGCTTCATAATAAATGTTGAGCGCCAGTGTCCGTGTTGATCCGTAGGGACCGCCTTTTGTCATAGCCAGACTAAGTTCAAACATTTTAAACGCACAGGCCGTCGTCCAGAAAACACAGGTAGATATATAGGGGATGATCTGTGGTACCTTGATCTTGAAAAACGTTGTGATAGAACCGGCTCCGTCAATTTTAGCAGATTCCAGCACTTCCTTCGAGATAGAAATCAGGCCAGATGAGATAATAACCATCACATAACCCAAATTCTGCCAGACAAATACGATTCCCAGCGCAAAAAAGGCGGTATTCTCATATCCCAGCCAAGGAATGGTTAAGGCTGAAATATGAAGCAGTTTACCGATGGTAGGCAGTGCTTCCAAAAACACATACTGCCATACAAAACCAAGCACCATACCACCAATGGTATAAGGGAGATAGAAGATGGTTTTGGTGACGTTACGTAATGGGATTTTGGAAGTTACCAACAACGCGGCCAAAGTTCCCAAGACCACCACCAGGATGATATTGAACACAGAGAGCGTTACCGTGAACGAAAGAGCATCGAGAAACGAGGTCTTTCCGGTAAAAATATCCACGAAGTTCTGCAGCCCAATAAAAGTCAACTTACGGGAAACGCCATTCCAATCCGTCAGTGAATAGAAGCAGCTGACGAGAAATGGTGCAACGATACCAATAGAAAATACCAATATCGATGGGCCTAAAAAGAGCCCGTGAACCCAGAGTCGTGGTTTGTTCGTTTTCATACGGAAGCTCCATTTTTCGATACAGATGTTTCTTCCTTCTCGATGTCTTTTTTGCGCAGATAAATCCGGGCTTCATAGGGGCGGATAGATATTTCTGCCTTCAGTGGCTCGGGATGTGTTGAATAATTGCCCAGCAGCAGTGAAACGCCGGATTTCAGAAAATCCGCTGGCACAGCCACTTTTGCCTCTTGGGCAGTGAAATTGCACAGGACCAGCAGTTCCTCATCCTCGAGTATCCGGAGGAACGAGTAGACTGCGGGGTTGGATGCATCTGTTAATTCATAGCGCCCATAAACGAAAACATCATGCTGCTTACGGATGGAAAGCAGCTGCTTATAATATGACAAAATCGAGTTTTCGTCCGCCATCTGTGCTGCTGCATTGATGGTGAGGTAGTTTGGATTTACCCGCATCCAAGGAATACCGTTGGTAAAACCAGCGTTTTCCGTAGCATCCCACTGCATGGGTGTTCTGGCATTATCACGTGCCCGGAATCTGGCCGCCTTCATAAACTCATCATTTGATATTTTTCCGGAGTCCACAAAATCATGATAGAAGTTTCTTGCTTCATCATCTAAAAAATCGTCCACAGTGTCAAACACTGTGTTAGTCATACCCAACTCATCTCCCTGATAGAGGAAAGGTGTTCCTTGTAACGACATTTGGAACGTGGCCAGCATTTTGGCTGACTCCTTATGAAATATCTGGTCATTTCCGTATCGGGAGACAGATCGGGGCATATCGTGGCTGCCGAGGCAAACTGTATTCCACGCTTTGTCTGCCAGCACTTGCTGCCACTTGGTGAAAATCTCCTTGATTTCCAGTACAGAAGGCACTTGGGTATGCCACTTAAAAGTGGGGCCGTTGTTTCGGTAGTTGTCCAATTCATATTGGAAAATCATCTGAAACTCACCCCGATCAAAGCCAGCGAACAATAGGGCGTCCTCTGGGCGAACATTGTCGGTCTGGCCAACCAGCATGATATTGTATTTATCGTCTAATCCTTTGAGCAGCTCCTGAAGATAGGGGTGGGTATGTTTTCCGTTTGCATAATCTCCGATGCGATAAGGGTCAGGCCAGTCGGACATATCCTCTGGCTTGGAGAATAGATTAATGGCGTCAAACCGAAAACCATCCACGCCCTTTTCGCACCAAAACTCCAAAATTTTCCGCAATTCCCGGCGCACGGCAGGGTTTTCCCAGTTCAAATCGGGCTGTTGTTTGAAGAAGAGATGCATATAGTACGCGTCTGAGACCGAATCATGCTCCCACGCAGAACCGCCGAAAATACTCATCCAATTGTTTGGCTCATGTCCATCTACAGGATCAGCCCACACATAATAGTCCCGATATTTACTATCTCGCCTACGACTCTCCACAAACCACGGATGCTGATCGGAGGTGTGGTTGAATACGGCGTCCAGAACCACGCGCAGCCCTTTTTCGTGGGCGCGGCACAGCAGTCTCTCAAAATCTTCCAGCGTGCCGAACTTCTCCATAATGTCATAGTAGTCCTTGACATCATACCCGTTGTCGAACATAGGGGAGTCGAAAATGGGACACAGCCAGAGAACATCCACACCGAGTTCTTTTAAGTAATCCAGTCTGGTTATGATTCCGTTCAAATCACCAAAACCATCGCCGTTTGAATCCTGAAAGCTCTGCGGATAAATCTGATATACAACTGCCTCTTTCCACCATTGTTTGTGCATGCGAATTCCTCCTACGGTAAAGCTATGATGTAAGACGTGGCAGCCAGCCACACCTTTTTTCATTCCAAATTCTTAACAACTTATATCCATTCCGGCGGGTAAGCTGCCCCCGCTCTGGCTTGAGATACCGTACCCTTTTCAGCCTCGTTAGATTTACGGGGCGTTTTTCTGCTTTTGGCTGTTATTCGTAGGACTCTAATCTGATCGACAACCTCTTGCAATTCCTTTAGCATTAATATAATATTTAATTACGGATAATTCTAACATAAAGACACGCACATAATAACAAAATTCTATTTAGCGGATTGGGGTATTGCAATATGTATCACCGCAAGGAAGAAGAACAGCAGTTAAGAGAAAATGTCCGTCACAGCGAGGGGCAAATGCCGGTTAAGATTTATTCCTGCAGCTTTTCAGAGAAGTTGACAAGTATTCTTTCGCACTGGCATCAAGAGATTGAAGTTACATTGATTTGCAGCGGAAAAACTTCATATCAAGTTGGCGGTATTGAATTTTTGGCGCATGAAGGTGATATTCTCATTATTTCCCCATGCGTGCTGCATGGGGCCAGAAAGTTGCCGAGGGTAGCCTGCAAGACGGAGAGCATTGTTTGTGATTTGCATATGTTCTGTTCCGCTGCTACTGAGGGTGCCATCTATCAGTTGTTTCTGCCAATTATTGCACAGAAGCGCCGGTTTAAGACCCTGATTCGACCGGGAGATCCTGCCTATGCGCAGATATTCTCTTGTGTTTCCTCCGCGATCAGCTGCTATAATAATCGTATTCGCTATTGGGAAATCCTTTTTAAAAAACACATGCTATACCTATTTTATCTTTTGCTGGATAACAATTATTTGCAAACTCCCGGAGAGGGTGATAGCGACCCAAAAAACGAAGAAGTGATCCGAAATGTATTGGATTATATTTCCGACCATCTATCCGAGAATTTGTCCATCGAAAAGCTGGCGGCAATCAGCAAATACAGTCCCAGCCATTTTATGAAGGTGTTTAAACAGAACACAGGCATTACCTGTAACCAGTTTATTCTACAGCATCGTCTCGACTATGCCACAAAACTACTGCAGGAGTCATCTCAAAGTGTTACAGAAGTCGCCTTAAATTGTGGCTTTAACAACATCTCTTATTTTATTCATTGCTTCCATAAGCAGTTTCTTTGCACGCCGGCCGCTTATCGCAAAATTGCTCAGCAGCAGAGCCATAATTAAAGGACAGACCTGTGGAGCCAAATGTAAGCAGCCGCTTGCATTTCCATATTAAAGCAGCTGATTTGCCCGCGAAAGGGAATGTATTACGTTATCGTCCTCTCCTTCTAATTCATTCCGCTGCTCCGCACAGTGCCTGCCACGCCTTTACCATCGCAAAGGTGTCCAACTCGCAGTATTTCAGAAGGTCATGCCGCGCCTTGGCTTGCTCCTCCGGCGGCATATCCTTCATTTTGGGGAAAATACTCATGGTCTGCTCACTCCGCACGGTCCTGCGAAGATAGGTGAACCTCCCCCGCCCCCTTAAAGCGCGATGCTGCCGGTTTCCTTACTATCCATCGCAAAATTCAGCAGTGTTCCCTTGCAGACGGCGGCGAAATACTGCGTCGCCTCAAGCTGTGCAGGGTAGTTCTTCTCGATGAGCTCCAGCGTCTCCCTCAACTGCAGCATAGCTGCAAACTCGTGCTTGCACGGCTCGCTGCAGAAGCAGTCGCAAACCAGATTTCTGATCTCGCCGTTGACATAGTCGCACTCCAGCTCGTAGGGCCGCGTCCCCTCCACAATGGCCCGCACATGGGTGCTGTCCAGAGAAATGTACCGCACACGATTGTCCGTGTAGTAATCGTGTCCGCGATCGGCAATTGCCCTGCTGATTCTCATGGCGCCCAGATCACACAGCAGGAAGCCGCTCTCATCATTGCCGGAAACAAATATCTCATCCTCCGTGGCGGGTGCCTTAAACCAGGTAATGACCTTTTCATACGGAAGGGCGCTGCGGTCGAATGTGACGAAGTGCGACCCAGCGAAGAAGAACTCGCCCCGCACATTTGTGTCGGCCACGCTGATGACCTTTTTGTAGTCAGACAGCTTGATCTTGAAATTGTACGCGACATCTACCACGCGGCCACGCAGACCCTCCAGCTTACCCTCCACAAAAACGATGTCTCCGCACTTCAGGTCAAAGGCGTCATTGTAGTAAGACAGATCCATATTCCGTGCCGGAAAATGGACGCGAACGACCGATTTTCTCGGCGTGACTGCGGGACAAATGGAGTACTCTTCCTTAGAGGTCTTTCGATACTCTTCTGCGGAACCATTAAAACCAATCTTGAACATGTCGTTTCCTCCCTTTTGGATCTGTATCGTTCTTTACAACACCCATTCTACAGAAGGAGGTGTCCCATAAACCACCCAGTGCGCAAAAAAATACCCTGCCGCAATATAGATTTATGCAGCAGGGTAATTTGTAATATGAAATTAGTCACTGACTCCTCTTGTTGCTATAACTCCTGCCGGAGGCACCCCCATTTCAAAGCCACAGCGCTCTATGGAGTGAACTGCTCTCGATCACGTAAACCGCGCTTTGCTTGAGATATCTCGTACTCGCCCATTCGAATCACCTATGGTATATCCCGGCCGGTTCGTCTCCAACTACGATTCCCACCCCTGGCGTTTAGCCAAATCGCTCATGGCAAAACAGAATCTCTCCCACGGTGCCAATGTTGTCAGCAACGGCGACCCGTTGGAGATCTACACCACACGGGACGGCGAGGTCATCTTCAAAAAATACTCCCTCATCGGCGGACTGGAGGATTTCGCCGCGCAGTTCTGCGACACGTTGAGCCGCAGCACTGACTTCACCGCTGCTGTTACCGACCGCGACGCGGTCATCGCCGTGGCAGGCGCCGGAAAGCGGGAGCTGCTGGGCAAGCCCGTCTCCGACCAGCTGGAAAAGCTCATGACCGAGCGCAGCGTCTATCATTTCGGTGGGATGGGCGCCATGCCGCCGGTGTGTCAGGACAACGCCAATTTTACCGCCGCCGTGGCCGCCCCCGTCCTCTGCGAGGGCGATGTGCTGGGTGCGGTGCTGTTCGTCACCGATCAGGGCCGTCTGGCCGGTGACACCGAGTGCAAGCTGGCCCAGACCGTGGCCGCTTTTCTGGGCAAAAACATGGAGAACTGAAAAAACAGGACCTCTTGGGAGGTCCTGTTTTTTGCGATAAAATGGGTTTTATCAGCGTCTGCCGCCGAAGCCGCCTTTGCCAAAGCCGCCGCCACGGCTTCCGCCGCGACTGCCGCCGCTGCGGCTCCCACCGAAGCCGCCGCCACCGAAACCACCGCCGCGGCTGCCGCCGCCGAAACCACCGGAGGGCCTGCTGCCGCCGGAGGGACGGCTGCTGGGGCGCGGCGCGCTGGGACGAGAGCTGCCGGGTCTGGGCGCACCGGGCCGTGGGCCGCCGGCGGGGCGGTTATTGGGTCGCGGCGCACCGGGCCGTGGGGCACCGGGTCCGCCAAATGGGCGAGGACCGCCGGAGGGTCTGTATCCGCCGGAGGGACGGGGGCCGCCGCCCATGGGAGGAGGCGGTGGGGGCCGGTGTCCACGGGGCGGACGGGGGCGGCGGGGCCGTCCCCAGAAGATGGGATAATACATAGGCCGTACCACGCCCACCGGCGCGCCGGTGACGTACCGGCGGCGATAGCGGCGATAGCGCACGGCGTCCAGCAGCATCCACACCACAAAAATGGCGACGATCAGCAGGATAACGCCCAGCACGTCGACACCGCCGGGCTGGGCAGGTTCCGTCCAAACGGTGTCTGCCGACGTACTGCCCAACTGGGCCTGTCCGTAGAACACGTCGGCCTGGCGGTAGAACGCCAGCGCCGCAGCGTCGAAGTCACCGCTGTAATAGGCGGACTCGATGGCCTGCTTCAGCTTGGCCTGCATGGTGTCGTAATTGCTCAGCACCCACAGCACATTGTCGCCGCAGGCCACATAGTAATCGTCGTTCCGCACCATCAGCAGCAGCATGTCGTTGGCGCCAAGGCCCCAATCGGCGCCCAGCTGCAGGGCGGCCTCCTCCGGCGTCCAGCCGGTGAGGCTGTCCACCGTGGCCACGGCCACGATGGCATAATACTTGCTGTCCCACGCACTGTTGTACTGTCGGATGGCATCCTTTGTGGTGTCGGTCAGCATGCCCGCATCGTCGCAGATCCACTGGTGATATTCTACCTGCGGCAGCTCCGACGGCTGTTTTTCGATGTAGCCGGCCTTGCGGCTCTGGCCGATAAACACGGCGGCGGCGATGGCCAGCACCAGTGCGGCAAAGGCGATGCCGCGCTTTTCAAAAAATTTCATATGCGCTCCCCTTTCCAAAGGAGATGGTTTCGTTTCTCAGCTCCGCAGCTCCAGCAGCTTCTGCTTCAGCTCGCCCTCGATCCTACCCAGCTCGACCTCCGCCTCCTTGCGCTTGGCGGCGCCCTCCTTCTGGATACGGGCCACCTCGTCCAGAGTGGAGATCAGCTGCTGGTTGGTGTGCTGCAGCGTCTCGATGTCCACGATGGAGCGCTCGGCCTCCTTGGCGGTGGCAATGGTGCCCATCTTCAGGGTGTCGGCGTTCTTCTTCAGCAGCTGGTTGGTCATCTCCGTCACCGCGTTCTGGGCAGCGGTGGCCTGCCGGCTGTGCTCCAGCCCCAGTGCCAGCACCATCTGGCTCTTCCACAGGGGGATGGTGTTCACCAGAGAGGACTGGATCTTCTCGATCATCTGGGTGTCGTTGTTCTGCAGCAGGCGGGTCTGGGGACCCATCTGGATGGAGACCATGCGGGTCAGCTCCAGATCATGGAGCTTCTTCTCGAACCGGTCGCACAGGCTCACCAGATCGTTGTAGGCCTGGGCGTCCTCGGCAAGGCCGGTCTGCTCCGCCTTCTTGCGCAGCTCCTCCACCTCGGTGGCGCGGACCTCCGCCAGACGCTTCTTACCGGCCAGGATGTACATGGTCAGCTCCTTGTAGTACTTCAGGTTCAGCTCATACATCTGGTCGAACATGGCCACGTCCTTCAGCAGCGTGATCTGATGGTTCTCCAGATTCTGGGCGATCTTGTCCACGTTGGCCTCTACCTTGCTGTACTGGGCCTTCATGATCTCCAGCTTGTTGCCCGCCTTCTTGAACAGGCCCTTCAGCCCCTTCTTCTCCTCGTCCTCGCCGAAGCCTTTCAGCTCCACCACAAGGCGGCTCAGATCATCGCCGATCTCGCCCATATCCTTGTTGCGCACGTTGTTCAGGGCGTTCTCGGAGAAGGATGCCACGCTCTTCTGGGCGGCGGCGCCGTACTGCAGCACCTGATTGGTGTCGCGGATGTCGATCTTCTTGGAGAAGGCGTCCACCGCCACGCGCTCCTCCTCGGTGAGGAGGCTCTCGTCCATGGCCACCGGCTCGATCTTCTTTTCCTCCTCCTGAGGGACCTCGGGTGCGTTGGGGGTCAGGGTCAGCTCGGGCACAGCCACTGCGGCGGCGGCATCGGTATCGGGGGTCAGGGTCAGTTCAGGCATCATATTGTCGGTCATGTTCTCAGTTCCTTTCTGTATGATAAAATGTGTTTTCTCTCTTGCTTACAGCTCCAGCGTAATACCGCCATCGGCGCCCTGCGGCGGCTGGGTCTGAGGCTCGCTCTGGGCGGTCCTGTGCAGGTCGTCGGCGGCCAGCCCCTCCCGCACCATCATGTTCTCCAGCACGGTGATGTCCGTGGAGATATCCATGGCCTCGTCGCCGAACAGGCTGTCCAGCTGCTTTTCAAAGGCCTGAACGATGCTGGACATCATGCCTTCCACCTTCTCCATGGTGCCGGTGATGTTTTCACCGCTGACGCCCTGGCGGCTCATCTGGTCGTAGGCCGTCAGCAGCTTGATGGTGGTGGGCAGGTAGTAGGACATGAACTTCCGGATCTGAGGCAGCTTGGCGGGGTTGTCCTTCACGTACTGGAAGATGCGGCTGCTGACCTCCTCCAGCCGGTCGATCTGGGCGGAGATGGTCTCGTCCTGAATGCTGTCGTTCAGGGCGCGCATGGCCTGAATAGCCCCGTTGCCGTCAGCGATCATCTTATCCAGCTCGGGATTGCCGGTGGTCACCGGTTCCTCGGGGATCTCCACCTCCTCCGTCACGTCCTTGCAGAAGATGCGGGCGATCAGTGCCACCACGGCAGCCGCCGCAGCAGCCAATAGGAAATGTCCCACCTGATACAGGGGGAACAGCAGTGCGTACAACACCCACGTCACCGCCGCGGCGTAGATGGGCGCGGCCGATTTGTGGACGATGGTCTTTGTTTTCAATCCTGTCGCCTCCAGTCCTTGGTCGATCATGGTTGTTTCGTGGTCTCATTATAGACCATCCGGCCCCCACGGTCAAGAAAAAGAGCCGCCGAGCGGCGGCTCTTGCCCACGTTTATGATGGGATGCCCCGCGTCCCGTTGGTGGGGTCGATGAATACCGGCAGCTCCGGCGGCGACGCGGTCCACACCACGAAGGCGGTGGAGACCGCTGCCAGCACCAGCACTCCCGCCGCCTGCCACACCGGTGCGGTCAGCGTCCCCCGCTTCTGGAGTGCCGTGCTGACCCAGAAGGCCAGCAGCACCGCCGCCTGAAAGATCAGCACATCCACCACCGCCTCGTGAAATCCGATGGCGCCCACGTAGCCGTAAAACAGCAGGGGGATGGCCGTAAGCCCCGCCAGCAATCCCGCAGCCCGCGGCCCCGCCGGACGCAGGCTGCGCAGGCCGATGCACTCCGCGATGGTCCACAGGACCCACGGCACCGCCAGCAGCTTCATGTGCTCCCACGTGGATTCGTTGGCGGCAGCCAGATACGCGGCCCAGCGGGCCTGCCCCGTCCAGTCGTAGACGAAGTGCAGCGTGTTGCCCAGCAGCAGCGCGGCAAACAGCCCCGCCATCTCCCATGTGCGCCATTTCTGTCCTCTCTGCCTCATCGCGCGTTCCTCCTTACAGTATCGCCTTATTATACGCCGCCGGAGGCCGGCTTATACAACGCCATCCGTTGATAAGGACAAACACGGCTTTGTGGTATGGAAATAGGGGTACACTTTTTTATCGCCCTGTGATATAATTGTGTGCATATCTCAAAGACAAACGGCGGCGTCAGCCGTCGGGAAAGGCGGTAACTCTTACTATGGTCATAACGGAACGCCTGGCGCAGCTGCGCCGGAGCATGGCTCAGCACGGCATGGACGGCTACGTGGTGGTCACAGACGACTTCCACGGCTCGGAATATGTGGGCGACTACTTCAAGGCGCGGGCCTATCTGTCCGGCTTCACCGGCTCCGCTGGTACGCTGGTGGTGCTGCCGGACCGCGCGGCCCTGTGGACCGACGGCCGCTACTTCCTGCAGGCGGCGGATCAGCTGGCGGGCAGCGGCATTGAGCTGATGCGCATGGGCCAGCCCAACGTGCCCACCATCCCCGCGTTTCTGGCGGAGCAGCTGCCGGAGGGCGGCGCACTGGGCTTCGATGGCCGCACCGTCTCCAGCAGCTTTGCCCGCACGATGGAAAAGGCGTTGGCTGCCAAGCACGTCCGCCTCACCGGTGAGCAGGATCTGGTGGACAGCGTGTGGCCGGATCGCCCCGCTCTGTCCGACAAGCTTGTGTGGGAGCTGACCGGCTGCGGTCTGACCCGCAGTGAGAAGCTGGCGAAGCTGCGGGAGAAGATGGCGGAAAGCGACGCCGCGTACCTGCTGCTCACCAGCCTGACGGAGATCGCGTGGACCCTGAACCTGCGGGGCGGGGACGTGGCCTGCACGCCGGTGTTCCTGTCCTTCCTGCTGATCGGGCGGGAGGACGCCCAGCTGTGCATCCAGCCCCAGGCTGTCAGCGCGGATATCGGCGCAAAGCTGGCCGCCGACGGCGTGGCCATGCGGCCCTACAGCGGCATCTACGATATACTCCGCGCCCTGCCCGCCGGTACGCGGGTCATGGCCGACAGCGCCACCGCCAACTATCGCATCATGGAGAGCCTGTCCCAAGCGGAGGTACTGGATCAGCCCAGCCCTGCCATTCTCATGAAGGCCTGCAAAACCAGAGAGGAGGTGGAGAACTTCCGTGCCGCCCATGTCAAGGATGGCGCAGCCCTGTGCCGGTTCCTGCACTGGGTCAAGACCCATGTGGGCAAGGAGCCCATTACCGAGCTGTCCGCCGCCGCTAAGCTGGCCGCCTTCCGCGCCCAGCAGCCGGACTTCCTGGATCTGAGCTTCGACACCATCGCGGGCTACGGCCCCCACGGGGCCATCGTCCACTACGATCCCACGCCGGAGACCGACGTACCCCTGCACGCGGCGGGCCTGCTTCTGCTGGACTCCGGCGCACATTACCGTCAGGGCACCACCGACGTGACCCGCACCATCGCGCTGGGTCCCGTCACCGATGAGGAAAAGCGGATGTTCACGCTGGTGCTGAAGGGTCATCTGGCCCTGTCCGCCGCCCGCTTCCCCCACGGCGCTACGGGTGAGAATCTGGACGTGCTGGCCCGCATGCCCCTGTGGGAGCAGGGCCTGGACTACAACCACGGCACCGGCCACGGCGTGGGCTATATCCTCAGCGTCCACGAAGGGCCCCAGAGCTTCCGCTGGCATAGTCTGGACGGCCGCCGCTACCCGCTGGAGGAGGGCATGGTCATCTCCAACGAGCCCGGGTACTACGAGGCCGGCAAGTTCGGCATCCGCCATGAGAATCTGGTGCTGGTTCGCACCGGCGATAAGACGGAGTTTGGCCAGTTCATGTATCTGGAACCGCTGACCATGGCTCCCTTCGACCGCGACGCCATCGATACGTCCCTGCTGACGGAGGGAGAGCTGGCCCAGCTCAACGACTACCACCGGCGGGTGTACGCTACGGTGTCCCCCCTGTTGGACGCGGAGGAGCAGGCATGGCTGGCTGAGGCCACCGCGCCCCTGACGCGCTGAGCCTGATTTTGAAAGGAGTTTTGTACTATGGGCGTTTTGTCTCATCTGGAACCGAAGCCGGTTTTCGACTACTTTGAAAAGCTGTGTGCCGTGCCCCATGGCAGCGGCAACACCAAGCTCATCAGCGACCTGTGCGCATCCTTTGCCCGGGAGCTGGGGCTGAAATACCGTCAGGAGGATTGCAACAATCTCATTATCTGGAAGGATGCGTCGGCGGGCTATGAGAACGCCGCTCCCGTCATCCTGCAGGGCCACATGGACATGGTGTGTGCCCAGACGGAGGACTGCACCAAGGACATGAGCCGTGAAGGGCTGGATCTGCGGACCGACGGCACCTACGTCTGGGCCGATAAGACCTCGCTGGGCGGCGACGACTGTATCGCCGTGGCCACGGCGCTGGCCATTCTGGCCGATGATTCCCTGCCCCATCCCCCGCTGGAGGTGGTGTTCACCATCGACGAGGAGACCGGCATGGACGGCGCCGCGGCGCTGGACTGCTCCGATCTGAAGGGCCGCCTGCTGCTGAACCTGGACTCCGAGGAGGAGGGTGTGTTTACCGTGGCCTGCGCCGGCGGCCTGCGGGCCGACTGCTTCCTGCCGGCGGCGCGGCAGGCGCTGGGCGGCGAGAGCTGCTTTTCCGTGAGCCTGTCCGGCCTGCAGGGCGGCCACTCCGGCGCGGAGATCGACAAGGGCCGCGGCAACGCCGTCCAGCTCATGGGGCGTGCGCTGTACGGCGCCATGGAGCAGGTGGGCGCGCTGCGCATCGCAGACCTGCGGGGCGGCCAGTTTGACAACGTCATCTGCCCCCGCTGCGACGCAGTGGTGGCCGTGCCCGCCGGAAAAGAGGAAGAATTTACCAGTTTTGTGCGGAAATTTGACCGCATCATGAAGAATGAGCTTTCCGTCACCGACGGCGGCGCGACCCTTTCCTGCGCAGCGGTTTCCGGCACCGCGGCCTACGACGCCGATGCGTCGGCCCGTATGCTTCACGCACTGCTGGTGATGCCCCAGGGCGTGCAGGTCATGAGCCCCGACTTCCCCGGCCTTGTGCAAACCTCCCAGAATCTGGGTGTCATCACCGCCGAGGACGACGGACTCCGCTTCTCCCTGTCCATCCGGTCCTCCGTGGCATCGGAGAAGGAGATGCTGCTCCAGAAGGTGCGGGCCATCGTCACCTTTGCCGGCGGCACTGTCTCCACCCGCGGCGACTACCCCGCGTGGCAGTACGCCCGCCAGTCTCCGCTGCGGGACACGGTGATGGCCGCCTACAAGCGCGTCACCGGCAAGGATGGTGTGGCGCTGGCTATCCACGCCGGTCTGGAGTGCGGCCTGCTGGCCGGGAAGATGCCCGGGCTGGACGCCGTGTCCTTCGGCCCTGAGCTGCTGGACATCCACTCCCCGCGGGAGCGGCTGGGCGTGGCCTCCGTGGAGCGGATGTATCAGCTGGTATGTGAAATTCTGAAAAACTGCCGCTGATGCGGCGCAAACAGTAAAAAACAGGGATGTCCCGCGAGGGACATCCCTGTTTTTATGGATAGCTCAGACATCCGCACGTCTGCGGGAGCGGAACGCTCTCCGCAGCAGCGCCCACAGCGCCAGCATGACCAGCAGGCCGGTGAAGCCGCCGACAAAGTCCAGCCATACGTCCTGTATCTGGGGGCCGCGGCCTGTAAATATCTGGATGGTCTCGTCCGTCAGGGCCGCCGCCATCAGAAAAAACAGGCAGTTCACCACCGTTTGCAGGCGGACGCGGAAGCCCACCGCCGTCAGCAACAGCAGCAGCGCACCCAACACGGCGTACTCCGCGAAGTGGGCCAGCTTCCGAACCAGATGGTCCGTGACGCCGCCCTGTCCCACCACCAGTTCCAGCAGGGGCCGGAGCAGCTCCCCTACGCGGCCGCTTTTGGCGGCAGACTCCACGGCGGAGTCCAGTGAGTTGCCCCAGATGAAGGTCAGGACAGCCAGAATGGCCAGAAGCAGCAGGGCGGTGCTTATCTTTTTCCCACGCAAGGCGCACCTCCCACCGTGTTACGACGCCTGACGCGGCTCGTAGAACAGGTCGATCACCGTCTGGCGCAGAGCGGCCTCGTCCACGTGGAATTCCATATAGCCCTCATCGCCCACTGCTGTCTCACCGGTGGGCGGGTCCAGCACCTCCAGCCGGTCCTGCGACACCGTCCGATACAGGTCGTTGAGCTGGTTGGCGGTACAGTCGGTGGTCAGGTAGGACGACAGCTCCAGCAGCAGCTGCGTCAGGAAGCCCTCGTCCTGTGCCGCGCTTTGCAGCCGGGTATACAGACCCCGCAGATAGGCGGCCTGCCGCGACATGCGGTTGATGTTGGTCTTTTCTCCGCCCATGTCGCCGCGGCTCTGCACAAAGGTCAGGGCCAGGTCACCGTGGAGCGTGACCTCCTGCCCCATGGGCAGCTGGTCCGTGACGGCGGAGAAATCGTCCTCCACCAGCACCGTCACGCCGCCCACCGCGTCGTTGATCACGGGCACGGCATCCATGGTGAAGGCCATCACATGGTCGATGTCCACGCCGTACAGCAGGGACGACACGGCGCGGCCCGTGTTGCGGGCGCTGTCCAGTCCGCCGGAGCCGTAGGTGTGGGACAGGGCCAGTTGGCCGTTGAAGGTGCCCACCTGCTCACCGGCCAGACCCAGGGCCGTGATCTCCGTCATGGTGTCACGGTTCAGGGGCAGGACGCGGCAGACGCCGGCGGTGCGGTCCACCACCAGCAGCAGCAGGAAGTCCGCCTGCTGCTGCTGGTTATAGTTGTCTCCGGAGGTCTGGGCGGCGTACTTGTCCACGCCCATCACCAGCACCGTCTCCACATCGCGGCGGGCATACCAGCCGCCGTTGTAGTAGGTCAGGGACTCGTCCTCCCCGGCGTAGGGGTCGTCCTCCGTCTGGGCGGTGGGGCGGTTCTCCCACCGGTACAGCAGCAGAAGCACCGCTGCGGCGGCAGCCAACATGGCCGCCACCGCCGCGATGGCCCGAACGGGCCGCTTTTTCGTTTGTTCTCTCACACGCGTGATCTACGCCTGCCGTCAGGCGGCCTTCCCTCTGCGCACCACATAAGCGGCGGCGCAGGCGGCCACGACGGTCATGCCGGCGATCACCCACGCAGGGGAGATCTCACCGGTCTGAGGGGACTTGGGGCCGTCCTTGTCCGCGGGCATGGAGGCGGTGTTGATGATGAACAGCACGGGGCCGGTACTGTCAAAGGTGACGGTGACCTGGTTCTTGCTGACCTTGGTGACAAGGCCGGCGGTCATGTTCAGCAGATGCCAGTTGCCCTCAGCGTCGCGGGTCATGACGAACAGCAGGTCCTCCACCGGCACGGTCAGCCGGAAGGTGACGGTGACGCGCTGGGGCAGCGGGGCCAGCTGGCCGTTCTCCACGTAGCTCAGGTCGAACAGGTCGGAGGCCACCAGATCCTCTGCCTTCACGTGGGGATAGTTCTTCAGCAGCGTGTTGACATCGCTGTTCAGCTTATCCAGTGTGGAGGCGTTCTTCACGTCCTCATAGGCCCGCTCCAGAGATTCCTTGATGGAGGGATCCGCCGAATTTCTCTTGCTGTACGGCGTCACGATCAGGTAGCCCTTGGCATCGGTGCCGTCCTCGAAGGTGGCGGAGATGATCTCCGGCGCGTCCTTGTTCTCCGAGCTGGGCGTAAACGTGGCCATGGCGGGCACGGTCAGCGCGGCCGTCAGCAGCAGAGCCAGGAGCATGGTTGCAAACTTCTTCATTTTGGGTTCCCCTTTCTCACTTTCGTGATAAATCTCAGGTTATTGCAAAAAAGCATCGCTTTAGGTAAACAGTTTTCCGTCAGGACGGCGTCCATTTTGCCAGCACCAGATACCGCATCTGGCGGTTGCCTTTCTGGCAGGTGGACAGGATCACCATCCGGTCCCCCTCCTGCGGGAAGGCATCCTCATCCAGGTTGGCGCCAAGGTCACGGACCAGACGCACGCTGTTGAGGAACAGGCGGGTCATGCGCTGGTCGTCAAAGTCGTAGTTATACAGAATGTGCCGGTTGTCGTAGGGCACCGCCGCGAACACCGTGGCGTGTATCTCCTGATCCGGCAGGTAGAGCACGATCTCCCGATGGGCCTCGAAGCTCTCGGGGTCGGAGTAGGTCTTTTGCAGCGTGCCGAACATGGCGCCGCTGTTCATGCGGTGGCCGTAGATCACCGTGGCGGGGTCGGTCAGATCCGCGCCGTTATAGGCGCTCTCGGTAAACAAGGTGCCGTCGCTGGAGTAGTTGCCGTCGATGTCGCGGGTGAGATACCATGTATCGTCCGCATTCTGGGCCACCGGATAGCTGATGTCCGTGTCCGGTATCTCCAGCCAGGCGTAGATGTCGGGGCAGCGCTCCTGCAGGCTCGCAAAGTCGATGGGACTGACGTAGGCAGGCTCCGGCTCCGCCGTGTCCTCCACAGGGGTATCCGGTACAGGCGGCTCCTCCGGCTCAGTGCGCCAGGGCTGGCAGGTCCACAGCAGGTAGGCGGCGATGCACACCGCCAACGCTCCGCCGATCAGGGCCAGCTTCTTTTTCACGCGGCTCCCCCCCTCTCCAACAGGCGGCAGGCCTGCTCCTCCAGACACCGCACCGTGTCATCGCCAAGGGCTCTGGCGATGACGCGCACCGCTTTGTCCATGCGGGGCGCGCGCCGCTCCATATTGTGGCAGTCCGTGCCCAGCACGTGTATCCGGCCCTCCGACAGCAGGCGCAGAGCCTTTCGGCGGGTGGAAAACCCGCAGAAAAAATCGGCGTTGGATTGGATATACAGGCCGCTCCGGGCCATGCGCCGCCAGTCCGGCTCCGCCACATAGGGCAGGTAGCGCTCCATGTGGGCCAGCAGCACCGTGACATCGGGGCGGCCCGCCAGTTCCAGCAGCTCGTCCAGCATCCGCCCGTTCCAGGGCCGGAACGGCATCTCCAGCAGCAGGACGTCCGTGCCGGAAAGGCACAGGCGGGGCAGGCCGTCGAAAGCGGCGATGCCCTCGAAGAACAGGACCTCCGCCCCCAGATGTACCCGGGGCAGCGACGCCGTCAAATGTGGCCGCAGCTGCTGCCACGACCGGGCGCGGCGGGCCAGAAAGCGGTCCGGCCCGTTCTCCGATGCGTAGAAGTGGGGCGTGGCCGCCACATCGGTGACACCCTGCGCCGCCAGCGCGGTCAGCATTTGAAGGCTCTCCTCCGTGCTGCGGCTGCCGTCGTCCATTCGAGGCAGGATGTGACTGTGCAGGTCGATCATGACAATTTCTTGCCGCCGGTCTGCTTCGGCTCGGAGGGCCTCCGGTCGCCGGCAGGCGGCGCACCATAGCTGTAATAGCCGCCGTAGCCTTTTTTATACTTGCCGTATCGCTTGCCATAGCCGGATTTGTCCACGCTGCCGCGGGTCATGACGAAGCCCAAAATCTTGATGTTCAGGTATTTCATGTTCCGCAGCGCCGCCTCCAGCAGCTTCTTCTCGCAGTAGCCGCGGCAGACCACCACGATCATGCCGTCCACCAGCTTGGAGATCACCAGACCGTCCGTCACGGCAGTCACCGGCGGCAGATCCAGAAGGATGAAGTCGTAGTCGGCGCCCAGCTCCCGCAGCAGCGTCTCCATCCGTGCGGAGGCCAGCAGCTCAGAGGGGTTGGGCGGGATGTCTCCGGCGGCGATGGCCTTCAGGTTGTCCAGCAGGTCGCTGGTCTGTACCGCGTCCTGCACGGTACACAGACCCGCCAGCAGGTTGGAAAGGCCGGGCCGCTTGGGTATGTTGAGCCGCTTGGCCAGCGTGGGCAGGCGCATATCGCCATCGATCAGCAGCACGCGGTAGCCCGCCTGGGCCACGGTATAGGCCAGATTGATGGCCAGCGTGCTCTTGCCCTCGTTGCGCAGGGCGCTGGTGACGCCCACCACGCGGCACTTTCCCTGATCCGGCAGGGCGAACATCAGGTTGGTGCGCAGCAGCTTATACGCCTCGGTAGCGGCAAAGCTCAGGTATTCGCCGATGATGGGCTGCTCGGTCTGGGCCGCTTCACGCTTGCCCGCGTCCCGCGCGCCCTTCTGCTTGTCCAGGCTCATCGCGCCGCCTCCTTTCCACCGCAGGCCGATGCGCTGCCATAGCCCTCATAATAGCCATAGGAGCTATGCTTCGTCTGGTTCAGGTCGGGTATCACCGCCAGAACGGGGATGTCGGGATAGTTTTGGATCAGGTAGTCCTCGTCCTGCACCCGATCGTCCAGCAGCTGGCGCAGCGCCACACAAGCGCAGCTCAGCACCAGTCCCAGCAGCATGCCCCGCGCCGTATAGCTGGTGTAGCTGGGGGAGGAGCGTGTGGACGGGACTACGGCGGTGTCCACCACGCGGGCGGAGGAGCCGTCCATGATGGCGGCGATACGCTCCGGCAGCACCTTGGTGACGGAGTTGGCCACCAGCGCCGCCTCCTGCGGGTCGGGCATGGTGACATCGATCTGCACCACCTCCGTGGAGTTCACGGCGCCGGCGGAGATCATCCCCTGCATATCCGTGTAGGTATAGTCCACACCGGCCTCGCGAATCACCTCGTTCATCGTGGTCCGCGCGTTCAGGATGACCACGTAGGTGTTCACCAGGCTCTTGGCGGCGGACAGGTCGCCGGCGCTCAGGCTCACCTTGGTGCTGCCCACCGACAGGGAATTATTGTTGACGTACATCAGCGCACTGGCCGTGTACATGGGCGTGACGAAAAAGCGGGCGTAGGAAAAAGCCATCGCACCGATGGCGATCACGGACGCCGCGATCAGCCAGATATGCCGCCAGAGCGCCTTCAGCAGTGCTGTCAGGTCGATCTCTGTGTAGTGTTCTTCGTTGTTCATGGTCCGGAAAAACGCCCCTCTCTGCCTGTATCCCCGCCGTGTGCCGGATAAGAGGATATATATTCATGGTCCACTATACCACAGCAAGCGATGATTTGCAACGCCATGTTTGCTGAAATTTTCCACTGTGCGCCAAATGACGGCAGCGTCCTCTTTTTTTCGCCTGCCGCTTGCTATTTTGCCCGCCGGATTGTAAAATACAGGCATATATTATAGTGGTATGAATGGAGGGCGGGTCATGCGGCGCATCTTCCCCCTATTGCTGATATTGCTCCTGCTGTGCGGCTGCGGCGGGAACCGGGACGCCGCGGCGCCGGAGGACGCGGACCGGCTGGTCATCTTCACCGCGCGCAGCGCCGCCGTCTACGACGACGCGGTGCGGGAGTTTGAGCGGCGCACCGGCATCTGGGTGGAGGTACACACCGCCGACGACGCCCTGCCGCTGCTGGAGCAGATCGCCGCCGGTCAGCGCTGCGACCTGCTGCTGGGCGTCACGCCGGACTGTCTTTCCGCCTGCGGTGAGCTCTTCGCGCCCTACGCGCCGGAGGCGGCGGCGGACATCCCCGGCGCCTACCGCGACAGCGAGGACCGGTGGACGCCCTTCTCCCTGCTGCCGGTGGTGCTCATCTACAACGACCAGCTGGTGCAGCGGAATGTGCCGGACAGCTGGAGCAGCCTGACATCCTCGGCGTGGCGGGGGCGCATTGCCTGTCCCGATCCCACGGTATCCGCCACCGGCTGCACGGCGCTGGAGGCCATGACACAGGCGCTGGACGGCGAAGCAGAGCAGGTGCTGGCAGATTTCGTCCGCTGCGTAGGCGATGTGCTGCCCACGGCAGAGGATGTGGTCACCGCCGTGGCCGACGGACGCTGCTACGTGGGCGTCACCACTGAAGATTTGGCCATGCAGGCCGCGGCGTCAGGGCTCAGCGTCACGGTGATCTACCCCCGCGAGGGGTCGGTGGTGCAGCCGGACTGCGCCGCCATCATAGCGGACTGCGCCCACGAGGACAACGCCCGCGCCTTCATCGACTTCCTGCTCAGCGGCGAAGTGCAGGATCGCCTGACCCGGCAGTACCGCCGGACGGTGTTCACTCCCCCGGGCGACGCCTCCCTGCCCCACGCGCTGGCCTACGATCCCTACGCCGCAGGGGCCCATCAGGCGGAGACGCTGGACATCTGGAGCAGCCTGACGGCGGAGGAGACGCCATGAAGCTGAAGAATTGGATACGCCGCTCCTTCCGCAACCGCGTGTTCGCCACCATCCTGGTGGTGACGCTGGTGCCGCTGCTGCTGTGCGACGTGGTGATGATGCAGGTCATCGTGGCCCGCGCGGAGCACACCCAGGCCCGTCAGGCCAGGGCGGCGCTGGACATGCTGTCCCAGCGGTTCGACGAGGCCGCCGGTCAGTGCAGCGATACGCTGGAGGCGCTGGCCACCAGCACCATCACCCGCAGTGTCCTGCGCCGCACGGAGCCGGATTCCCGCCTGCTGTACCAGTTCCTGTACCGCAGCGCCGCAGCGGTGCGGTCCTATGCCAATCTGGAGATCTACGACGCCCAGGGCGCATGCTTATACAGCACCGACGCCTCTTTGGCCGCCGCGCCGGCGGACACGGACTGGGGCGGGCTGTACGCCGCCCGCACCAATGGCGGCACGGTGTTTCTCAGCACCGGCCACGGCCTGATGGCGGCGCGGACCGTCACCGGCTACGGCGGTGAGCTGCTGGGCTACGTCACCGCCCGCATCGAAAGCAGCGGCTTTGCCCAGCTCTTTGACGGCGTGATGGCCCCCGCCGACGACCTGCTGGTGCTGGACGGCACGTGGCGCACGGTGTACTACACCCGCACGGTGCAGGCTGACCGCACGGTGGCGGCGCTGCGCAGCCAGCTGCTGGCCGGTCAGAAGCTCACCGGCGACGAGGGCGACGACTGCGCCTTTTACACCGCCGACGGCACGGCGGGCTTCACCCTGTTGCTCCAGCAGCCCCGCGTCTACACGGGACAGGTGCTGCGGTCGCTGTATCTGGTGGGTGCGGCGCTGGGCATCCTGTGTCTGGGGCTGTGCGCCGTGGCGGCGTGGTGGCTCAGCCGGTACCTCTCCCAGCCGGTGAACGCGCTGGACGACGCCATGCGGCAGGCGGAGCGGGGCGACTACAATGTGCAGCTGTATCTGGACAGCCCCGACGAGCTGGGGCGTCTGGCCGCCAGCTTCAACCGCATGACCGAGGAGTACCGCCAGAATCTGGAGCGGTCCGTCCAGCGGCAGCGGGAGTTGACGGAGACGCAGCTGCGGATGCTGCAGGCTCAGCTGAACCCCCACTTCCTCTACAACACGCTGGACTGCATGAAATGGCTGGGTGTGGCCAACCACGTCCCTCAGATCGCCGATATGTCCACGGATCTGGCGGCGCTGCTGCGGGCCGGTATCTCCGGCAGCGAGCTGATCCCCCTGGAGGATGAGCTGGAGCTGGTGCGGCAGTATCTGAACATTCAGGAGATCCGGTTCGAGGACCGGTTCGTGTGTGAGATCGATGTGGACGAGCGGTACCAGCACTGTATCGTGCCCAAGATGGTGCTGCAGCCCCTGGTGGAGAACGCCATCATCCACGGCGTGGCCGATCTGGAGGAGGGCTACATCAAGCTGTGGGCCGAGGAGGACGGCGGCGACCTGCTGCTGCGGGTATCCGACAATGGGCGAGGCATCGCGCCGGAGGTGCTGGACCGGCTGGCCCGCCACGAGGATATCCCCGGCGGCCATCTGGGACTAAACAATGTGGACCGCATCATCCGCCTGTACTACGGCGAGGGATACGGCCTCACCGCCGAGTCCGGCGATACCGGCAGCCGCGTGACGCTGCGCCTGCCCATGACGAAAGGAGACAGCCATGCTAAAGGTACTGATCGTTGACGACGAGACCGTAGTGCGCCGCGGCATCGTGCTGGGCGTGGACTGGGCCTCCATGGACTGCGTGGTGGTAGGCGAGGCGGCCAACGGCGAGGAGGGTCTGGCCGCGGCGGAGCGGTACAACCCCAACCTCATCATCACCGACGTTAGGATGCCCCGCATGGATGGCATCGAGATGATGCGCCGCCTGCGGGAGAAGGAGTCCACCGCCCACTTCATCATCCTCACCGCCTACGACGAGTTCGACTATGCCCGGGCCGCCCTGCGCTACGGCGCGGCGGATTACCTGCTCAAGCCCTTCCGCGATCAGGATCTGATGTCCGCCATCGCACGTGTGCGGGAGAAGGAGGGCGCCGCCCAGCCGGCGGAGGACACCCTGCTGCTGCCCAAGGGCGACAAGAGCAAGTACGTGCTCCAGACCCTGAACTATATCGCCGAGCACTACGCCGACACGGATATCAACATCGCCTCCATCGCCCGCCACATCGGCATCAGCGAGGGGCATCTGAGCCATGTGTTCAAGAAGGAGACCAACTATACAGCCCTGGGCTATCTCACCCAGTACCGCATCCATACGGCCCGCAAGCTGCTGCGGGACTGCCGGTACAAGGTGTACGAGGTGGCGGAGATGGTGGGCTACCGCGACGTGGCCTATTTCGGCAGCACGTTCAAAAAGCTCACCGGCATGTCGCCATCGGAGTATCAGGACCGATGCCGTTAGCAAATTGCACAAAAACGAGCAATTTGTTTTGACATGTGCCGCTTCTTTGCACAGAATCGTCTCAATAATCGCAGAGATGACCCGTTTTGCCGGTGAATTCCGCGCTGGTATAATAATGGTGTGATGGTGCAGGCTGTGCGCTGTCCGATCTTTCTTAAAAAGGAGAAATCAGGAATGAAAAAGTTTGCTGCTCTCTTGCTGGCGCTGGTCATGGCTCTGAGCCTGGTGGCCTGCGGCGACAAGGCCCCCGCCGATAACGGCGGTGAGGGTACCCCCGATGCCAAGGATTATTCCGGTTATACCATCCGCATCTACTCCAACTCCAACTCCACGGAGCGCACCACCTGGCTGGTGAACGCTGCCAAGGACGCCGGCTTCACCGTGTCCATTGACGACAACAGCGTCATCTCCGGTGATACCGCCGCCATCCAGGCCGCCAACGAGAACAAGGACGGCGACATCCTGTTCGGTCTGAACGAGACCCGCTGGAGCCAGGTGGTCAACGGCACCTACGAGAACCTGTCCCTGGTGGACTGGACTCCTACCTGGGCCGATCAGGTGGGTCAGTATGCCTATCCCGGCGCTGCCTACGGTCTGGTCATCCAGAACGTGCTGATGCTGTACCGTACCGATGAGCTGGGCACCAACGGCGAGGCCCTGCACTTCCAGCACTGGTCCGACATCGTGAACTGCGGCTATAAGTGGTATCGTCAGAACAAGGTCGGCGGCACCACCAACGCCAACATCAACTCCGCGCTGCTGTACTCCTTCGTGGATCCCACCTCTCCCGCCGGCGGTATCTCCATCGACGGCTGGAAGACGCTGTGGAACTACTGCGCCAACGGCGTGTACTCCTCCGATGATACCTACAAGTACGGCTTCGATCCTCTGAACAAGGGCGATGTGGCTGTCTCCACCTTCTACTCCTCCTCCCTGTACGGCAAGATCGACGCCGCTGCCGAGAGCTCCGAGAATCCTCTGAAGGGCACCATGACCCCCGAGAACTGGAATCTGGTGGAAATCGATGACGGTACCTACTACATCGCCGAGTACATCGGCATCCTGAATAAGGAAGGCCGCACCGATGAGGAGACCGAGGCGGTCAAGGCCTTCGCTGAGTGGTTCGGCTCCGCCGAGACTCAGGCAGCCTGGGGCGAGGAGTTCGACTCCTATCCCTGCAATACCGCTGCCGCTGACATCCTGTACCCCGACGGCGTGCCCGCCATCTACACCCTGAAGAACTTCGCACTGTCCAAGGTGGACGGCGACACCACCTACGCCGAGTATGTGGCCGCTCACTCCGCTGAGTGGACCAACATCCTGACCAACCTGGGCTTCTACTGGGCTGACAGCAGCGCCGCTGTTGCCGAGCCTGACTGGGCCAACCTGGACTGGGCCACTCTGACCCAGGCCGCGGCCGAGTAAGCATCCCGTATCTACTCCTGTGGCGAGCCGGAATCCGGCTCGCCACAGCTGTAAGGGCGGAAAATCCGCTTTCCGCCTTTACAGCTGTGAAGCAAGAGGGTACAACGGCAGGAATATCGAGCCATGCTGGCCGGCACGCTGAGCAGGTAAGAAACAGAGCAAAGGAGTTTTGTGTGTATGATCCGTTTGAATGATATTGTGGTGAAGTTCGATAACTTCACCGCTCTGCACGGCATCAATGTCCACGTGAAGGAGGGCGAATTCTTCACGTTCCTGGGTCCGTCCGGCTGCGGCAAGACCACCACCCTGCGCACCATCACCGGCTTCATCGAGCCGGCGGAGGGCACTGTGGTGGTCAAGGAACAGGACATCACCCACGTCCCCATCGAGGACCGCAACATCGGCATCGTGTTCCAGAGCTATGCCCTGTTCCCCACCATGACCGTCTACGACAACATCGCCTTCGGCCTGAAGGTCAAGAAGGCGAAGCGCGCGGAGATCGACCAGCGCGTGCGGGACATCGCCCGCAAGGTGGATCTCAGCGATGAGCAGCTGCAGAAGGCCGTGTCCCAGCTGTCCGGCGGCCAGCAGCAGCGTGTGGCCATCGCCCGCGCGCTGGTGACCAACCCCGCCATCATCTGCATGGACGAGCCGCTGTCCAACCTGGACGCCAAGCTCCGCGTCCAGCTGCGCAATGAGCTGAAGAAGATGCAGAAAGACTTCGGCATCACCACCATCTACGTCACCCACGACCAGGAGGAGGCCCTGACCCTGTCCGACCGCATCGCCGTGTTCAACAAGGGCGTCATCGAGCAGATCGGCACCCCCAACGAGGTCTACAACCACTCCGCCACCGAGTTCGTGTGCAACTTCATCGGCGACATCAACCGGCTGGAGACGCCGCTGGTGCAGTACCTCAACGACCGCGGCGCGGCGCTGGACTCCGCCAAGCACAACTATATCCGTCTGGAGCGGCTCCACGTCAACGTGCAGCCCCGCGACGGCGAGCTGGCACTGGATGGCGTGGTGGAGAGCCGTGAGTACTACGGCCTGTATATCAAGTACTATATCAATGTAGAGGGCCAGACCCTGAAGGTCATCGAGAAGAACGACGGCGTCAACATCTACGAGCCGGATCAGAAGGTGTCTGTGGTCATCAATCCCTCCCACGTCATGGCCTACGAGGCCAGCGAGGAGGCGGCACATGAGTAACTCCCTGACCCGCAGGCGTCCCGATGCCGCCTTTGTGGTGCGGATCATCGGCATCGTGCTGTTCGCCTATTTTTTCTTCGGCTTTATGCTGGTGCCGTGTCTGAACACGCTGACCAGCATCTTCACCACCAAGAACGCCGCCGGTGAGACGGACCCCTGGGCTGTCATCCGGTTCTTCTTCGCCGGCAACATGGGCCGCTACGTGTGGAACTCCCTGAAGCTGGCCATCTGCCTGGTCATCACCGTCAACGTGGTGGGTGTGTCCATCGTGCTGCTGACGGAGTATTTCGACATCAAGGGCGCCAGCATCCTGCGCCTGGGCTATATGACCACCATGATCTACTCCGGCGTGGCGCTGGTCACCGGCTACCTGTTCCTGTACGACCCCAACGGCATCCTGACCACGGCGCTGGCTGACGCCATCCCCGGCTTTAACCGCAGCTGGTTCTCCGGTTTCAACGCGGTGCTGTTCACCATGACCTTCGCGTGTACGTCCAACCACGCGCTGTTCCTGCGCAACGCCATCCGCGGCATCGACTACAACACTGTGGAGGCTGCCCGCAACATGGGCGCCAAGCCCTTCAAGGTGCTGTGGAAGGTGGTATTCCCCACCTTGGTGCCCACCATGTTCTCCCTGACGGTCATGACGTTCATCACCGGCCTTTGCGCCATGTCCGCCCCCACTCTGCTGGGCTACGACTCCATCAACCCCGAGATCGTGCGTCTGGCAGGCTCCTCCGTGGCGGATGAGTCCTTCCCCCAGGCTCGGGCCGCCCTGCTGTCTATCATCCTTGCCATGTTCACCATCGTACTGCTGACGGTGCTGTCCGCCTACGAGCGGAAGGGGCACTATCTGTCGGTGTCCAAGACCAAGGCCAAGCTGGTAAAGCAGAAGATCACCAATCCCGTGTGGAACGTGCTGGCCCACATCTACGCCTATGTGCTGTTCATCATCTACATGATCCCCGTGGTGATGATCATCATCTTCTCCTTCCAGACCTACGGAGCCATCCGTATGAAGAAGCTGGACCTCAGCAACTGGACCCTCATCAACTACTTTGGCACCCAGGACTATGAATACCTGACCAACCGCGGCACCTACAAGCTGCGCAAGGGCTCCATCTCCGGCCTGTTCGCCAACGAGGCTACCCTGGGCGGCATCAAGATGAGCTTCCTGCTGTCCGTTATCGCGGCGGCGCTGGCCTGCCTCATCGTGGTGGTGGCCTGCAACTACATCTTCAAGAACCGCAACAAGAAGTCCGGCATCGTTCTGGAGTACTGCCTGCTGTTCCCGTGGCTGCTGCCCACCATCCTGATCTGCTACTCCTACCGCACCTACTTCAACTCTGACGCCATCTGGTATGTGGGCAACATGAACCTGTACTACGCGGAGAATGTGCGATTGCTCATTGTGCTGGCATATACGGTGGTAAAGCTGCCCTTCTCGCTGCGTATGATAAAGGCCGCCTTCTACTCCATCGACACGGAATTGGAGGACGCCGCCCGCAACATGGGCGCCAGCGGCCTGCGCACGTTCCTGAAGGTGAAGCTGCCCATCATTCTGCCCAGCGTGCTGGCGGTGTTCGCCCTGAACTTCAACGCCCTGTTCACGGAATACGACATGTCCGCCACCTTCGCCAGTTCCTACGGCACCAGCTACGCCATGGTCATCCAGTCCATGTGCGCCGAGGAGGGTCTGTACGGCTACAACGTCAACGCCTCCGGACGGCGCTGCGCGTCCACGGTGTTTATCATGATCGTGTCCGGCATCATCCTGTACCTGGTCTATGGTGTGGGCGGCCGCGATCTGGGCGAGCGGCTGGAGGCCAAGGCCCGTCGGAAACGCATCCTGAACCGCATGACCGGCGTATTCCGCCGCAGCGGCGACAGCGCCGTGGAGGAGCCCGGAGAGCAGCTATGATCCGACACATCGTATTTGACATGGGGCAGGTGCTGGTAAACTTCAACATCGGTCTGTTCACCGACCGGCTCCGGCTCAGCGAGGCGGACGCCGCCCTGATCCGCCGCGAGGTGCTGACCACTGTGGAATGGGTGCGCATGGATCGCGGCACCATCTCCGATGACGATGCGCTGGCGCGGATGCAGGCCCGTCTGCCCCGGCACCTGCACGGTACAGCGGAGTATCTGGTACGGCGGTGGAACGACCCCATCGTGCCGGTGGAGGGTATGGCCGATGTGGCCCGTGACCTGAAAAATGCCGGCTACGACCTGTACCTGCTGAGCAACGCCAGCACCCGCCAGCACACCTACTGGCACGACATTCCCGGCAGCGAGTACTTCAGCGGTACGTTCATCTCCGCGGACTACCGCCTGCTGAAGCCGGAGGACGCCATCTATCAGGCGTTTTTCCGGAAGTTCGGTCTGAAGCCGGAGGATTGCCTGTTCATCGACGATTCCCCTGCCAACATTGAGGCGGCGGAAAATGCCGGTATGGCCGGTATTGTCTTTCACGGCGACGCGGCGCGCCTGCGCTGCCAGCTGGCGGACCGCGGCATCCTGTAAAATGCAATAAGAGAGGCGCCCCGTCGGGGCGCCTCTCTTATTGTTTGCGGATCAGGACTCGAAGCATCGAATGTCCATGCAGATGTTCCAGGACCCCGAGCAGGCAGAAAAATCACAGTTTAACATGTTGAGAGGTCATGGTAAGGTAGGAACGTATTTGTAAGGTTGCAGTTTTGGAAAAATGTTCATCATGAGGAGACCTGCTCGTGGGTCATGGAAGATCATCCGCAGTGCGGGGAAATAAGGAGAGAAAAGAGGTAGTAAGCAAAATAATTCAGAAACCGCACCATGTGGTAATCTCGTCCACCGGTACGCGGGTGCTGATGACCTGATTTGCGGGGAACTCCCAGTCAGGGTAGCCGATGGCGATGCCGCAGACGATGCGCTTGTTTTCGGGGATATGGAGATTGCGGCGCAGCGTCTCCTGATACATGATTGCCTGATGCTCTACGCAGGTGCCGAGGCCGAATTCCATCGCCGCGGTGCAGATATTCTGGATCACGCACCCCATGTCCAGCCGGAACGTCGTATTGTCCAGCATCTGGTCCATGCTCAGGATGATGACCGCGGGTGCATCGAAGAAGCGGAACCCCCGCTGTCCCCATTCGTTTCGGCGTGCTCTGTCGCCCCGCTCAATTCCCATGGCGGCAAACAGCGCCTTGCCGATCTCGCGGCTGCGCTCCCGATAAATACCATCCACCATGATGTCGGGAACATCCGTCGGGCGGTCCTGATCGTAGAACGCGATATTATCCTGGCGGATGGCCTCCAGTACGTCGCCGGCGGCGACCGCAAACTCCCAGGGCTGCGCATTGACGGCGGATACGGCTCTCGTTGCCAGCGTCAGGACCTCTCGGAGCGTCTCCTGCGTCACAGGCTCCCTGGTAAAAGAACGGATGGACCGGCGGTCATTGATAGCCTGTCTGATATCCATGTCAGCTTCCTTTCTTACTTCGCGGCCTTGGCAGCCTTGATGGACTCGATCAGCTCGGGAACGACCTTG